>Ga0206862_1199_pt1 | contig 14831 bp, 13 predicted proteins | sample Alteio_BWOrgCont_43_FD_152625 | JGI IMG/M metagenome (GOLD analysis project Ga0206862, IMG submission 152625) | Enriched cells from forest soil in Barre Woods Harvard Forest LTER site, Petersham, Massachusetts, United States -... | ecosystem: Environmental > Terrestrial > Soil > Temperate forest >... | reverse complement strand
ACATATATGTTGTGTAGAAACTTAAATTTGTTAGAATTCACCTGGGGAATCGGAATGGACAACACATAAGGAGCTACGCCGCAAAAGAATGATTGGGGCCGTGCCTGCATAACTGCATAACTCTATTTCAGGATTTTGATTAAAGTTCGGCGGTTAAAATTCGTGAAGAAGTGAGTCAGCCGTGTGATAGAGTTGCTTTTTAGCGCGATGGTCAACCATAGGCTCCCTCTACAGGGATAAAAGATTCTGAATCAAAGTTCTGAGGATAGATTGCCAAGCATTTCTTTCCAGTGAATTTGGAAGGGTAGAGAATTCGTAAGAGGGGGTCAACTTTGGGATCACGCTTGACATTCTGTGAAGACCGAAGGTCTTTGGGAGTGTCAGAGGTTTAGCTCTGAAGTGACTTCGACACCTTAGTGTCGATAAAATCTCCAGTTACTGAGTACACTTCGAACTTTTGACTGGATCGGCCTCTCTCAAGAATTTTCAACCCTCTCAAAATTAACAGCTTAAATTTAACTTGAAAATATGTATCCCAAAAGATACAATGAGGTTATATGAAAGAAATCGAAATTGAATTCTACGAAACCGCTACCGGCAAGCGACCCTTTGAAATCTGGATTAAGGAGATCAAAGAGATCCATACCCGGGCCAAAATTCTGACAAGGCTTGATCGCTTAAAACTTGGGAATTTTGGTGATTGCAACACTTTACAAGAGGGAGTTTGTGAGCTTAGGATTCACTATGGTCCGGGGATTAGAATTTATTACGGAAAGATTGGGAATAAAGTCATCTTACTTCTTTGCGGTGGCGATAAAGGCTCCCAAGATAGGGACATCACTAAAGCAAAGGAGTATTTGAAAGATTATCAATCAAGGGAGATAGATCATGGCAAGAAGTAAAAAATATCAAGAATTTCTGCTCGAGCATTTAGCGGATCACGATGAAGCCGTCGCTTACCTAAATGCAGCTTTAGAAGAAAGCCTTAAAGGTGATGAAGAGTCACAACATCTTTTTCTTATTGCTCTAAGAAATGTCGCAGAAGCACAAGGCGGCGTGGGCGCTTTGGCTAAAAAAGCCCATGTAGGCCGCGAAAGCCTTTACAAAACCCTTTCAGGGACTGGCAATCCGAAATGGCATACACTTGTTTCGTTGTGTGTGGCCATGGGATTGAATTTAAGACTTTCGTAATAACAAATAAATTAACACGGAATAACTCAGATTTGTGAGAATGAAATTATGAGCATAGCTTCTACAATAAGAGAAATGAAGAACATCGAACAACTCAATTGCCCCCACTGCACGGTTCTAGCTTTGTTCAATTTTTCCACCCCAAAAGCAGCCTCAACTGTTGAAATCCGTGAGGCACAATGTCAAAGTTGTGGAGGAGTCATTGTTCAGATTAGGAACGTGAGTTATGAATTGGTTCCCAAGTCACCTTTTGGAGGATTTAAATCCACAAAAAATGCTCAAGATTGGGAAATGGTTTGGCCAAAAGAACGAGTTATATGTAGGGATGTTAGAATTCCCCAAGAAATTAGAGAGGATTTAAATAGGGCATGCACAATAGTCGATATTTCACCTGATGCTGCTGCAGGCCTAATAAGAAGATCTTTAGAAAGGCTATTGAGAAAATACTTAACCTTAAGTGGACGAGATCTAGACACTTTAATTACTAATTCAAAAGAAATGTTGCATCCTAGAGTCTTTGCTGTTCTTGATGCTGTCCGAAAAACGGGAAATTTTGGTGCTCATCTAAAAGAAGACGTTCAAACGCAAGAGATTTTTTATGTTGAAAATGAAGAGGCTCAAATGGCATTAAAAGCTGTTTTGGATTTAGCTATAGAATGGTTTATTCATAGAACTGAAGCTGAAGAATTTCTTCAAAACGTCGAATCAAAAACACAGCGCACAAGAAAAAATCATACGGCGTGAATTAGCTTTCCACATCTTCAGGACAAAGAGCACTAACTAGTGCTTGATCTTGCGGAGTGACTTTATACCAAATTCTTTCGTAGGGGCTACCAAGATGATTAAACTCACAATAAATATGAGGAAACATATAATATTCGTCTCCTTCAATATCAATGTCAACGATGTTGTCGTATGGAATGTTTCCTACTCGAAAGGCTTTGATCTTAAGATACTCTGAAGAAATTTCGGATTCATAGTCCCACAGCTTCCATTTGCCAGTTTCTTTGTTGATAAGAATGTTTTCAATGCTCAAGTAAAATGAAAGTCCGCCGTAATAGCTTTTAACAAATTCCAACTTAAACCAAGGGGATATTCCAGAAGATGAAAAATTAGAGTCCGGATACATATCACGGTGAACGTCATGAATAATTACCTCTAAAACTTCACTTCCATTTTTCTTAGCTTTACCTTTTTCTGATATCAATTGAGCATATACTTTTTTCTTCATCGAAATTCTTCGTTGAATTCTTGCAACTGTTGCCAACCTTTGACTGAATATCTTCACACCGAAAAATACATATAGCAAATCAGGACGTCGCGCATACAATTCTGCCTCTAGGTTTGCAGCAGTCCATATGTCTACGCTTAAAAATCCTTTTTGCTTCGCATACTTTTGAAACTCTTCATAAGAATCCCGACTTACGTCACATGCTACCATGAGCAAATATACATCCGGGACTGCATTTTTATTTTCTAAGAAATCATCAAGAATTTTGCATAATTCTGATTTGGAAATATCCTTGTATTTTTTGCATTGGATCACACATGTTTTTCTTGTATACGCATGATCATCCATATCATCAATAAATTCACCTTGGATATCGACTCCACGATCTTTTCCTTTTCTGCCATGATGTTGAAAATTAATCCAATTTCTCATTGTGTATATCAATTGGACGCATAAATCTTCAAACCTCTTGTCGTTTAAATCAGCGAAATGAAGAGGCCCGATAGTCGTAATTGGATTCATAGATTTATCCTAACCTTATTTCCACGTGTGTTAGCCTGTATTAGTTTTAAAATATAAACATATAAGTGTTCAGTTGTACGGACATCATCCTCGTTGTAATTGACGATATCGAGGATGGCTTTGTCACCTGTTGCAAGCCACTGATCATACCAGAAGACGCTTTGTCCGCCACAAGTTTTAGATAACGCCATTTGAAATTGAGAAAGGAAATTTGAAGCTGTGACTAGAGTCAGTGCCGCTCCTTTTTCTGTTTGAATATTAGCTCAATGACCGAAATAAAGTCTTTGCTCGTTATAGGCCTTCCACATTTTGTCGCAACTGCATCTTGCGTGAAGTGGCCATCTCGAATGGTTTTCATAAATACTAGGTTGGCTGTCCGTTGTTTGGTTGCGCGAATGTCAGCACCTGAAAAACCTTCTGTTAGCTGGGAGAGTTCTTGAGCTATGGAGTCATAGGTTGCATCTAATCTGGATTGAGCAATGAATGAGAGATGCAAATGAAAGATCTGAGCTCGTTGTTGAAAATTGGGTAACGGGACTTCAATCAAGTTTCCTAAACGACCAGGGCGTGTCACAGTACTATCCAAATTTTCTACAAAGTTAGTTATTCTCATCGACAAGAATGCTTTTTCCGACAATTTCTGATTCGCCAAGCCAATAGCAAAAGATAGCGGCGGGAATTCGCATGATTCGTGTTAACGGTAGCTTATTATTTGTTTCAATTAATCCGATATCTTGGGCTGTTTTTGTCAAAACGTAGCCAAAGGGAATACTTTCCTTTTCTTTGCAAAAATTAATTAGTCCTTGAACATCTCTAGCCGTTACAGGCTGTGATTCATATTTAACTTCTAATGGAATCAAATTATCTGAGATTTCAATAACAAGATCCAGTTCTTTATTTTTAGGATCTTTCCAGTAAGAAAAGCGTGCATGATTCGTTGCATTATGAGCTTTTAGATGAGAGAAAACAGCGGTTTCTACAGACATGCCTAAAGCTTTTGAATCTTCTAAAATAGTTTTACCTTTCATGAGGATTGCCGGAGCGATAGCAGGATCCGCCAAATATAATTTATACCGAGCGCGTAAAATTTCTTTTCCATAACCATATGGAGGGAGTTTGTATAAAAGATGAGTCAATTCTAAAAGATTGATAAAATTTTGAACAGTTGGCTTGGTAATTCCTAAATTACTGCTAAGGGTTTGAAGATCCTGAATCCCACCGTCATGCATACAAAGATAAATAAATGTCTGTTCTAATTCTAAAACTCTTCTGACACCAAAAATAGCTGTCATGTCTCTTTTTAATACTTTATCAATAATGTCTTCTCTTAAGAGTCGCTGAGCTTGTGGGATACTTTCGACAAGAGCTGTTTGAGGAAAACCACCTCTAACGAGATATTCGTGAAAATGTCCAATTAGAGCTTGTGTTACATTTGAAATGTGATAAATTTCCGATTTAGAAGCTTTGAATAAATCTGTAATCTGAGAAATTTTTGGAACAGTGGGGAGCGGCACTTTTTTAATTTGCAAGTATTCATAAAAGGAAAGAGTAGAAATTTGTAATGTGAGCCATCTGCCGACACCGGATTCTTCCCCAGAATTAACAAGGGGCATAGCTGATCCAGTAAATACAATTCGTCTTTGCTTAAAAAAATCTATTTGATGTTTGGTCCAGGTTCCGAAATCTCGTATAAACTGAGCCTCATCTAAGAAAAGATATTCAGGTCCCTCTGCTTTAGGTTCAAGTTCTCGCCATGCTTCTAATACAGCATCAAGTCCTGCAAGTTTGAAAATAGGGTGGTCGAAGGTGGCGTACAAAATATTTGCAGGGGGAACGCCACTTTTAATAAGCTGATCTATTGTTTGTAGTAGTAAAGTGGTTTTTCCTACTTGCCGTGGGCCAGAAAGCATCACTGCACGATGTGTAGGAGGTTTTACAACCCAATTAAATAATTCATGAAAAACAGATCTTTTCCATGATGGGAGATCTGGAATAGATTCTTTTTTCCACCATGGATTAAATGGCGTAAGAATGGAAATAAGTTCATCTTTAGGTATCTTCATATTCCAAATCATGCTTATTTTCCTGTTTTAAGTAAAGCATACTTTACTTAATTAGAGGATTTAAGCTTATTTTTCTTGAAAATGAGGGTTTTATGTAATCAGGCTTGGCATTCTGTGAAGACCGAAGGTCTTTGGGAGTGTCAGAGCTTAGCTCTGCTTTAACATCGACACTTTAGTGTCGATGCCATAAATTAAAAAAAGTCGTCTTGAATATCAATACGATCAATCTTAAAAGTTTTGATTGACTCAACAAAGCTTGCAGGGGCTGTTTTTTCAAACCATGCAGCTGAACGCCATGGATAATCAGTGGCTTTATCGACGAGTTTGTGTTTCACTGGATTGTTGATCACGTAATTTAATCTCGCAAAGTGAGATTTTTGATAAGTCACTCTCGTGTCCCAATATTGATACCAAATAGATCTTCCTGCTGTTCGATCTAACTTATTGAGAAGAAATGAAGTTCTGCCATGAAAATGTTGAATGAACTTTGAGAAGTTGAGCGGACTTTCAGAAGATACGATGAAATGATAGTGATTTGAAAAAAGAGACCATGCCTGTAAAGACCATTTAAATTTGTTGGTTAGCTCGAAGAGATTATTTTGAAGAATAGTTAATTTTTCTGAAGTATCGAAAAAATGATGTTTATATAAAGTTGCGCCAGTGACAATAATCGTTCCGTTTTGATAAAAAATATGGAGAGGAAGATGGGGCCATTTTGGCTTCACTATTTTTTTTATTTCTTCAGATTCGTGCACCACAGATTCTCATTTTTATGGAAGGAGAATCGACACTAAAGTGTCGATAAGAAAGCAGAGCTAAAGCTCTGACACTCCCAAAGACCTTCGGTCTCTCTATTTGCGAGTGTGAGAGGTTTAGCTCTGAAGTGACTTCGACACCTTAGTGTCGATAAAATCTCCGGATGTGGGATTCGAACCCGCGACCAATGGATTAACAGTCCACTGCTCTACCGCTGAGCTAATCCGGAATATGTTAATGCTGCCATTCTAGAAAATAGGCAATTTTAGAGCAAGAATTTTTCAGAAAAAACAGAGATTTGAATCCAAGTCCCTTGTTATCAGATATATATAAAATTAATATCTAACAAGGAAAGAACAGGAATGAAAGAACAGGAATGAGTGTACATAATCCCTTGATTTCTTTTACCCTTTGCTGTATATTAGAAATTTTAGTTTAAAAAATTTATAAATTTAATGATTAAATCTTATTTAAATACCACTGAACAAACATTAGTTTGTCTTGATAACTTGTGTGATTATATTCCTTTAGTTAGTGTAGCAACTAATTTGATTGATTTTTTCTTAAAAGCAACAACAGCAGCCCTACCAGAAAAGATAGTTAACTCAAGCCGCTTTCTTAGACACATTAAAAGAAAAGACTGCGAGCGCATGGGAATGCTTCTTTCACCTATTCTTGGAAACATAATCATTGCTCACTGCGATAATCACTATGGTAAAAGATATGAATTCAAGCAGCGTACCTTTTCACAAGTCCTTATCGATATCGATCTTGCACTTGAAAACTCGATCCTATCTCCATTCCTATGTATCACCCATTTAATATCAAAGTTGATTCTCACATTTTTCATCCCAAAAAATTGGAAGGTAGACAATTTTCTTTCTTATCTCTCCTCCAAAAAAATACAGGTTTTCAATCCCTTAAACATGCTCTTCCATTATGAATTTTTCTTTCGCGCTGACCCCTTTTTCGTTCCTGAAATTCTAAACTCTCCCCGTTACGTAAAAAAGGCAATAAAAAGCACAAAATTCAATTTTCTAGGGATGAAATCACTCATGCAATATGATCTCGATGAAGAATTACTAAAAAAAGCTTTCAAGAAATCTCCTCAGTTCTTCATTGCCCTATCTCCAAAACTTCAAAATAATATAGAATTTCAGAATATATTTTTTGAATATTTACAAAATCTATGGGTAGAGGTGGAGGAAGATCGGTTATCTTTTAACGATTGTTTAGATGCATGTACCGATTTCTTTATGAACACCAAGATACTTATCTCGGATCTAAAAAGAGAGGGTAATAAAGAGGCGATCGTCAATGCCTTTGAAAAGCTAACGCCTACTTGGTATTATCTGCCTGGGGGTTTCTATAAAAAAATTAAAGGGGAATATTCCGATAAGTGCCTTGTAAACCGATATCGTTTTTTTAAATTCCAAGATCCAGAAGATGCATGTTTTTCAAAGGAAGAGAGCTTAGAATGCGTTAAAATCAGCTACAAAGTTTTTCCTTATATTAATTCAGAATTTAAAACTGACTCTACATTTGTTTTTGAAGCAATTAAACAAAACTTTAAAGATTTTATATATGAAAACCCCCGCATAGCCCAATATCCTCCCTTCATTGCAGCGCGGATTGCTTTTTCTCTTTTAATGTTAAAAGAGGATTATTTCAAAATAAAAGAATCAGATGAGAAAGATGAGAGAAATAAAATCCGATTCTATAGAATTGGCAGCAAGATTCCCCTAGAACTACAACAGTTATTATCAAACTTCGTAATGGATATAAATAAAGAATTTATACCTGAAACAAATTATTTAATAGCATCGCAGTTTTATAAAAACGAATTGACCAATAATTAAAACGACCTTAAGAGACAATTGCATAATCCTTTTCGTGCCCGTGTGCGTGCCCGTGCCCGAAAATTCTTCAATTCAATTCAAACTTTAGTATCCATGAGAATTAACATCCCCGGAAATCTCGCTAGAACCGGGCATGGGCACTGGCACGCACACGGGCACGAAAAGGGTTATGCAATAGTCTCTTAAGGCCTTTTCTTATCTTCTAGTTCCCATGGAAAAATGACTTTCCAGTCATTTTTCATGCTAATGACTTCCCATCCTTTTTCTTTTGCTTCATCCATCAAGGCAGTAGAAAAGGTTCCGACCTTCGAATTGGGTCCGTAGGCATACTCTCTGATAGAATCATCATGATGAACTAAATACTCGAGGGTTCTTCCTTTATTTTCCTGTGTCCACTCAAGCATTTGCTGGTCGCCTATCGAATTGCCAAAGGCAGCAACCGGTCTTTTCCCAATCATGAGATTAATCCCCTCAGGCTTTCCCTGTTTATCGTTGATGAAAAGCAGCTCAGGCAGCTTAAATAACTGTGGGTGGCCATTATTATACGCATATTTCAACTTCCCTGTGGTGCCGATAATATGGCTGGGAGGCAGCTGATAGAGTCCCTCAGCAAACACGCGCATGAATTCCTGTCCACCGCCTGAGACGATATAGATTTGGAACTCATGTTTTCGAAAAAGCTCCATAACCTCAAGCATCGGTTGGTAAACCAGATCAGTAAATGGACGTTTATATCGAGGGTGGAGAGCGCTTTTTAACCACGCAGCTACTTTTTCATGAAACTGATCTAGAGCCATTCCTGCATGTGTTGCTGCCATGAGCTCCACCATTTCGTAAGGGTAGAAGTTCTTGATCCCCTCCAAATCCCCTGCTAAGATTGTTTTAAAAGGCTCCTTTGTCTGCCATTCGGGATGCTGGGAAGCCATGATTTTGATACTTTCAATCGCATAGAAGAATTCCGTATAAATGGGCTGTTCGACCCATAGAGTACCATCCTCATCGAAGGCCACAATGCGATCTTCAACAGGAATATAGTCCTTCCCTCCTTCCTGAGTGACATCATGAATGAATTGAATGATTTTAGCTTTCGCAGGTCCTGAATTCCATGAAGGCAATGGATCTTGTTCTACATCTGAAAATAGCAGTCCAAGCAACAATAAGGGAAACACAAACCATTTTAAAATATGCATAGAAAAAACCTAAAAGATAAGGATTAAGAAGCTCGAAAGGAAGGAGTTCCTTTCGAGCAGTTGAGAAAGACTACTTTTTCTTCTGATAAGAAGGCTCTAAAGACAATAACAGCCTTTTTAAAGCCTCCGGATTATTTACTTTATCGACAAGCTGGTTAGCTGAACCCGCTGTTGGCAAAGTAGGTCGGTTTGGGTATTTAACCAGCTCAGAAAAGAATTGATCCATATAAGGCTGAGTTAAAATACCAATCCATCCATGATCGGATCCAGAAAAGCGTCCTGGCGAAGTTTTCAGATCGCCGCGCGTAGGGGCAGCTCCATTGAATATCATATCGTACTGTTCGCCTGGATCCCACCATAAATTATACAAGGCAGGAAATTCGAGAACCAAATCAGGGCCCAGCCAAGTATCTTTAGCCGTGTAAAGAATTTTAAAGTTATCCACCCTTAGTCCTCCAAAGGAAAGATCATTAATATAGAAGAAATGCTTTCTCTTTGATATCGATTTTCCAAGAATATAATCGCTATTGTCAATGCCGTCAAAAACGATAGCATCGCCATTATTATCTTTCCAAATATGCGGGGGCGGGTTTCCTTTGGCTAGTTTAACAAATGTTGGCCACCAGTCCATGTGGCACATCATACCATTCGCAATGCTTCCGGGTTTAATTTGGCCTGGCCACCAGACAATTGCAGGGCATCGGAAGCCTCCTTCAAAGCTTGTTCCCTTCATTCCGCGGAAAGGGGAATAGCCCGCATCCGGCCAGGCATCGATCCAGGCTCCATTATCGGTAGTCCAGACAACAATGGTATCTTGATCGATCCCCGCATCACGAATCGCCTGCACAATTTGTCCTGAATTATCATCCAATTCCATAAGCGAGTCGAGATAGTTGCCTCCCCCAGCCGATTTTCCTTTAAAGCGAGGGGAAGGGTTATTTGGATTATGCACTTTCATAAAGCAGACATACATGAAGAAAGGCTGATCATCCTTGGCATGATTCTTAATATACTTCACAGCATCTTCTCTAATGATATCGTCAATAGTGGCAAGATCTTCATAGCCAAATTTCTTATTAATGACTTTTGGCGGTTGGCCTGCTTTTCCTTCCCATTCAGCTAAGTCAACTTTGTTCCATTCTCTCATGAATTCTTCGTTATGGACGGGGAAATCGGGCTGCAAGGGCAGATAATCATAGGCATAGACTCCTGCATAATAGGGAAGCATATATCTCATCTCATCGAATCCATGTTCGATGGGGAAATTTTCAGGACGATCGCCCAAATGCCATTTTCCCCATTGAGCAGTTCGATAACCTAAAGCCTTGAGGGCTTCTGCGACGGTAGGATCTTGTTTCTGCAATCCATTGAGGTCGCCAGGAGCAAGCACTGTGGATAATCCCGTTCTAAGAGGAATGCGCCCTGTAATAAACGAAGCCCTTCCGGCCGTACAGCTGGCCTGTCCATAGTAGTTTGTGAAGCGCATTCCTTCAGCAGCCAATCGGTCAAGATGCGGCGTCAAGCAGCCTCGATTCTCCCCTCCGCCATAGCAGCCGAGATCACCGTAGCCCACATCATCCGTCATGATAAAGACAATATTGGGTTTTTTATTGCTTTTTCCGCTATTTTCTTGGCTTTTTTGATCCAAACCCTTTCTCTTATCATTTCCAGCATCATTATCCGATAAGTCTGCCGACAAAGAAACAGAGAATACTCCCATAAGCAGGAATAGCGCAGAATACAAGGAAATTTTCATCGATCTAAACAGAATTAAAGAATGCATAGACTTCTCCTTCAGTATAAAATTTAAATTTTTAGTATTATATATAGGACGACTTACGATCGTTCAACCCCGGGGCTTTGGCGCACTTCAAATTTACCAAACCTAGTCGAGTGAGGTATAACAAAATATTATTTGCACGCCAAGACAAACCTATGCTATCACTCTACTTCATGTTAATTGCTAAGAGGAAAACCATGTTTATTTTGTATTTTATCCGAGCTCTTTGCTTTTCTTGTTTAATTCACTTCAGCTGTTTTTCTGAATCCTGCTGCTCACAACTCCCTTCGCGTTATCAGCTTGCTCCTATAGGCATGGTACACATACCCGGCGGGACTTTTAAGATGGGCGCTTATTATGATGAGGCAAAGCAAGATGAAAAACCCGCTCATCTGGTCCAGTTGGATGATTTTTGGATGGATGCCACCCCTGTGACCAATCGGCAATTTAAAGAGTTTGTTGATGACACAGGGTATGTGACAACTGCTGAGAAAGCCCCGACTTTGGAAGAAATCATGTCTCAAGTTCCTCCTGGAACCCCTGCCCCCTCTGCCGATTTGCTTGTGCCCGCTTCATTGGTATTTAAACCCACAGAAGGAGCTGTCTCGTTGACTCGCAGCCATCATATCTGGTGGGATTGGGTTGCAGGAGCCAATTGGAAGCATCCATTAGGTCCAAATAGCTCTATCGAAGGAAAGGAAGATCACCCTGTTGTCCAGATCTCTTGGTTCGATGCCAATGCCTATGCTAAATGGGCCGGTAAACGACTTCCCACTGAAGCTGAATGGGAATATGCAGCCTTAGGCGGACGTGAAAAGATCAAGTATGTTTGGGGCAATGAAGCTTTCTCAGAAGAAAACCCGCAGGCGAATATCTGGCATGGATCTTTTCCCTACAAGAGCACAAAGTCGAATGGATATTTTGGCACTACTGCTGTCAAAACATATCCGCCAAATCCCTATGGACTTTATGACATGTCAGGAAACGTCTGGCAATGGTGTTCCGACCTTTATCACGCAAACCATTATCGAGAAGAGGCTAAGAAAGAACGCTCCCTAAACCCCGGCGGGCCTGATAAAAGTTTTGATCCCCAGGAACCCTATGCAACAAAGCATGTTCACCGCGGCGGCTCCTTTCTCTGCCATAGCAGTTACTGTACGGGATATCGAATCACTGCCCGCATGAAAACATGCCCTGACACAGGCTTGAACCATCTGGGGTTTAGATGCGTGATAAGCGGAAAGGAAGTGAGATAAGCCGCCTTTAACACGCATGAAATCCGTTTTAAACGACCTTAGCGATAACCAGGGTGAAAATACGTAAAAACAAATAGCCTGTGCTACCATGCGTCATTTTCTTCGTAACCGAGACGTATAAGTTCCTGCTTATATAATAATTTATAGAGTCGCTTGTGTGTCGATGTAAAATGGGATTTCCACGATCCTATTTGCCCCCCACGAAATGTGGCTGTGCCGCCAAAAATTTGCGGGAGTAGATCTTGTTGCTCTTGCGGAGTAATATCCAACCCTATGAAATCAACGATGGCGGCAATTTCAGTTAATTGAGACTCGAGTGAACCTCCTCCCTGTGGACCCACTAAATTCTCATAATGAACATAAAGAACGGATTCACTAGGCAAGTCGCGTATATTTTTTTCATAAACTAAGAAGCAGGATTCAAAGCATTTCCAACCCGTCTGTATTCCTGAGATTGCCTCTTGAATTTGAGCATCCATGTTCTTCATTTTTGCAATAGCGAGCCACGGCCATTCCCCTTCTCTGACCCAATTCACGACAGAAATTAACTGATCCCTTGGATCACGAATGACGAAAATGACTTTAAACCCTTTTTGAACAAGTCTTTCCACCACTTCAGGATGTATTTCATGAGTGACCACAAACCGGTTTGAAGCCAATTCGCTTTTTACTTTTTTATAGGATTCGTGATCTTTACGAAAATCGGAAAGGTATAAGGCAGGGGTTCTCAAAGTGAGAAGGGTTAAAACTTTAGCCGATAAAAACGTCCCGCATTTAGGCGGACTTACAATCAAAAAGGGTTGATGATCCCTAACATACAAGGGCACATCTGAGTAGCTATATGTATTTGGAGCAAGATAGGGGTGAGGATCAGCCGCCTGAAGCGAAATCATGTTAATAATAAAAGCTAAAAAGCAATAGTTCCACTTATTCATTTTTCTTTTCCCTTCTCAGATTCGATTTTCATCAGAGCTGTATCACAAAATAGCCCTGTGTTTTCAATTGCAGAAAATATTTCACTACGAAATTAACGATAGTCGGAATTGAATTCCACTTTTTTTTCTCTGTTCAAATAACCACGAGGTCCATTTCTTATTCCAAATTTTTTTATTGATAAAAATCAACAAATAAATAATAATTGGACCGAATTAATAATTACAAAAACCGATTTGAAGGAAAGTAGAATTTAATTTTTTTATCATGAAAACCACACCCTTGCCCAAAAAATTCCTCCCCTTTGCCCTCTTTTTTATAAAAAGCCAATGGAAATGGCTATTATTAATTCAATTCTTCTTCTTTGGCTGGTCATTAGATTCAACTCTCTGGCCATATGTCATTATGAAGCTAATCAATAGCATTGTCAATTTCTCGGGCGAACGCTCTGAGGCTTGGCAAGCCATATCCACACCTATTTATATGGGAATTGCTCTCTGGATCACAATAGAAACCTTTTTCCGTTTAGGCGGGATTTTAAATGCCAAAGTGATTCCAAAAATTGAAGCAGACATACGTATGAATATGTTCCACTATGTGCTTCGCCATTCCCATCACTATTTTAGCAATCAGATGGCTGGATCTGTAGCAAATAAAATCGCAGATATGCCCCAGAGTTTTACAAGGATCCTTGAGCAGATCTTGATGATATTTTCCCCTGTTTTTTTGGCTATCATCATTTCAACAACACTGCTTTCACTTATAAACCCGCTATTTTCTCTGATTTTGGCTGTAGGCATTATTATCCATATGTCGATCTGCCTGTTCTTCTCCAAAAGCTGCGATCACTACTCAAAAATTCACTCAGAGTCCCGCAGCTCGCTCGTAGGTAAAATCGTAGATAGTCTCACCAACAGCTCTAACGTGCGCCTTTTTGCCCGGAATAAATTTGAATCGCGCTATGTTTCAGACTTTCAGAAAGAGGAGCTGAAAAAGCATCAATATTCTCTCTGGGTCATTGAAAAGATGAAGATTGGTCTTGGTCTTACTTCATTTCTTATCTTTGGATTAGCTATGAATGGGTTTATGCTCTATAGTTGGGTCCATGGCAATTTAACTGCCGGAGAAGTTGTCTTTATTTTTAACACAAACTGGAATATCACCATGATGATCTGGTTTGCCGGCTTGGAGCTCCCCCAATTTTTTAAAGAAATTGGCGTCTGCAAGCAAGCTCTTTCCATTATCCAATCCCCTCATGATATTGTGGACGACCCAAATGCAGTTCCCCTTGTTGTAAGAAAAGGAAAAGTTGTATTTGATCATGTTTCATTCCAGTATCAGAAGCAGCAATCCTTATTCAATGATAAAAACATCATCATTCAAGGTGGGCAGAAGGTGGGCTTAGTCGGTTTCTCAGGTTCAGGAAAGAGTACATTTGTTAATCTGATTCTTCGCCACTATGACATTCAAAGAGGCAGAATCTTAATCGATGATCAAGATATTGCTAAAGTAACCCAAGACTCATTAAGAGAGCAGATTTCAATTATTCCGCAAGACCCTTCTCTTTTTCATAGAAGCTTAATGGATAACATTCGATATGGACGTTTAGATGCCACTGACGAACAGGTGATTGAGGCAGCCAAGAGGGCACATTGCCACGAATTCATTACTAGCTTGCCTCAAGGCTATCAGACATCTGTGGGAGAAAGAGGCGTGAAGCTTTCAGGAGGGCAACGCCAACGGATTGCCATCGCGAGAGCTATTCTAAAAAATGCACCTATTATCATTTTGGATGAAGCCACCTCATCACTCGATTCTATCACCGAACGCGAGATTCAAGCCGGTTTAGAGCATGTGATGAAAGGCCACACAACCATTGTAATCGCCCATCGACTTTCAACTCTATCCGAAATGGATCGTATTCTAGTCTTCGACAAGGGAAAAATCGTCGAGGATGGAACCCATGACGGTTTAATTAAGCTAAATGGCCACTATGCTAAGATGTGGAGAATGCAAGCCGGCGGCTTCCTCCCTGAAAAATAACGCTTTC
>Ga0206862_1198_pt1 | contig 14859 bp, 14 predicted proteins | sample Alteio_BWOrgCont_43_FD_152625 | JGI IMG/M metagenome (GOLD analysis project Ga0206862, IMG submission 152625) | Enriched cells from forest soil in Barre Woods Harvard Forest LTER site, Petersham, Massachusetts, United States -... | ecosystem: Environmental > Terrestrial > Soil > Temperate forest >... | reverse complement strand
AGCAAATGAAGAACGGTATCGGCAATCGCCCAAACCGCAAGAATTGCAGCTAACCATAGAAGAATTATGTCACCCCGGGTTAACTTAATTTTTTCATGCGGTGGCTTACGAGAGCGTGACCATGCGAAGCAGCCGATAGCCCATGCCGCCGTTGGTGCGCAAAACAACCAGAACGGTGTCGCTTCCGCCTGCCATTGCGCGATAGAATGATAACTTTGCCAGGCATTCGTGCCAACTAATTGCGTTAGGCATCGTTCACCCATCCAACGGAAAACCTCTTCACGATCCGGTTCCATATCATGCCTAGCACCTGAAATAATTTTCAGTTCCACAGGCACCTTATTGGTTCGCAGTTCTGAAGCAAATTTTTCAGTGTCGTCTGGGGAGAAAACCTCATCCTGTTCGCCATGGACGAGTAATGTAGGACAATGGAGATTGGTCAAGATTTGATCCGTCGTGACTGCGTTTTGACGCGACGCAGAGTTGAGAGTTGATTGATTGGGTCTAGCGCCGCTTAACAAGACCAAAAATTGCGGCTGCTGTTTTGAGTGTTGTAACGCAAGATCAAGCATTCTATCTGCACCCAAGCTAAAACCGATCCAAGCAATACAATTAGTATTAGCCCATTTTTGCCGATTTACATAACGAAGCAGAGATTCAAATCGATCGGCAAATGCAGCCTCGTTGCTTTGATCATACTCCAAGCTGACAGTTGCTAGGCCGAGTTCTGCGATTTGTCGTAAATCATTGCCGTCATTTATCAAGCTGCTACCTGTGCCGTGCGCATATATGATCACGGGATATTGACGCATTGGTTTGGGCAAGACAACGACACATTTGAATTCAACATGATCTGCCGTTTTGAGCGTGAACCACTTTCTAATGAAGGTGTCTTGCTCTTTAGCCCAGAACAATGCGCCAAGAAAGAGCAGTAAAACCAGCCCGCCCCAAGAAAAAGTTTGTCTTGTTATCATGAATCTTACTATCAATTAAGTTCTGAGCAATCGCCAAAATCTTTTGTCTGATTTTAGGTTACAATCGGTCACTGCTGACAATCCATAGGCGGCAAGCCTCTAATAATTAGTCAAATGGCTGTTACGCATCAATTGATGAAGCCAAGAAACGCTCCAAGGTCCAGACGGTGAAGCAAATATTGCGTAACAGACTGAGCCGAATGACCAAAACAAGCTCTGAACTAAAACCCATTTACCCAAGATTGAGCAGCTTAATCTCTGTGTCACTGGCGGCATACAAAACAACCAGATTGGCATCAGCCACATAAACCATCGCGGTCCTTGACAACGCCCTCCATAGTCGTGAGTAGTTAAAAAAATAAATGCGCAGTTAATCACAGTGAGGAAAATCGCGCCGAATCGCAACGGTGAGCTTATCTCACGCGAAAACATGCCAATGAGGCCGAATAGTAGGACAGGCGTGAGGCTGATGATGCCATGGTGACCGACGATAAAATTCAAAATATAAATGCCGAGGGAATCCTTCGCAGCGCTGATACCCGTGGGGTGGTTCCAGTAACTGCCGGGATAATGATACAATTCTTTGTGTAAGTAATATGGAATGAAACCTCCGGTTGACCAAAAGGTGCAAGCGAAGAAAAGAATTATCACAATTAAAGCTCCTGGGACAAAGAACTTTAAGGTTTTGAGCTTGTCAATCTTCCACAGATAGCCAAACGTCAGGATACAGAAAAAGCCCGCAGGCAACTCATTGGCGACAACCCATGTGGATAGCACGCCGCAGAGGAAAAACCGGAGGGGATTGTGCGCATGATCATTAGCAATTCTCGAGCCGATTATTATCGTCAACATTATTGCCACGGCAGCCACAGTATGGTTGTTAAAGCTTGTATTATAAGCGGTGAGGTAGGTGCCGAAGGCGGCGGTTATCAGACAAAACACTTTGGTAAAGTCGCTATAAGGCAGGTCGTCCAACCATTTCCCAAAATAATAGATAACAAGCATAAAGGGCAGTACGTTGATGATAATCACAATAATTGGAATCAGGATGTAATCCTGATTTGGAAGAGTAGCTCCTGTCGTGTTCAACATGAGAGACGCGATGGCTGCAACGAGCGTAGGCAGGAGAGCCGGCTTGCTTGAATAATAGTGTCCATGGTTGTAAACCATGTCCACGGTTCTATAGGGAGATTCGTCTATGACATAGCCTTTTCCATGAGTCAAACTCCAAACTGTGTCCCAACGGGACGCATCGTTTGGTCCCAGGACGGCGCGAGTACGTAAAAACAGCGGAACAACACAAAAGAACGCCACTGCGTAGCAAACCAAGATGATGAATCGGTTACTATATTTCACGGGAGTGGTTGTACCTGAACAGCGTCATCGTTCAGACCGATGGCGTTTCGGATGAGCGGCCGTCGCCATTTTGAATTCCTGAAATTCCAGATTTTGATTCCAGTCAGTATCCAGATGGCAAGCGACAGGCCGCCAAGAGTTATGGTAGAAATAGTGAACAGTTCCAAACAATCGTATGTTGAAACCGTCTCCCCTGAAGCATGATGAAACAAAAAAAAGAGGATCATTATCACGGTGACTGAAAGCAGGAAAATTCCGATCCATGCAAAAAAACGCAAGCGACGTTGACGGTTGGCCGTGCAAAACAAAACTGTTAATAAATCCATGAACGCCCCAAAAAACCGGGAAATCCCGTATTTTGAGCAGCCATATTTACGGGGGCGATGGTCAACCTCAATCTCGCATATAGAAAAGCCGCGTGAGTGTGCCAGCAACGTAATAAATCGGTGTAAATTTCCATATAGTGGCAAATCTTGAATGGCCGCTCGTCGATAACCCTTAAGCCCACAATTGTGATCATGCAAGTGCAATCCGGTGGCTTTATTGATAATAAAGTTAAACAACCGGCTAGCAATCACTTTGTTCGGTGGATCCTTTCGATGCTTTTTCCAGCCACACACTAAATCATAGCCCTGATTAAGCTTCTCGATGATGCGCGGTATTTCGGCGGGGTTATCCTGAAGATCCGAGTCGAGTGTTACGATATAATCACCCTGGGCAACATCAAAGGCACAACCTAAAGCTGCCGCCTTACCTGAATGCTTTTCAAATTGTAGAGCTTTTATCAAGGTACTGCCATCAGCTAATTGTTGAATTGCGTGCCAGGAGCCATCTGTAGACCCATCATCGATAAAAATAAGTTCGATTTGTTCCTTCTCAGCAAGGCGCGGAGCTAAGATCAACACGTGATTAAGCTCAGCACACAGCAAGGGCAGGCTTTCTTGCTCGTTGAACACAGGCACAATAATTGACAGTGAACCAGAAAGATATCTTTCGAGTCGAACAGGGCTATTTTTTAGTGAACTATTCATTTTTCCCTAAAAGGCAAACACTGTTCTTAACAGATAAATATAGGGATCAGTAAAAGTCAAGAATGATTTGCATTCTGACGGAAAAAATGACAAGTTCCTCTCAATCAACGAATCATGGGCTTGCGCCGGCTCTAATTGCAGTCTGGCTGGAGATTAATATCTGTGACACAAGATACCAAAGTTAAGACATAATGAGTAAACTAAAAGCCGTTTATCCATGGATTCTACAAAACACAATCGAGGTGTATCGTCGGTAATGGATTTAATGAAAAGCCGTTTTTTCATTTTCACCATGCTGGTTTTAGCATTGGCACTGCCTTTGGGAGTTGATTTCTGGCGAAGGATGCCGCTCGACTGGATTTTGCTTAATGAAGCCCGGCAGCAGATTTTTGAAAGTCTTGATTTTCCGGGTATGCAATGGATTTGGGCGTTATGTTGCGGGGTTTATCTGGCATTGTTTGTATTTCTTCAACGGCAGTTTGGCCAGCAAAGCGAGAATGTCCCATTATCTGAACCATCAAGTTTGCCTTTAATTGGATTAACGGCCTGGGCAGCTGGAGCGTATGCCTTCCATCATTCTGTAGATTCAGCAACAACCGATTTCGCGGTTCTTTTGGGAGGAATTACCATCGGGCAGGCGGTGTCGACTTTGAAATCCTGGCGGCGTAGCCAGGATGATGGTTATTCAATCCTTGCAAGCATCCTCGGTTCTCTAATCGTGGTCCTGACCTTGGCGGGGCTATTCCCCTCGGGCGCGCATTGGCATGCTATCTACCGCGGAACCGAGCGATGGAGCGGCCCTTGGACCGATCCGAACCGATGTGGCCTCATGATGGGGACCGGGATGGTGATTGCCTTGGGTCTTTCAGCTTCAAGTTTTGCATTCCCGACTATCAATCTTGGGTCAAGGGCCCAGCGAGTGGTGGCCTTGAACGAGAGGAAGGAATCAGCAGTCAGGAGATGGACCTTGAAGTTCTGGAAATGGGGCCACGTCATTCTCACTTTGATGTTTGCTGTTGTAATGGCCTGTGGATTGATCAGAACATACAGCCGTGGTTCATGGTTGGGAACACTGTTGGCACTGGGGTATTTAGTATATTCTTGGTGGAAAATGAGCGTTGCCAAACCCGTGTGGCTCCAATGGGTTGGGCGTAATCTGTCCGGTCTGATCGTAATTGGATTGTCGGTTGGAGTGCTGGCGTTTTGGAATTTCAAGGAATCGGAACAGAAAATCGTCCGGCGCATGTTTTCGCTAGCCAACAAAAATGATTTTTCTTTGCAGAACCGATTGGCTGCTTATGAAGGGGCGATGCAAATTATGGCTGACAAACCACTACTGGGACACGGATGGGACACCCCAAAAATTCTTTATAATGAATTTTACAAACCTTCTGGATTAGTCGAAGGGAAAGCGATGGAATTGAATGACTATTTCACTTTGGCTATGACTCTCGGAATACCGGCGTTGGCTTGTTTTATCTGGTGCATTTGTCGGCGTTTCTTCATCAGTAAATTTTCCGAAAATCTGGCAAATGGGTTGAATGAAGGAAGGTGGAATTTTGAGAAAATGCAACCAACAACTCTACAGTTAAATAGCGAGTCACAAAGAATCCAGTGGTTGGAAGCGACTTGTCGGGCGGGAGTAATCATTTTACTGGTTGGATTTTGGTTTGAACGCGCTCTGTGTTTCATTGGAACGGGAGCAACGTTCTGGATTCTTCTAGAATTGGGAATAGGCCAGAATTTTTTACAACCAAAGGCGGCACCACAGCGCCTTGAGCTACCAATCACTTGTGGAAGTTGAACGCTAATCCAATTCTATACAATAACCAACAAATCACCCAATTGCCTCATCCACATTTTCTAAGAAAGATCAGGTTGGAGCGGCTCGATGATCCCGAGGTGTTTGAGGAGGCCGCTCCACGCGACAGAGCCACCGCGAGGTTAGCAGAAGACAGCGATGTAAAAATTCTCATCGCCTTAATTTTATTTACTTATTCAATCTTTGACCAGCACTTCAATTGCGGATATTGGATTAGGGCCTGTTAACACTAAAACGTAAAGCCTCGACAATGAGCGCCAAGACGATAAATCCGGTGAAAAGAACATCGAGCTTGTCAAACCGGCAAAAGACTTGCCGGTAACTCTTGAGCCGTCGGAAGAGTCGTTCAATTTCGTTTCGGCGACGATAGGCTACGCGATCATATTCCCAAGGAGACAAGCGTTTTGGATTTGGCGGCACGATCGGCGTGTAGCCCAATTGGCGCGCCAATCTCAGTGTTTCATCACCTTCGTAGGCGCTATCCATAATCAACAAGCAATCCGGCGGGGCCGGGCCGCCTGCTTCCAGCAATTCACGCCCCTGGGGTGCGTCCCCGGCCTGCCCCGGCGACAGTTTCAGCATCAACGCGCGCCTAGCATCCGCGGCAACCAGATGAATTTTGGTGGTACACCCGCCTCGGGAGCGGCCGATGGCCTGGGGGCCGTTTTTTTAGCGCCCCGGTGCCGTCGGGGTGTACCCTGATCGTTGTGTTGTCCAAGCACACGTGTTCGATGTGAATGGCCAGAATTTGTTCCTCTTGCAGTCGGGCAAAGACCCGATCCAAGACTCCCGCTTTGCTCCAGCGATTCATCCGTGTGTAGATGGTATGCCAATTGCCATATTGCTTCGGTAAACCCCGCCATTTGCAGCCATGCTCAACAATATACAGCAACGCGTTGAGCAGTTGCAAATTGGTCATGCCAACATTGCCGCGCTAGCGTGGCAGGCAATCAGCAATGCGTTGAAACTGGCTCTGGGTTAGTTCCATGCCCAACAAGAATGGCTCAAACCCCTCAATTGTCAATTAGTGTTAACAGGCCCTAAAACACAAGCATCGGTTTTTCGAGACAAAAGTCGTTGGTGAGCGTCTGGGCCTTGCTCTAATCAGTGCACCTGGCGGACACATTGTCTTCCACCTGGAATTTTATTTCCGCTTAGCGCAGGTGACTGGCCAGCCAATTGTGGTGTTGAAATAATCTTGCAACTCGGAAGCCAGCTAAGTCGGCGCGCGCGCATTCACCAGGCTAAGCGTGGATGCAAAAATTGAAAGTAGTACAGGCATTGCCACTGGTTGGGCGTAAGCCGGTCCTAAGGGTGCCAATAATTTAACCAGTATAACGATGCATTAACAGTTCTTTTGCGGTGCATCGGCAAGAAGACAAATTTATTCACTCACAGTCTCAGTTTAACACGAACTCTTGGTTCAGACTACGTCTAATTAAGAAGACATATCTTTATGCCTAAGTTTTAAAATGGATATTGCCAAGAGCACCAAGTTCCTAAATATTCCAAACAGATTGTCTCCAAACGCCGTCGAAAATAAATTTAAATTGCCTGAGCAATTGCAAGGCGGCGCATTTGGATATTTCCATAATAAAACAGCTATAACAGACGAAAATATTAAAAGAGTTATAATTACAACTTTGGCAACAAGTCGGTCACATATGCTCAAGATAATAGATAATCCAAGTGCTATCTCATATGTAACGAGTGCCCACGAAAAAACTGCTATCATACTTGCCGGGAAACCCAAGAACAAGAAAACTTCCTCGGTCCTATACAGGCTTATTGCTTTATTGACTGCGGCTAAAATAAAAAATGCACCAATCAACCGATACGCTATTAACGTATAAGGCATAAACTTGTATTGACACTTATCAAACATATTGGTTTTTAACCATTAAAAACAGCGCGTTCAGCCGTTTTGTAAATTTGGCTTTTATCAAGGCGACGATATCAGCAGTCAGATAATATAACAATAATGTTTTACAATTCATTTAGAATTGAGTGCATTTATTAGAATGCTGTAACTCTTACATGGTTGTATGCGCCAACATGACGGAGAGCGCCTATTGCTAGATCCATTGGCACCCAGCCTCTAATTGAATCACTCCAATAAAACCTTGCAAACAACGGTTGCGGCGGATAAGGCGGATCTCGCCTAATAAAACAATAGATATCAGCGACGAGTAGATACCCTCTAGACTCTATGAGCTTTCTTGGAGTAACTTCTTCCCTGAAATAAGTCGTCGTGTAATACAAACCCCACATTAAATTCGTTCTTTGGTCAAGATCATGAAATTCCCAATACAACGTTGTCATTTTATTCATTTTATGTATTTCGATCCCATAATTCATGAAACCATTTGCGGGGCCTAACTGTGCATTCAAGATCTGTGGATCAATACAAACACCAGTCCAAAAATCTTTGTAGTAGTTACCACCAGATACATTCCGAAGGTACCACACCCACAAGTCTTTATCGTTAGTAGGAGGAGCTACATTCGTAGCTGACGACCATAACCCCAACATTATATTAATGGCGTCAGGATCCATGGTCCACTTCAGTAACCCCGGAGTGCGAAACGCCATATAAGTATCATAGTTTCCATCATGGTAAGCGTGAAACATATCCAGCAGGCTAGCGTTAAGCTTTTCCTGTTGGTCAATATTTATATTTTCATCTGAATTAATTTTAATAGACGCAATATAGTGCTCAAAATTGGCGTTTGTTGAAATATCAACGTAAGGAAGATTTTGACAAGCGATAAATGTGCTTCTAATCAATGCGGCAGGAGTTTTTGTGCCGTTACTACAGCCACTGCAAAGGCAAAGTAGAATCCACATCAAACCTATCAGAAGCTCTAGTTTTTTTATCCAATATTTCATTGCGAAATTCAGAATGCGCAGTATCTCTTAGAATGCATGAGCAAATTCCCCATTATAAAGTCTGTTGGAACCCAATTAGTTGATTCTGAATCCCACATATATCTTATATCAACAGGGAGAATAGGGTCGGGTGGACTGGGTTGGACAAAAAAATAAATGGAAAAAGTCATAACGTTAGTATCTTGGGAAACCTTTCCAAATGGGGTGTTTTTAAAAATAAAGGAAGGTGTATATCCGATTATGCCAGCGTTGAAAGTAGAACGCATTACAAAATCGCCGAATGGACTCATTTCTCTACGGTTTGATACAATAATCCCAGCAGTCATTGGGTAACCGTCAAGATCGTTTGTTCCAATCGAATTGTAGATGACTTTCGGATCCATGCAAATGCCTTGCCAAAAATCTTTGTAATAGCCGCCATCCGATTGCTTACCTACCCACCATTCAAACAAATCAAGATCATTAGTAGGTGGTCTGGTATTATTACTATTTAACTTGTTCCAATCGGCCGTTATCATGGTCATTTGACGCTCGCTCACATCATATTTCGCGCCTTCGGGCAGACGAAAGTCCATATACGCCTGCAATGTCCCAACACTATAGGCATCTGTTAGTCGAAGGATGCTGTCGTACAATTTTTCATGCTGTATGCTGCTGAGTTGATCGCCATCAACAATAAATATACCGTGCAAGTATTGAGTCAAAGCGGTGCGATTGGAAAGAGGCACAAAAGGAAGCTTTGCCCATGTAACTATACTTTGAGTCTCCCGCTCTACTTCCGGCTGTGGTGCCGTTCGCCAGTCTTGTCCATTTCGATGTTTAGCTAAAATTGCAAGTAGGACAAGAAGAGGAAACAACATAAAAAAAACAGCTATTTTTATTTTTTCAGATGTTAATTTATTCATGGCTGTTTCCTTTCAAAACGAATTCATTATTAAAATTGAGAGAAGACGTTTGGATCACATGGCATATATCCAATGCTGCAATACGTGAGAACAACGCCCAAATTTCATGGTGAGTACTATTCAATCTGCCAATGAGAAAATTAGGCAGTGATTGGAAAAGAGGCAACCGCCGGAGCTACTGGACAATTGCCCCTGCACGAGTTCATCGAGAAAATGATTGAACCTGACAGCACTGTCATCACCGACGGCTTCAACGCCTATCAAGCCTTGACGGATTACACGCATCTCCATGCGATTCAATAATGTCGGCAAAGCAAGAGTGAACACTGCCTGCCCCGCGCCCGTCGGGTTATATCGCTGCTTAAACGTTGGCTGATGGGAACACATTAAGAATCGGTTGCCCATAAGTATTTAGATGATTATTTGAATTCACCGCTCGCGCTAAAAAACCACAAACCATGTGTAGACCCTTACAAGTTATTACTTTTGTTCAATACCGCCTTTCTTTTTTGCTAAAAAAAGACATCCAAACCTGCTCACGTTCTGTTATTGAATACTAGCAACTAATCTCGTAGCAACACTGATTAACGGCATTCGGACCTGTACATCCCGCCCCTTCATTTAGTGTGTCACAGTACCCACACGATGCTTCTTCCAGGGTGCCGCCGGGGTCTCCTTTCGAATAGCAAGGCCAGGTAGCCTCCCCACCGCTTGCATTGTAACTACATAGAATTGATGCGATGGTTGCCGGATTTACAGGATTTGTATTTGGCGATGCGGCACCGGCAAATGCAATATTTAGCAATATCAATGTGCCAACAGAGACAGTTACTTTTTCTTGTAGATTTTTCATTTTATCATTATATCGTTGGTTAATAATATATACGCCTAGCACAAAACCGTATGCTTATTATTGCTTCTTCGTATTTTATTAGCAATTAAAAAAGACGACCAAAATGCGACATTTTTGATTTACCAGTACAAATTGTGTCGATGTTAAGAGTTTGTCGGACTCAACTCATGGCTGCGGTAAAGAGGTGTTTTCAGCAATTCGGATTACGGGAAAAGGTTTATGTGACTTTTTCGTTGCTCACATCTTTTTGAAGGTACGATGAGCGCATTTTTCCCTCCCACGAGACGGGCAAAATTCAAGGAAATCACGCTTTCGGCGTTAGAATTGGCAGTAGCGTCCGGGAATACGGGGGGCTGGAGTATGACGCTTGGGACTCCCATGCTTAAATTATTGGAAGGCAGAGTAGCACAATATATTTAACAATAGCATGTTACGCAATACTGTCAGCTTAATTATTTCCGAAAAGATGTGGGTAATGATAAGTATTGAGGGCTACAGATGTTCCCTGTGGGCAAAATTTCAAGATTCGACTCCACCTCCCGTTTTTCAGCTACCGGACCCTGTGTCAGATCCGCGCCAAGCCGGTGCATCCGTTTTCTGGTTGTAAACCAGCAGCGCCAGCAGCGTGTAAGGCGGATACTGCTCGTCTCCACAGCCCTTATGGTTGGCGGCGAAGGTAGTCAAAGGCAAGCCGCTCGACGAATCGGATCACATCATCCTTGGCGACCTAGTCGCACAAGGCCGGGGGACAGGAGCAGTGGGGTGGTGTGGTCGGTGTTTTTATAACTGTGGCCATGATGGCGGAATTGACCACTGCCTCGCCACCGTTCAATTCACCGCAAGCTTTCCTCAAAAAAGTCAGAGAGACTCCTAGCTTCACTCAACGTAAAAATCTGTTGAAACTTTTTTTCGGTATTATACACCACACCAGAAAATCTAATCCAACCACTTCTCCCCTAAAAACGTCGAGAAACCACTTTCTCCAAATCTTCTTCCATGCGTCTTACAACTGGCCCCCATAAACCGACTGATGGAGCACGATACAGGCGCATCGTTGGGTACCATAATGTCTTTTCCACACTTACTCCCTGTCTACCCGGATCGGCCATTCCCCATCGCCAGTCGGCTCCCGGTGACAACATCACCCAGACCGGAAGTCCTAATGCTCCTGCTAAGTGAGCTATGCCGCTATCAATTGAAATCAACAAATCCATTTCATTAAGAAAAACGGCTGTCTGTGCCCAATCCTTAATGAATGGCTTGAGGTTCTGAACATTTGATCGCCTCGCATAACGGTCAAGTTCCTTCGCCCCGTCTGCCAGTTGGAAACTATAAAATTGAACCGAGCGATGTCTGAATAATGGCTCTAAAAAACGCAATGGGACCGACCGATAATCCAGCACGCCAAGCCGTTTGGTGTGCCAGATAAAACCAACGCGTAGTCTTGACGTTTTGCTGATTGCTGGGGGAATTTTGCAATGATCAGGCACTCTGATATATGGAATATTATTTGGAATCGCATTTCCAATAAATTTTAACCGGTTGGGCAGACTAAACATCGGAATATGGTAATCGTAACGTGGAATCAAATCCCCATAGCTGACCACTGATGTAACCCCTTGGATTGTGTTAAAAAGTCGGACCAACTCCCGATAAACCATAAGAATAATCCGGCAGCGATGACTAGCAAGCTCGGCCACGTATCTGACCGACTGCATTGTGTCGCCAAAACCCTGTTCGCCATAAACCAGCAATGTTTTTCCCTCCAGCTTTTCACCAGACCACATCGGTTCGGTTAAGCGATTAATAAATTTAACAGTCATAGATTTCAACGCAACGGAAAGTTTGAAACGCCATTCATATTCTTTCCAGCCTTCCACGAAGTTTCCGCTAGCAAGCAAAATTTTCGCGCGCCCGATATGTGCATCAACGTTTCCAGGATTCAAGGAAATAGCCTTATCATAGTACCGTTTTGCCTCCTTGTAACGATCCAGAGCCGCTAAACCTCTACCAATATTGTTGTGGCCATAATCCCACATCGGATCGCTGTCAATCGCCTTATGCAGCCACTTCAATGCCTTATCAATTTTGCCAAGTCCGAATAGTGACTCGGCCAGCGCTCTAGCCACGTCTTTGGTTACGTTGGTATTATCCTTGGAATTATTATGCAAAGTCAGTGCTTTGACAGCCGCTTCGTATGCCTTCAAATACTCGCCTTTATCGCGTAAAACTTCTGAGAGATTGACCCAAAACGTTTGGTTTTGAGGAAGCCTCTCGATGGCCTTACTCAGAGCGCCTGTAGCCAACGTGATTTCTCCAATCGCATGCAGTGCGAGACCCAATCCGCCGTAGGCATTTGCATGATTGCGATCAAGCGATAGCGCTTGCCGGAAAGCGCAAACCGCTTCGAGATTACGACCGCCGCGAAGCAGGACATCGCCAAAAGATACGTAATGCTCCGGGATTTTTGGCTCTGACGCCACGGCTTGACAAAGAAACGTGGTTGCCAAGCCGAGTTCATTTCTCGCTGCGTAGGCCTGTCCCAACTCATGAAGGGTTTTGCCATCATTGGGTTCGCGCAAAAGCCGCTGCCGCAATTTGTCAATCTTTGAGTGCTGTAAGCTTCCTTTCATAGCTCTTTTGTGTTAGAATCCCGAGGTCCTGAACATGCTTGTTTTGGAGAAAAACCGTAAAATATCCGAAAATCCCGTGAAAAATGATTTGTATAATGGTAACCGACTTCCACCGCTGCTTCCTTGACCAAACAGCCGTCTGACAACAATACGTTGGCTTTCTTCTGCCGTTTTTCAATCATCCATACTTTTGGCTTCTTGCCTACGGTTTTAAGAAAATGCCGTTGTAATGTGCGAGTGGAAACATTGCAAATTTTTGCCAGTTTTCTAACCGACCAATTGGCCTGCTTTGCCAGTTCTAGCCAGTCTTGAATATGATTCAATTTTGAGGTCATACGTGTTCCTTCAGTATTATTTCCTTTTTACAATAAGGACGTTTCTGAATGCAGAAAGCAGAATGAGGAATGAAGAGTTGAGTTTCATATATTCGCAGTCTCTTTCAACGTGATGTCCATACTACAATGAGGACATTTTGTTTTTTGACCCAAAGCGTGGATGGGAAATTCGATGTGTTCCTTGCAAAAAAAACAGGACATCTTCAAACTTTTGTCAGGTTTTTGCAATGTGATCGTCTTTTGGCAATGGGGGCAAGGAATTATCTGTCCGACGTTTTGAATGGCAAACTTGATATGTCCACCGCAAGAGGAGCAAAACATTTTCAAATTTTCAGCGGCTTCCCTACCCTGATAATCAGTCCACAGGATTGCAATGCTGCCCATAAACAGAAACAATGAAGAGGCTGTCAGAATAATATCGGTAGATATTAATGAGAAACCCAAAGAGCCAATCATAAAACCATCGGAATGCCGCCAGCCCATTATCCATAGTCCAATTCTATAAGCGATCAAATTTGTGGAAAACCACGTCGTCAGAAACAGCCCTAGGCTCTTTCGATCGAAAAACAAACAAATAAAGCCCGCTACCATGTAGCCACCGCCGAAGAAAAACATTAAATTATTCCAATGTACATTGAAAATCGGGTCGGACAAATATGACATCTCAGATGGCGACAAACCTCCAAGCAAAAGCGCCACTCCCAAAAAGAACATAGCTGCCCCTGCGAAGGATTTAAGCGTTGGGGCAGATAAATGTTTGATTAGGTGCATCTCAGCTTTCATATAAAGACGATGCCGCCCCTAACGGGGCTAAGTTCTATTGGTTTTGTCCCTACAAAGATGTCGTAATTACGGCGCTTGAAACCCGGCATTGACCGTCCATCGTTATTTCTCCAAGCCCCATCAGGCGTGAAGTATTTGTACAAGAGGTTATTAAGAATGGTTTCCGTCATTGTGTTGTTAGGGTACTAATTGCCAAACACCATTTTGTGCATCAATAAAGTTCGTTGATACATAACATTTTTGGCCCGCTCGATATGTCCTTCATATGGGTGGACATACCATTCCATCGGGACACCTGCCATGGCCAAGGTCACCTGATAGTTGGTGAATTTTGAATATAGCCAATACTCCTCCGAACCAGCCGTCACCAACATTGGAGGGATTTTTCCGATTTCCGGAGTGGGAAGTTCAGCGATGGGATTAAACAGCATGACACCACGCCACCGTCCAGGATAAGCTTCAATCAATTTATTCATAACAATTGAACTGGAACTGAAGGCAAAGAGATAAACACGGGTTTTATCCACGTTGGGGTTTTCCATCATCTGATTGTAAACAGCCAAAACATTGTTTGTATTGGCAAGCAGCGAATCCATTGGTTCTCTCGTGAAATGGTAACCCGTCATCGCTACATAAACGCCGCTATTTGCCAGAGCCTGACAATAGGTGGCCTGGGGGACGTTCATCCAATCATATCCCTGCAGGCCTATGATGAGCGGGTACTTTTTGTGGCGTGAAAAATCCGCGGGTGGAATCAGAACAAACCGTTCCTTATGGTTACCCGGCATGGGCGCATAGCCAACCAGGGCAGGCTGAAAGTGAACGTTGCCTTTATCTGCAAAGCCCCAAGGAGAAAAGAGGCGGTGGATATCGCCAGTATCCACATTACATTGCCAAATGCTGGGTGCTTCGTTGGTCAGAGAGGCAAAGACAAAAATACGTGAACCATCGCTATTACAGGAAAAGTCCACTATCTGAGAGTTTGGAAAGAAAGTTTTTCCCTTTTCTTTTGAGGAATTCTGGACAAATAGAGACGTATTTTCACCATCGGAAATCAAACAGGCGTAGCCTTTGCCGTGGTTAATCCACTGAGCATCGCTTATCAGAGATGTTCCAGACGGTTCAGAGGTTTTCAGGCCATTGGATAAAACGAATAAGGACGAAGTGTGCGCGTGACGGACCGTTTCTGCAAACAAGAGGGCACCCTTTTCCGACGAATATGACAAGCTATTGATAGAGCCGGTGGTTGAGTACAAAAGCTGCGTTTGACCCGATATA
>Ga0206862_1197_pt1 | contig 14975 bp, 13 predicted proteins | sample Alteio_BWOrgCont_43_FD_152625 | JGI IMG/M metagenome (GOLD analysis project Ga0206862, IMG submission 152625) | Enriched cells from forest soil in Barre Woods Harvard Forest LTER site, Petersham, Massachusetts, United States -... | ecosystem: Environmental > Terrestrial > Soil > Temperate forest >... | reverse complement strand
TGCATATCGCAATGGGGATACGATTTCAGGCCGGCATATTTACAGATATCAGAATTAAGAAAACTATTTCCCGAAGTGCCTGTAATGGCACTAACTGCCAGCGCTACGGTTGATGTGGTGCAGGACATTCAACAAAAGCTTGGCTTTAAAGAAGAGAATGTATTTCGTGTAAGCTTTGAACGAAAGAACATTGCATACGTGGTGCAGAAGGAAGAAGACAAAGCACCGCGCTTATTAAAACTGGTGAATAATATAAAAGGTTCGGGCATTATTTATGTGCGCAACCGCAGGAAAACAGAAGAAGTGGCCGGGCTGCTAAGGCAAAATGGTGTATCGGCCGATTTTTACCATGCAGGACTGCCGCACGATGCACGAAGTTCGAAACAGGAAGCATGGCTGAATGACAGGATAAGAGTAATTGTCTGCACCAATGCTTTTGGAATGGGCATTAATAAAGCCAATGTGCGTTTTGTAGTACACCTCGACCTGCCCGATAGCCTTGAAGCCTATTTCCAGGAGGCGGGCCGTGCCGGAAGGGATGATAAGAAAGCCTATGCCGTATTGTTTTATAACGATGCCGACCGTGTGAGCCTCGAACGCAATATCGATCATGCTTTTCCCCCGGTTGATGATATTAAGAAAACATATATAGCCCTCTGCTCCTATTTCAATATGGCAGCAGGTTCAGGCAAAGGCACCAACCACGACTTCGACCTGAATGATTTTTGCAACCGCTTTTCACTGGAATCATCGCCTACTGTAAGCTGTATAAAGTTTTTAGAGAAGGAAGGCTACCTGATTGCAACCGAAGCCTTTTACAGGCCATCGAAGGTGCATATGCTGATTACGAATAAAGATGTGTATCGTTTCCAGGTTGAGCATCCCAACTTCGACGCGTTTACAAAACTGCTTTTACGTTCATACGAAGGAATATTCACCAATTATGTGCCCATTAATGAATATGACATTGCACGCCGCTCTACACTTAAAGAAGATGAGGTAAAAAAATTTCTGCAACGGCTGGATAAAATGACTGTACTATCGTACCTGCCCCAATCGAGCAAGCCACAAATACTATTTACCGAAGATTGCCTGCAACCTGCCAACATACTTATTAATAAGAAAAACTACAGCGAACAGAAAGAGCGCACCATACAGCGTATGGAATGGGTGATACATTATGCCACCAACACGAACAAGTGCCGTAGTGAATTACTCCTTTCCTACTTTGGTGAAAAAGAAGAAGTGCGTTGCGGTATATGCGATGTGTGCCTTGAGCGCAATAAGCTTGAACTGAGCGACCTTGAATTTGCAACCATTGCAGCGCAGTTAAAAGACAAACTCAGCCGCAAGTCGATGGACCTTTCTGAACTTATACATAGTGTAAAACAGGTACGGGAAGATAAAACTATTAAAACTGTTCAATGGCTTATGGATAATGGAAAGCTGGAATATGATGAGGACAATAAACTTACCTGGAGGAAATAAGAGCCCCACCCCATCCCTCCCCATTAGGGAGGGAGAATTAATGAACCACTGTTATCGAATCAATAAGCAGTCCAGCCACCATCAGCTACTACCACTGCACCATTAACATTGCTGGCATTATCTGATGCAAGAAAAAGGGCAAGATTAGCTATCTCAACAGGCTCAGCCATTTTTAGGTTAGTTGCCATGCCGCCGATAATTCTGTCGTAACCGGCTTTATTAGGAGTAACGCCTTCCATAATGTTTGTGTTCACACCACCGGGCGCAATAGCATTACAACGTATGCCTTGTTTGCCATACATAAATCCTATATTTTTAGTTAACCCAATCAATCCATGTTTTGACGCAGTGTATGCAGCGCCCGCCCTGGCGCCTTCTAATCCACCGATAGAAGATACATTTACAATAACGCCCTTACCCTGCTTCAGCATTTGCGGAATGGCAAGGCGGCAGGAATAAAATGGCCCGTTAAGGTTTACGCCCATCACTTTGTTCCAGAGTTCATTGCTAACATCTGCTACAGCTGCAAAATCGTCCATTACACCGGCATTATTTACAAGAACATCTAATGAACCAAAACTGCTAACAGCAATTTCAACCATCTTCTTAACATCATCTTCTTTAGATACGTTAGTTACTATGCCAATAGCTTTTCCGCCTTTCGATTCAATTTCTTTTACCACAGCATCAACCCTATCGGCTTTTATATCCGACACTACCACCTTTGCCCCTTCGGCGGCAAACAATATTGCCATTGCTTTACCCATACCGGAACCCGCCCCGGTAATAATTGCTGTTTTATTTTCTAACATTTTTGTATTCATATTTATATTTTATAAAAATCAGGTAGAGCAAAAGTACCCTATCTCCTATTAAAAAAAATGACGATTGTCATACGCTAGTATGAGCAATTGCAGGAGTATTGAAGCTAATCATTAAACAAAAAAATCAAAGCGCAATTTGACTATATACGCTCTAATGTATTTTCCGCATTAAGTTCCGATGCGGTTGCATTGTGTTTTTCAAGTGTCCAATGGTCAATTGTAGGTTCCAGCCAGGTATCGCCTACTTTACGGTACACCTCTACAGATAACCCGAAAGGCTCACCAAAAGCATGCTTTACTTCCGAAACAGTCATGTGTGGTACAATAACCATTTCTCCCTTTGAATGTACCCTTCTGCTTTCGGCAATTGACTTAGTTGAATCTAACAGCAACCGTTTATGCGAAGCTTTTTTGGTTCCGTGGGGTTCGTCAAAAAACTCCAGTTTAAGATTTGGAAACACAAGGCAAAACTCCTTCTGTATTTCATGGATCTTTTTCTTGTCGTGAATTGTAATTTTCATGGCTTTGTTTATTAATTGTTCACTACAATAGTACTTCGGTACTGGTGCAAATCAAATGACATCTGTCAACTCTTGTTCATGACAAAAAACATATTCAATTGCTACTGCTTCATTATGAGCACAATTACCAAAATGGAATTGAAATTGTTAACCCGTTAAAGTGTAATTATTAATATTAAATTCATACTGCAAGGCTATTTTTAGATTACAGGCTATTTCCCCATTAAGCAAGGCTTAACCCTTGCCGGAAATATTTTCTTTAAAGGAATATGCGTATATTTATAAGCATGATTTTCATCGTTTAATCTTAAAAAAATCCTCGCCATGAAAAAACATCTACTTTCTCTTTCCGCAATATGCCTGCTTTTTACTTCAACCGCATTTTGCCAGAATTCATTTGAAGGTAAAATAACATGTATGCAATATAATGGTGTAGACACATCGTACTTTTCTTTTTATGTAAAGAATGAACATGTAAAATTTACAGATTCTAAAACCGACACCGGCAAGGAACAAAGTATTATCCTGGTAAATCTTAAAGACAAAACTACCTTAACGCTTAGCCCTCAGCGAAGGCAGTATTATGATTACCATGCTCCCGATTTTCAAAAGCTTCCGGGTAAAACAAACGTTACCAAAACTACAAATACAAAAACTATTAATGGGTACTTATGTACCGAGTATATTGTTGAAAACCAGCAAGAGGATGCTAAAATTTCATATTGGATTGCAGATGGCAACTTTACTTTCTTCCTGCCAATGTTAAAGGCCCTGTCTCTTAACTATGGCTATTACTGCCAGTATTACCTTGAAATTCCTAATACAAGTAATATGTTCCCCATGGAAGCTTATAAAACCGATATGAAAGGTAATGCGAAAGGATTTATGAAAGCAACCAAAGTTACGTCAGTTTCACTGGAGGATGGAATATTTTTTATTCCCCAGAGCTATACGAAGAAATAAACACTACTATAAATCGGGGCAATAATTTTCATTATCGTGTTATACCCATAACTATTCTGAATTTGTATTACTTTTATCTCTATGAAATTCAGGATATTAAGCTTCTGCCTTATTTTATTCATAGGTATTGCCCACTATTCCCTGTTTGCGCAGAACAGTAAAATTGATTCTTTACAAGCAGTGCTGAAGACTGAAAAAGATGATACGAGCAAAGCAATTACACTGAATAATTTATCAAGGGAATTATATCATAAAGGCGAATCAGTTCAGGCTGATTCTGCAGCGCATCGGGCCGTTGCCCTTTCTATAGCACTTAATTTTAAACCGGGGGCTGCCATGGCGTATGAAATCATGGGGCATATTTACGATGCCCAGGGAAAAAGCACCAATGCCATAAAATACTATTCACTTAGTCTTGATTTTTATAATGATATAGGTAATAAGAAACAGGCCGCAAAAGTATCCGGAAATATTGGCTACGTCTATTATGAGCAGGGTAAGTACCCGCAAGCATTAACCATTCAGTTACAGACGTTAAAAATTGTCTCGGAAATAGGAGATACAGATGGCATGGGGTATGCTTACAACGACATTGGTGATATTTATTATGCCCAGGGCAATTTTACAGAGGCATTAAAAAACCAAAGCGAGGCATTGAAAATGTACCAGGAAACTAAGAACAAAAGAGGAATGGTAAATACCTATGGTGACATGGGAATCCTTTATAGCGGTGAGGGTAACTACACAGATGCTATAACCTACCATACATTGAGCTTAAACCTGGCTAAAGAAATTAACTATAAACGCGGCGTAGGAAATGCATGTATAAACCTCGGCGACATTTACCGGATGCAGGGCAATTATACTCAAGCGCTATCGTATGAATTCCAGGCGCTGCAAACCGATAAAGAAATCGATAACAAACCGGGAGTGGCTATAGCCTATGCAAACCTGGGAAATATATTCACCCTGCAGAAAAAATATCAACCGGCAAATCAATATTTAGATAGCGCGCTAGCAACTGCAAAGGAAATGGAGAGAAAAGAGATTCTCAGCGCTGTTTATAATATCAAAGCACTTTTAGACAGTACATCAGGTAATTACAAAGGCTCATTGGGCAACTATAAAAAATATATTGCTTACCGCGACAGCCTGGTTAATGAGGAGAACACCAAGAAAATGGTGCAGGCGGAAATGAATGCCAAATTTGAAGAGGAAAAGGAAAAGACTAAAGCGGAACAGGAAAAGAAAGACGCCATAGCCAAAGTGGATAGTAACCGTAAAAATATTCTCTTGTTATTTATAGTATTTATCGCGCTTGCAGTCGGGGTAATTGCCATAATAATCTTCCGTTCCTTACGCACCACGCGTGCCCAAAAGACGTTGATTGAGCTGCAAAAGTCCGCTGTTGAAGAACAGAAACACATGGTAGAGGAAAAAAACAGGGAAATACTCGATTCTATAACGTATGCTAAAAGGCTGCAGGATGCCATTTTACCTCCTTTAAGTATGGTTGAGAAATACCTGCCTGAATCTTTCATTCTTTACAAACCTAAAGATATTGTTGCAGGTGATTTTTATTGGGTAGCCCCCCTACCCCCCGAAGGGGGGATTTCAGGTAAAACAGAGAACCCTCCTTCGGAGGGCAGGGAGGCCGTTTTAATTGCCGCTGCCGACTGCACTGGTCACGGTGTGCCCGGCGCTATGGTAAGCGTTGTTTGCAGCAATGCATTAAACAGAACAGTTAAAGAGTTTAAAATAACTGAACCGGGCAAAATACTGGATAAAGTACGTGAATTAGTGCTTGAAACCTTTGAAAAAAGCGAGAGCAATGTGCAGGATGGAATGGATATTTCTATAGCAGCCATTAGCTATTCGCCATCAGCCAATAGCACTGAAGTTAGATGGAGCGGCGCCTATAATTCGTTATGGTATATTCACAAGGGAGAAATGAAGGAACTACCTGCCGATAAACAACCAATTGGACAGGTTGACAGACCCATACCCTTCAATACCCATACCTTAAAACTTCAGAAAGGCGATACCCTGTATTTATTTACCGATGGTTATGCTGACCAGTTCGGCGGGCCTAAGGGTAAGAAATTTAAATACAAACAGTTCCAGGAAAAGCTATTGGCCATTAGCCATCAGCCAATGGCTGAACAGAAAAAAGAAATGGAAAATATTCTTGCTGATTGGAAAGGCGAACTTGAACAGGTTGACGACATTCTTATTATTGGAATACGAGTATAACCAGTAAAAAAGATTACTGCTCTACCGTAATTTTAATAGTCGCGCTCCAGTCTTTACCATACGACATATGCATACCATCGGCAAATTGCAGGGTAAGTGTATGGTCGCCGGGGCTGAGCTTAAGTGTATCTACTGTCTGGCCCTTCCCAAAATGCAAATGGGTTGAATCTTTAGGAACCATTTGCCCCTTCTCAATATAGCTTCCATCAATAATCAGGTGATGGTGCCCCTTGCCTTCATTAACTGCACCGGCTGGCTCTACATCCATTCCCTTCACTCCCATTTGAACAATAACCGGCGATTTAACTTTGTCGCCATCTTTCAGGTTAACAAAGTAAACACCCTTTTGCGGCTGGTCGGCGCTTTGTTCTTTAGGAGCATTATTACAGGCAAAAATTGAAAGTGCTAAAAGCGGAACGAAAAGGCGTATGAGTTTCATAATTGGGAGTTTTAGATTACGAATGTAGTTAAACTTATGGACCTAAAATTATAACCGCACTTGAAGAACTGTACTTATTTTCGGTAAAGGATAAATAGTGAAAGGCGAATAAGAAAAAGAAAGCGGCTAAAGTCATAAAATAAATCCTAACCACTGAGGCACTAAGAGCACTGAGATTCACTAAGGTCACATTCAAAGCCCCTTCAGGGGTTTGGGATAGAATAAAAAACAAGCCTATGAAATCTTAAATCTGACCTCTTAAATTACTTGTGACCCACGGGAACAAGATAATTACCCTCCATGATAGGAACCACAGGGGCCTGGTCGGCTTTTAAGCAGAAACGAATATCCTCCTGCAAGTTAAGATTGGCAAGGCGCTTAAAGTGCGAAGAGTTCTCCATAAAACCATACAAATCTTTTTGGGCGCTTTCATAAAGTGTTTTTGCAGCAAGGGTTGAATCGTAGCTGGTTTCAAACATGCCTGTACTGTCAAGTTTTGACGCAATGGCACCGGCACACAAAGTATCTTCAAGGTTAAAGAAGTCTTTCCAACCCGCGCACAACAATATAATATTCTTGCGTTGTACAGCCAGCCATTGGCAAAGGGCAGTGAGGTTTAAAAACGAGCCAATAACAATTCTATATGCTTCACGAGCAGCACGTATGGCCTGTGTACCATTGGTAGTGGTAAACACAATAACTTTTCCTTTCAGTTGAGGTTTCATATATTCAAAAGGCGAGTTGCCTAAATCGAACCCTTCAACCCTGTGGGCCGAACGCTCCGCGGCAACTAAAAATCCTTTCGACTGGAAGTTCCTGGCCTCCTGCACCGATGCAACGGGCAATATTTTCTCAACCCCGTAATGCAAGGCAGTGCACATTGACGATGTGGCACGCAGCACATCAATCACTACTACAATACTCTCTTCGTGCGGGTATAAAGGAAATGAGTGGGGTGAAAAACAAACCTCAATTGTATTTGTCATAGGTTAAGCCTGTTTATAAAATGGAGTTTTAACAACAACTGCTTTTATAAGTTTATCGCGAATTTTAATGTAAATTTCACTATCGGGCTTTGAAAGTTCGGTCTTCACATAACCCATACCAATAGCTTGTTGCAGCGATGGCGATTGTGTGCCTGAGGTAACTACTCCAACTACATTGCCCTCAGCATCCGTAATCTCGTATCCGTGACGAGGAATGCCTTTGTCAACCATTTTAAAACCTACCAGTTTGCGCTTAACGCCATGTTGCTTTTGCGCCTCTAACGCATCTGAATTGGTGAACTTCTTGGTAAACTTGGTTATCCAGCCCAGCCCGGCTTCTATGGGTGAAGTGGTATCGTCAATATCATTACCATACAAACAGAAAGCCATTTCAAGTCGCAAAGTATCGCGTGCGCCAAGGCCAATGGGTTTCAACCCGTCAGCTTTGCCTGCATCCATAATGGCATCCCATATTTTGTTGGCGGCAGCGTTCTTGCAGTAGATTTCAAAACCTCCGGCGCCGGTGTAACCGGTGTTCGATATTATAACATCATTCTCTCCGCAAAACTGGCCGACGGTAAAGTTGTAATAGGGTATCTTGGTTAAGTCTACATTGGTTAATTTGCCAAGTATGGCCGTAGCTTTAGGGCCTTGTATAGCTAAAAGAGAATACTCATCGGACAGGTTTTTCATTTCTACGCCTTTGTCGTTATGCGCTTTAACCCAATTCCAGTCTTTCTCAATGTTTGAGGCATTAACCACCAGCATATAGTAGTCCTTATCGAGGCAATATACAAGCAAGTCATCTACAATACCGCCTTTATCGTTAGGCAAACAAGAGTACTGAATCTTGCCCGGAGAAAGCACCGAGGCATCATTGCTGGTAACACGTTGTATAAGGTCAAGCGCGTTGGGGCCTTTCAGGAAAAACTCGCCCATGTGCGACACATCGAACATTCCTGCGTTGTTGCGAACAGTAATATGTTCATCGTTAAGGCCGGTATATGAAACAGGCATATTGTAGCCTGCAAATTCAACCATTTTAGCTCCGAGGGCAATGTGTTTTGGCGTAAGCGCTGTTGTTTTCATTATTTAATATCAAAAATGTTATTTACTCCGAATATTTTGCGTTGAGACAGGAACCCTTCGGCATACTTAACGCCAATGGCATAACCCATTTGAGCATCGCGCTGTTTAACGTGCTCAATAAATTGCGGGCTGGTAAGTACAGTCTCAGGTTCTTTTGAATTGGGGTCGTGGAACTGCGATTTGAAAGCTTTAATAGCTTCATACTTCTGCTCAATAACGTCGCTGGTATCTACCACAAAGCTGAAATCGTAACTGAAGTGCTGCATGTAGTAGAATATGCGGGCAGGGCGGAAAGCCTCTTGCTTCTTACCTTCCCATTCAGTCTCTATCTTCACCAGTCCCGAATAAAAGCAAGCTTCGGTGACCATCTGTGATGCACGCCCATGGTCGGGGTGCCTGTCTAGAGGGACATTAGCTACAACTATCTCAGGTTTGTATTGCCTTATCTTTTGTATAAGCTTAATGCGGTGTTCCTTGTCGTTGGTAAAGTAGCCGTCCATCATCCCCAGGTTATCGCGCACCGATGCGCCTATTATCTTAGCTGCATTGGCAGCCTCTTTCAAACGTATTTCAGCCGAACCGCGCGTACCCAACTGGCCTTCGGTAAGGTCTACAATGCCGACCTTTTTACCAGCTTTAACAGCCTTTATAAGTGTACCTGCGCACGACAGTTCTATATCATCGGGGTGTGCGCCAAAAGCCAGTATGTCGAGTTTCATGTTCTGCTAACCTTTAAGGCTGGCAAAAGTAGAAAAATAATCGCCTTTTGCAGGAATAATTCATATAAGTCATTAAGATAATAACGATGGTAACTAAATTACTTATTTTTATTTTTGAGCTTAATTCTGATTTACACCATGAAAAAACTAATTGCCCTCGCGTTTTTTACTTTTTCATTTTTTTCGTGCTGTTCTGCACAAAACAAACACGTCGATAGTTTAAAATCTGTTTTATCGCATACTTCTTCCTCTTTAAAAAGGTTCTATCTGATTAACCTCATAGAGGAGGATTATTTTAATACCGGCTCCGGAGGTTTTGATTCATCGTATGTTATGCAAATGCTGAATATAGCCAACCAACTTAATAATGATTCACTAAAGGCCATTAGTTATGATTGGATTGGAACCTATTATTCGATTGGGGTGGCAGATTACCCCAAAGCGTTGGATTTTCTTTTAAAGGCAGTTCCATTGGCTGAAAAAACAAACGACAAAATGAGGCTTTGCTCTATCTATTTTGATATCAGCAATCTTTATAACAATTTGAAAAACTCTGCGGAGGTATTGAATTACGCCCGGAAAGGAGGCGAGGTTTTACCTGGAAAATCAACCCGTTCATATGGTTTTATGATGGCACAGTATTGCGCCGCAATGGCAGCATATTATTCAATGGTGCAAAAGCCCGATTCGGAGTTACATTATCTGCAAGCCTGGAATGAACTAAATATGAGCCTCAGGAGTACGTATAGTAAGCTTGAGGACCTGGAAGGACTTGGTGATTTTTACAGAAGACAAGGGAATTATACATTATCAAATTCCTATTTTAAAAACTCTATAGAACTGGCCGATTCTACCAACGATTACTATGACCTTTGCGATTACAGGAATATTTACGGAGCCTCGCTTTTGAAGCAAAATAAGCTGCAAGAAGCTAAGGAACAGGCATTGCTGAGTTATAACAGAAGCCGTCAATTCAGAAACAATGATTTAATGGGGAAGGCAGCAGCACTACTGCAGCAGATTTATGATACACTGCACAATACAGATAGCGCTTACTTTTTTTCTAGAGTGGAATTAGCCATGCGGGACTCTGTATTTAACCAGGATAATTTAAATAAAATTCAGTCAATGGCTTTCAGCGAGAAACTCAGGGTTATTGACGAGGATGCAAAAAAAGCGGAAGAGAAGAAAAAAGAAAAAGAAAACATTCAATACGTTTTATTGGCATTCTGTATTCTTACTTTCATCATTTTATTCTTAATTCTAAGCCGAAGTATAATAACAAACCCTAAAATAATTGAAGTTTTAGGAGTTATTGCATTATTAATAGTTTTTGAATTCCTGAACCTGATCCTGGGGCCTTATGTGGAAAAAATAACAAATCACACGCCCTGGTTAATGTTACTGGGCTCGGTTTGTATTGCTGCGGCATTGTCGCCTATTCATCACCGGCTTGAAGAATTGGCCACGAAGCGTTTAGTTGAAAAGAATAAGCAAATACGATTGGCCGCGGCGAAGAAAACAATTGAGAAATTAGAGAACAATAACCACGAGGAGCAATAAATCAAAACCCCACGTAGGTGCGAGCGTCCACGCTCGTGCCTGTTATAAAACCTATTTCTCAAAAAATATATCATCCTGATATGTGCTTTGTTTGTTTTCTAACCCTGCAAAGATGCAAGTTAATGCTTAACACGAGCCGGAGGCTCGCGCTTACCGAGGTTTGTAAAAATTCGGTCTAAGTATATTCCAAATCGCCTTTGCCAAGATTATGCTCTTCACAGAGCACTTGTAGGTTTTCCAAAGTTGTTTCACCGCCTTTGGACCAGGGCTTAATATGGTCAAAATGTATATTATCACCGGTAACTGTAACTCCGCATAACCGGCATTTATTGCCGTCTCTCATTAATACCTGCACTTTAAGCCTCAGACTGGGTTCTCGTTTTGTTTTATGCTTGTATACAGCCTCTGTTTCTTTGACAGCTTCAGGTGTGGGTTCTATAGCCGGTAATTCTTCAACATCGGTATTCATATACTCAACGAAGGCTTCCAACGCCTTTCTCCATGAACCGAATGTATTTACATAACCCCGTTCTGAATATTTGGAAAGAGGTCGTTTCATCTCACGATGACCAGGTTGTCTGCCAAGTTTTACCCATACTTCCTCCAGATTTTCAAATAATTCTTTTTTGGGAATATTGCTCATAACTGTAATTTCCAGTCCGGCTTTTACCAACGCTTTATTCCAACTGCCAAATCGCTTTTCTATTTGTTTTGATGAAAACTTGCCGTTCTCATCATATTCTCTGGATACTAGTTTGGTAACACCAAGTTTGCTGGCGACTCTGTTCATGTCACCCAATAATTCCTGGTCTGTACCTCTATTGTTCCTAAAGTTTAATTCAAACTTCATTTTTGGGCTTATTTCACCACAAAGATAACCAAGTAGACGGACATGTTCTGTAATTAAACAGGCCCCGTATGCACTACTGCTTAATACAAATTCTTTTAAGTAAAGTGAGCATTGTCTTATCAAAACTCAGTTGAACGGGAGAATCCGGGTCTCTTGTTATATCCCGAAGTTCACCTTTATTTAAATCAAGCTTTAGCCACCCAATAGGAAATTCTGACCCATTATTTGGCCGAGTATCATTACCTGGAGGGGCATCATAAGCTACTTTTATTAGTATAATCCCCGAGGTAATATTATCTATGTAGACAATTTCTTTATTTTTATCAATATTCTTATTTGCAGCCTCATTATTAAAACTACTGCTCCTCACAATATATGTAACCAAATGCAAACAGTCAACTGTATCACTCGCGATTAAAGAGTCGTTCTGTTCAATAAGTATTTTAGAATCGGGTATCTCGCCGTTCACTATTGAAAAAGCGTGACATTGAAATAGCAATAAAATCAGGGCTACATAAATACTATACTTATTCGGGGTCCAGATTACTTTTTTAACCATTTACCATATTTTTTCCATACCACTTCGTGCGACCTGCCGATTCCCTTCTTAGCTTGCAGAATGCTAATATCTACATCCTTTCTTACTTCATCAGGCATAAGGTCCCATAATGTTATGGTTTCTTCAGCAAAAGTTTTCACAACCGATAATACTGCTTTCTTTTTTTTCTCAGAGAGATACCCCAGGTAATTTAATATTTGCTGGTCAGTAGTATTTGATTGTGTGGACATACTTTTAATATTTATAACATCTAATATACGCAAATTTATATAATACTTTCCAACAATATATCATCCCCTATGTAAGCGCGAGCCTCTTGGCTCGCGCTTACGTTAGTTAGAATTCCATGTGTACCCTTACAGAGCCTATGCTTACAGGCCCTCTATCCATATTGTAAGCCGGATTTTGCACATATTGGTAATCTACAGCCAGGAACATATGTTCAAAGAATTTAGCCTGGTAATAGGTCTCCAGTATCAATTCATTGCCATAGTGCTGCAACGAGCCATCGCCTATAATAAACTGGTACCCGCCAATGTTATCAAAGTTTCTATGCTCCTGCGATATGCCATTTATAATGTATGCTATGCCGAAGTTATCGGTCTTCCTGTGCCACATAGCTCCATCAAAGTTAAAGCCCGGTGTTAAGGTTTGGTCAACTTCGGTAAAGGCCCAATCTCCTGTTTGTCCGTCGTTCCAGCCGGCACGTATAAAAAAGCCTATGTATTTCCCTAAAGGGTGATTAAAGCTAAGCCCGATACCGTACTTCTTATTTCCGGCATAAACGGTATCGTTATCGATATTCAGGGCATTATTATTGCCATTCTCATAGGCCGTAATAGCATCCTGGTAATAAGGTGCCCGGGTCTGGTTCATAAATAACAATAGGCTAATACTGCCTGTGCGGGCCTTTACTTTATAAGTAACCCCGCCTTCAATGGCTACACCAAAGGTTTTAGTAACATTCGGGTCCATATCAGAACCATTAGCCGCACGTGGTTCCATAGCATCGGCAATATCTATATACCATGTCGGTTCTATAAGTTGTAAAACCGCTCCGTAAGTATAGCCTCTTGTGTTAGCCGGATAATCCCATGCGCCATTATCCATCAACACCCAATTCATAAACTGGCTGCGGGCATCGTGCGAATAAGGGTTATTATCGAAATAATCGGCCAATGAAAATCTGCCGACATTTAATGTAATTCTTTTGCTTGGTAATAATTGCTGTACCTGGTTCATATCTTCAGCGTACAGCGAATCGTGGCCGCCATGAAGGGCAAACGATTGCTGAAAAAATAACCTTGCCACATAGGGTTGTGTAACAGGGTTACCCACCCTGTATATCTCTCCATTGGGAAAGCCTGCTATACCGGTAGTACCGCTAAAGCCTTTACCACCCGATATTTCAGGGTTAGCGTAAATGGCAGCGTATTTCCATAAACTCCTGCCTAAATAAATAGTCGAGGTAACCGACATATCCTGTTCAGTTGTATCCAGCAAGCTATTCTTTCCGGAATATGGGGCATGAAATGTACCATGGTACTGGTCAATAGCAGTTACCTGGAAATGAAAACTCCACTTGCTGCTTGTGTCTTTGTGAATTGAATCTTTTGGAAAACCATAAGAAGCTAAATACAAAAAACAAAAAACAGAGCCCAAAAGCGCTTGCTTCTTTTTTACATCTATGTTTCTGAAAAATTGCATCTTGCAAAGAAACCCTTTTTTTATTTACTATAGATTAACATAATCCAATTACCGCTTACTAATAAAAATTGTTTATTTATACTTAGAAGTAAGTTGAAATTCCAAACTCCATAGTACCCGTTTTTACAGGCGTATTCCCAAGTATAAAGTTGCCTCCGGCTTCGTCTGATTGTTCTGAATACACATAATTAAAACGTAAAACCGTTGAACCGACCGGCCGGAACGCGATGGCGGGGACTATTGCCCATATATAGTCATAAATAGGACCACCGGTTTCACTGAACGAACCTATATTATAGTTAGCATACTCAAGGCGCACACCCACTTCCCATTTTGCATTATTCCAACCAAACATCTTATGCTTTATTACCGTACCAACAATATCAATAAATGCACCGTCCTGTTGTGAGCCGTATGTATTAACAGTATTAGGAGGAAGCTGAACCCACACTTTTGCCGCTTCTGTCGTAATTGAAAGCCGGTCATTTAATAACGATGTACTGTAATCAAGCGCAAAAACACTTGCACTTAATTTGGGTGCGATTATTAAGCCATCATCTGTTTTCCATTCGTTATAAACATCCGTTAAATATGAAATGCCGAACTCGCCGTATTTTCTTTGGCGGATTGCAATTTTGCCTGTGAACATAGGAAGTCCGCTATTACTCTTATCAAATTTATCAGGGTTTTGATTCCCATCTGCAAGGGAAGTCTGGCCATCTGCATTTGAAACTATGCCATCGTCAAAGCCATTGGTGAGGTATGTTTCATAGGCAAATATCCAGTTATCATAATAATATTTTCCGTAGAACCCAAACCCTGCATTAGACAAAGTTGAGGGAATAATGGTAGTAGATGAAATAGGCCGGTCGATAAAATCCCATCTGGGCCCGTCATGATTTTCATTAAATGAACCAATCGGGTTTAGAACTATCCCACCCCTAAAGTTGAAGAGGGGGTTAAACTCCATATCCATAAAAGCATATTCCACTTCTATATCTTCGCCTCCGTTTT
>Ga0206862_1196_pt1 | contig 15097 bp, 14 predicted proteins | sample Alteio_BWOrgCont_43_FD_152625 | JGI IMG/M metagenome (GOLD analysis project Ga0206862, IMG submission 152625) | Enriched cells from forest soil in Barre Woods Harvard Forest LTER site, Petersham, Massachusetts, United States -... | ecosystem: Environmental > Terrestrial > Soil > Temperate forest >... | reverse complement strand
ATCGAACCGGAGCACCTTGGCAAAATCTTTAACGCCTTTGAGCAGGGCGATGCGCGGACCGCTCACCGTTTTGGCGGCCTCGGCCTCGGTCTCGCGATTTCGAAAGCCCTGGTGACCTTGCACGGCGGCTCGCTCATTGCCCAAAGCGAGGGGCGCGGACGCGGCGCGACCTTCGTCATCGAACTGCCCCTCGCCATCCAGCCTCCTGCCCAAGCCGCTTCCAGTCCGGCGCCTTCCGCCGCCCGCCGTCCGCTGCGCCTGCTCGTCGTCGAGGACCACGAAGCCACTTCCCATGTGATGGTCCGGTTGCTCACCAAGCGCGGCTACTCCGTCTCTGCCGCATCGAGCATCGAGGAGGCGTTGGCGGTCCTGAGACAGACTCCCGTGGATGTCCTCATCAGCGATGTGGGACTGCCCGATGGAAGCGGCCGGGAATTGATGGAAAAAGTGCGGCAGATCCACCAGCTTCCGGGGATCGCGCTGAGCGGCTACGGCACCGAAGCGGACCTCGCGCAAAGCAGCGAAGTCGGCTTTAGCGCCCATCTCACCAAGCCCGTGGACATCGACCGCCTGGATCGCGAGATTCAGTTGCTCGGCGACCAAAGTTCTTAGGACCCGATTCCCGACCTACCGCTGAGGCATTGGTCCCATTCGTCGCATCCGTCCCATTCTTCAGCGGTTCGCGCCTCGGCCGACCGCGTGGAAAACCGCCGCCCGATGCTGCAACTCCGCGCCGTCCTGCAGATGCAGCTTCTCCTTGATCCGCTGGCGATGCGTCTCCACCGTCTTCACGCTCAAGCGCAATTCCCCCGCCACCGCGCGCGTTCTCAATCCTTCGCCGATCAGCCGGTAAACCTGCCGCTCTCGCTCTGAAAGCAGCGTCAGATCGTCCTCCTCCATCTGCACCTTGCCCAGGGCCAGCGTCTCCAGCAGCAGATGCTCCGCCCGTGGCCCCACATGCCGTTCCCCAGCGAGCGCCCCGATGATCGCCCCCAGCAGCGCCGTCACCGGATCGCGCCGCGTCACGTACCCGCTCGCGCCAGCCCGCAGAGCCCGTTGCACCGAGGCCGTATCCTCCAGTCCCGTGAACGCTACCACGCACAAATTCGCATTCCACCGCGGCAATTCCTTCACCAGCGCGAAGCCTTCCCCGCCACCGAGCGCCACATCCAGCACCACCACCTCAGGCTTCCAACGCTCACATGCCGCCCGCGCCGCCGGCGGCGAATCCGCCTCCCCGCAAATGTGCAGCGCCTCATGGGAGTTGATGATATGCGACAAGCCGCAGCGCGCCACCGGCTCCGCATCCACGATCAGAACATTCGATTTTCTGGGGTTCCTCATAAAACACCTTTTCCTCCACTTTTCTGACGACGCTTGTAGGGGAATCCGTGACGCCACGCAAGTAGATTTATCGAGAATTTCAGGAAATGCCTGACAAGCATCGCGGGCGTAGCGTCCTCCATTCTCCTTAGGGAGATTCCGGTCCCGCCCGATACCACTCATCGCGAATTTCTGTTCTCGTGCCGTCCATGAGTGACCAATGCCCTTTCCCGTGAAATCACCGGGCATCCATTTTCGCTGGATCGACACTTGATGTAGCGCCCTCTTGTTATGACTGAAAGAACCGATATACCCACTGAGCCGCGCTTGAACTGGCCGGCGCGCGGTGTGCGCTGGTGCCAGACGACGATCGATGGCATCGCCCGGGAATTGGTGTCGAAGCACCTCGCGTCCCAAAAGGACATGCTGCTTTCGACGACTTGCGGCGGCTCGTTCTTCGAGCAACTCGTGCAAGAGTTTCATCGCCTCGATCATTATCCGACCACAGTGCCCCTGACGCCCGTCGTCGCGGACGTTCCACCCCCAGGCGCGCCCCCAGGTGCACCTGCGGATCAGCCAGCCCCGGTTTCGCCGCCTGTCGCGGACACCCCGGCAATCTCCCCGGCAACGGAGGAATACAAGACGATGGTGCGGGCGGCATTCGCCGAGGCGGCGGAGAAGTATCGCGCAGGCCGGGCGACATGGGACGATTACCACGCGCTGCGAAAGCTATTGTTGCCATTATATCCGCGTGACGAACTTTATGGCGTGCTGATTACGCTACGGAAGGCCTTTGAGGATCAAGCCACAAAGAAGCAGATGGATGCGTATGAGGGGATGGGCCCGGATGCGGTGGGTCCGGGAACGAGTCACGCGCAAGTGCTGGTGCACGCGCTTTATCTGCAGGAGCAGGTGGCCAAGCTGGAAACCTATCGTCCACATCAAGAGCTCAAGCGCAGTTATATTACGTTCGCGCTTTTCGTCTCGCTGACGGTGACTGTTTCGGTGGAGGCCATCGGTTCATGGGGTGTGCTGCGCTACTACTCCCAGCGGGATTCAACTCCCGAGGAGGGAGCATCTGCCCAACCAAAAGGTGTCCCTGCTCCCGGCTCCGGCGCCGCTCAAGATCCAGCACCAAAAAAAGCGGTCCAATCTTTTTCGCCAACTCTATCTTCTTTCGTGACGCTGGTCGATGACGTCTCTATTCCCGATTCCCAACCCGCTCGGGATCCAATTCCTAAGAAAACGGTCCAGCCTTTTACTCCCAACCCTTTCCCTTTCGTGACGTTGGTCATGTTTCTTGGCGCCCTGGGCGCGACAGTGAGTTATCAGCGGCGGTTGCAGCAGAGCTTTGACGAAGATGGCTCAATTCTGAATACTACTCGTTATGTCGGCACCGGGATCGGTGTAAAGGTGACGCCGTTCCAGGGCTCGGTGTTCGCATTTGTTCTGCTCTGCATCTGCTACTCGAACTTGCTGAATGATCTTACGACAGGCGTGCTTCCCAAGAGGGTGGACGTCAATGAAACTGAGACAATCGGCGGGAGCAATAAAAGTGTGACAGTGGGCGGGAGCAACAAAACTGTCGCAGTGGGCGGAAGCAACACGCCGACACAAACCAATGAGTCCAAACCGGCGGCGTCAACCACGCCGGATAAGATGGCAGAAGATGACATCCTGACTTATCGCGCCCAATGGCGGCGGATGATCGCTCGCCTATTCCTTGTCGGACCATGCGATGGCGTGGAATTTGCCAAACTTTTAGTTTTCTCGTTTCTCGCTGGTTTCGCCGAGAGGCTCGTTCCCGATACACTCGACCGACTGACCATGACTACCCGCAAAGCCAAGAGCTAGCCCACGCCTCGAAGGCCTACCTTTTGTCATTCCAGCTACGCATGAACCCCGCCCCACGAGAATTTGCGCCCCTGCATTTCAATTGCTTCGCGCGCCATCTTCCGCAGTCGCAGTTGTCAGGAAGAATGAATCCCCCCAAGCATTGCTTGGAATTAACGAAAAACCAAGCGACACTTAAAGAAAAATCATTATGTCAATCATTCAAGTCGGGCTGGTGGACACGACGCGCAAATTGGACGCCCAATTCGTCCAATCAGTCGCAGCCGCTCTGAACGTTCAAGTGATGCGCGATCTCCCGCAGTTTTGGAATGTTCGAGCTACGGTGATGTATCTGCCCGATCCCAAAAAGGTGCCAGCCGGGGTCTGGCCGGTGAATCTCGTGCCGAAACTGCCGCCGGGCGAGGGTGGCGTGCATTTGGACAAGCATAACCAGCCCTATTCCCTGGTTATCGCCAATCCCGGAAGTGATGAGTGGACGATCGACGCCAGTCACGAAACGCTGGAGATGCTCGTCGATCCGAACGGAAACAGGCTCCAAAGTTCCCGGTCGATCGCCATCACCCCAGATGGCGCCATTGAGGATTCCGCCGGAGAGTTCAATTATCTTGTCGAAGCATGCGACCCATGCGAGGCCGATGGCTACGCGTATTCCATTCAGGGCGTAGCGGTTTCCGACTTTATTACCCCGCATTTTTACGATCCTGTCACGACTCCGGGTACGCGCTATAGCTTCACCGGCGCCGTCAAGGCGCCACGGCAGATTCTTCCGGGCGGCTACATCTCCTATATCGATTTGGAAACCGAAGAATGGCAGCAGATTCTCTGGGTCAATCCGAACCAGCCGCCGACAATTAAAGATCTCGGGGCAGCCGGCGATGTCAAAAGCTTCCGCGTATGGGTGGATTCGAAGGTCTCGGTCAACAGGAAAAAGGCGAACTACACGCGCCCGCTTAATCAGTCGCTGCTCGATGGCTGCAAAAAGCGCCGGTCGAAACTGTCGAAAATCGCTCTCCGACACGCGAAGCTCTTTAAATGAGCCTCTTGTCGCGAGGTCTCCCTCCCTTAGGGCAGCTCTGCGCAAGCCGTAACAATAAAGGACAGCCGGGGAAATTCAATGTCCAGTGCGATCTTGGAGTTGGATTGGGATTGTCCGTTTATCCAGGCCGACTGATAATCCGCTGTTTGTCAGGCGCGCTTGTCGGGGTTCCCCTGAGCCATTTTCAGGAGTTCCCTTATACCGCCCTTCGGAAATCTCTGTTTTTATTCCAACATGAGGAAACATAACGCCGGCACCCACATATTCCCACAGGCCATGTTTCAAAACTCGTCGGAGGTGAACCCCAGTGAAGGCGCTCGATCCGAGGCCCAATCGACGCCCACAGAAGCTGCCGGTTTTGAATGTGTTACAAGCCCTATCGCCAGCTAAGTTTGGTCCGCCATCATTTCACAAACACCAACACACACGCAGCATTCCGCAATCAATAAACAAACCCTGAATTATATGCCCCCCAAAAATAAGATCGTCGCTGCAAAACGCGTAGGAAAAGGGATCACCTCAAACGCAGGGGACCCCCCAAACCCGGAAGTCGAGAATCTCCGCCGTGAACTCGCCGAAGCCAGAAAGCATCGCGACTTACTCATTCACACAGTTCATGGGCTCGCGACAAAATCGAATGCGGCTCGGACACTGTCTGCCATGACGGCCTCACCGTCGGACGAGGAAGTGTATAACTGGCTCGTTCAAGATATTGAAAACCTCGTGGCAACCGCGGCGCCGGTTCAAGGAAGCAACACCCTGCAAAACCTGATGGTGCCCGTTCCGGCCCTCGCGCAAGATATCGACAATAAATGGTTCGGAGGTCAGCCCGTTTTTAATCCGAATAATATACCTCCAACTATCACCGTCGGAGACCTCGCATACAGCATTTCACAAAGGTTGCCATAAGGCTCAGATGAAGGCACATCCTCTCACGCGAATCATCTTTCGAGTTCTGATGTTCGCGAGCGTGTCGGCGTTCGGCGCAAAAGATGCGGATCGTCCTATTTCCCTCTCACCGGCTGATATAAATAAATACCGGGAGGACTATAACGACGTCATTAAGGCCATCAATGCGAGTATGAAGGACCCTAAAAAGAAAGGACGCCCTATTCCCAATGACAAGGTCCTCGGATGGATTATGTTCCGCGAATGGTCGACCAAGAGCAATAATTCCCTATGGATACGCTTTGAGGAAAACAGAGGCTGGAAGTTACAGTCTTCCTACTCAATTGACATAATTAAAGCGTTTAATGCGAGTTCCAATAACCCTCTTGTTGTAACTAGTGCGCCCACTCCACCCGTCCCACCCGCTCCGCTCGTTCCACCCGTTACCTCAGGAACTGGCCAATGGTCGAAGGGTTGGGAATTCCGTCAAAGTTATACTGATGTTCTGCAAGCTGAAGACCCGAGCCTGGATTCGCAAGCAGGTAGTTCTCCGCCGACGGACAGTTTGAAGGGGGGGCTGATTAGTTATACGAGGAATTTTAATCGAGGACTTGATACGTGGTCAGCACAAGCTGCCTTAATGTTTCCGATTGTTTACAAGGCGAGCTACGGTAACTATGATCCAACAACTGGTAATCTTTCTCCTCCGATCGACGGAAACGGCGCCTCCAGTGCGACTGGAGAGAAAAATCATATCCACGTGTGGCTTTGCAGTGCGGGCTTTATTCCTAGTGTCTCGATATTTCGGGTGACGGGAGCGCAGAATCTGCCTAACAATACGACTGTTAAGGATGTCGATCAGCTCACTTTCCGACTCGGGGTGTTCCAAAAGTACTTCATTACTGCCGGTCCGCTTCAGACATTTACATTGCGTGAGGCGTTTCTGGAGACGACCGACACAGGCTTTAGACTGAACGCGCCTTCCGGTCAAGTGGAATTGGAGCCGCAGGCGCATTTCGGGAAATATTTCAACCTGGGATTTCTGACGAATCTGATTCCAAAGGCTTCCACTGATCCCAGTGGGAAGGATAGTTCGTACCTCGCTTATCAGTTGCGTGTGCTGCTTCATGCCGAATACGGAAGCATTCTCTCATCGGGCTCAACACCAGTGGTAGCGGGAGACTTCTGCCGCGTTGGACCTGTCACGGAATTGACGTTCACTCCAGTGTACTTCAAACAGCTTAGCTTGGTCGCCGGTTATCAATACCTCCCGACGTTCGAAGGCGACAACGCGCACAACTCGCTTTTCACGAGCAGTGCTGAATGGAAATTTGTGGATCCTACTGATACGGCCAATCAAAAGGCGGATACCGCGGATGCGGGCGCGGCAAGTGGAGGAAATCAAAATCCAAAAAAGAGCTTATCTTTAAAGGTGACCTACACGAACGGGGGAATCGATATAACCAAGGAAAGGGTCAATACCCTCGTCGTTGGATTGGGCGGTACTTATTGAGAGTTTTGCGGGCGATCCCATTACAGTAGCGATAGTTGAGGAAATGGAGGAACCAATATGTTTACTTTTGAAATATCGGTGGCGGACGTTGCGGCGGCGGTGGATTTTGCTCGTGGGGAGATCGCGAAACGCGGTGGCAGCATGATTGGGGATGACAACAGCGGATCGTTTACACTGCCTGTTGCGGGATGTACCCTCACTGGGAGCTACGTCACGGCGGGGAACGTGATTACAGTGAGCGTATCGGCGGATGATCCGGGGGTTTCACCGCAAGTGCTCGAGAGCGCATTAGCCTCAGTTTTTAACGGTGTCATTGTGTAATAATACTTTGTCAGAGAAGGGCGTACCCACTGACGTTTGTTTGGATTGGCGTGTCGGGAGGCGAGGCGCCGTGCGCGTTGTGACTCATTGTGGTGTCACATGGAAATGAAGCGGGCTCGTTTGTGGGGTCATGGCAACCGGAGTGCGTGGTGTCGTTCCGAGCATCGGAATTCGATCACGGCGTCTTTTGCAGCGCTCCAACAACGGCGGCCCGCCCCGCGGCCCACTCCGGCGAAGCCGTCGCTTCCCAAGCCTTCACGTTGCCGAGCTGGATGGACTTGCCGCCGATCTCGAAGCCCAGCATGTTTTTCGTCGGGTGATTTACCCCTTCCGATTTCAGGTAGCCCGCGGGTTTGCCGTCGATGCTCATCAACATCTCGTCGCCGACGACTTCCACGCGGGCCTGGTGCATTTTGGCCGGATCGATTTCGATTTTGAACGCGGCGGTCTTGTCTTTGATGCTGGCCTGGAGTTGTTTCTTCTCTTCGGGTGTCGTGGCCGGATCTTTCATTTTGTCGAAAATATCGAGCTTCATCCCTCCGAATTTCATATCGACAAGCTGGACCTGCGTGGGCGTGACAGTGGCGCGAAGAATATGCCCGGCGTGGGAGTCCTTGTAAGTGCTGTCGCTCATCATGAGGTGGCAGGCCCTCACGCCGTCGAGTTTGAAGGAAAACTCCGCAATGATGTCCTTGTAGTCAAAGTGCGGCATTGCATAGGCGTAGGCGCCATGTTTGTCGTCGGGATTTTCCGCCGCGGTCACCACGCCGTCCTGAATCTTGAAAAAGCCTTTGCCGACCTTCCATTTTGGCGCCATCTCGGCGCGGGAGAAATCGTCTTCAAACAGCAGCTTGCCCGGCTTGGCGAGCGCCGGCTGATTATCGGCGCCGAACACATGGAGGGACGCAAGGGCGCCGGTAAAACAGACGAGACTGAGACGAAGGATGGCGTTCATAGGGGAGGGGATGGGGTTTTCACGGACCGGCGCCGCGGGAGGCGGAACCCGGTTGCATTGTTTCGGAGAAACGATTCGCTATTGGGTTCCCCGCGAAGAGCAAGGCAATTTTCGCCGCAGTTTCCTCCCCCGTCATGCCCTTTTGCGCCTTTTGCGCCTTTTTGCGGCCATTCCCTCCGGCGGGCGAGCCAGTGCGCAACCGGCTTGATCAACCTCGCCGCTGGGGACAGGATGGCCTCGCGCCGCTTTCGGCCCTTCGTTGTCCGCTCCCTCAAAAGCCCAAAACCCCCAGACCATGACTCCATCGATCTCCACTGCTTTCCCCGCCGAACGCATTCTGCTCGGGCCCGGCCCCAGTCCGGTGCCGCAACGCGTGCTGCGCGCCCTCGGCGCGCCGACGCTCGGCCATCTCGACCCGCAATATCTCGCCATCCTGGATGAGACCTGCGCCCGGCTGCGCGAGGTCTTCCGGACGAAAAATGCGCTCACGTTTCCCGTCAGCGGCACCGGCATGGCGGGAATGGAATGCCTCGCCGCCAATCTGATCGAGCCTGGGGATGAGGTCATCGTGGGCGTCAACGGCGTCTTTGGCGGACGCATGAAGGACGTGATGGAACGCTGCGGCGCCACTGTTCACCCGCTCGAAGCCCCGTGGGGCGACGTGATCTCGCTGGAGCAGCTCGAAGCGGCGCTCGCGCAGCACCCCAAGGTGAAGCTCGTGGGCATCGTTCACGCCGAGACCAGCACCGGCGCGCACCAACCGCTCGAAGGCTTTGCCGGCGTGATCCATGAGCATGGAGCGCTGTTCGCCGTGGACGCCGTCACGAGCCTGGGCGGCCACGAATTGCGAGTGGATGACTGGGGCATCGACGCCATTTACAGCGGCACACAAAAATGCCTGAGCTGTCCGCCCGGCCTTTCGCCGGTCAGCTTCGGCGAGCGCGCCCTGGCCCGCATGGACGCGCGGAAGAACAAGGTCCAGTCGTGGTATCTCGATGTCTCCATGCTGCGAAAATACTACACCGGCGGCGGTGGCGGCGGACGCGTTTACCATCACACCGCTCCCGTCAATATGACCTACGCCCTGCACGAGGCGCTCGGCATCGTGCTCGAGGAAGGTCTCGAAAACCGCATCGCGCGGCATGAGCAAATGCACCAGCGCCTGCGCGCCGGCCTCGAAGCGATGGGCATCACCTACATCCCCAAGCGTTCGTTGCACACGCTGAACTGCGTCAACATCCCCGCCGGCGCCGATGACGCCGGCACGCGGAAGCGGCTGCTGGAAGAATACGGCGTCGAGATCGGGTCGGGGCTCGGCGTCATGGCCGGCAAAGCGTGGCGCATCGGCCTCATGGGCCACGGCGCCACGGTGCGCAACGTGGATCTCGTGCTCGCGGCGCTGAAGGAAATCCTGCGGTAGCCATCCCGCCATGTCCGCTGCCGTGCTCCAGCGCCTTGCGGCCGTGCTGCCGCCAGGGCGGTTGCTCGATCGGCCCGAACACCTGGCCGCTTATGAAAGCGACGGGTTGACGGCCTTCCGAACGCGCCCGGTCGCGGTCGTGATTCCCGAAACCCCGGAGGAGGTGATCGCCCTCGTCCGATTCTGCCGCGCGGAACGGCTGCCCTTTGTCGCGCGCGGCAGTGGCACGAGCCTGTCGGGCGGTTCCCTGCCGGTGGCCGGGGGCATTGTCATCGCGCTGAACCGGCTGAATCGCATCCTGAAACTCGACCCGCAGCAGCGCCTCGCCGTGGTCGAGCCGGGCGTGGTGAATCTGGACGTGACTCAAGCCGCGGCGGCCTACGGGCTGCATTACGCGCCCGATCCTTCCAGCCAATCCATCTGCACCATCGGCGGCAACGTCGCGTTTAACTCCGGCGGCGCCCATTGCCTGAAATACGGGATGACTTCCAACCATGTGCTCGGCATCAAGGCCGTCCTGGCCACCGGAGAGGTGGTTGAATGGGGCGGACCCAGCCGCGAAACCGTGGGGCCGGACTGGTGCGGCCTCTTCACCGGGAACGAGGGTCTCTTCGGCGTCGCCCTGCAAATCACGCTGCAACTCCTGCCCCGCGCCGAATGTTTCCACACCGTGCTCGCGGGCTACTGCACGCTGGAGCAGGCGGGTGACGCGGTTTCCGCGGTCATCGCCAGCGGCCTGTTGCCGGGCGCCATGGAAATCATGGACGCGCTCGCGCTCGAAGCCGCCGTGGCCGCCGTGCATGCGGAGTATCCGCCCGGCTGCGAGGCGGTGCTCATCGTGGAACTCGAAGGCCCGCGCGAAGTGGTCGCGGCCGATCGGGAGCGGCTCGACCGCATCATCGCCGCCAGCCAGCCGGTTGAAGCCCGCCCCGCGCGCGACGCCGCGGAACGCGTGGCCATCTGGAAAGGACGCAAGAGCGCATTCAGCGCCGTGGGCCGTTTGTCGCCCGACTTCATCGTGCAGGATGGCGTCGTTCCGCGCCGCCGTTTGGGCGAGGCGTTGCGCCGCATCGGCGAAATGTCGCGCGAGTCCGGACTCCGCGTGGCCAACGTCTTCCATGCCGGAGACGGCAATCTGCACCCGCTCATCCTTTTCGATGGCCGCGAGCCTGGCGCGCTTCCGCGCGCCGAAGCGCTGGCCGGGCGCATCCTGGAAATGTGCGTCGAGATGGGCGGCTCCATCACAGGAGAGCATGGCGTCGGCATGGAAAAACGCGACTTTCTGTCCGCGATGTTCTCCGCTGACGAGATCGACTGCATGAGACGCATTCGGTCCGCGTTCGACCCGCTCGGAATCGCCAATCCCGGCAAGATGTTTCCCGCTTCCGAAGCGCCTGCTCTGGGGCACCACGGCCTCCATCCGCTGGAGAAGGCCGGCGTCATTTCCCGCGAATGAGCGCCGTCCTCGCTCCCGCATCGTTCGAGGAACTCGCCGATGCGGTTCGCTCGACACCGCGCCTGCTGGCCGTCGGCGCGGGCACCAAGCCGCGGCTATCGTGCGTGGACGTGGTCAGGCTTTCCATCGCCAGCCTGCGCGGCATCAGCGAATACGATCCCAGCGAGTTCACCTTCACCGCGGCCGCCGGCACGCCGCTGCGCGACATCGTCGCGGCTCTCGCCGGGCGCGGGCAGTATCTGCCCTTCGATCCCATGCTGGTGGACGCCGGCGCCACGCTTGGCGGCACGGTGGCGGCCGGCCTGAGCGGACCCGGGCGTTTCCGCTTCGGCGGGCTGCGCGACTTCATCCTCGGCGCGCGTTTCGTGGATGGAATGGGACGTCTGATGCGGATGGGCGGGAAAGTCGTGAAGAACGCCGCCGGGTTCGATCTGCCGAAATTCTTCGTCGGCAGCCTCGGGCGTTTCGGAGTGCTGGCGGAGATCACCTTCAAAGTCTTTCCGCGTCCACCTTCCGCGCTCACGTTGAGGTTGGCCGCCGGCGCGTGGGATGCCGCGGTGGATATCCTGGCCGCCGCCGCCATCTCAAGATTCGAGTTTGACGCCCTCGACATCGCCCCGGGTGATCCTGCCGACTCCGGCAATCCCGCCGAACCGCGCGTGCTGGCGCGACTCGCCGGACCCGCGCCCGCGCTGGATGCGATCGCCCGCGAAGTCTTTGCGCGCTGGCCGGGTGAAGTTCTCTCCGAAGAGGCTGCGGAACGCCTGTGGACCGGTTTGCGCGAGTTTCGCTGGAGCCATCCCAACGCTCCGCTCGTGAAAATTGCGCTTTCACCATCCGCCGCCGTGGCGCTGGGCCAGGCAATCCAGTCACTCGATAAAGCGCGGTGGCATCTCAGCGCCGGCGGAAACCTGGCCTTCGTTTCGCTGGCCTCCCCCGCGCAAACCGCCGACCTTGACGAGCGCCTCCGAAAGCTGGGCCTCTCCGGTATCGCTTTGCGCGGCGAAACGCCGCTCTGGCTTGGCCATCGCCCTCGCCCCGCCATCGCCCAGGCCGTAAAACTCGCGCTCGACCCCCTGAATCGTTTTCCCTCCCTCGACGACTAATGAGTAACTCTCCGAGTTCCTGTCTCCTATCGTCCTCGTCCCTCCTCCTCGTCCTCGTGCTCGAAAAAGGCAAGCAGCAGGACAGCGCTCGCGCGGAGAATCCGCAATGCACTGCGCGGAAGCGCTCATATTGCTCCGTCGCGGAGCGCTAACTGCATAGAAACCGGAGTTTCAATCCGCAATCCGCAATCCCTAATCCGCAATCTCTTCTCGTGCTGCACAAAATCCCCACTGAGACTCTCGGCCCCCTCGGCGCCCCCATGACTCACGCGGTGGAGGCTTGCGTGCATTGCGGCTTCTGCCTCGCCGCTTGCCCGACCTATCGCGAATTGGGTCAGGAGATGGACACCCCGCGGGGGCGCATTGTGTTGATGAAAGAAGTGCTCGAAGGCGCCCTCCCGCTCGCCGCCGCCCAGCCGCATGTGGACCGTTGCCTGGGCTGCCTGGCGTGTGAACCGGCCTGTCCCAGCGGCGTTCCCTATCGCGATCTCATCAGCCCGTTCCGCGCGCTCATGCGCGCCAAGCTCCGGCGCTCCCCGGGCGAGAAGCTCCGGCGTTTCATTGCCGCGCAGACGATTCCGTTTCCGGCGCGATTCCGTTTCGCGGTCTGGCTCGGCCGATTTGGAAAAATGCTCCGCCCCTTGATGCCTTCGACCCTGCGGCCCATGCTCGATTTGGCGCCCCCTCGAATCCCGCCCGCACAGCGCCTGCCGGCAGTCGCGCCGGCCCGCGGAGAGCGCCGCGCCCGCGTCGCATTGCTGGCAGGTTGCGCGCAACGCGTGCTCGATCCCGATATTAATACCGCCACGATGGATGTGCTTACGCGCAACGGGGTGGAGGTGGTCGTGCCCGCCGGGCAGGGTTGCTGCGGCGGTCTGGCGTGGCACACCGGAGACCTCAAGGCCGCGCAGGCCTTCGCGAGACGGAATATCGCCGCGTTTCCATCCGATGTGGACGCCATCCTCACCAACGCCGCGGGTTGCGGCTCGGCGATGCGTGAGTATCACCTCGTGCTCCGCGGCGCCCCGGACGAAGCGCGCGCCGAGGCGTTCCGCAATCGCGTTCTGGATGTGAGCCTGTTTCTTCACCGGCTCGGTTTGCGCGAGCCGCCGGCGGGCGCCGGGCTCCCGCTGAAAATCGCCTATCACGATGCCTGCCATCTCTCCAATGCGCAGGGCGTCCGCCGCGAGCCGCGCGAACTGCTGCGCGGCATTCCCGGCGTGGAGCTTTGCGAGCTGGCCGATGCCCACATCTGCTGCGGCAGCGCGGGAACCTACAATCTCGATCAGCCCGGAATCGCCGCCTCGCTCGGTGAGAAAAAAGCCGCGGCCGTCGTCGCCACGGGCGCCTCGGTCGTGGCCTCGGGAAACATCGGATGTCTCACCCAACTGCGCGCGCATCTGGCGAAGCTGGGCTCGCCGATTCCCGTCCGCCACACCATGCAAATCCTCCGCGACGCCTACGCCCGCGATCTTGAATAGGTCCCATTCGTCCAATCGGTCCTATCCGTCTCATGATTCCGCTCCGTCGAGCGAAACCACCGTCCGAACACCCCGCCCCCCTCTCAAGTCGGCGAGAGAACGTGGATCACCCGATTGGCGATCAAGCCCCTCGTCTTCGCGCCGTAGGCGGCCATGTGCGGGGCCGTCGAATGCGCTTCCAACGCTGCGATGCTCTCCCACTTCTCGACCACCACGAACGTATCCGGTCCACACTCGGTCTGGAACTTGAGCGCAGGCGCGGAATCGACACTGGGTTCGTATTCAATGCAGCCTTGTTCGGCTCTCACGGCGGGCACATTGGCGCGAAACGCCTGCAGGACGGCATCGCGCTGCCCCGGCTTGGTGGTGACGATGGCGATGACGTGGATCATAGGTCTTGGCGGCTCCTCATGCCGCATCATGTCCCATCCATAAAAAAGCTCCAACGATTTTGCCGGTTCCATTGCCTGGAATTCGAGGAATCGCTTCGACCATCAATTCCTCGCAGTTGTGTTTGGCCAGACGAGCGCACCACGTCAAATCGGCCGAAATCGATGCTGCTGGCGCCCTTGCTGCTCAGGCCGAGTCATCGAATCCACTTTTTGGTAAAAGTCGCAGCACGCTTCATGTCTCTTCAACCAACACCTGCGGAAAACGATCTGCCGGCAGATTCCCTCTGTCCCGCGGATCCGTTCCGCGTCGATCCGCGTCTTTCGGCGACACTCCATACGGATTACCAGGCGCTGCAAAATGACTTGCAGCAGGCGAACGAACTGGCCGCGGATTTTCAGAGGCAGCTTGCGGGGAAATCCAATGACTTCGCCTTGCTGAAGCAAGTTTTCGAGAAGACGCGTGAGGATCTGGGGCATCTGCACGCCGGCATCGCGGCGCTCCGCGAAGAGCGCCATCGCCTGGCCAACGAGGCCATGAAAGGGGAGGCCTACAAGATGAAACTCGCGAGCGTCACCGGCGAGCGCTCCCGGCTTCGCATCGATCTGGAGGTCATCCGCAACGCGCTGGCCGCTTTGCGCGAGGAAATGAAGCGCTCTTTGCATCTGCGCGACAAGCAGATCGCCGAGTTGACGGTCGAAAACATGCAATTGAAGCAATCGCTATCCGAAGCGCAGCGGAGGTTCGCCGAATCGGTCCGATCCCCGTCGCCAAATTGCGCGGCCGCGGAATACCTCCCCGCTGACGACGAGGATCAGGTGGAGATTTCATTCTCGTAGATGGCGCCCCGGGGATCGTGGCGAGCTCTTTCCAAAACTGACCGCCCGTTTGGGATTGTCACTCCGCCGGGAAACTCCGTTTCGTGGAGGGCGAAAAGTCCGCTCCCAAGAACTCCATTCAGATTGAAGTCCAAACGAGAAAACCACCACCACCACAACGTCTATGTCATCCTGCTCGATGACGCGGTGGCGAAACATCCTTCCGTGCTGCGACTGAACCCCAAGCGTGATCCTACGAAGCCTTGCGTCTATGTCGGCATGACCGGCCTTCCGGTGGAACATCGTTTTGAGAACCACAAACACGGCTACAAATCCGCATGGACCGTCAAAAAATACGGCATCCGATTAATGCCCGACCACTTCGCACATCTCAACCCCATGCCCTACGATGCGGCCGCCCAAATGGAGAAGGATTTGACCGAAGATTTGCGCGCTCAGGGATTCACCGTCACCGGTGGCACGTGAGCCAAATCGCCACGACGAACGCTCGAGGCGCTGCTCCGCACTTGTCTTTC
>Ga0206862_1195_pt1 | contig 15113 bp, 15 predicted proteins | sample Alteio_BWOrgCont_43_FD_152625 | JGI IMG/M metagenome (GOLD analysis project Ga0206862, IMG submission 152625) | Enriched cells from forest soil in Barre Woods Harvard Forest LTER site, Petersham, Massachusetts, United States -... | ecosystem: Environmental > Terrestrial > Soil > Temperate forest >... | reverse complement strand
CCAGAAATCTGCTTCAGACTGTATGGCAATTAAGCGTCTATAACTTAACGATTTTTGAGACGCCTCCTGATTGATCCCTAGTAAACATGCTAAGTTCATGCATAAATATAATTCACCACTTAGATTAACAAGGCCTGTAAACACTTCATTTGTTCGATGAGGGATCGTATGAACAGGTCTTTCTTCGGATACTTCTTTAAGGCATTGACTTTTCAATGCAAGCCACTCTTGATACAGTCTAAAGACAATAATAGGGGTTTGATCTAATACAGACTCTTCCTCTTTATGTGCAAGAGACTTTGACCATTCTTCAAGATAATTCGAGGGGGGAACTCTTTGCAATAAATTCATCAATTCTTCGGAAGTATGGTTTGTCGGTTGCGAGGTCAAATCATGTTTAAATGGATCCATCAAGCCTCCATCTCATCTCAGGTTGCAATAATGGATAACGGAATAGGAATCTCAGTAAGATATTCAAAGAGTTTTTTTACACTGATAAGAAAAATCAACCCCTGATCTGAGGGAAATATCGACTCTAAGAAAGGCAGCATTTCATAATGAGCTTCATAAGCCTTCTCTTGTGTAGAGAAGTTAATGTCAATCATTTCAGTGACCTTTTCAGCAAGCAGGCCCACGCACTTCTTTGTTTCATTCGTAAGGAGAATAATTCTAGAGTAGTATGCAGGCATTGTAGGCCGATTCTCAGTCAATATAGAAAAGTCGACTATAGGGATTTGATTTTGTCCCCACATCAACAGACCAATCAGATAATTCGTGGATGTCTCAATTTTTCTCAAAGGTACCGAAGGAATAATGCGCAAAATATCCAAATTGTTAATGGCATAATATTGATTGGTCGTTTTGAAGAGAAGATAAGACATGAATTATACTCTTTTCAGTTTTTCATCCCGAAGTTTCTGGTCGATGAACTTGACAGGATCTAATATAATCTCACCTGTAGACCACTGCGTCGCCAGCTTTGAAATTGTCGTTGTTTTATCCCTTCCCAATTTTTGCTGAAGAAAAATCACCCCCGCTTTCAAGCGTAAATCATCATGATTGATAAATTGCATGCTGAGTAAAGAAGGGGTAACACCGATTCCTCCTGTTTCTTGAGGGCGACAGTAGACATTCAATCCCGAGGAAAATTCAATCGTTTTTGTCTGCTTTTCAAGCCTCCCTCTAATCACCCGATCGAATAACATCACAAGCCCCCCTGGCGGGTCTAACTCCCCTTTTTCATTCCTGGCCTCAATTCCTAAACTGATATCTCTAATGAGTTGCAAGGCAAAATTCCCTTCTTCATCACAACTCCAAGATTTTACTGCAGAGATAACAGAAAGCTGCTTTTCAATATTTTGATACAATAGAGCCCACACACCAGCTAAATCGGGAGAGATAAAACGTCCAATATCTGTTAAAACTCGAGTTTTAGCCGCATCAGCAGTAAGAACTGTTAAAGATTCACTGGGTTCGGATTTTTTTTGAACAGGAGCGGGAACTGGAACTGGCAAAGGAAAAGTTTCAGACTTTGAAATTTCGTTATAAATCTTAAATTTTCTCTGAATTTCCTCAAGGCTCTTCGCCATTTTTTCACACTTCTCATTCAATCGGAACACATCGCTAGTTAAAACTTTTTGATTTTCTAACAAAAGTTGAATGGCTGACCCGCCTTCAATCTCTAACTGCTTCATCTGATTAATGATATCTCTCAATGAGTTCCATACCGTTTCCAGAGAGTGTTTATCAGGATTATAGATATTATCTCCTTGATGGGCGTCCCAAGAATGCTGGAATTGACTGGAATATTCTTGACCTTCTTCCAAATCTGTCATAACCTTCTCCTTATATCATAGAGCTAATGCAGGGAAATTGATGCGAACCATCTTCTTCCTACCTTATCCGATTATTTTTTTTTTCTAAATATAATTTGAACAAATACGCATATTAGCAAAAAGCAGATAGAACTCCTATGATACAAAAGGAAGTTTTGGTAAAATCAACGTCATAAGTAAGTTCTGTTTTTTATCAAAGGGTGAGGAGTCATCAGGGTTCATGTTTACCGGCATCATCAAAGAAATAGGCACCGTAGAGTTTTTGAAACAACATCCTTTCGGAGCCAAGCTAAAAATTAAAACCATTCAAAGTTGGTTGGATGCACATATTGGCGACTCCATCTGCGTGAACGGCTGCTGTTTGACTATTATGGAAATTGAAAAGGACTCTCTCTCTTTTGATGTTGTCACAGAAAGTCTAAATAAAACATCTCTGGGAAGCTTAAAAACAGGTTCTCTCGTTAACATAGAAACTGCTCTTCGATCTCAAGACCGCTTTGGAGGGCATTATGTGCAGGGCCATGTGGACGCCATTGGAATAATCAGCGAGTCTCACCGCAATGACGACTTATCCGCCTTCCTTACCGTCACAGTCCCGGGAAATCTTATGAAATATATTGTTTATAAAGGCTCTATAACTCTTGATGGTGTGAGTTTAACGGTAGCAAGCAAGAATTTGGACTCTTTTTCCATTGCATTAATTCCTCATACAGCAAAACATACAAATCTAGGAACAAAATTAGCCGGCGACCCTGTAAACATCGAAATCGATATCATAGCGAAATATCTTGAACAGCTAACTCAAAATTATGCACACTCATCATTAAAGCAATAAGGCAAACCGCATGGTCATTAAAAGAAACATCCAGGATGCCATCCAGGCATTCTCTGAGGGAAAGTTTATCATTGTTGTCGATGATGAAAAAAGAGAGAACGAGGGCGACTTAGTTTTAGCCGCAGAAAAAGCCACCCCCGAAACCCTCGCCTTTATGATTCGCTACACCACTGGAATCATCTGCATGTCTATGCTTGGGTCAAGATTGGATTCCTTGTGCATCCCGCAGATGGTAGCTCACAATACGGATAAAAAACAGACAGCATTCACCGTTTCAGTCGATTATCGCTTTGGAATAACAACAGGGGTGTCCGCTTTTGATCGCACCGCAACAATCCTTTCCCTGATTAATTCTAAGACTAAACCCGAGGATCTCTGCCGGCCTGGACATATCTTCCCTTTGCGCTACTGTGAAGGCGGTGTCCTTAAACGGGCCGGACATACAGAAGCTGCCGTTGATCTGGCTGTTATGGCTAATATGTATCCTGCAGGGATTATTTCAGAATTGATCAATGACGATGGCACGATGATGCGTCTTCCCGATTTGGAACGGTTCGCCTCTCAGCATTCCTTACCCCTTATTTCAATAGCCGATATTGTACGACACCGAAGACAAAAAGAAATCCTCGTCAAATGTGTCTCGGAAGCAAGAATTCCCACAAAATTGGGCACTTTTACCGCTTATGTCTATGAATCAAAACTCGATCATATTGAACATATCGCCCTTGTTAAAGGAGAGATCAAAGGGAAAGAGAATGTCTTGGTTAGGGTCCATTCTGAATGCCTGACAGGAGATGTATTTGGATCCTGCCGATGCGACTGCGGTCCCCAGCTTTCCGCCGCTATGGAACGAATTGCTGAAGAGGGCTGCGGCGTTATAGTCTACTTAAGAGGACATGAGGGAAGGGGTGTCGGCTTGGGACATAAACTCAGAGCCTATCAACTGCAAGATAATGGGCGAGATACCGTTGAAGCTAATTTAGAATTGGGATTCCCTGCTGACCACCGGGAATATGGGATTGGCGCTCAAATTCTATCCGATCTAGGACTCACCAGCATACGCTTGATGACCAATAACCCTTCCAAATACTCTGGCCTGTCTGGTTATGACTTGACTATCGTTGAAAGAATACCGATCAGCATCCCCGCAAATAAGGAAAATTGGCGCTACCTTAACACAAAAAGAGAAAAATTAGGTCATCTGATCGAAGTGCCCGATCCACACACACTTACTGAATAGAGGATTTAAATGAAAGAATTTAAAGGACAATACAGAGCGAGCCAAGGGGCCATCGCAATCGTTGTTTCCCGCTTTAATGATGCCATCACAAAAAATTTGCTCGAGGGGGCTTTGGATTGTTTAAAGCGTTTTGGCTATGACCAGTCAGCTATCTCAGTGGCCTGGACTCCGGGATCTTTTGAAATCCCCCTTGTCGCTCAGCAAATGGCAAATTCGGGTCAGTATAAAGCCATCATCTGTTTAGGTGCTGTGATCGAGGGGGAGACTGCCCATTTTGACTATGTTTGTTCCCCGGTGGCTTCAGCGATTGCATCGATTGCATTAAGCGCCTCTATCCCGGTGATTTTTGGCATCCTAACCACACATACAGTCGAACAGGCTATCGAACGCTCAGGTGTAAAAGCAGGAAATAAAGGATTTGAGGCAGCACTTAATGCCATTGAGATGATCGACCTACTCAGTAAACTCCCTTCAAGTACTCGGTAAAATGTATAAACGCATTGTTTATGGCGGACTGCTTCTATTTCTCTTTCTGGTTCTACTAGGGTTCTTTAATCTTAAAAAGGCGTATAAATTTCTCCCGGGGTCCACTTCGGGAATATTAACTTTTCCACAATTTGCAGGTTGGATTCCCTACTCCCCGCCCACACAACAATTCACCGTAGATCTGCCTCTTGTACCTCAATATGCGCAACAAACTGTTCAATCACCCAATTCTAATGGCACTCAAACCTACGATATGTATGTTTCTCAAACGCATAATCAAGAGATCTATCTGATTACGCTCATCACCTTCTCCACTGAAATAGCCAATCAACCCCTGACGCTTCGATCTATTGTTGACGAAATTTTTAATAAAGATCATAATAATCGTTTGATAAGTTTTTCAAACACCCCATTTCAAAATAACACCGGAGTCGAATTTCATTTTGAAGCAACTTCAAACCAGACGCAAGGGATAGCTTTTATTTTAAACCAGAGGGTTTACCTCCTCGCCTATATTTCAGAGAAAGGAAATTTCCGGCAGGATAACTACCAACATTTCATTAGTTCATTTAAACTAAATGAGTTATGAAGTATAGATAACCCTTAAACAATGTATATAGAGGATTGAACAATGAAAAATTGCAGATTCGCTTCCATATTTGCAACCCTTACATTAGTTTGCGGTCTTTATCTGAATTGTTATGGACAACAAAGCGCTCCCATGGGCAGCATTAATTCAACGACAGGAGCAACTCCTCCGCCCCCCAAAAAAGAAACGACAAAGAAACCTGAGACCCCAAGCACGATCCCTGAATATATTCCTCTCGCTCCTCGCATGCCAGTCTCTTTGGATTACTTTCATCCAGGGATCTTGGTTCGAGACGAAAATAAATGGCAGGGTGGGGATCAACTTCTTAATCTAACCAGCAATATTGGGGTGTATGTCACTCTGATCAAGCCGGAAGGACTCAATTTTCCCTTAACAGAACAGCAAGTTAAATCTCAAGTGGCCGGTATATTCAGGGAGGGAGAGATCTCCCCTACAACACTTGCAGCTTTAGACCAACCTCCTTTACCTGCTTTTCAGATTGAAATTCTTGTATATCCCATTGAGAAAGGCTACGTTGCGTCTATTCAGGGTCGCTTATTTGAATCGGTGACATTGGATCGATTTATTTTTGATCCAGGAATGGCGTTCGAAGCCATTACTTGGGAAAAAAAGCAGTTGATAGTAGCCCCAAAAGATAAAATTGTCAGCTATGTAACAGACACTGTCGATGGAATTACTCGCTCCTTTGTCAAACGTTTTCAAGCATTTCAAAAGATGAAAAAAGAACAGTTGAAAAATGCGCTCTAATTAACTTATAGGATCAAATGAAAAAACCGACACCCCAAGCCTCCGTCATCACAACAGGATTAGCCATGTTCTCCATGTTTTTTGGAGCTGGCAATGTTGTTTTTCCTCTAGCTCTTGGACAAGCCGCTGAAACTCAAAATCATTTTGCTGTCATTGGTTTCCTGATTACTGCCGTTGGCGTCCCTTTTATGGGATTAATTGCCATGACATTATTTGACGGGAATTACAAGCGTTTTTTTGATCGCCTTGGCCACTGGCCTGGTTTAATCATCGCTTTCATCATCATGGGGCTCATTGGTCCTTTTGGCGCATTGCCTCGCTGTATCGCTCTCTCGCATGCCAGCATCTCAAATATTTTTCCTTCACTATCCCTTCCTGTCTTCAGTATAATCTCCTGCTTGATTATTTTCTTATTCACATATAAACCCAACAATATCATTGAAATCCTCGGAAAAGCGCTCACTCCATTTTTACTCGGAGCCTTAGCCATTATTATTATTAAAGGGCTCGTCATGGCACCGCCTGCCCCTGAAACCGATAAACACTCTTTAGCTGTCTTAGTTGAAGGGATTAAATCCGGTTATCAAACGATGGACCTGCTTGGAGCGTTCTTTTTTTGCGGCGTCGTGCTCGCCTGTCTTAAATCAGGATCGGAGCCGAAAAACCCTGAAGAACATGTGAACTATAAAAGAATCATTATCCTAACTCTGAAAGCAAGCTGCATCGGAGCTATATTACTGGGTGCTATCTATGTCGGATTCAGTTATGTGGCTTCCAGCTACAGCCTCCAAATCAAAGGAATCCCAACAGAACTCCTTCTTGGCACTTTGTCTCATGAAATTTTAGGAAAATATGGAGCGTTCGTTACCGCCATTGCTGTAGCACTTGCCTGCTTAACAACTGCAATTGCCCTTGCAGCAGTGTTTGCTGAATACCTTCATCTTGAGCTAAGCAAGCAGCGGCTTAATTACACCCCTTCATTAATCATCACGCTCATCATCTCTTTCTTCATTTCCACACTTAATTTTACAGGCATTATCAGCTTTCTTGCTCCCATTCTTGAGGTCTGCTACCCTGCCCTCATCACACTCACCTTAGTCAATATTGGCTATAAAATGATCCACTTTAAACCGGTTAAAACTCCTGTTTATGCGGTTTTCTTTTTTACTCTCTTATATACATTATTATTTTGACTTTTATCTAATCCATCTGTTATAATTCTTTTTATAATATAATTTCAAAGAGGCTATAAAATGAAAACCATCTCCTCATTTCTTATTTGTTTACTCATTTTTTCTTCTCTAAATATCTATGCTGAAGAAAACCTATCTCATCAATATTATTCTATTAATCAATTCATAAACACCACAAGCTATTCAGGCGGGACCTTTAGTAACGATGAAAAAAGCATCCTCTTCTCAAGCGATGAGAGCGGGATTTTCAATATCTATTCCATATCAATCGAGAGCGGCGAAAAAAAACAACTGACCCATTCCGAACATCAAGCTATCTCTATTCTATCAAGCTTTCCCTTTGATAATCGCTTTCTCTACACTAGCGACGGATTAGGAAATGAGAAGAGCCATATTTTTCTGCGTGAAGTGGATGGCACAACTCGCGACCTGACACCTGATCCTAATGCTAGAGCTGAATTTTATGGCTGGTGCCCAGGCTTTAATGGATTTTATTTCGGCTCAAACCAGCGCGATCCAAGATATATGGATCTCTATGAGATGGACACCCAGACTTGGGTCCCCACAATGGTCTTTCAAAATGATGAGGGCTGGTCAATTGGAGGTATCTCCAATGATATGAATGATATCGCCTTAAATAAAATCAACACAATGAACGATTCCGATATCTATCTTTATAATCTTACAACAAAAAAGTTGGAATACATTACCCCCCATCAAGGAGATGTCAATAACACCGCATTTGGTTTCGGTCCCAATTCCAATGACCTCTATTTTACCTCAGATCAAAAAAACGAGTTTGGTTATCTGGAGAAATATGACATCACATCCGGAGCTTTTCAACTCGTAGAAAAATATGATTGGGATATCACAAGCTGCTCTTTCTCAGCTTCAGGGCGTTACCGCGTCATTACCATTAATGAAGATGCCAGCACTATCGTAAAAGTATATGACCAGGCAACAGGAGAGTTGGTGCCGCTGCCAAAATTGCCTAATGGTCAGATCAGGAATGTGCTTATCTCAAAAAGTGAGCGCTATATGCTCTTCTACGTTAATGGCGACCGCTCACCTACAGATCTTTTTGTTTATGATTTTCAAAAAGAGAGCTATAGCCAACTTACCCACTCAATGAGTCCCGAAATTGATCCCAGCCATCTTGTTGAATCCAAAGTTGTTCGCTATCCGTCCTTGGATGGAAAAATGATTCCTGCGCTTCTTTACTTACCTAACCACATTAAACCGGGAGAACAGGTTCCTGCAATGATTTGGGTTCATGGCGGACCCGGAGGCCAGTCACGACGCGGCTATAACTTTATGATTCAATATATCGTTAATCATGGCTATGCGGTCCTAGCTGTCAATAACCGCGGAAGCAGCGGATATGGAAAGTCATTTTTCAAAGCAGCAGACCGAAAGCATGGCGAAGTGGACTTAGATGACTGCATCGCCGGTAAGTACTACCTCATTTCGACCGGAGAAGTCGACCCAAATAAAGTGGGTATTATGGGCGGAAGTTATGGAGGATACCTGACTCTTGCTGCCTTGACCTTCAGACCCCATGAGATGGCGGTGGGAATTGATATCTTTGGGGTTTCTAACTGGGTGCGTACTTTGAACAGCATCCCCTCTTGGTGGGAATCAGAACGCGAAGCCTTGTATAAAAAAATTGGCAACCCTGACACCGATACAGCCTATTTAGAGAGCATCTCCCCTCTCTTCCATGCACATAATATTGTGAAGCCTTTGCTTGTCATCCAAGGTGCCAACGATCCGCGTGTGTTGAAAGTCGAGTCAGATCAAATTATTGAATCCGTAAGCCAAAATGGCATCCCCTACCACTACGTTGTCTTCGATGACGAAGGACATGGTTTCGCGAAAAAACAGAGCAAGATAGTTGCCGGAAAAGCTATCCTCGACTTCCTCGATGAGTACCTGAACGGAAATTCAACTTCGGATTCGAATTGAACGAGAGATTACTCAATAACGCGAAGATCGCGATGAAAGCGCGATGAAGAGGAGGGAAGACGCAGAGATTTTACATAACAGGATAGACAGGATCGGCTACGCCGGCAGGATAGAAATTATTATCCTGACGCCGAAGGCGATCCTGCATATCATGTTATAAACATATTTTGAACGGGATGTGCATGAATGCCTTCGGCGGCGGGCTAGAATCAAGATCCCGGTTTATCAATTGAATTTTACGTTTTTTGTCCAAACCAAAACTCTTAAGCCGCTCTCTAAAATCTGTACATTTCTATACAGGGCTTAGTTCCTGTTTCAGCCAAGCTGGTTGTAATAATGTTTTAAACATTATTACAGAGCCGTCTTGTCGGCAGGCGTTAATTTCGGTAGAGCTTACCGTATTTAATAATTGTTCTAGGCATTTAGCAGCATTTAGATCCCGATCTATCTCTAACATACAATGGGAGCACTTATATTCGCGTTCTGAAAGACTCAGTTCTTCTTTGAGATGTCCACAAGAGGAACATTTTTTTGATGATGCATACCATCTATCAGCGATATATATCTTATTCCCTCTTAACTCAGATTTGTATGTGAGTTGTCTGCGAAATTCATAAAAGCCTCCATCTAAAATGGATCGGGCCAATCTTTTATTTTTGACCATTTTTGACACATCTAAATCTTCAATAACAATATGTCGATAATTTTTTGTTAGTGTTGTTGTCAATTTATGTAATACGTCATTTCTGCTGCATGCTATGCGATAGTGAAGTTTTGCTATTTTGCTTTTTAATTTAATCCGATTTTTAGAATCTTTAATGCATCTCGCCATTTGCCTTTGATGGCGCTTCAATTGCTTTAATTTCTTCTTTAAAGGATTGTTACTTGGAAAAATTCGACCATTTGAAAGTGTTGCGAGAGATTTGATTCCAAGATCAACACCAACGTGTGCTTGGCTTTCGCACAATGCTGGCAATGTACTTGTCTCTACGCTTACACTAATAAACCAATAATTGGCCGATCGTGTAATTGTTACCCCACTAATTTTTCCTTCAAAGCGTAAGGATTCCATCAACCGAACCCATCCAAGGTTTGGAATTCTTACCTGTTTTCCTTTGATTTGTATTTGATCGCCTCCAATATAAAAACTCTCGTGAACACCTTTCTTTTTAAATTTTGGATATCTTGATCTTTTAGAGAAAAAATTCTGAAATCCTCGTTGCAGATGAATGAAGGGTTGTTGACTGGCATATTTTGTTACTTCATATATCCAAGGAAATTTCTCATTCTTAAGAGCATTGAACTCCTTTTTAAGGGCTAATGCATTGGGTTTTTCTCCTTTCTTATATTTTTCATTCCATTGATCCAAGGCCCAGTTCCATGTAAAACGCGCAACCCCGCATGCTTTAGCAAAATAGGTCTTTTGTTCACATGTGGGATCGAGACGAATCTTATGAGTGCGACTAATTATTGGCATCAATTAGTACCTTGGCAGCCTCTATGAGCTTTTTATTTTTATGGCTTCTTGCTCCATAGAGACGAGCAGAGAATACTGTGATAATTTCCAAAACATCTTTTGCAAGTTCCTCTTCAAAAGAAACGTCATCGCCCTGATTGATTATCACAACTTCAACCTGGCGTGCCTGGCAAAGCGCAAATATAAGCTCTGCTCCAAATCTAAGCAACCGATCTTTATGCGTTAGAACCAATCGACAGATTTTTCCATCTAAAATCACATCTAAGAGACGTTTTAAACCTTTTTTATAATAATTCATTCCTGACCCAAGATCTTGAATAACTTCATGCTTCCAACCATGATTGAGACAATAGGATGAAAGCAGCTCTGCTTGTCTCACTAAATCTTGTTTTTGATCATGGCTAGAAACTCTTGCATAGGCAATCGTCAAATCATTTTTACGTGTCTTTAAACCCAAAAGTTTTTCCAGATCATAATACCTGGTCCCACCGGTGGTCCTACGCTCCGGAGTGATAGTTCCAATGACCTCCCAACGTCTCAACGTTTGAATTGAGACACCGAGAAGTTCTGCTGCCTTTCCAATTTTGATATATCTATTCATATGTCTAGATAATATCATATTTGTATAGATTTATGCAAGCTGTTACTTACCCCTACCCTTTATTCAAGAAATAATCCAAACTCCTGTTTTTTCCATAAGATGTCTTGTAAAAAAATGGTAATTTTGTTACCATGAAGTTAGAGGTGTTCTGCAAATGACTGGTGATAAAAAGCCTATTAGATCGACAAATCTTCTTGATAAAATTAAAGAGTGCATCGATAACGAAAAATATATCCTGACCAAACATGCTCTTGATAGACAAAAAGAACGATCTATAAATTTAACAGAAACATTGTATGTTCTAAAAAACGGATATGAGGAGAAGAAAAAAACTCAATTCGATAAGAACAAAATACATGGAAATATGCTATTAGAGGAAAAACTTTAATTGAGGAATTAGATGCTCGCATTATTGTTGCCTTTGATGAACACATGATGCTTATCATTACTGTAATGCAAATAGGTGATTTATGACGATAGATACAAAAAGAGAATCCTTTATCTACGAGGGGCTAGGCTTCCCCATTCGTCTGATTAATGTGCCAATGAGAAAGATTTTTGGAGAATGGGCAATGGATATAAACTTCAACAGTCTTCAAAAAAACGTCCTTAACCTACTTGCAAGAAAACCAATGCCCTTGTCAGGAGGCGAGCTTCGATTTATCATGGGATGCCTTGAAATGTCAACCCGGGAATTTGCTAGTATATTCGATGTTACCCATGTGGCTGTTTTGAAATGGCTGAAGGAAGACGTGAAGATGAACACCAATACTGAGATATGCCTGCGATTATATCTCCTGGATTATTTGCGAATAACAGATAAGGAGTTCAGGAAGCTTTATGTGAAGATTAGGGCTTACAATTTTACCAATTTTGAAGATGGAAGCAATCCAATGGAAATTGATATAGAGAAGACAGCCTGTTAACCTATTAAACATTCAGTCATTTAAACATTCACCAAGAATTTTTGTATGGTGTCAAGGAATAGCTCCCTTTTCCTAGGGTTTGTCTCTCGGAAAAGATAGCAGATGTAAGCAATCCCGCCAATTTTCATGTAGGAATCGATCAGGTCACGGGAGTTAATCTGGAGTTCCTGCAATCCTCTCTGCAGCAGTTCTCTCAGATGGAGATCGTCTGTGATCACCAAAATATAGGTATGCCCTTGCGGTTCAGTATGGATTTTTAAAAATCCCCCCTCTTGCTTATACTCCTTGATTCCCTCATCAAGAAGATGGAAGAGTTTTTTAAATTCTTCCGGCTCAAGCAGTGCACGAATGATCACAGGGGCCAAAGAATAGAAAAAATTCTCTAATAACAGCTCGTCGTAGTCCTTGCCGGCTAAAAGGGAATTAATTCTGGAAAAGAGCTCATATTGCTTTGAAATCATGCCGCCATTATAATCGCGCACTTCGCCAATTATTTTAGTCAACTCCTTCAGTACGTTTTGGCGTGCTTTATATAAATCTATCGACTGGTCGGGACGTAAAAAACTCTGCTTTTTGATTTTTAAATGAAAGACCGAGACTTCCTTAGGATATTTTTTCCTTATCTGGCCCATGATTTTCACTCGATCCGGAATAAACTCCACCATGCATGGCGTCTTCTTAAACAATTCATGAATGGGACATGTCTGGCTTTTTAAAACACGTGCTAAAATCACAGAAAAATAGATATGGGAGTGGGATTGTTCATCAAAACTGATAAATATTTGGGGAATATCCTTAAGGTATTTTATCTCCTCCGATAAGATCAACATATTGCGCATTAACTCCTCTTCATTCCTAGGCATAAAAAGAGGGTGAAGCCTTTGATCCATCCTTTGGCTAATTTCAACAGATAGTTCTTGCCTCAATAGGGCGATTTCATCCCGTGTAAAAGGCATGTCGTTGTTTTTTTCGAACTCGATATAGCAAAAAGAGATGTGGTCAATGCCGAACTGATTTGTTAAGTAGGAATGCTTGACGACCTGCGCAGAAGAAACAAAACTGTGGATAGCTTGTAAGACGGCTTTTTCTCCAATCGCTTCCCTGTCCCGCGAGGCATGATAACCAATCAAAATACTCAAAACTTTTTTAGATCTATCGAATTCCTGAATCGAAGAGCGGAATATCTTGATTTTTAAATGCTTCTGACGTGGATTTTTTTTTGCGGATTGAATCAGTTCCTTCCTAAATAGAAATTGCAGGCTGATTATCCGGCTTAAATGCCGCGCTTTTCGCGAGAATTTAAAATTCTCGCTACAAGTAACCAAAAAAAGCTGCATTTCATTCAAAATTTGCATATCAAACATCAGAGGAAAGCGTTTGATCAAATAGGCAATCACTCCCTGTATGGTCGCTGTCTTATCATCTGCAGATAATCCTTTGATTTCCAAAATGCGCTGCGCATAAAAACCTGAAGGCAACCCAAGGGCAATCTCTTCCCTAATGATGGGAAAGTTGCGTTGGATCTCTTCAAATTCAATATCATTAGCTAGGCAAATAGTGACCTCGCATATGGTATATATATCTTCAGGAAGCTCGTTCACCAGAAAATCGGAAGCACAAACGAGAACCACATTTAAACGTCGTCCAGGTGTGAGCCAACGACTGATCATCTCAAAAAAAAACTTAAAGGAATTGGACCGGTACTTGGAAAGTGCAAAAAAGGAAACAGTGCCTGGAAAACTGCCAGAGGAGGAAAGTGTAATAAGAGGCAATTCTTTTTGAAAATAGTGCTGACAGGCCGCTAAAGAACACTGAGAGATATCAGCAGGTAAAAAAAAGTAGGGCGGAAGAATTTTTTTTAGGGTCTTTAAAATAATGTTTCTATAGCTTTGGCTGATTTCTACATCGCCCTGAGGTGACTCAAAAAGAGGTGTCAATGAGAATACGCAAGTTTCGTTCATTTTTTTAATTTGCATTAAGAGCTAAGTTAAGTTCATAGATTGGAGCAGCAGGCCTTTCTTGTGAAACACCGCTTATCCAGGTTCCGAGTTGATCATTTTCATGCAAAAATGAACGCACAAAAAGAGGAAGCTGATTTTTTGCAGCCAACTCAATCGACCTGGGATGGAGAACTCTCGCTCCCTGATTCACGATCATCAAAGCCTCTTCATATGAGAGCCGGGAGTGATAACGGGCATTGGGACAAATTTTTGGATCTTGCTCAAAAACACCTTCAACATCTTTATAAAATTCAACACAGTGTGCCTTTAACGCTACAGCTAAAGCCACAGCGGTAATATCAGAACCGCTTCTTCCTAATGTGGTGATCTCCTTCTCTAAACTAACTCCTTGAAACCCTGCTACAATGACCACCTTCCCCTCTTTCAATGACTCCACAAGTCTATGCGGCCTCACATCGATGATTTGGGCGTTTGTATGTTCGGTAGAGGTGACGATTCCTGACTGACTGCCTGTAAAACTGACTGCCTGGCACTGCTTTTTGCATAAAGCCATCGCCAAAAGCGACATGCTGATCCTCTCCCCAACACTAATCAACATATCATATTCTCTCTGCGGAGGATTTGGATTCACCTGAGCCGCCAACTCAATTAACTGATTCGTTGTCTGTCCCATTGCACTAACGACAACAACAATTCGAGAATAGCGGCTCTTTTTTTTGATAATCAGGTCGGCAATATGAGAAAAACGGTCAGGCGCTGAGACCGAAGCACCGCCAAATTTGAGAACAAGAGTAGAATCTGAATCCAACATAATCATTTCCAATTAAAAGCTATATTCGAAAAGGAGTTTTCTTTATTATATAGAGTTGTTATAGTGCTCATTGGTTTTACAAAAAGCCAATTTATCCCGATCATAGCTTACCAACCTCTATTTCGCAATATTATGTTTGAAATTGAAAAAATTTATACTTTTGATGCCGGTCATATCCTTAAACATCACCAAGGTCTTTGCTCTAAGCCACACGGACATACTTACGTTTTAAAAGTTCGGCTACGCACACATGCATTAAAAACAGCCGGTTCCGAAACAAATATGGTTCTCGATTATACTGAGATTTCAAAAATTGTAAAACCCATGATCACAGAATATTTTGATCATCAATGGCTGAATGACTCGTTACAAACAGACTCCCCCACTGCCGAGTTTATCGCACATTGGGTTTATCAATATCTTTTC
>Ga0206862_1194_pt1 | contig 15122 bp, 8 predicted proteins | sample Alteio_BWOrgCont_43_FD_152625 | JGI IMG/M metagenome (GOLD analysis project Ga0206862, IMG submission 152625) | Enriched cells from forest soil in Barre Woods Harvard Forest LTER site, Petersham, Massachusetts, United States -... | ecosystem: Environmental > Terrestrial > Soil > Temperate forest > O... | reverse complement strand
GACTGAACCGCCAGTAGGGCCGTTCGTCGTACTCCAATAAGTGGAGGTATCCTCCGTTGAAGGAATCATCGTGCCGCCGACGCCTGTAACGTACTGGCTGCTCGCGGGATAGCTCACGGCTAGGCCGAGGGTGGCAAGTGTGCCGTTTGGGTCGCCGTTACCGTTCGGTTCGCACTCCGCCGCGCCAGAATCCCCGCTCGAGTTCATGAATGTGATGCCTTCGGCGTTCGCGGTGGCGAGTTCGGCTTCATCGGAAGAAAAGGCTCCGTTTTGTGCCTCGCCGAGTTCACAGATCCCATAGCTCATGGTGATCACGGGGGATATATCCTGATCAACCGCGAAATACCACGCATTCCATACACCACTCTCGGGTGCGTTGACATAAATGATTTTCGCATCCTGTGCAACGGCGTTGGAATATTCGAGATCAATGTCCGCCTCGGCTAGATCGTCCTGGATGGAATTCGGCGCCCCAGGATCGGTGTCGCCAGTCACCACCACATACTGGAAGTTTGTCGTGTTGCAGGTCTTGATGATGTTGGTACCGCTGAAGAAGGTGCAGCCGCTAATTGTCTGCGGGAGATTAAAGACGGTACGGAAATCATTCAGGTCGGCTAGATAGACATCAGTCTCGCCGATGACCGCCAGGGTATATCCAGTGCCGGTAATACCCGCGGTGTAAAGTGGCTGGAGGTCGTACATCGTTGTGACGTCGCCGGGAGCGATCCAATAGTGGTTGCCGCCGCTGACTGGCTCGGTGTAGTCCGGCTTCGCATGGAGCGCGTGAGATCTCGCCGGGAAATTGCTCAGCCCGCGAATTCCAGTCACGATGCCAGTGAGACCGGCGGGCACTGAGGGTGCAGTGATATTCGAAAAGCGTTTTTCTCCATTAATGTCGAAATTATGAATCTGGGTTTGAAAGGCGGTTTCGGCCTGCGCGGCGGTCCCACTGAAGACGATGAAGTTACGCGCGCGCGCAACCGTGACGATGGTAAAGCCTTGCGACTCGAGCCAAGTGGTGAGCTTCTGAATGTCGTTGGAACTGAGGCCGAAACGATCGGCATATTGTTCGGGCGTGAGCCACTTACGGTATTGAGGCGAGCGGGGATCCTGCTGCTGCGCCAGCAGTTGACTGATAGCCTTCTGTTGACTAGCCGAAGGCGCGGTGAGCAGCGTCATGTAACTGAGTTTCAACGACGGATCGACTGCTCCCTGATCGAACTGCGGCTGAGCCTTCATAGGCACGCCAGCGGAAAGCCTGACAAGCTGGCTGGAAGCGACCGGCCCCGCAATGCGATCCGGCGCGGCTGCGAAGCTGAGTGTCGATCCGATAAGCATGGACAGGATGAGGACAGACATAGACAAAGGCAGAGACGTGGCGGGCAGACGTCGCATGAACACTCCGTGGCTCAAAAAATGGTGGGAGAACTCGAAAGCATTATCTATGCTTCTCTTTGTCTGAGCAAGTTATTCCTGTTGGGGTTGTATGACCAGAAACTATTAGTTGGCTCTCGTGACAAAAATTGACAATTACTTGACATCGGCGCGCTTGGCGGGCGAGAGCGTTCTGGCGCACTTGCTAGACTTCGGCTAGTTCCTCTTCCAATAACTGCTTGTTATAGAGGTCGGTGTAATAACCGTTGCGGGTTATGAGTTGGTCGTGGGTGCCGAGTTCCACGATGCGTCCCTGATGGAGGACGGCGATGGCGTCGGCGTTGCGGACGGTGGAGACGCGGTGGGAGATGAAGATGGTGGTGCGTCCGCGCATGATTTCGCGGAGATGGTTGAGGATTTTGTCTTCAGTGTTCGTATCAACGCTGGAAAGCGCATCGTCGAGGATCAGAATGCGCGGGCCGCGGAGAAGAGCGCGGGCGATGGCGGTGCGCTGCTTCTGGCCTCCGGAGAGAGTGATGCCGCGTTCGCCTACGGTGGTGTTGTAGCCTTCGGGGAAACTTTCTATGTCCTGCGCGATGTTAGCGGCTTCGGCGGCGGCTTTAATGTCGTCGAATTGCGCCTCGCCGTTTTCCTGCGCTATGCCGTATGCGATGTTATCGCGAATGGTGTCGCTGAAGAGGAATGTTTCCTGAGGTACGAAGCCGATGTGGCGACGTAAAGAGTCGAGAGGAAATTGGCGGATGGGACGGCCGTCGATTAGGACGGTTCCGGGTGCGGCATCATAGATGCGCGGGATCAGGTTGACTAGAGTTGTTTTGCCGGAGCCGGTAGGGCCAACAATCGCGAGACTCGATCCGGCAGGGATGCGCAGGTTGACGTCTCTTAGAACTTCTACGCCGTTGTAGGCGAAGTTTAGATTGCGAAATTCGATTTCGCCCTGGATGTCGATGGACGAGTCGTCCGCGTTTGCAACCTGGTGGACGGGCGAGACGCGCGTCGCTCCACCATCAAGAGCTAGCGTTGCTTCGTCGGCTATCTCGGGCTGCTGGGTCAGAATTTCCTGGATACGAACCAGGGATGCGGTTCCACGCTGGAAAATGTTGATGACCCATCCCAAGGCGATGACCGGCCAGGTTAGCTGCACCATGTAGGTGTTGAAGGCTACGAAGGCGCCGATGTTCATCTTGCCCAAGAGGACTTGCCGTCCGCCAATCCACAACACTATGACAACCGCGGCTCCGAGCATGAGTTCGAGGGTGGGCCAGAGCATCCCCATGAGGCGTACCAGGCCCAGGCTGCGGCGGATGTATTCCTGATTCGCGTTCTCGAAGGCAGCGATCTCGGCTTGCTCTTGCACATAGGCGCGGATGACGCGGGCTCCTGAGAAGTTCTCCTGGGCGCGGGCCGAGATGTCGGAGAACATTGCCTGGATGCGCTCGAAGCGCTCGTGGATGCGACGTCCGAAATACTGGATAACGATGCTGGCGATGGGCAGTGGCAGAAAGGCGAAAATCGTCAGCTTTGGGCTGATCGCGAGCATAAAGCCCAGCGCGCCTGCGGTGAAGACCAGGGTGTTGGCCGAGTACATGATGGCGGGGCCGAGCAGCATCCGAACGGCGTTCAGATCGTTGGTGGCTCGCGCCATAATGTCGCCGGTGCGATTGCGCTGATAGTAGGAGTGCGAGAGTCGCTCCAGATGAGCGAACAGGTCGTTGCGCAGATCGAATTCGATATCCCGAGAGATACCGATCAGCACCCAGCGCGTGAGGAATTGGAAGAGTCCTTTGGCGAGTGCGAGGCCAATAATTATGAGGGCGTATGTGAGGAGTTTGTGGCGAGTAAGGCCGGTATTGAGGTCGTTGATAGCGCGGCGTAGGACTTGCGGAAAAAGTACCCAGATTCCGTTATTGAATAGGACGCAAAGCCCGCCCCAGAACAGGCCGCTGCGGTAGCGCTTCAGATACGGAACGAGGGGGCGTAGCTTTTTCGGCACCATGATGTACGGGAACTTGATGTGCAGGAACGTGACGCTCTGTAGATGAAATTGTAGCAGCCGTGGCTGCAGTTTTTCGCAGCGACGGCGAGAGGGTCGCGAAGGTAGCCGTGACCAGTAGCACGGTCCAAACTGACAACATGCCGGCGGCGAACATCAATCCCGAGTAGAGGAGGTCAACGTGTTCCATCAGTTTCTCCACTTTGCAGAGCCGCGAATAAAACAGCCTGCGGAAAAAGCGGGCGAGAACGGAGGTTGGAGGTTCCGCTTCTCGCCCGAAGGAGAGAGACCCTAGGCAAAAGAAAGCAAACGAGAAAACTAATCCGTAGACGGCGGCGGAGCGTGCTTGCTCATGCGCGCTTCGTGATTGGCCTCGATCTGAGCCAGTTTGGCTTTTTGATCGGGCGTTAGAATTTGCATTATTTCGGACTTGATGCGAGCGTGCTCGACCTGAAGTTCGACCATGGTCTGCGAGTTTTGCGTTGCGAGGGCGCGCGTCTTGGCTTCGTCGAAGGTGCCGCTGGCTTCAAGAGCGGTTTCGGCGGTATGGTTTTGACGCATCTGCTGCATCAGCGGCTGTAAGGTTGGCTTCTCTTTTTCGAAGATCGCCTTAACCTGAGTCTGTTGATCACTAGTCAGATCAAGCTGCTTGAGCATGCGGTGGAAGTCGCCGCCGGGACCACCAAAACCGTGAGGACCCTGTGCCATCGCGGCGCACACGGCCAGCATCACAGCGGCGCCGATGGTTAAAATGCGGATACGAGTTGATTTCATGCAAACTCCTTTGAAATGTCGAACTGCTTCAATTTCGTAGGATCCGAGGTAATTCGAACGTCTACGCAAATAAGAACACCGATCACGAAAATATGCGGTAAAGAGTCGGTCAAGCGCGGTAAAGTTTTGTAAACACGAGCCCAGATCGATAATGGGTTGTAATCACAAATCTTTACCGCGTGAATGCAGGCGAAGGTGTTAGATGAAAAGAATGGATCATGTGCTGGTGGTGGATGACGATATTGAATTGTGCGGCTTGGTGCAGGAATATCTGACTGCCGAAGGGTTCAGCCTGAAGGCTGTCCATGACGGCGAACAGGGGCTGCAACAGGCTCTCACCACTGAGTACGCGCTGGTTGTTCTGGACGTGATGCTGCCTGGGATCAACGGCTTCGAAGTGCTGCGTCGAATTCGCAGCGTATCGAAGATTCCAGTGCTGTTGTTGACCGCGCGTGGCGAGGACGTGGACCGCATTGTCGGACTAGAAATTGGCGCGGACGATTATCTTCCGAAGCCGTTTAACCCAAGAGAATTGGTGGCGCGAATTCGAGCTATCTTGCGCCGCACGAGGCCTGCAAGGGCAGCCGATGCGGAGCCGGAAGTGCTAACCGTGGGAGACGTGGAACTCGATCCAGCTACGCGAAACGTGCTGCGGGCGGGGCACCCGGTTGAACTTACTTCCGTGGAATTCAATCTGCTCGAAGTTTTATTGCGCGAGGCGGGACGAGTTGTCACGCGGGAGCGACTGGTGAACGCTGTCCTCAGCCGGAAGTTCATGCCGTTTGATCGCAGCATTGACATGCACGTCAGCAAGGTGCGACGAAAGTTGGGCGACTCCGAGGAGGACGGCGACCACATCAAAACGATTCGCGGAGTGGGATACATGTTCGCGCGTCCGTCGGCGAAGGCTAAGAAATAATCAACGATAAACAGAAGGAATGACTGGTAATGAGAAGTCTTTTCCTTAAGATTTTTTTGTGGTTCTGGGCAGCCCTGGCGCTATCGCTCATATTGGCGATTCTGGTGACGATCTCCCTGCGCCCGACTCGGCATGGAGTCGAGAACCAGGCTCCGCAAACATTGGCGGAAGCGGTCAACGCCTACCAGAGTGGAGGAGAGCGCGGAGCTCACGCTTACCTGGAAGAGGTCTTGCGCTCGGAGCATGTGCGGGCGTTCGTTTTCGACTCGTCGGGCCATGAACTTGCTGGGCATCATGTGCCACCCTGGATTGAAGACGCCAGGCAGGGAGGTTCGCTGAGCGGTGGTCCGCTGCACCACCATACGTGGATGGACAATCTTCTGCCCGACCGCATTATGCGTGCGGCGCTCACACTAGATGGAAGACGGTACACGCTGGTATTGGAGTTGCCCCCAGGACCAAGAACATTTTTCGGGCCGCATGACATCCCGTTGCTGGCAATCGCAGTAATTCTGTCGGGACTGGTTTGCTACTTGCTGGCATGGTCGATGACAAGTCCAGTGACGCGTCTTCGGAGGGCGGCGCAAAGTTTGGCGGCGGGCGATTTGAGTGCTCGTACTGGAGCTCCGGTGGGTGGCCCGCGCGATGAACTGACGGAATTGATGCGTGATTTCGATCGCATGGCCGAACGGATCGAAGGGCTGGTAGAGTCGCAATCGCGCCTGCTGAAGGACGTTTCGCATGAACTACGATCTCCACTGGCGCGGCTAAGCGTGGCACTGGGACTGGCACGGCAACGGGCTGCGTCCGAGATCGGATGTGTTGCGCCGGAACTCGAAAGCGCGCTGAACCGAATCGAACAAGAAGCCGATCGGTTGAATCAATTGATCCAGCGGCTGCTGACGATTTCGCGGCTGGAGTCAGGAACCGACGGCATTCGAAAGACAACTTTGTCCCTCCGCGAACTGGTGGAGCAGATCGCACACGATGCCGAATACGAGACTCCTGGACGGGGTTGCCGGGTGACGGTACCGTCCGATTCTGAGGACGAATTTCTGGTCGAAGCCGATCCCGACCTTTTACGGAGCGCGATCGAGAACGCGGTGCGCAACGCAACGCGTTATACTGCTGAAGGTACAACGGTTGAGGTGCGGCTGGAACGTCAGCAGGCGGTAAGTGGCAGTGGCGAAGAGGGCGAGATTATTGTTCGCGTGCTCGATTCCGGCCCCGGCGTTCCAAACGAAGCCCTGCGAAAGATATTTGAGCCCTTTTATCGACTGGACGATGCTCGCAACCGGCAGACCGGAGGAGCAGGTTTGGGTCTGTCGATCGCTGATCGGGCTGTCAGGCTGCACGGCGGGCAACTTCGTGCATCCAACCGCAAAGAGGGTGGGTTAGAGGTTGAAATCCGGATTCCGGCTGCTCCCGGGTTTGCTCTTCCCGCTCATTCCTGATACACAAATATATTTCAGCCACAAGCTTCAATCTCCGTGACGGCTGGCAGAGTATCGTCGGCGCGCGAGAAGCGGCTGGGAGAACAGATGTCGAAAATATTAAGCGGAGTCGTGACGCTCGCGGCTATGTGTGCCCTGAGTCTGTTTCTAAGCTGTGGCAGTTCCTCTTCTCGTCCAGCGGGAGTCTTGTATACCGTGACCCAGGGACTTAACGGCTCCGGAAACAGTGTCAGTTCCTTCGGCATGAATCTGGATAACGGGGAACTGGAGTACATCAATTCGAACGCGAGCACATGTCCCACGCCGTCGACTACCACCGATTCCAACCCGTGCGGGCTTCCTGTCGATATTTTGCTCGACCCTAGGGGCGCGACCGCCTTCATCCTGGATCAGGGTGTGCCTACACTTAACGTTGCGCCCGCGATCTACCCTTATACGGTGAACTCCGACGGAAGTCTGGCAGGTCCGGGAACGGCGATAAATTGGACCTCGACAACGCAGCCCGACCTCGCGGTTGCCATGGTGCGGGATGCCGCAGGACAGTTCCTGTTCGTGATCGATCAGGGTGCATATCCTTCACCGCTGAATTGCCCAGCGGCTGGCACACCAGGTGCCAACAATCCGATGTATGTGGGGTGTCCGTCGGTTTCGGTGTTTACCATGAAGCAAGGGTCACCGACCACGCTGACGCTAGGTAGCAATAGTCCGTACTACACGAGCAAACTTCCGACTGCGCTCTCAGCAGTTGCGTCACCGAGTTCCACCAACGCCCAGGAACTCCTCTTCGTAACCAACAACCTGGATATTTGTACCGTCGGGTGCAATCCTCCACACAATGACAATACGGTAAGCGTGTATGCCATAGGCTCGGATGGCACACTAACCGAGCAGAAGAGTTCGCCTTACACGGTTGCGGCAACCAATCCGGTCTCTGTGATGGCAGTCAATACTAATCCAGTGGGTCAGCCCGGCCTTGGCGGCCTGTTTGTGTATGTTGGTACGAATGTCCAGACTGGCGGCGGCGTGTACCCTTTCCAGATCTGCACGGTGATCAATGCGGTTTGCACCACCCAAGCGGATGTGGATCTGGCGCTCTTGACTCCGTTACAAACTTGTACCCAGCAATGCATTCCCATACCGCCGACTGCAGCAGGGTTAAACCCGGCTCAAATGGCGGTGGATCCGACCAACAATTTCTTATATGTCTTAAGCGAAGGCTCAAGCCAGCTTTTCGGGTTTCGCGTCAATACGTCGCAAGGCACTCTGACTGCATTATCGCCGGCGAGCCAGCCCACCGGAACACAGCCGTTCGGGATGGCGCTGCATGCAAGTGTGAATTCACAGGGTCAGAATATCTACAGCGCGAGCGGACAGTTTCTTTACGTATCGAACACCCTGTCGAGCAATATTACGGCTTTTGGTTTGAGTACGGCGAACGGAACGATGAGCTCTCTGGGCACTCAGATCGCACCGGCGGCCCCGACCGGGATCGCCGTGCATTAGATTCCATTTGTTGAGCTGTTGAATTATTGAGGCATTTGAAAAACCTCTTGAGCTAGGTTTTTCAATGCTTCAATGCTTCAACGTTTTAATGATTTTCTACGTTGGCGTCCGGAGGATCAGATAGCCTCCGATGAAGCCGAATACCAGATCTGGAGACCAGGCGGCGATCACCGGCGGGAGTTGACTCAAGTTGCCCATCGCTTCGAAGAGGCCAGAGATCGTCCAGTAGACAACGCCGATAGCGATGGCGGTTGCAATCCCCGCGACTGCGGAACGCTTGCCAGTGGAAAGCGCAAAGGGGATGGCAAGGACGGCCATCACCAAGGTGATCAACGGGTAGGCAATTTTCTTTTGCAACTGCACGCGCAGCCGTACCACATCAAAGCCACTCTGCTCGAGATCGTAAATGTAGCGGCGTAATTCGTCATAGCTCATCTCGGACGACTGTTTAACTTCCTTCTTGAAATATGCGGGCGATTCCGCCAGTTCGGGATAGGTGGCTACGTCAAACTTGCGATAATTCTCGATAGCGGGGCCGCTCAGGCTGCGCTCCCATCCTTTTTCATAAACCCACCGGCCCATTAGGCTTGACCAGTGTGCGCTGTCGGCGGAGATGCGGTGCGTGATTTGAAAAGTGTGCGGATCAAACTGGAACACGGAGACGCCGCCAAAAACATCCCGGTCGGGATCGAAGAATTGGTAGTAATAAATGTCAGAGTGCTGCCCGAAGATCCATTTGCGGTCGGGACGAAGATAGGTTTGAGCCGGCTTGCCTTTGATTTCGTTGCGCAGCGCGTCCTGACGTTTGTTGGTATAGGGAAGATAGAGCTGATCAGACATGAAAAGCACGCCGGCGACCACCATGGAGGCCATGAGTACGGGAATGATGATGCGATAGAGGCTGATGCCGGTGGCCTTGATGGCTGTGATTTCATTGGAACGCTGGAGCAATCCAAAGGTGACCAGCACCGCCAGCAGCATGCTGAGAGGCGTGGTGTTGTAAAGAAAATATGGCGTTACGTTCAGCAAATATTCGCCTACGGTGAGCGGCGAGATTTGATTCCGCAGGATGTCGCCGAGTAATTCGAACAGCGTGAACACGAGCAGCAGAATGATGAAAGCGGCGACGATCAAGGCAAGATAGAGGACAAAGCCGCGCAGCACATAATCGTCGAGGATGGTAGGGAAGCGAAGATTGAACAAGCGCCGCCGCATCGGTACTTTGCGGGTGACACGTTCGCGAAAGGCGAGGCGAGAGTCTCCGTTTAGTGATTTACCGTTTAAGGGCAGCGCTGCGTTACGCCAGAAGCTCTTGAGCCATGAAAATTTAAACCAGGCGCGAATTCCGGCTAGCTCGATGGGACGGCGTTCCGACTGCCAGAGTAGAAACACTCCTCCTACCAGAAAAACGAAGTCGGCCAGCCAAACCCCGGCGGCGGGAGAGAGATGCCCCTGCTTGGCGAAAGAGACTCCGATTAAAGAAATTGAATAGTAGAGAAAGACCAGCAGGATAGTGAGGACGAATCCGCTGGACTTGCCACCCTTCTTCGACGACAAGCCAAGCGGAATGCCTACCAGAGCAAGCACAATGCAGGCCGTGGGCAGGGCGAGACGGCTGTGGTATTCGATGAGGTAGGCGCGGCGTGTAACGGGGTCACTTCTGCTTGCAATGGCGAGAAGGTCGGCCATTCTCATCTCATGCAGCGACGTGGGTTCATGCTCCTGGCTGCTTTGTGAGGCTGGAATTTGGATCGGCAGGTCCGTAGTCTGGAAAGTATCAATCTGGTACTGATCTGGATTCTTGGGGTCGGTTTCATGCGTGGACCCGTCGACGAGATGCAAGTCGAGCGTATCGGACCCCTGGCTGACGAGCGTGCCTTCGCGGGCGAGGGTAATGCGAGGAGCGGACGGGTCCGACAAATCGGCGAGGAAGACACCTTTCCATAAGGCTGCCCCGGACAAAGTCTTGACGTCCTGCACGTAGAGGATGATCTTGGGAAATCCTTCGTAAAATACGCGGGGCTGGACTTCGAAAGATGCCTGAGAAGATTTGAGGTTATCCTCAAGGTGCCCGAGTGCGGCGAGCGAGCGTGGTGCGAGATAGACGCTGTTGCAGACTGCGAGCATCCATGCCACGACCACAAAAATGGAGATCACGCGCAGGAAGGTCCAGACGCCGAGTCCGCTGGCGCGCATGGCGGTAATTTCGCTATCGGCGGCCAGGCGGCTAAGTCCAATAAGTATGCCGACCAGCACGCCCATGGGAATGGTGTAGGTGAGCGCACCCGGGACGGTGAAGAAAAATATCTCTGCGACGCTAGGTAATGGGGCGCTATTCCGGACCATCAGTTCGAGGATGGAACCGAGAGCGCGGGTGAAGAGGACGAAGGTGAAAACCGCCGCGCCGATCAAGGCGTGGGAGAGGACTTCTCCCAAAATGTAGCGGGTGAGGATGCGCATCCGCAAGGTTGGTAGACTCAATTGCGAGTCTAGCACGAGAGCGACGATAAAATCGTGCAAACGGGATGTTGGGCGCGATATAAGGGTAGGTACGAAATTACAGGAGAGTTTGTAAAAGCGAAAATGAACACAAATCGAATTCGATTGCTGGCTCTCTGCTTCTGCTTTCAAGTTGCATTCTCTTGCGCTGCGATAGCGTTCGCGCAGACCACCATTGACTCCGTGCGCAACTTCAACGAGGTGGCGATTTCCCCGACTGGAAATCGCGTAGCGTGGGTTGAATCGGTTGCGAGCCAGGCGGGAGCGCGGAACGGAACGGCCATCTTTGTCCCGGATTATGCCTCGGATCATGTCAACGATTTAAAGTCATCCCATTCCAAGCCGCACCGTGTTTCCGCTGGCGACAGCGCTCGAAACGAGCAGGATATTGCATGGGCTCCGGATGGCAAGCGGCTGGCTTTTCTTTCAGACGCGGATACTTCCGGCCAAAACGAACTCTACGTGGCCGACGCCGATGGTGAGAACTTAAAGAAGCTGACCAGTCTCACAGGATTTTTGTCCGATCCGACATGGTCGCCTGATGGAAAATCAGTGGCTTTCTTGTTTACTGAAAATGCGCCACGCGCTGCCGGTCCTTTGCAGCCGATGACGGCTGAGACTGGACAGGTCGAGAGCAAAATTTACGAGCAGCGGCTCACGGTCGTAGACGTTGCGTCGGGGAATGTCCGGCAGTTGTCGCCCGCGGATATGTATGTCTACGAATACGACTGGTCGCCCGACAACAAGAGCTTTGCCGTGATCGCGGCGCACGGCGCTGGCGATCCGAATTGGTGGGTCGCGCAGCTTTACACCTTTGGTTTGGCGGAGACGGGACTGACCGAGATTTACAAGCCACATTGGCAAATCGCAAAGCCGCGCTGGTCACCGGATGGCAAGAGCATTGCTTTCATCGAAGGGCTAATGAGTGACGAAGGATCGACAGGTGGCGATATTTTTGTCGTGCCTGCAGGCCAAGGAAGTGCGAGCCAAAAAAGTGCGCGTAATGTGACTCCCGGAATCGCGGCTTCGCCAAATGGAATCTTCTGGAAGTCGAGCAACGAGATTCTATTTACAGAAAACATCGACGGCGAGTCGGGAGTTTCTTCTGTTGAGCTTTCCAGCGGAAAGGTTTCGAAGCTGTGGTCCGGGCCGGAATCGCTCACGGTTTCGTTTTCGGCGGATGGTGGAAATTCTGCTGTGCTGCGAAGTTCGCCGGCACACGCCTCTGAGGTGTGGGTCGGACCGATTGGCAAGTGGCAACAACTGACGCATTACAACGACGACATCCATCCGCAGTGGGGTGAGATGAAGAGCGTGCACTGGGCAAGCGACGGGCCTAGTGACGCCATGCATATTCAAGGCTGGCTGCTCTATCCGCGAGATTACGATTCCAGCCGCCGCTATCCCATGGTCGTGGTTACGCACGGCGGACCTGCGGCTGGTGTGCGCCCCGCATGGCCGCGCCGTGGCTTCAATACATATGAATTGTCTGCGCGCGGATATTTCGTGCTCTATCCCAATCCGCGTGGCAGTTACGGGCAGGGTGAGAAATTTACGCAGGGGAATATCAAAGATTTTGGTTATGGAGATTTCCGCGACATTATGGCCGGCGTCGATGAGGTAGTGAAAACGCTGCCCGTCGACAATCAGCGCCTCGGAATCACCGGCTGGAGCTACGGCGGATATATGACGATGTGGGCCGTAACCCAGACCAATCGTTTCGCTGCTGCGGTAGCTGGCGCGGGCTTGTCGAACTGGCTGAGCTATTACGGTGAGAACGACATCGACGAGTGGATGATTCCTTATTTTGGTGCGTCGGTATATGACGATCCTGCGGTATATGCAAAGAGCGCACCGATGACCTTCATCAAGAACGTCAAGACGCCTACGCTGGTTTTAGTTGGCGAACGCGATGGCGAGGTGCCAGAGCCGCAATCGCGCGAGTTCTGGCACGCGCTGAAGACCTTGGGAGTAGAAACGCAGTTGGTGGTCTATCCGGGGGAAGGTCATGCATTTCTTCAGCCAGCGCATCAGCGGGACGTTACGGATCGGCTGCTGGGATGGTTTGATCGTTATTTGAAAACAGATTTGAAGGCGGATGCGAAAGCAGATGCAGCCGCTAGCCATCCTTAGCCGTCGAGGGCACAAAGTCTTTGCCCGGTCATGCTGGGATAAACTCAGTGACACTCTGCCACATCTTCGAATCTGCCTCCGGCAAACATGGCGGCAAGGCCCCGTGCGCAATTCAGGACCTGCTGACTCTGAGAATCGCTATCCAAAAAGTCGGGCGGTATGTATTGCGCATTCTGGCGCATGGCAAGATAGTTGTCGCTTAAAGTCTGTATATGGTTCAGTTCGGCGGAAAGCAGAGGCACGGCACTGTGATCGTCTTCCGTCGATGCGGCGGCGGTGGCCAGAGCAAGGCTTTTGTCCGCGTTTCTGCGCTGTGCCGCGACCCAGTCGTCCCCGAGTGGATAGCTTTTCTCAATCGCATACGCGATCCCGCTTCGCCATTCCCGGATGACTCCCATTTGTTCGATGCTCGCCTGTTCGAATCCTTTGGTGAAGCCGGTTTTTGGCTTGGGCGGCTCTGCAGGTGGGGCGGGCACAGCGACGGTAGAGGAGAAAGCGAGAATGATCTGGTCAGCTTTGAAGGTTAGCGATCCTTTGGTCAGGCGTGCCAGTTGTTCGAGGTCAACGTAGGACTTGTCGTTGAGTTGAACGATCGGCACTTCGCCGGGATAACCTGCGACTGTCAATGTCTCATTCTTTGATTTGCTGGCTTTGCCTGGCTTTGAAGCAGTCGGCTCTGGTGCAACTGAATCTGGTGCGGGTGAATCTGGTATCGCTTGCGCCGGTCTACTTTGAGCGGATACACTCTGCGATGCCGTTTGCGACAGTCCGATGACAGCGAGCGCCAGCAACGTTGTCATCATTATCGTGACCGCGAAAACTATTTTCGGTATTGCCATAGCCATAACTTTTTCTCCTGAGGAAACTCTCCTCAGTTCTTCTCCCCTGAGTTTTCAAGGGCACAGACTCTTAGAGTACACAAACGTCCCGCATTATCGGAAGTATCAGAGGTACCTGCCTCGGGCTAGGCTTTTCGTAGAAACAGCGCGCCGAGAGGCGGCAGCGTTAGCCGGAGAGAGAATGGACGGCCGTGAGTTTTTTCGGCGAGAGCCTCGGTGCCTCCCATATTGCCGGAGCCGCTCCCGCCATATTCAAGGGCATCGCTGTTGAGAATTTCTTTCCAGTAGCCGCCGGATGGAACGCCAACCATGTATCCCAGCCGCGGTACGGGGGTGAAATTACAGACGACGAGAACCGGGTTCTCCCCGCCCGCATCATCTTTGCCTTTGCGCAGCAGCGAGATCACGCTGGTCGGCGCATCATTGCAGTCCACCCATTCAAAACCCTGGGGATCGTTATCGAACCAGTGCAGTGGAGACTCGCTGCGATAGACACGATTGAGTTGCTCGACCCAGTTCACGAGCCCGCGATTGAGCGGACGCTCCAGTAGATTCCAGTCGAGGCTGCGGTCGTGCGACCACTCGCGATACTGGCCAAACTCACAGCCCATGAAAAGCAGCTTCTTGCCCGGCTGCGCGAACATGTAGCCGAGCAGCAGGCGCAGATTGGCAAACTTCTGCCAGTCGTCGCCAGGCATTTTGTTGATCAGCGAACCTTTTCCGTGCACAACTTCGTCATGGCTCAAAGGGAGAACGAAATTTTCGTGGAATGAATACAGCATCCGAAAAGTCAGCAAATTGTGGTGATACTGACGAAAAATGGGATCGTTCTGAAAATAGTTGAGCGTGTCGTGCATCCACCCCATGTCCCACTTCATGCCGAAACCGAGGCCACCAAGATGGGTGGGACGCGAGACCATGGGATAGGACGTCGATTCTTCCGCGTAGGTCTGAATGTCGGGATGCTCTTTATAGGCTTCGAGATTGAATCGGCGCAGAAAGTCGATGGCCTCGAGGTTCTCGCGTCCGCCAAATTTGTTAGGAATCCATTCACCCTGTTTGCGCGAGTAATCGAGATAAAGCATCGATGCGACAGCGTCAACCCGTAGGCCGTCAGCGTGATATTTATCCAGCCAGAACATGGCGCTCGACATTAGAAAGCTGCGCACCTCAGTGCGGCCGTAGTTGAAGATCAGCGTCTTCCAATCGGGATGGAATCCCTGCCGCGAGTCGGAGTGCTCGAAGAGATGGGTGCCGTCGAAGAACGCGAGGCCGTGGCCGTCGGTAGGGAAGTGCGACGGGACCCAATCGAGAATGACCGCAATATTGTGCTGGTGCAGGTAGTCCACCAGATACATGAAATCCTGCGGCGTGCCATAACGCGCTGTGGGCGAGAAATATCCCGTGGTCTGATATCCCCACGAACCGTAAAAGGGATGCTCCATGATGGGGAGCAGCTCGACGTGGGTGAACCCTAATTTATTTGCGTAGTCGGCGAGACGAGGCGCGATCTCACGATAGGTTAACGAACGGTTATTTTCTTCGGGAACGCGCATCCAGGAGCCGAGATGAACCTCGTAGATCGACATGGGAGCGTGCAGCGAGTTGACGCC
>Ga0206862_1192_pt1 | contig 15209 bp, 12 predicted proteins | sample Alteio_BWOrgCont_43_FD_152625 | JGI IMG/M metagenome (GOLD analysis project Ga0206862, IMG submission 152625) | Enriched cells from forest soil in Barre Woods Harvard Forest LTER site, Petersham, Massachusetts, United States -... | ecosystem: Environmental > Terrestrial > Soil > Temperate forest >... | reverse complement strand
CCGATCCGAAACAAAAATGTATATTTGAATTTAACTTAATTAATTATGCTTTGTGTGCGTGTAAAAATAATGGTTTCCCACCCAATAGTTCAAAACAAGTTATTAATACGTACATTGAAAAAATTAAGCAAATTATTCAGTTTTTGGTAAAGTTAGGGGTTGATATTAATCATATTCCCTTTGTGACATTGCACGGGTCAGATGTCAATCATTTTCCTATTTTTAGACATGTGCCAGCAGAAGCTATTTTAGCATATGAATTTCTTGGATGTTCTGCCTTAATGGTCGCTTGTATTGCTGGATCCAAGCCCATCGTAGAATGTCTAGTTTCTTTAGGGGCCGAGATAGATAAAACTGATAAACGTGGTTGTACTGCTTTATTTTATGCTATCCAGAATAAATGGTTAGAAATTACAATGCTTCTTATAAAAAAAGGAGCCAATATCAATCATGTTAATCAGACGAATATGACGCCCTTTTATGCCGCACTATTGTGGGGAGCTATTGAGATTTTAAAATATTTAGTAAAAGTAGGTTCCATTGCCGAGATACATTCCACTCTCCGTCGCGCTATAGAAGATCATATTTCCCGCCTGTCTGACAAAAAACATTCTGAAGAACTCACAAGAACCTATTATGCTATTCAAAATCTTTTTCAATTGGCCCGTAAAAGAACCTTAGTAAGAGGCAACGCTGGTGCCATCGTTGACTTTCATGATTTACTTGAAGCAGGCGCGCATTTTAATCAACGAACATTAGAAGGAAGAAATACACCGCTCCATCTCGTCTGCCTTTCAAAAGAACTAGGAGTTTTAAAGCCAATTTTATTTGTGCTGGGTAAATATCCGATTGTCTATCAAATTAATATTTTATCACTGCAAAATGGAGACGGCGCTACACCATTGGATCTTGCTTATATAGGAAAAGATCCTGAGATTATAGAACCCATAGAAGATTTTATTTTGCCATTATTTGAACATGCACAAGTGAATAGAATTATGAATTTTGAATTTCCTCAGGACATAGTTGAACATATATTAAGTTTTTATTTCGTTTTTGCCAATAAGCTAAGCAGCAAAGAAAGGCTTAAAACTTTATTTGAACTGGGTGTAGCCGAACTTGAGTATACTAATGGTGTCAATTATTATTTTGGAAAAAATAATTTTGAATTAGATTATAAAAAAGCATTTGTGTGTTTTCATCGTGCAGCAAGACGAGGACATATTGCGGCAATGTATAATCTCGGATCCCTTTATTTTCAGGGTCATGGAGTAAAAGACAGAAATCCAGAATTAGCTGTTAAAATATATAAAAAAATAGTAAGCTTGAAAAAAATAAAAAATCCTTATCATGCCATTGCATTATATTGGTTGGGCATATGGTATATAAATGGAAATGGAGTGGCTACTGATCATAAAACAGCGGTTGAATATTTATCGCAAGCTTCAGATTTAAAAAATCGTGATGCGGCGATGGAATTAGGACATTGTTATAAAACAGGGAGGGGCGTTACACAAGATATTAATCGAGCCATTGGATGGTATCAGCGAGCAGTGAATTTGGGATCTGCCGAGGGGTTTTACCAGATCGGTGCACTGTACGAAGAAGGAAGGCATAAACCTAAAGATTTGGAGAAGGCATTGAAATATTATAAACTCGCTGCAGAGCATGATGAAAGCGGCGAAATCTGTCATAGACTTGCCCATAGTTATTTTAATTCCATAGGCGAAGGAAGAGCCGTAGAAAGAGAACTTTTACAAGGCGAAAAATGGCTGTTAAAAGCCTGTCAACTTGGTTTTGAACCCGCTCAGCGATTCATTGCGTATTATCAATTTTGTATGGGATTAGGATTTGAACAGGGAAATCTTGGATATGACAAAGATCCTAAAAAAGCCATGGAATATTTTGAGAAAGCTTTGACATCAGGTGATGTTCGTGGGGCCTTATATTTATGTTGGCACTATCTGGAAGGAATATTTGTTGCTCGGGATTTTAAAAAAGCAGCGGGATATTTTAAGCTTTGTCCCGAAAATAAAAGTTCGTATGAAGATAATATTTATGAAAAAAAGTTGCAACATTGCTTTTGTAAGCTCGTAGAGCATTATGAACATCGCAATGGGATAAAACAGGATATTAATGAAGCGATTAAATTCTATGAACATGCAATATCTTATGGATACAACAAGGTAGCATCAAATCTTGCAATGTTGTATCAAGGAATAGGTGGTTCAGGAAATTTAAAAAAAGCCTTTGAAATACTTTTGGATGCCGCCAAAAAAGGAGATAGTGAGGCCCAAACCAATCTTGCTATTTGTTTTATGCAGGGCAACGGTGTCGAAAAAAGTGTTGTAGATTATGAATATTGGCTACAACACTCGGCAAATGAGGGTAACAAAATTGCAAGTCAAACTCTTTCGGATCATTTTGAACAGTTAAAACAGGTAAGTAAAAGTCTTTTATTTGTTGGTGGACAACTCATGACATCCACAAATCAAACTGCGGTACCTGCAGCCTCTGGAACTGGAACAAGCAATCGGCGAGACCCGAAAGAATCCAAGAGAAATGGGGGTCGCTAAAAAATAGGAGAAAATAAATGGCAGCACTGCAATGGCCAATGAGATGAGAAATAATATCGGAGAGTTTGTATATGCTCACTGAAGAAGACGTCGATTCTATCCTAGAAGCAGCAGAAAAAGAAAATAAAGCGGAAGCTTTGGAAGCCTTAGGGCCATTTCAAGAAAAAATTAATCATCGGGATGAGGATGAGATGACCCCTCTGATACACGCAATTCGTGAAAAGAAAAATAACGTTGTAAGAACGCTTCTTGTTGCCAAAGCAGATGTTATGGCAAAAGCAAAATTAGGCAACTCCCCTTTGCATATGGCAGCAGAACAAGGTTCTGTTTTAATTATTGAACTTCTGCTTAAAGCCGGGGCAAAAATGGAAGATAAAAACGAGAATTTCGACACTCCTTTGCATATTGCTCTATCCTACTCACGCCTTAATGCTGTCAAAATTCTTCTTGAAAGAAAAGCGGACATTATGGCTAAGGGGTATAGAGATGGAACCCCTTTACATGCGGCAGCTGATGCCGGTTTCCTTCCAGGCATCAGGCTTCTTATTAAAGCGGGTGCAAAAATAGAGGACAAAAGTTGTTTAGTTGGAGATATGCATGTGCATGGACACGCCCCTCCTTTGCATATGCCCTTATACAGTCATTCCATTTCAGGTACCCCCTACCAGCTCGCAACCATCAAAACACTTCTCGAACTAAATGCGGATGTCATGGCGAAAGGTGTGAACGATAAAACTCTCTTGCAGTTATCAGTACAGGGGAGCGACAGCTCGACAGTTCTCTTTTTGCTTGAAAGAGGCGTCCTGCAGGATTTCAATGAATCCTATGATACCGATCCCTATAGGCTATTGATTATCTATCAGGTGGTAAAACCTTGTTTTATCCCTCAAAATTTGCATTTCTTGGCAAATGCTTTTGAGCTTCTATTCCTTCGAGGAAGCAAGATAAATAGGCCCTTTTTAAGGGATAGAACAGCTTTATTCGAGCTTGTCGCAGAAAACTTCGAGAAAATCAAACTCATTTTCTTTGCCCATCACAAGACAGAGCTCAAAGCTGCGGATGAAATTCTTAAAGGCCCACCAGAACAAGCACAAATGCTAGTTTTGAATGTATTGCCAAGCTATTTGTTTGCTACTCATCTTGCAGAGAGATCACCTAAAGCATTTTCGAAAGCTTGTCTCACAGTCCTCGAAAATATAGCGGAGAGGGTGCCTTTAGATAATCCATCATTGCGAGAATTATGTGCTGCTTATGTGGGCCTGCCCCCCTCTACAAACGTGCCGCCAGTTTTTTCTGAGGTTACGCAAAACAAAATGCTTGAAGAACTCCTCGGAAATACCTGGGATAAGAAAACTTCTCTGGAAGCATTACTGGCCGATAAACATCAAGAACTTCTTCAAATGTACCTCGATTCTACTCTGGCAAAACGTGCATCTGAGCTAGATCTAGATCGGGATCAATCACCGGTTGAAAGTGAACCAAGAAATGCCCCACATATGCTTAACGCCCTTAGATTGGCCCTTAAGCCTCGACCAGTTCTTAGAAAAAAAGTTGAGAATGTCACAACACAAAGGAAAAACCTGAGTTACTCGAGTTAGAATACAAATCAAACGTTCCAACAAGGGTGGTAATACAAATTATTGAAGATGCGCTTCTTAATGATAGGCCTCGAAAAATGCTAGGGTTCATGACACCGAAACAGGTTCGAAACCGCCCTCATTTATGATGCAAGGGAGCACGCGGCATCAGTGTACCGTCACGAATAAATTCTATGCCACGAATAAACTCTATTGACATTAGCGAACCCTATGATATGATTCATTTTGTTAAATAGAGATTTTTTTTAATTTTGAAATTGCGTTTCAAAATTGAAAAGGCGAAATTGAAAGGCGAATTAATAAAATAAGAACTTTTAATAAAAGTATGTTGAATTGCACTTAAATTTTAATTAAGTTTACTTTAAATAAATCTATTTTAACAATTTTAACAATTCACAAATAATAAAGTTGAGTGGGGAGTGGGGAAAAAATATGTCAATTGTATTTTCAATGCAAAGTAAATCCTTAAGCAGAAGCAACCAACGAGAAGAGGCTAATTATGCTGAACTCCATGAAAATCAAGTATTGAAGGAATCCTCCTTGGAGGAATCCTCCTTTCCTAACCTGGAACCTTTAATGGAATTGCAACCAGATTCTTTCGTACCAGATTCTCCTGCACCATCGGCTTTTCCCAAAAGTTTTGATACAACTGAATTCGATAAATATTTTCAATTTGGTTCCTTTGAGGTTGATAATAATCCATTAGGAGAACAGTGGTTACAATTGCAAGATCAATCACTAGACAAAGGTGATTTGCATTCAGATCAAATAGTCGATAAGAAAGAAGAAGAACCTAATTCGGAAAATTTAGAATCAGAAGCTGACTACTATCAGCTAGTATTGAAGGCCTACCATTCAGCGCAAGACTTAATCACAAAAAGTAAAGCCGCTGTTGAATTGTATCGTTGCTTGGATTTAGGAATCGGTGTTGAAAGAAATGCTGTTTTAATGAAGCAAATGCATGAAGAAGCGGGTAAATTATTGCTGTGCACTATTAAAACGTATTTCTACGGTGATGGCATAGAGCAATACAACTTGATGGATTGTATTGAATTATGTTCCTCGCAATTAAATAATACAGAATATAGTGATTACATTAAAGCACGAGTATATTTTAATTTTGGACAAGTGTATGATCGTGAAGATTCAAATCCAGGTAGAAATCAAGTCAATGCGATTGAATGCTTTAAACTTGCTGCTCAATGTGGTGATGTGATTGTTAAGTTCTATGCATATTATAAATTGTTCCTCATGTATCGTCATGGTTTTATTGATAATGATGGAAATTGTTGTAAAAATAATGAATTAAGCAATGAGTATTTTAAGGCATTGGCTTTCCTGAGTAAAACAAACAAGGATTGCGATTTTATGAGAAGATTTCGCAGGGGTGAATTACAGGATGAACCCGATTTAATCGTGCGCGATATCATTCTCTACATTTTACCAACGTTCCAAGAAAAATATTTCTCTGTAAAAAATAGTCAGGAACCTATTGAAATTGAGCTACGTTCAATATTAGATAGCCTATCCATTCCCGATATCAGTAATGGTAATAAAGTTGAATCAAAGCAAGAAATTCAATTTTGCTCAGGTTTTGAACAGCAAGTTAAACAAAGTATGCAGACCACTGTTTCTAATGATAACAAAGGGAAAAATGAGAATGGAAGGGGAAAGAAAAGAAAGCTTGAAGATAATAATCAGAGTAAGAAGAGTAAGGATGCTGACGGTAATATTAATAAAAAACCTCGTCTTAATTAGTGCAGACAATAAATATCTCTTTTGATTTTTCCATATTTTCGACGTATTTTTTGAAGGCGAGCCAATAAGTTTAGACCAGAAGAACGAGAGACGGGAATGTCAATATCATCACTCTATTTTTTTATATGATATTATGCTTGAATTTTTACAATCTTTGAAATTTTCATGAAAATCAGAATTGTGGTCGCAAAAGCTCTGACGACACAAAATTTCACGCCTTTTACGCCTTTAAAAAATGCAAAGACAGCGATGGGAGCCAAGCCTGAAGCAGAGACTCAGGAAGAGTTGGGCGCCACGACTGAAAGGGTAGGTGTCGCGTCTGAAAGGGTGGGTGTAGCGTTTGAAAGGTTGAGTACCAGTCCGAACATGCAATAGACTTGCAATTTGTGATCCCTTCAAGCTTGTTATTTGTTTAGGCCTGGCACCTAACCACATAGGCCTGGAACCTAACCAGGCACCTAACCACACACTCAGGCGTTTCTGCTTGGTGGGGGTCCACTGGTTCCTACTCTGCTCGATTCGACAGCAGATTGCAATCCTGATTCGGGCGTTACTAGCGAACCGGGGATAGAAGACGAGAAGACGAGTGATGGGGCAGCGGATCCATCACTGGCTGCGTTTGTGCGTACTGTGGTCGCTGCGCCATCTGATACTACGCCCCTTGCCGCTGTCACGGCTCCAATTGTGGGCACTGTGCCGTTTACTGCGCTCGCTGTATCATTTGCTGCTGTCGTTTGTTGCGGTTGCAGTTGCAGGTGCTGATGTACTTCGCCCAATTTACTTTCTTTTCCTGCGCTCCCAAGTTTTGGAGCTTTAGTCGCCCCTCGGCATTCTTTATCTGTCAAACGTAACATTTGAGGTGCTTTGCAGAGGCGTGCAATTTCTTCTCGAATAAAAGTTTGCGCGGCAATAGAGTTTCCAAAACCGAAGAAATACATTTCAAGCAGAGGATTTGTCACTAGATTTTGAGGTTGCATCACATCCTCACAAAATTCATACGAGGCATTTGCTTTTCCGTTTCTATCGACGCCGGGTTTATGCCAAGATTCGGTCTGCGCATCGCCTCCCGAAATACCAAGGCAGGGTTTGTTCATTTTGAAACAATGAGAAAGATCTTTTAGCAAAGCAGTATCTTGAACTTGGCGGGGTCCTTTACTCCAATGCTGAATATTCGCTTGAAATAAAATCAAAGATTTTGCCATTTGTGATGACACTACGCGTTTTACGATATCAATGGCTGCTTGAGGTAATTCACTATTTTCTAACATAGCGTAATCTAGAAGGGTAGGATTTTCGGGAAGATTTTCTGGCCGTAAATCTTCGTTGGGTTGCTGGGGAAGCTGCAAATTGATTGTCGGTTGAGAAAGCAATAACTCCAAAATTCTTAAACTCATATCGGTATTTCGCCTTGTAACACTCAAAGCGCACAATATGGATTGATCAGAATTGAGATCGTACCCCGCTTTTAGTATTTGTTCTACCATAAACAAGTTACGAGCTTGAATTGCGAATTCCAATCTACTGGACTTTATGAAATGGGAGTCAGCGCCAGCGCCAGCGGCAGCTTGGGGGTCAGAGAGGTTCTTCTTTCTTTTAAGAATATGGGCACCCATTTGCATTAAGATTTCTGCAGCATTTTTGTCGTTATAGGTGATGGCATAATCTAAAGCATCTAGACCATTATCATCCAAATCATCTATCCTATTTCCGTAGTCGATTAATCTTCGTATTCTTTCTAGCAAAATTTTGGGATCAACCGTTTGGGTATTGCGCTCGATTAACCAATGTAGTGCTGTTTTATAATAATCCGCATACAGGTTGACGTTATCCTCGGAGAGTTCCTCCCTTATAGTGAAGGGTTTTATCATAATCCCCATGCTTGTGAGGGTGTTTAGTAGGCTTTCCGCTTGTTTAGGTTCAAAAAGACAGACGGTCATTTGAAATAACTGATTTTTATTTTCTGGCGTTAATTTGTGTAATACGCTACTTTTAGAGGATTCCGTAAATTTTCGGGTAAGTTAAAGATATCGTCTAGAATTTCAGGTCGAACCTCATCAGCTGGCATCATGTGTAAATCCCCTTTTTATGGTTTAGTAAAAATTTAATAATTAGAGTACCTATTTTGAAACTGAAGTTGAGCCTGCCCGAACCTGAGAACCTGAAACTGAAGTTGAGCCTGCTTAACCGGAACCTGAACTTGAGCCTGAACCTGCGCCTGATATTGAGGATGGAATGTCACCGTGTCTGAGTCAGAATCTTCCTCTTTCGCATGCAACTGGGTAAGTTCAACTTGCTTTTTGCTTTCAGCTTGTTTGCTGCTTTCAACTTGTCTTTTATTTTCGTTTAATTGTCTAGCGTTTAATAGTCTTGCATTTCGCTCGCATAAGGATTGGATCTCGACTTTAAACCGACTATAATCATCACCCACTTTAGAAGGAGGATCTTCATTAAATTGAACGCGTGTGAAGAACCCATTTTGCCTTAAACTTCTCAATAATGATAATCTATTTTCCGTAGGCAAGCCAGGTGAGCCATCAAAATGGGTATCTCTATGCGCACCCTCTACAAAGGGCGTTCCAGGCAATAGCAGTGAATTAAAAAGTGGTCCTCTGTGAAGCATTTCTGAAATCGTCTCGATATCGACACGAGTCATTGGAACGTTTGATAAATCCAGTTCTCTCATATTAGTGCCTCTTATGGTGGACCAAAGAAAATTTCGATTTTCTTGGTGAATCCTTCTATCACTTTGAATCATTGTCCAAAATCCAGCTAAGGAAAGAGATTCCAAATTTTCGTTCCCTATAATGTATGAACCCAGATCCAATAATGCCTCTGAAAAACAATTACTTAATTTATAGTTATTTTGAGTGTTGCCTAGGTATAATTTTTTGATTTTAGGAGCCCTGGGATTCTGAGTAAATTCGGGCAGGGTTTGATGCATTTCTGCGTATGCGTGCGCTTCTTTTGTAAGGATGTGATTGTTATTAGCACAAAGGCCTTCACACAGAATCTTGAGGTGTTTGTCACGCAAAGAATTATTTCTTAAAGACAAAGTATGGATGTTTGGATGTTTTTTAATAAAAGCAGAAAGCACCTGCATATTCTGCAAACCAGTATTAACGCCAGGGCGCCAGCTTGTATCTTTACCAAGCTTCATGTCATCTAAAATAAGTGCCCCATTGTCTTTATTCAATTTATCTAATAGTAATTGTTCGGTTAACATGGTTAAATTCCTTGTTATAAAAATAGATATGTAATGATGTGATTTATTATACAAACATACCCTACTCAGTCAATACTGACATTACTTCCAGAGATGCTATGACATATCTGTGACATATCTGGGACATATCTGGGACATATCTGGAAGAATTTATCCATATGACTAATTGATGATCTCTGTTTTAATATGCGAGATTGTGACTGATGAGCCCTGTTTTAATATGCGCTATCACGACTGATGGGCTCGCTCTGTTTCAATATGCGATATCTTTAATATGCGACATCACGTGCGAATGATATCTAGGCATCTAAAATGGTTTTTACTTGTAACCACACGCAAATAAATAATAAGTAAAAAATAAAGAATAGTAACAAACTATACTTAGAATATTAATTGAGCATCATCCATCTGGCAGCACATGAAGTAAAAATATGAAGAATCAACTAAATATTAATTCTGCGACAAATCAGGTAAGACCTGGTTCTATTTCTCATACACCTATGGTTTTAAAAGGGCTTACACGAGAAAAAATTTTAGAATATTTTCAAAATAGCTGGTCGCTCACCGAATTATTGTTTTCAGGATTGAAAAATAAACGTGCATTCTACCAACTGCCTTATCATAATTTGCGACACCCACTCATCTTTTATTATGCACATCCCGCCGTTTGTTATATGTATAAGCTGAAAACAGCTAAAATTATTTTAGATACCATCCAACCTGCATTAGAACAAATATTTGAAACTGGTGTAGATGAGATGACTCGTGACGACATGTTCAAAAACACTCGTCGCTGGCCAGAAATTGAAGAGGTAAAAGAATACCGGAGTATTGTTAAAGAACAGGTAGAAAATTTAATTAAATTTCATCCGGCCTTTGCAACAAGTCAATTACGTTGGAAAGATCCAGGTTGGGCTTTGATGCTGGCCATGGAACACGAACGCATCCACCTTGAAACGTCTTCAGTACTGATTCGTGAGTTACCTTTGGATCTTTTAGAAAAACCTAATTCATGGCCGAGCATTATCAGAGAAGATAGAAATCCTTCCTCTGTTTTTGGATCAGAACCTGATGCTTTTGGATCAGAACCAGAATGTCGATTTGTGCCAGCACAAACTGTCTATTTAGGGAAATCTTTGGATGCTCCTTATTATGGTTGGGATAATGAATATGGAAATAAGACCATGCATGTTAAGGAATTTTATGCAGGAAAATATTTGATTACTAATCGAGAATTCCTAGCTTTTGTAAAAGATCAAGGATATAGCAAACAAATTTACTGGACAAAAAAAGGTTGGCAGTGGCTTGCTTTTAGAAAAATTAAGCATCCTACATTTTGGGTTCCTATTGGAACTGAGAATGCGACTGAGAATAGGGCTGAGAACAGAACTGAGAATAGGACTCAGAAATGGACTGAGAATGGGGCTATTGCTCAAGCTGGTGAATTACATGATTATGAACTTCGAACTTGCTTTGAAATAATACCGATGCAGTGGTCTTGGCCCGCGATTGTTAATTATCATGAAGCAAAAGCCTACTGTGCTTGGCTTTCAGAGCAGCATAAAAAACCTTATCGACTATTAGCAGAAGGGGAACATCATGCATTGAGAGGAAGTAATTCAAATGAAAATATTCCTGCATTTGAAAAAATATTTATGAAGAGTAACATCAATTTACGATATGGATCCGAAAGCCCTGTTAAAGCATTCCCTGAAAATTCAAAAGGATTTTTTGATGTTGTCGGTAATGTATGGCAATGGTGTGAAGATCATTTTTGTCCGTTGTCGTCTTTTGAACCCCATCCCTATTATTCTGACTTTAGCACGCCTTGTTTTGATGGTGAGCATCAAATCATCATGGGGGGGTCATTTATAAGTACGGGAAACGAGGCAACTCCCTGGGCGAGATTTCATTTTAGGCCACATTTTTTTCAACATGCCGGTTTTAGAGTGGTTCAAGCGGCTCATTTGGAAACAAGTTGTATGGAGGATATGGAGCGTATGGAGGGTATGGAGGGTATGGAAAGTCCTCGACACCCAATGAATGGCAAAGTTTGTTGCCAAAAGCATCACCCAAATGATAAGAAAATTCAATCTCATGATGAAAATAATTATTATACTGAGAAAAATGTATTGGATGAATATTTATTATTGCATTATGGGGATTATAAAAGTGTTGTTCATCGATCTCCCATAAAATCGAAAGAGAATTTTTTGGCTTGTCCAAAATATTCAACAAAAATATCTAATCGCTATGTTCAATTCCCCAAAAAATGTGCTGATCTGATAAAACAATTATTGCTTGGACAAAATGGCTCGCCAAAATGCTTCTCTAATGGTCGATTTTTAGACGTTGGTTGCGCTGTGGGCCGTGTTTGTTTCGATTTAGCTGCTAGCTTTCAGGAAATCATTGGGGTGGACAATAGTGAGATCTTCATTGAATCTGCAAATAAACTTAAATCCGGAGAGATCATTAAGTATTTCAGAAAAGAGGAAGGTAATATTGTGACGCCGTGTACTATAAAATTAAAAAATGCAGATAAAAAATATTCAAACATTAAATTTAAAGTAGAGGATGCGTGTCAATTATCAAAAAATTTGGGTTCCTTTAACGTTATTTTGCTAGCAAACGTTTTATGTCGAATTGACACACCAGAAAAATGTCTTATTGATTTAAGCTCCTCTACATTTCTAAGAGAAAATGGCATATTAATTTTGATTTCTCCCTATTCTTGGTTGGAATCTTTTACGAAGAGAGATGCTTGGCTTAGTGCAAGAAATTCTGAAAATAAAAATAAAAAAAGCCGAGAGACAATTATAGAAATTTTACAACCCAGATTAAAGTTAATAGATGAATTTGAAATGCCGTGTTTAATACGCGAGCATGCCAGAAAATTTCAGCTCATCATGCCCCATGGTATGATTTGGAAAAAAATCTAATCAATCTAATAAAAAAAAGAATGTTAATAATGAAAAGCATGACACCCATAACATTCAAGACTACCAAAAAAAACAGCTTTGAAATTTATTATTTTTCACCATCGACGTAATACCAAACACCATCGATACAATGAAATTCACTTCTTTCATGCATCGTTTGCGTTGTTTCCTCTTGTTTATAACTTGCTTCGAATTCTACAAAGCCAATATTTTCATCATTGGGATCAAAAGCAGTGGCGACCACTTTTAAAGCCAACCATTGAACGGATTCTTTTTTGGCAGACTTTTTATTAAATTTTAAGAGTGCGGGTGGGCGCATTGTCTTTTGGATATAATCAAATTTCTTTTCGACAAAGGCAGTATATCGAGAACGCATAAGGGCGAGAGGGGATTCTGCTTTTACTTTTTTTTCGAGATAAGCACCACAGCAATCGAGGTAACGTTTTTGGCTCCCGCAGGGACACAGTTTCATTGCTAGCTCATCCAATTCATCTTTGCAAACCTTCATTGAATCTAGGAAATTATCTAGAGCAATTATCGTAGGCAATTTCGAGGAAATCAAGTATACTCGGAAGTCAGTTGTAAGGAATTATTGGTGAGTATTGGTGAGTAGGTGCGTATAGGTGAAGTTATTGGTGAAGTAATGACGAAGTATTGACAAGGTATTGAAGAATTATTGGAGGAGCGAGATGTTTAAACCAGGAATGTGGATAAGAAACATATTTTTTGTGTTAGGACTTATGATCTATACAAGTGCGTCAGGAGTGGCTTTAGAGAATGCAGATATGAATGGCAACACAGATATGAATATCAATGCAAAATTATCTGTACGAAAAGCGGATGAACGAGGGTTGAGTAAAAATGCCTGGTTAATTTCTCATCATACATTTTCATTTTCTGATTATTATAACCCTGAACATATGGGGTTTAGAGCGCTCTCTGTCATCAATGAAGATAAAATTCAAGGCGGACAGGGTTTTGATACGCATCCCCATAAGAATATGGAAATAATCACGTATGTGATTGAGGGCACGCTTCGTCATAAAGATTCTATGGGAAATGAAGGGGTGATACATCCGAATGAAATACAACGCATGAGTGCAGGAAAAGGCGTGACACATTCTGAATATAACAATGAAAAAAATAAAGAAACTCATTTATATCAAATTTGGATCACCCCAAAAAATCGAGGCACCACACCGAGTTATGCACAAAAATCTTTTGCAAGCGAATTAAAGAATAATAAACTAACACTGGTAGTTTCAAATACGGGTCGCGATGGTTCGATCAGTGTTGATCAGAACGTTGAAATCTATGTATCTCGTCTTAAAAAAGGCGAATCTTTAGAATTTAAACCTCAAACCGATCACTATGTATGGGTGCAAATGGTTAAAGGGAAAATGCAAATTAATGGGGTTCTTGTTTCTGAAGGCGATGCCATATCTGGTAAAAGCGAACCACTTAATTTTCAGACGGATGAAAACAGTGAATTTATGATCTTTGATTTAATTTGAGTTACGTTGAAAGTTTGAGCAGGGTTGAGTAGGTTTGAGTAGGTTTGAGCAGGGGTGCTCACAACCTGAAATTGTAGTTACAATACAATCGACAGACAGATGACAAATAGGTGACAGACAGGAGGACAAACGATGTTGAAGCAAGGGGAATTAGCGCCTAATTTCGAGTTGTTGGGAAATGATAATAAAACACATTCCCTAAAAGGATATTATGGGAAGAATGTTGTTATCTACTTTTATCCCAAAGATAATACGCCAGGGTGCACGAAAGAAGCCTGCGACTTTCGAGACAATATTAATCAATTAGAGAAAAAAGATACAATTGTACTCGGAATTTCTAAAGATAGTATCGATAGTCACAATCGATTTAGTGATAAATTCGATTTAAACTTTACTTTATTGAGTGATCCTGAACTAAAAGCCTACAAAGCATTTGGGGCGATAGCAGAAGAAAAAACAGTACGCGCCACATTTTTAATTGATAAAATAGGTAAAGTTGCAAAAATTTGGTCTCCCGTCAAAGTACCTGGACATGTGGAAGAAGTCATGGAAGCGTTAGTATCTTTATCCAAAAGAGATCCTATTTAGGCATTCCGCATTCCAAAACTGTTAATAAACCCGGGTATCCCCTTTAAGAAATGAAATTTTTTGTCCTGTATCCCTGTGCCCGTGTATCTTGCAGCTACTGAGTTTTTATACAGCTTCATGAGCCGATTATAATCTCTAATCGGCTCATATTTTGGCTTGTTATTGAGACGATTGATGAAAATGAAATTTTTTTGTTCCGTACCATGACCATGCCTGTTTGTACCAGGAGAAATAAATTTGCTAAAATCTGAAGATAATGTATAATAAAATATACATTATCTGAAATTATGTATATTTTATTATACATTAAATGGTTAATATGCGTTCAAAATCTAAAAACACATTACCAATTCCAGTAAAGCGCGCTTTACTCAAGTTGGGCAGCGATATTCAGAATGCGCGGCTTCGTCGTCGTATTTCAACTGAGATTATGGCGAATCGCGCTTTTATCACTCGAAGCACTCTGAATAAAGTCGAAAAAGGAGATCCGGGTGTGTCTCTGGGTATTTATGCGACTGTTCTATTTGTTTTAGGCCTAACAGACCGACTTGTGGAATTAGCGGATATAAAATTTGATATCGTGGGTCTGGGTTTGGATGAAGAAAGACTCCCCAAACGTATTCGTTATAAAGTTTCCACAAGAAAAAATAAGGATGATGCCAAGGATCAAAAATCTAGTGAGTGATAAATATAGAGATAAATAATCATGAATACAGAAATTAAGGTTTGCATTGATCTTCAAGGTATTCCATATTTAGTTGGAAGCTTATTGTCACGTTCAAAAAAAACAGGTGAAAGTTCAACTTTCGAATATAAAGAGGATGGGAACTATCTCCTGCATTTGATCTCAATCCGACCCCTCGTCACATCAAGGCACCGATTCTTACAACCTCAATTATTGAGGGAGATCCAAGCGCTTCATTAGATTTAGCTTTGAGCGTTTCTGATTATTTTGCCTTATCTTTATCTGAAGCTCATTCAATCATAGAACAAGTTAAAAAGGGTACTATCGA
>Ga0206862_1190_pt1 | contig 15220 bp, 15 predicted proteins | sample Alteio_BWOrgCont_43_FD_152625 | JGI IMG/M metagenome (GOLD analysis project Ga0206862, IMG submission 152625) | Enriched cells from forest soil in Barre Woods Harvard Forest LTER site, Petersham, Massachusetts, United States -... | ecosystem: Environmental > Terrestrial > Soil > Temperate forest >... | reverse complement strand
ACTAAAACCTAACAATAAATAAGAATTAAAAATTCATTTAACTTCGCTAAAATAAAAAAATAATGCACTATAATTAGATGCAGTAAAAAAAGAGATTAAAAATGAGTTCGGTTACAAATCAAAACAGCCAAACAAGTAGTAGTTATTGCTCGAGCTCAATTCAAGTCATCCCAGTAAAGAATTTAGGAAAAAAAGGCCGTATTACCAGCTCAGCCAGTGTAAAACACCCCCCTTCATTACCTCATAGTGCGATTTCTCGCATCCAAGATTTTACGGGAGATGATAATCCGCCTCTTTCTCTTGTTAGCAAAGACTGGAGAGAAAAATCCTTCCTGCATTGGACGCAAAGACCTAGAGAGATTCAAAAAAAAATTGACATGGCTTATCGAGCCGTATTTGCTGATACCTCAAGCTCTTGGGGGCTTTTTAATGGTATGGAAAAGTATGGACTATTCGACATTGATGAACACGCTTTAGCCCTAAAACTCATTCAACAAGCCCCTTCAACGCAAAAAAGTCATACTTTTGTAGATTGGGGAGCAGGCAACTTTCAGTGGAGCCAAAGCTTGGCTGATTGCATTAATCGTAGTAAGGATATTCCATCGGATAGCAGAGAGTCACTATCATCGGATTAAGAGGTGAGCAATACACCGGCAAGGCTGTAGTAGATATAGGACGCTGCCGAATGTACAACCTCGGCGGCATTAAAATTGAAGAGGCGTCTAAAGAATTAAGAAAAAGAGGGTTACTCATAGAAGGCGCTGTGGCCATGGCTGTATCTCATTTCTGTCTTCGCCATTTGGCTGACTCTGTTGGAACATTTACCCAAATGTTTGATTCTCTTCAGCCCAAAACAGGACTTCTTCCCATGGATGGCTTTTTTTTTCTTACACAAGAAGATTCCTCCTGGCAAACCTATCAAAATAGTACATCAACACCTGATTTGAATATGTTTTTGCTTTTGAATAATGTCAGCGCTCCATTTTTAATGTGGAACTTCAGCGGAGCCGGATCATTGAACCATGTCATTCTAAAAAGGCCTGATCAGAACCCCTGCCAATTAACGCTACGTTATCACAAAGTCCTGCCTAGGACAGGTCGTGTGGGAGACCTGGGATCGCAGTATGTAATACAATTCAAAATGGGGTCAAAATCTAGCGTAAATAAAGCTGAAGAACTTGGTATTAATTTCAGCACCCCAAAGCTTTATGAAAATAAATCCTTATTTGTTTGGCTTAAAAAAAACAACTTGCTACACAGATCGAAAAATTGGATAGACATTGATGAAGGAACATATAAAAAAAGCTCTGCACTTCACCGCTGCATTGTCGATGGTGACAGCATCCAAACGATTCAAAAGATGATAGAAAGCGGGGATTTTGATGTAAACTCTAGAAATCCAGCTGGTTATACACTCCTGCATTTAGCTGTTAAGCAGCAACGTTTGGATATAGTAAAACTTCTTTTGCAACACAGAGCCTCCCCCAATAGTACCAACTTTGAAGGTTATACACCCCTGCACACAGCCGTAGAAACCGACCATGCCGATGCTTTTGTTGCTTTGCTATTGGACAATAAAGCTGACGCAACCGTTGTTGATAAAACGGGGGATACCCCTCTTGATCTAGCCATGCGATTGAATGAGAAAAATACCGTGGAAATTTTAAGAAAGGCAACTACGTGAAAAATCCCTCTCTTTTCCTTGATAGGAGAGATGGTCGATGGTATACTCTGCCGTTTGATTTTTAGGGTTGTATGTCAAATCTCTCTTGCGGCATCGTAGGGCTTCCCAACGTTGGGAAATCAACACTTTTCAATGCGTTGACACGCAAGGCAGCGCCCGCTGCTAATTATCCCTTTTGCACAATCGATCCAAACGTCGGGATCGTTGAGGTTGCGGACCCTCGTCTAATTGTTCTGTCAAAGCTATCTCATAGTAAAAAAATCATCCCTGCCATGATGACGTTTGTCGATATCGCAGGCTTGGTCAAAGGCGCATCGCAGGGTGAAGGCTTAGGGAACCAATTTCTAACGAATATCCGAGAAACTGATGCAATCGTCCATGTCGTGAGATGTTTCGAAAACGACGATGTCATTCACGTAGCTGGAAAAATCGATCCTATTGCTGATATCGAGGTGATCAACCTAGAACTCATCTTATCTGATCTTCAGATGGCCGATAATAGCATTGTGCGCATGGAGAAACAGGTGAGAGGTAAGAAAGAACTCCAACCCATTCTCGATGTCTTGAAAAAAGCAAGCATCCATCTCAACAACAATCAGCCCCTGCGCTCACTGATTCTCAATGAAGAAGAGCGAGACCATCTTGCGAGCTACCCTTTTCTTACTTCCAAGAAAGTTTTGTACGCCACCAATGTTTCGGAGAAAGATCTTCCTTCGATGGAAAACAAATATGTGGCCCAAGTGCGCGACTATGCTGCCAAAGAAGGAAATTCCGTCGTTCCTATTTGCGCACGGCTCGAAGAGGAGGTGGGACAGCTCTCCCTTGAAGAGGCGCGGGAATACCTCTCTTCGCTAGGGCTGAATGAGACTGGACTTGATCGCCTGATCAAAGCAGCATTTGAAATGCTGGGTCTCATCACCTATATCACTACAGGAGAGATCGAAACACGTGCTTGGACGATTACCCGAGGGATGAATGCTCAAGAAGCCGCAGGAAAAATTCACTCCGACATCCAAAAGGGATTCATTCGTGCTGAAGTCGTTAGCTATGACGACATGGTCACGTATCAAAGCCGCGCTGCCGCAAGAGACGTTGGCAAGGCGCGTTCAGAAGGAAAAGAATATTTTGTAAAAGATGGCGATGTCATTCTCTTCTTCCACAACTAAGGGCAACTGCCCCACAAGGTTTTTTGTTTCTTGCGCAGGCTCGCTCGAAGAACTTTTGGTCGCGGAGCTCAAGGAGCTTGGGCTGCGAGGCGTTGAGCAGGGCTTTCGGGGCGTCTACCTGCCCAAAAGCGTGGAAGCTGTTTATACGGTCAATTATGCTTCGCGGATCGCAACGCGTGTCCTTTGGCCATTACTAACATTCACCTGCCCTGACCGAGAAACTCTGTACAAAGATGTCCGTTCGATTGATTGGAGCGCATATCTAGATGATCAAGACACCTTTTCCATCGATGCGAATGTCACCCCCCACCCTACGATTAAGAATAGCCATTTCGCCGCTCTTGTGATCAAAGATGCGATCTGCGACCAGCAGCGTGATCGCTTTGGCAATCGCTCTTCGATCAACCTGGTCAACCCCGACCTGCAGCTCAACCTATTCCTTCATCGAGGCAAGGCAACCCTCTATCTCGACACTTCAGGGCAACCTCTCTTTAAAAGGGGGTATCGGACCATGGGAGGAGCCGCTCCCTTGCAGGAATCTCTTGCTGCAGCTGTTCTTCGTTTGGCTGGTTACGATTCTAGCCAAGACGTTCTAGTCGACCCTTTTGCCGGCTCCGGGACGATTCTCGTCGAGGCAGCAATGATAGCCACGAAAACTGCCCCTGGTTTCTACAGAAAGCACTGGGGTTTCGAACGCCTGCCTGAATTTTCTGAGACCGCATGGAAAGCTTGTAAAAAATCTTTTGACGATCAAAAAACCCCTTTGGCTTCAGGTAAAATTATGGGCGCTGATCAAGACCCTTTGATGGTCGAATTAGCTAGGAAGCATCTCGAAATTACCGGTTTTATCCATAGCATCGATGTCTTTACTCGCGCGGTTGCAAAATTCCGTCCGCCCGTTTCACCGACCTTGGTCGTTACTAATCCTCCATATGGCGAACGGCTGGAAAGGGAAACAGCTCTCTATCAGGATTTTAGCAAATTTCTAGAGGGAATTTCTCCGAGAGCGGTGTATTTCCTTGTTCCGGCCAAATGCAAAACTCCCATCCCTAGCCGTCGAATTTTTTCTTGTCTCAATGGTGGTCTCGAGGTTGATTTATTAGAACATTTGCCTCACCCTATTTAATGTTATACACATCAAAGCCAAAAACCAATTTTCGCATCGCACTATGTATATACCGAAACAACATGAAGAATCGGGTTTTTGACAAGAAGGCTCTTCGAAATTCTTGTCTGGAGCGAGAGACCATTGTTCGAGAACAAGGCTCGAGTGAAGACAAGGATTGCGAAGTAAAGCCGACGCCGTCAGAAACCGATTCTTCAGGTTGTTTCGGTATAACCTGGCGCAAGCTAGCAGAATCTGCTATGGGAATAGTATATGGCTGAAAAAACCGAAAAGGCAACCCCGAAAAAGCTGCGAGACGCGCGCAAGAAGGGACAGGTTGCCAAATCCCAAGACTTCCCTTCCGCCTTCACCTTTGTCGTTTCTATCGCTGCCACCATTGCTGCAGCCGGCTATATTTATACGCAGCTACTCTCTTATTTCGGATACGTTTTTAAAGGAATCTCCGGCAACCCAGATTTAGTGAACCGAGGCGGAGGTTATGTCGCCCAAGCTCTGATGGTGATTTTGTACGCCAGCTTACCTGTGATGATCCTCACAGCGCTCGTCGGCCTGCTGGTCAGTTTTTTAGTCACCGGCCCCATTTTTTCCATGGAAGCAATGAAATTCGATGTAAAACGCCTTAATCCTGTTTCGAACATTCGTAACATGTTCAAATTCAAAACGATTTTTGAGCTTCTCAAGTCGATTCTAAAGATCTCAGGCGCTGTCATTCTCATTTACACTGTAATGAATACAAGCTTACAGGAGATCATCGCCACGGCAGCCATGACCCCTCTGCAGATCGTCTCTGTGGTGTCAGGGTTTCTCGTTAAGGTCGCGATCCGCGTAGGAATTTTTTTTCTCGTTATTGCCTTGATAGATCTCGTCTATCAGAAGTATAATTTCGGCAAAGAAATGAAAATGGAAAAATTTGAGGTGAAACAGGAATACAAAGACACGGAAGGTGATCCCCTCATTAAGAGCAAACGTAAACAAACAGCACAAGAAATCGCCTACCAGGAAGGCCCTAATGCTGTTCGACGAGCTAGAGCTGTTATCACCAACCCGACGCATATTGCTGTTGCTATCGATTATAAAGAAGAAGAAGAACCTGCGCCAAGGATCGTCACAATGGGACGCGGGATTATGGCCGAGAGGATTATTAAAGTAGCCGTTGAATACCATGTTCCCGTCATGCGCAACGTGGAACTCGCACGCACTCTTTACCAAAAAGGCAAAATAAGCGAATACATTCCTGAGGAGACATATAGGGCTATAGCCGAGATCCTCAAGTGGCTTAAAAAAATGGAAGAAGGTGGCGCTGCAGGCGGCGAAGAGACATTGGAGATCTTTAAGTGAAAAAATTTTTTGAAAAGTTATCACGCTCACTTGGCAGTGAGCGAATGCTCTCTATGATTTCGAAATCAAGCGATCTCATCCTCGCTGTTTTCATCATCCTTATCATCGGCATGATCATTGTTCCTGTTCCACCAGATATCATCGATAATTTCATCGCCATCAATTTGACTTTGTCGATCGCTTTGCTCATGGTTGCCATTTATATCCCTAAAGCGGTCAATCTTTCGATATTCCCCTCACTCTTGCTATTAACAACCCTGTTTCGCTTAGGCATTGAAATCTCGGCAACGAAACAAATTCTCCTCAAAGCTAATGCCGGTCACATCATCTATTCTTTCGGAAACGTTGTAGTGGGAGGCAATTTCGTCGTCGGGGGGATCGTTTTCCTGATTATCACCATCGTGCAGTTCATCGTCGTTACCAAGGGTGCCGAGCGTGTCGCTGAGGTCGCTGCGCGTTTTACTCTCGATGCCATGCCTGGTAAGCAGATGAGTATTGATGCCGATATGCGTAGCGGTGTGATCGATGCTAATCAAGCTAGAGAGCTGCGTCTTTCCCTAACTAAAGAGAGCCAACTCTATGGTGCAATGGACGGTGCGATGAAGTTCGTCAAGGGAGATGTCATTGCCGGTATCGTGATTGCTGTTATCAATATCGTCGGCGGACTCATCATTGGGGTCTCGATGAAAGGAATGTCCGCCCTTCAGGCAGCACAAATTTACACTCTTCTGTCCATCGGAAGTGGTCTTGTTTCGCAAATCCCCTCCCTTTTGATCGCCCTTACCGCCGGTATCGTGACGACGCGTGTTTCAAGTGAGAAAAAAGATGCTAACTTAGGGAGTGAGATCTCCACCCAAATCTTGAATCAGCCTAAAGCGCTGATGATCGCGGCGAGCGTTGTGTTCTGCCTCTCCTTTATTCCAAAATTTCCCAAGGCAATTTTCGTCATCCTCGGCCTCATCCTTTTCGGCGTTAGCTTTGGAAAATGGTTCAATAGCCGTAAAGTAGCAGCCAAAGCAGCAGCCTCTCTCAGTTCTGCTGCCGTCGCCACAGATGTTGAAGGCCACACAGTTGTTAAGGGAGGAACGGATGAATACGCGCTTACCCTTCCCGTAATCCTTGAAGTAGGTAAGCACCTCTCCTTACTCATCAAAAAAGAAAAAGGGGGCGTGGTCTTCATCGATGAGATGATCCCTAAGATGCGGCATGCCCTTTATCAAGACCTTGGTGTGCGTTTTCCCGGCGTACACGTCCGAACCGATTCACCGAACTTAGAAGACGATGAATATTCGGTCTTTTTGAATGAGGTACCCATTTTAAGGGGTAAGATTCTCGGGAATTCCCTTCTGACGAACGAAAATCCGGAAACCTTGCGTCGCTATAATCTCCCTTTCACGACTTCGAAAAGTTTACAAGGACAGCCTTCTATTTGGGTCGATTCTAAATATGAAGAAATCCTTAAGAAAGCCGGCATTAAATACTGGAAGGCTCTCGATGTCATGATCCTGCATCTTTCCTATTTTTATAGGCAATATGCAAGCGAATTCATCGGCATACAGGAAGTACGAGGAATTCTTGAATTCATCGAAAAATCATACCCGGATCTCGTCAAGGAAGTCACGCGCCTTGTACCTCTGCAGAAACTCACTGAGATCTTTAAACGTCTTATTCAAGAGCAGATCTCCATCAAGGACCTTCGTACGATTCTCGAAGCTCTGAGCGAATGGGCTCAATCTGAAAAAGATACAGTGCTCCTCACCGAATATGTCCGTTCTTCCTTGAAACGCTACATCAGCTACAAATATTCCCAAGGTCAATCGATCCTTGCTGTCTACTTGCTCGATCCTGAAATTGAGGACATGGTGCGCGGCGCGATCAAACAGACCTCCGCCGGATCCTATCTAGCTCTCGACCCTGACTCGGTACAGCTCATTCTTCACTCTATGCGCTCAGTCGTTGTGCCTACCCCGGTCGGAGGGCAATCTCCTGTATTGCTCACGGCAATTGACGTACGTCGGTTTGTGCGTAAATTGATCGAAGGAGAATTCCCTGATATGGCTGTAGTTTCTTATCAAGAGATTGTACCGGAAATACGAATTCAGCCATTAGGAAGAGTACAACTCTCGTAGATTCGTCTATAAGATGTCTAATACAGAGAAACGGAGGGCTTAACATAGCGAATGTCTTCTTCCGAAGGTCCAATTCAGTCATCGAGAATTCAGTCGGTTCATGCTGATCTTTTGCATGCTCAGCGTGCTTCCCAGTCGCAACTTCTTGCACAATTACAACTTCGCGAAGCACAGAGCGATGTCGCTATGGCAGACTTAACCGATGAGGCCACCTTCAACCCCCTAGCTATGGCACGCCGCTTTGAGACACTGGAATCAAAAACAAGAAAAGGAACGAAAGAAGAAGAAGAGCCAGGCAAAACACAAAAAGATGGCGACAAAAAAATCAAACAGGTGGAACGGGTTAGCCGGATCGCTGATGAGTATTCCCGTAAAAACCAAGAACTGCAAGCACGCACACTCATTTTCGTCCGAGATCGGATCACCAAGAACGATACACCCGAAGAGGTCATCCGTAAAGTTCTGGAGACCTATCCCGATTATTCTTTAGCTGACGAAGTGCTCGATTTCCTCATGGAAACCTCCGAGCCGAATATCGCCACTATTGTTCGGCAGGCAAAGGAGCAACTCAACCGCGATTACGCAAGGGAAATCCGTGCAGGGCGTAATATCAGTGAAAAGGCCCAAGAGTTTTCTAAGCAAGGACTGGGCAACCCCACCGCCTTACGAGATATTTACCGCGACATCACAGGCAATCCCCGCGACCCTAACACGCTGTTTGAACAACTCTCGAATAATTTCCCTTATGAAAAAATGAAAACACTGGTCGAGTTCATGCTCCATGCGCTCGGCAGCGACCTTAAATCTAAAGGCCCATCGATCGCGCGCGGCGAACTGCACCGCCTTATGACAGAAACTCGCATCCTTCAAGCCATTTTAGGCGTCTACCGTTTTTTCAAATCACGTATGAAGCTCATCAACGGCTCCTTTATACGCCACGGTCTCGTCCTGCCCGCGCGCATCACTTTTGAAGCTCTCGCCCGCCTCTATATGCGTTATCTTCAAGAACGCTACCCCAGCGCTGACAAAGTCCTACAACTTGCCATACAAATGGGCATTGCAGATGAATTAGAAGCACAGTTGATCATCTTCATGCAGCTGCGCGATGCAAGCCGCCAGGTTGCCCCCCGCCTGTTCCGCTCCGAACAACAACGGTTCGATACGCTGCGCTCTTTTATGGATGCGTTAAAGCAAATCGATGATGAATTAGAGGAAGAGGAAGAGGAAGAAGTAGAAGATGAGAAAGGACGCAAATTTAAGCGTTTAAAAAAGAAGCCTCCTAAATTGTCGTGAATAGCAGGTGCCATGAATCCTTTTGAAGAACTGCTGAAAGAACTATCACTCCTCATCGGTCTTAATCTGCATAGCGATGAGAACAATGTTTGCTACTTATGGGCTGGGGAGACATTGAAGGTACAATTAGAGCAGGATAAGAAAAATCATGTCGTCGTTGCAGCTTTTATCTCTGAACTTGGACCGGGCAAATTTCGCGAAGAAGTTTTGAAGGAAGGCCTCAAAGCCAACGCACAGTTTTTTCCAGGCGGGATCCTTTGCTTCAGCAGCAAAAACGGTCAACTGGTTGTCTATTTACTTCTCCCTATAGAAACCGCGGATGGCCAAAAGCTTTTAGAATCTCTCTCTACTCTTATTAACTATGCCTTGCAATGGCAAATCGCTCTCCAAGAAGGAAAAACCGCTCCCCTCTCCCTTGCATCGAAACCTTCCTTGCCTCACGCTTTTGGGATAAAACCGTGAATATCGATCTCAACTCTCTCTTGCAAACCCCAGCCGGGAATGCTTGGCGCAACATCGGCATCCACCCCCATCATGGCATCAATGTTTACCTTTCTGCCTTGCATAGTATCGACAGCTGTGGAATCGGAGAATTTTTAGATTTGCTGCCTGTGATGAATTTTTGTATGAACGTAGGGTTTGATGTCATTCAACTACTCCCTCTGAATGACTCTGGTTATGACCCGAGTCCCTATAATGCCCTGTCCTCGCTTGCGCTGAATCCCATCCATCTTTCTCTGTGGGCTCTTCCTTGGCTCCAAGAAAAGCAGGAACATCGCCCACCCCTTCTCGAGAAACTCTCCTCTCTTAGAGCCTATTCCCTCTTGCCTAGGGTCGCTTATCGCGATGTCCTTGCAACAAAAATCCGATGGCTCAGGGAATACTTCGATTTTTTTAGAGCCGCTATCGCTACGGATCAAGAATTCCAGCTCTTTAAAGATGCCCATCCCTGGGTAGAGACATATGCCCTCTTTAAAACACTCAAAGAAAAATTTGATCATGCTTCATGGGAGTCCTGGCCCACAGATTACCAAAAATTCGATTCGAATAAACGCTCTCAGCTCATCGAAGAATTCAAAGACTCGATTGAATTTTACTCCTTGCTGCAACATCTCTGTTTTATGCAGCTCAAACAACTACGTAGCTTTGCCGATCGACATGGTCTTCTTCTCATGGGAGATATTCCTATTCTCGTAAGCAGAGATAGCGTCGATGTCTGGCACGTACCGCAATTATTCAACCTCCGTTTTGCCGCTGGGGCACCGCCAGACTTCTACTGTAAAGAAGGTCAATATTGGGGATTTCCCTTATTTGACTGGGAAGCCATGCGCCTCGATGACTACCGCTTTTGGCGAGAAAGAATGCGCTATGCGAGTGAGTTTTATCATCTCTATCGGATCGATCATGCAGTCGGATTCTTTAAAATTTGGGGAATTCCTCTTGGGAAGGCGAGTTCCTACGGTCATTTTGTTCCCAGCGATCCCACTCGTTGGATTTCCCAAGGCGAACATCTTCTTAGCATGATCCTGGCCTCTTCCAATATGCTTCCCATCGCTGAAGACCTGGGGGCTGTGACAAAGGAAATACGAGTCTGCTTAGCGCGTTTGGGTATCCCTGGAACAAAAGTGATGCGCTGGATGAGAAATTATGATGATCATGAAGAGTACCTTCCTTACGATCAATATCCTCCCTTAAGCCTTTGCTGCGTTTCCACCCATGACTCTGAGACGCTGACATTATGGTGGTGCGATTTTGTAGAGGAAGCCAAGGCCTTTGCAAAATTCAAAGGATGGGACTATATCCCTATTCTCGATGAAGAAAAGCGTTTGGAAATTCTCAAAGATTGCCATGCCTCGCCTTCTCTTTTTCATATCAATCTTCTTCAGGAATATTTTGCGTTTTTTCCCGAACTCATCGCTAAAGATCCCAATGATGAGAGAATCAACATCCCAGGCAAATTACTCCCTACTAACTGGAGTTATAAATACCATACGCCAATAGAAGTTTGGACAAAACATCAACCACTTCAACTGCTCTTTAAGGAAATTTTGGCAAAAACATGACCCTTTTCCTCCCCATTTTTCTCGCCGCTGCCATTCTAGACCCTTTTTCTGTCGAGCAACATATTGCCTACTACAAGCTCTACCCTGAAACTACCAAGGGAAAGCAAGCCCTAGAGCACGCCTGGAAATTACTTGGAGAAGGAGCTGGCCTCGACAGCAATACTATGGAGAGCCTCCCTGAAGTCGATCTCGATTCAATTATCTCACTTGTCACAAGAGAGCCAACAGATCCACCCTCTAGGTTGACCGCTTTTCAACTAGCACAGCTGCGCGCCATTAGTGCTGCTCTTCCTAATCGGAGTCTCAAGGGCGCTTCTATTTGGAGCAAAGAAGAAGCTATTGCTCTGCGACCTGAGGAAATCGATCTTGGCAGAGCTCTTCTCATCCATCAATTTGAAACTAGCGAAGACCCATACCAGGAAATACTCCAATATGAAGCCGCCCTCGATCTCATGGCGCTTGAAATTCGCGCGCGCCTGTCCAAGGTAGCGAGTGATATCGATAAGATTCACTCGATCAATCGCTATATCTTTGAAGAAAAGCGCTTCCGCTTCCCCCCTCATTCTCTCTATGCTAAAGAGATCGATCTTTATACCTTCCTTCCCTCGGTCTTAGATAGCAGAGAAGGTGTATGCCTTGGCGTGTCGATCCTCTATCTATGTATCGCCCAACGACTCGGCCTTCCTTTAGAAATCATCACCCCGCCGGGCCATATTTTCCTACGCTACATGGCACCCGAAGGAGAAATCAATATTGAGACGACTGCGAGAGGCATCCACATCCCTTCGGAAACCTATCTTGGCATCAATACCCGCATCCTGCAAAAACGGACGATCAAAGAAGTGGTAGGGCTTGCTTTCGTCAACCAAGCATCCGTGGCATGGGAACAAGGAAATCATGAGGAGACGATCCGGCTCTACGAAATGGCCATTCCTTATCTGCCGCAAGATCCCCTCCTCAAGATGTTTTTAGGACTCAACTATCTTTTCGTAGGGAAAAAGAAACAGGGCAAAGAGCTTCTCCTCCCACTCCGTTCCTTGACTTTTGATTTTGCCGTCTCTCCGGAGACGATTCCGTCTGATTATTTACAAGGCAGAGTCGATAGGAATGGGATCAAAGCGATCTTCTCCCATGTCGATGAGACTAGAGAATCTGTTTTGAACAAACTCTCCACTCTGGAAACTGTTGTCAAACGGTACCCTAAATTTCGAGCGGGACTCATGCAGCTTGCGGTCTGCCATTTACAATTAGGACATTTGACCGAAGCGATTAAAATCCTAGAAAGTTATCATAAACTCGATCCTGGCGATGCAACGGTGGAATATTACCTAGCCGCTTTGTTCTATGAGCGATTCAATCTGCCGCAAGCTTGGCATCATTGGGCAAGCGTGAATGCCATCTCTTCTCAACGCGCCCATCACCCTAAAGCCCTAAAGCAACTAAAGCTCGAATTGCTCAAACGTAGCCCCTCCCCTGAGCTTCACACTTCCACCATGAAAAACTAATAACTAACGAGCTAATTGCAAAACTTTTTATCGGCTTTTACAGAAAATCGTCCTTTTTATTGCATAAAATCAGGATGAGAAAATAGAATAGTGTATTCTAAAAAATAAGAGGTTAATATGACCTATGCAATTAAAGCACAAACAAATCAAGACACAACCCAGCACTTCTTTAAAAAAGAGTTTAATTCGTTGGAAAAATTCGAAGCTGTTGTAAATCTTTGTGGAGAAAATAGGAGAAGAATCGGTCCTTTTGAATCCTTAGTCATTACTACAAGAACAGATACCATTAGCAACTTTTGCAAAGATTTTTTCCTTCCCACACTTACAAATTGTGCATTGAAAATTAATAACACTGCCCAGAAAATTCTTATGCTATGTCTCACTGCTACAGCCGATATTTGCACTTTCCCTCTTAGAGTGATCACACTTATTCCACGACATCTTTATAATTTTTATCATTCTAAAGAAAATCATCCGTTTTATAAATATTTGCTAAAAAATGGCGTGGCTCTTGCAAGTCTAAATGCTGGTCATGTTTGCTTAGAACTCCGATGGCCAATTAAGAACCAGCGCAATCATGATATTTCATGGAACACTCTTAATTTTATGCAACTGCCAGAGTTTGAAAGCCCCACATGCAAAACTTACAATATTGTACCGAAACCGCCGTTTAAACTGCCTTTTTAAAAATACAAGAGAATCAGTAGATAAAAATAGGATGTAAATGTGTCGCCAATTTGTGCTTTATGAACAGATTGCTCTTGCTCTGCTCTATACACGGCAAAAATTTCATGCGTTCAATGAAGTTGCTGAGGGATTTTGCTATAAAGAAAACAGGATAGGCATGATCGGCGAAACGCCGGCAAGATGGACAGGATGAAGAAAGATAGATTTTTCTCATCTTCTCTATCCTGTCCATCCTGCCGGCGTTTCGCCGATCATGCCCATCCTGTTTTTTCTTATGGAAAAGAAGCTGTGAATGTCTCTAAGGTCACTGTATGGGTCATATCCTTGTTTTGTATAAAAACAGTTTGTGTTTTAGCAGAGAAGAGCCCTGCCCAGACTCAGTTTCTTTATGTCAGGCATGGAGAAGTTCCCGGGAATGACGCTAGTGATCCTTCAACATATAGTTACACCGGAAGCGGGACCGATGCATCTCTTACAAAAAAGGGTGTTGATCAAGCAAGCCAATGTGCCGTGACCATTTCCCATCTTCAGGAGCAGAGAAGGATTGGCAAAGTCGTTGCCATTTATGCATCCGATTTAAAAAGAGCTAGAGAAACAGCCAAGCCGATTGCACAAGAATTGGGATTAGATGTCCATCTGAGGCACAATCTTCGAGAAATCTCTTGGGGATGTGTAGACGGGCAATTAGTGCAAAAAATAACACGCGAATGGGAAGAGGTCGAAGAACGAGTAAGAGAATCCTATCCCGATAGAAAAGTCAGATGGAATTATCTTCCCGTCTTTGAAAGTGCTGAAACTTACAACGCACTCTTAAATCGCACCTTAGAGGAACTTAAAACCATTGCTGAAGCTCATGAAGCGGGAACGATCCTCATTATTGGACATGGAAGAGTCCTCAAAACGCTCATTGCAGAGGCTAAAGATACAGAAGAAAACATCCCCTATCCAGCGAATTGCGGCATAGCAGAATTTACTTATTCTTCTGAAGACGGGCTTCAATTCATTAAAGTCTTCGAAAAAGACTCTACTTTCGATAATAGTCCTCTTTTAAATGCTCCGGTTCATTGAGCCCATTGTAATCTATGAGAATTTCTTCGCCGGCTTTGATCTCTCGAATGGCAACCATGCCTTTTTCCGGTTTTTTTTCAATGTTTGGCTCATGCGAATGGTTTATATACCACCCGATTTCTATACGATCAAATCGCTCGGGACATACACATTCTTCATCATTAAGAAAAATGCAGTATTTGATGAAGTCGGCGGGAACATCTCTATTTTTCATTTTTCTAGGAAAAAAATTCCCGCAAAAAAGCTGCGTCCCTTCTGGAATATCATGGGCAGCAAAAACCCCCACCCCGCCTATTGCAGACGGTTTTAAAACGAAGGTAAATTCGGTCGATTTTGTCATTGAGGGTTTTCCTTCATCGCCATGCATTTGGCAGCAAGCGACAGAACACAGGGCCATGATCAAGTAAACTAGCGTTGTCATTTTATGATTGATTTTGCCAACGCATGCTAACATAGCCGATGAATTTTTGAACACGATGTGTGTGCTTTTGGTTTAAACTGGTGTGAATAAATGGCCGTGTGTTATCGGGTTGGGATAACAGGGATTCTTAAACAAGGTGACTATGTGGTTATCTGCCTTATTCTCGAGTCAAAGACGATCTTGTTGTGCGATCTTATTTATCTGCCTAATTATGACATGCCCTTGTCTAGCCAGGATTTTTCTAGACGATGCAATGTCTCCCGAAGAACAAAAAAAGACTGGCGTAGCCGAGCTAAGTTATCCCCAAAAACTGGCTCTAGAGCAGTGGCTGAACGAAAATTTTGTCGCCAAAGCTCCCGCAGAAGAAAAAAAGATTGACACCAACCCACTTTATTTGTCGCAAAACATCGATAATGGAAAATCGCTTATGCTCACCGACGACTCTGTTTGGGAGGTAAAGCCAGAAGATAGATCGATCTCTGAGTCGTGGCTCACTCCATTTCCTTTGACCATTGTTGACAATACCGATTCCGATAATGCTAATTATCCTAAAAAAATTTTCAACGGAAATACCAACGCCTCAGTCAAAGTAAGGATGATCCGTCCACCAAGACGCTCTTGACAGAACGCTCGCTAAGGAATAAAATCGAGGGCCTGATCGGCTTTAAGTCTAAGTCATAAGTCATCTATTCGACCAGAACTTCACTAGTTGGCCGAATAAGATGTAAAACAAGATCGAC
>Ga0206862_1128_pt2 | contig 15404 bp, 14 predicted proteins | sample Alteio_BWOrgCont_43_FD_152625 | JGI IMG/M metagenome (GOLD analysis project Ga0206862, IMG submission 152625) | Enriched cells from forest soil in Barre Woods Harvard Forest LTER site, Petersham, Massachusetts, United States -... | ecosystem: Environmental > Terrestrial > Soil > Temperate forest >... | reverse complement strand
AGTTTAGGCCAGCGGGCGTAGAGCCTTTCGGCTTCGGAAACCACTTCCTCTGCGGAGAGATTGTTCACTTTCATGCGGGCTATTTCAGCCTCCAGTTTCGGGATTTCGGCAACAAGCTGATTCAAGCGTTCCTCGGCCGGTTTGTAGAACTGACCAAAGCCCTGCGGCGTGATCTGTTCGGCGAGATACAATTTGTGCGTGCGGTCCATGTCGTCGCGCACTTTCTGAATTTCGTTTTGATTGATGCGAAGGAGGTTTTCCCTTTCCGCGAGATTGTGATTTGCGTTGTCAAGATGCGTGGCAATTCGCTCGGGGGTGCCAAAAAACGCTTTCAGTTCGTCATGGAAAATGGATTCCAAATCAACGACGGGAATTTTATTGCGGCACGTTTCGCAAACATACTTGGGCGAATTGGCCTTCACATACATTTTTTGGCCGCATGAGCAGAAGGTGAGACCGGAAAAAAGCTGCACGGGCCGTTTGCCCGGCTTTTTGTTCTTTTTCTCCTGCTCTTCCAAAATCTGGTTACATTGATTCCAAAGGGCTTCGGTGACGATTGGGTCGAGCTCAAGGACGCCCCACTCGCTCTCGGGCTTTTCCTCCCATTTCCAGTTGCCCAATTGCCGAGTGCGATTGATGTGGTAAATGCCTTTGGCGCTTGTGCAGCGGAGAATTCGGCCAATGCCGACGTCGCTCCACTTGGAACCTGCGCGGGTGCGGTAGCCAGCTTCGTTGAGAAGTTTTGCGACAACACCCTTGCGGCGTTCCCGCAAGAAGTATTCGTAGGCGAGATTGCGGATAGCGGCTTCCGTGGGATTCAACACAAGCTTCTTTTCTTTCCACTGATAGCCATAAGGAGAAACGCCGCTCAACGGTTTGCCCATTTTGGCGCGAGTTACAACCGATGCTTTTATCCGGTCTGCAATTTCCTCGCGTTCCCACTGCGCCATTGCCGCAATCATCGTGTAAAAAAGGCGACCCGCGGGGCTTGAAGTGTCGATTGACTCCATGAGGGAGATCAAATCGGCGTCATGCGCGCGGAAAATATCAGCGAATTCCAAAAGCTCTTTGGTGTTGCGGGCAAGGCGGGCGAGCTTGCTGAAAATGAGTCCCGTGATATGGCCCGACTTAATGTCGCGGAGCATCCGCTGGGCTTCGGGATGTTCCATGACGGATTTGCCGCTGATGCCAGCGAGGTCATAAACCTCGCGGACGCTCCATCCTTTGGATTCCGCATACAGCCGGGCGCGGTGTTCGTGGTGCTGAGGGCTTTCGCCCCGGGCCTGATCTTCGGTGGAAACACGAATCCAGATGCCGACGGGCTTGCCGACGCTTTTGGTATTCTGAATGGCAGTTTTCTTCATGGCACTATTATTCAATCTGCACTACTTCATGCCAGAAAACAGAACTCAAAGCAAGGAAAATGTTTGCTATAATGACAAACTTTGTGTAGGAATCGGCGCATGGCGAAAAAACAAATGCACAAGGAGGCAGGGCTGGCTTTACTGGCAAAGAAATTTCGCGTGAAAGCCGGAATATCCAAGGCCGAAGCCGCGCGCCAATTGGGAATATCCCGCAGCACGATCCAGCACGCGGAAGAATATCCTGAGAAAAGCCTGACGAACCTGCGTTGCCGGATGATTGAACTGTATTCATCTTATCGTGTGATGGGCCCGGGATTCTGGCTCGAACGGAAATGACCGCTACACAAGCAGGCGCTGCTTCATCAATGCCGCAATCTGCCCGATGGCCGTTTCTTCGCGAGCTTGTTGCTCTTCGGCAGTGAGTTTGGCGACAACGCGCGTCACTTTGTAGCCGCGCCGGACGGATGTTTTTTCAGAGGGGGCTATGGATGTCGTTTCTGTTTTTTTCGAGCCAAGCTCTGCCAAAAAAGCAATGAATTGGTCGGGCTGGAAGTATGTGACGCGTTCGGAAATCTCCTGACCTAAACTGCTGGCAACCGCTGCCTTAATTTTTTGCAAGCGAATCTCCTCTTGGCAAATGACAGCGACCTGATCGAATCCGGCACGAACGCATTTCTGTATGTTGCCGACTTCGTGGTCAATGGTGGTGGTGACGGAAATCTCGCACGCGATCTTTTGCTCGCCTCGTTCCAAAAGCAAATCAACGCTCTCTTGGCTTCTCGCAATCTGATTTTCAATAATGCTGCGAAAGCCAAGCGCCTCTGCCGCTTCCTTGATTCGCCTTTGAATCGCTTTGTGCTGTTCGCCGCCTTTGCCGAGGTCGCGGGACGGCTTTTGTATTTCTGCAACGATGGGCGGCGAAGGCGGAGGAACCTCCGCCGCCCTTGGGGGCTGCGGTTGTGGGACAAAGGGAACCGGCTTGGCTGGAGGGGAAGTCGGTGGCTTAACCTCTGGCACATTCTCGCGGGACTTTGCCAGCATCGCCTCCACGTCCGCCCTCGCTGTGCCATATTTTTTTCTCGAAACCGTAATCACTTCCTGCCGTCGTGCGGCTGTATTTCCATCCGCTTCACCAGAAAAGGGAACATTCAAGTTGAAATCATAGTCGCTGCGCTCAACGCGGCAAATCACTTGGCCGGTTTCCAAGTTTTGTAAATCTTGCGCCTCGAAATATGAAAAACCATCGGCTAATTTTTTGGCGTCGTCGTCGCCGACACGAAATACAATGCGCGTGAAGGGATGCGACATGACGGCACTGGCAACATCCTCGTCGCGTTGCAATTGTCGCAATTCGTGATGCGCCAAGGTCAGGCCAACGCGGTATTTCCGCGTGCCCTTCAAAATTTCTCCCATGCTCGGCGTGATGAAGTTGGCGAATTCGTCCACATAAAGCCAAAAGTCCCTCCGTGCGGCGATCTGCTGCGCCTGTCGGCTCATGGCTATCTGCTGGAACTTTGACACGAGCAACGAGCCAAGCAGGTATGAATTTTCACGACCTAAAAGGCCTTCCGGCAGTTTCGCCAGAAAGATTTTGCCGCTGTCCATGATATGCGCGAAGTCCAGCCGGTTTTCTTTCTGCGATACCATGTAACGGATGGGCTTTTGGCTGAGAAAATTTTCCAGCCGCGTCAGGATCGGGCCGATGGATTTGTTGCCGGAAAGGTGCGGAAAACTTTTTTGCCAGAAGTAGACGACTTCGGGATCACGGACTGATTTCAGGAAATCATTGCGAAACGGCGCTTCAATCAGGAACCGGCGCAAATCCGCAATCGTCCCGCGCCGGTCGCTTTCGAGAAAAGCGAGAATAGCGTTTTGCAAAACGCTGTTCATCTGGTCGCCCCATGAAGTAGAGAGGCGTTGGAACACGGCAACCAAATCAGACGCCAAAAGGTTTTTCTCAAGTTCGCTGTGCGCGGACAAGATGTTGAATCCGACGGAAGATTGTTCGTCGGACGGATCAACCAACACCACGTCGCCGATGCGTGATTCGGGAATGACGCCAAGAATCTTGTCAATCAAATCGCCGTGCGGATCAAGCACGGCCACGCCCTCGCCCTTTTCAATGTCCTGTTTTATCAGATTAAACAGCAGCGTAGATTTGCCAGTGCCGCTCGCGCCGATGATGTGGCAATGTTTTACGCGTTGTTCCGGCGACAATCTGACTTCAACCATCTCCCCGGCATGGTCATTGTTTCCAAGCAGCAAGCCTTGGTGTCGGACAATGCTTGGTGCCGCTTTCGATTTGACGGTCTGACGTTCAAACACGGGCGAACGGACGACGCTCGACGGCAAATGGACGAAGCCGATCAGTTCGTCGCTGTTCAGAATCACCCCGCTACGGCGGGATTGCCGTTGCAACACGTCCTCGATGTGTTCAACAAAAGGGTAGCCGTCATTTTGCAGAGGGATAAGTTGGTTTCCGTTGGGATGGGCGAACACGCGGAGCGAGCTGGCAAGGTCACGCGCCAGTTGCAACAGCCTGTCTTCATTGCCAGTGCGAATCAATATACGAACCACGGCGGCGAACAAGGGTCGTGCGACTTTGTTTTCCGCCGCGCCTGCCAGTTCGGGTGAATCCACAAAAAACGGTTTGCCGTCCGCATGGGTGACGGAGCGCACGATGCTTTCCGGCCACAGGCTGTGCAGGGGTTGAAAAAGGACTTGGAATAAACCAAGTTCGCCCTGCTGCAATTCTGCCAGTGCGCCGATGATGCCGATGAAAGGATCGAGTTTGCCGCTGGCGAGCGGCAGCATGAATTCACGCGCCAAACCAAATTCGACCGCCAACACCTCGTCACCGAAGGATACGTCCCATGCCTCCTCTAATGCTCCCTTACGCGAAAGAAACACGGCTTCGGGGAAATATGCCTGCAACTGGCGGCTGAGCAATGGGGCGTCATCCGATGCAGCGGAAAATTGCGCCGTTACTTTTTTGTGAGTGCCGAGCAATTCAAAAGTGATGGGTTCACGGCACAATGACAGGTTCAAAAGGAATTGCTCGAACAATTCTTTTGGAATGTCGAGTTTGCCCGGCAAGCAAGCCTGAAACTCAATCAGCGAATCGCGAATCAATGGTGTTGGTTCGGGTTCTTCCTCGTCCTGCGATTCTGGTGGTGACGCTGGTTTTTCGCCGCTCAATTTTTTGAACAGCGAATTCAAAAAAGTCAGCCTGTGTCCGTCGTCAGTGCGCGGTGCTGCGGGCAAATAATGGCCGTTAAAAGGAACAAAGGGCGGTTCGGGGAAAACAGGTTCTTCAAACACCTGCCAGCCGCGCCCGCGCATTTCCCATAGCCGGAATTGCTCGGTCAGTTGTTCGTGAACCGAGGACATGGCGAATCAGGCTGATTGTTTCGCTGATGCGGGAGTTGGCTTGTATAGCTCCTCGAGAATGGGACTGTGCTCTTTGAACCGCATCAATTTGATGCCCTTTGCGCCGGTCGTTTCCTCCACTGCCTCTTTCACCACAGCATTCACAGTGTCCAGATACATGAGCCGCGTGTCTTGGCGGTAATATGTTTCTTTGCGGAAAAACCGTTCGTAGATGGGGCCGAATGTCGGGTCTTTGATTAAAAAGTCGTCAAGATCACGCAGAGCGAAACGGAAGAGGCGAATGACGACTAAAAGCCCTATCAGCGTGAAAATAGTGCCCTTGAACAGCCCGAAATGATCCAAGGTCGAGCCGACGACGATGAATGCGATGATAAACAAGACAATAAACGGCCAGAGTTTAATGACGGCAGGAATTTCAGCGAAGCGGCAACTGAAAAAGAAAGCTGTGCCAAATGGCGCGGCGCAAACGTCAAACACCAGTCGTTCGCGGGTCATGCGGAGATATTCGCGCTTGTTGGAAAGCAAGCCCCCTTCGGAGAATTCGACGCGGGAAATGTCGAGGCCGGGGACTTCTCGCGCTTTCAATTCCTTTTCAAGGGCTTCGTAAAATTCCTTGGTGGACGTGTTGAAGCCGGGGACGAGTGAATACCAGTGGTCAATCACGTCCGCTTTTTTCTTTTCAAAAAGCCCGAACATATTTTCCCTTTCGTGTTGTTTTGAACGACTTTGAACAAAACCCCGCAGGACATTCCCTGAAGACACGCCCTTTGATGAAACCCGGAGCAAAAAAAGTCTAGTGATTGCTGCTAGTGGTGCAACTTAAAAAAAGCTCCGGCCAAAATTGGTCGGAGCGTGTTTCAACTGTAGAAATATCCCAACTCTCTCAAGGAACTATGTTTAGGATTTCCCATGATGACGTGATCAAGCACTTCAATTTTTATCAACTGACCAGCGCGAATCAAATCACGGGTTACTTTGATGTCCGCCTCTGACGGCGTGGATTCACCGCTCGGATGATTGTGCATGAGGATCAGCGCACTGGCCGCTGCAACCACGGCACAACGGAACACCTCGCGCGGATGCACCAAGAGCGTGTCCATCGTGCCGATGGTCACAAGCTGGTGGCCTTTCACCCTCCGCCGCGTGTTCAACAGCAACACGGCCATGCACTCGCATTCGGGATTGAAGTGCAGACTGGTGGCGATATAAAGCCGCCAATAGTCTGCCGCCTGTTCCGGCGTCTCGCAAATGCGCATGGACTCCGGCACTGGACATTCCCGCAACGCCGTTACTTTGAATTCCTTCGGATTGAACGTCTTCATAGCGTTAGTAATCCTCAGGAAGCAGCACCGTCGTTGCCGAGCGGTCAGCCTCGGTGATAAGCCAGAACTTTGTGCCGTTGGCGGCGCGATAGACGGACCAAAGCCGTGTGCCTTCAATGAGTGCACGCTCGTTGGCTCCGCTATTGCCTGCCGCAACATCGCCCCAATCGCCAGCCTGATGCCGTTGAATGGCACGCAGGATGTCGTCCTGTGACAGACGAGCGAGTGCATTCGGCGTGGACACTATCTTGCCAAGCCGGAACTTGGCAGAGGGCATTGTCAATGCGCTCACGACACGCCTCCAAGCATCTGCTTCACTTCCTCGGCGCTCATGTTCTCCGGCTGTTGCCCGTCCTTGTCAAAGGCGTGAATCGTCACGAAGACGAACTTTGAGAGACGAACGGCAATGTCCTCGGAACCCGCCCGGCCCGCCTCGTCCTCGTCCAACATGACGATGACCTGGCTGTTGCGGTCGGTGTGTTTGCGGATCAACTCCTCCTGTGTAGCTGACATGGTGCTGCCCATGAGGGCAACCACCTTGCGACAGCCGAACTGGTGGAGCTTCATGCAGCCGAAGAAGCCTTCGACGATGACGAGCGGCCCTGATTCCTTGATGGCGCGGTCGAGGTTGTAAACCTCTAGGGACTTCTTGAAGCCCGGTGGAAGTTTGTATTTGGGATTCTCCTCGGATACTTCGCCGGGGAAGCGGCCTGCGTAGGCGACGACCTTTCCCTCCACGTTATTGATCGGAATGGCAATCCGATCCGCCATCATGCCTTTGTCGCAGTATCCCACCCCGAAATCCACAATGGTTTCGAGGGTGAGTCCGCGATCTTTGATGAGATACGGATGCTGCCGCTCCAGCTTGTCCAAGCGAAACTGCAACGGCTTGTTCGGTGCGCCGTTCTCCTGCACTGGTGCCGACCTTGCGGCTGGCTTTGGTCGGACAGCGTCACTGGCTTTCGGTGCTTCACCCGTTTCTCCGGCTTCCTGTTCGGAACTTGCCGACATTTCTTCGGGGTTAAGGCGAAACCATTCGATGGCTTTGTTGGCCGCCACGAGAATGCTCACGTCGTCCATCTCGGCGATGAAATCCAAGACGTTTCCGCCATGTTTGCATTCCGAAAAACAGTTCCAGACGTTTTTGGCGGTGCTGACGCGGAACTGCGTCGGATTGTTGCCTTTGTGGATGGGGCACGGACCGTTCAGGCTGTCTCCACTCCGTTTGAACTTGTCGAGCAATCCATAGTGCTCAAGCACTTGTTCCATGGTGATGGCCGCTTTGACGGCCTTGAAGTCAACGAACTTTGATTTGGGCATAATACTCCTGTGGTTATTTGGTTGTGGTGAACTGTGCGGCTCGAAGTTTGAACCGCATCCGTGGAGTATCTTATCGCCCGCAAAATTTCGCGCACGGGGGCGAACTTTGTTGTTGGTCAACTAATCAAAAAAGGTCGTTGTCTCGTCACGCCGTCCAATTTTCCATTTATGGGAAAGAATATCGCCTGACAAAATTGATTTGTCGGCAAACAAAAAAAGTCCATGTCCGCTTTTCAATTCCGAACATGTCTGAACCAATGACGCGACACGCGCGGCACTCGTTGTGACGGTGAGCACGCGAAAACGATCAAAGCCAAAGCGTGTACGATGCAAATTTTGTTTCCATGTGGCTTCGTAGGCGATGAGTTTCCGGCGAAACGAAGTCTGCAAAAGATTTTTTTCGCGTGACTGGCATTGTTCCTCGGTCTGCCTCAAGGAAGAAAAACACGCAGCTTTCTTTTCCGTTTTTGAATTTCAACGCGAACACTTGGTCGGGGAAAACAGTCAACTTTGAGCCGTTGACATTCACTTTCCATTGGAACGGCTGGCGCCTTATGCGAATTTTCCCCGGCAATGAAATCTCTTCGCCATAAATCAGATCGACGCTGGCTTTCCGGCACGCGAGTTCAACCGCGACCATTATTTCAGAGACCAAAATTGCGTGGTTAAGAAAAACTTTTCCAACGGCTCGGTTCTTTTCACCGAAACGAAATTTAGCTGGCGCAATACCAAACTCCTTTAACAGCTTCGCCGCTTTGTTCCCTAATCCGTAAACGATGTGATGCGAACCACCTCTGTGGAAATAGTCGATCTGTGAGCGGGGACGTTCCAAGAATCCATGATGATACAGCAATTTCAGGCGCCGCAAGATTTGCTGCGAACTTCCGCCGACAAGGGCGATGATGTGCGAAGAACGCAAAAACCGATGCCGGTAAATGAGCCGGATTATTTGATGATCGCGCTCGGTGAGTTGCATCGCCGCAACTCCCGAAGCGCGTTTGAATCGGGAAAATCTCTTTGACACGTTTTCATTTTCCAGAAAATCATCATCCAATGAAGGGGCTGAAACTTGTGCCTACGACAAACCGATTAGAGACTCATCCATCGGTTCAATTTGTCCTCAATGACCGCACGCGGCACGGCAAACCGCGCGCGCGATTGCCGTATCAAATTTTCTTTTCGTCCGGTGGGATATTCAAGCGGCGGCAACATCTTGGCGCGGAACGGTTGACGGTTGCTTCCATTTTCCAAAAGTTTTACGACTGCTTCATATCGCTCCAGTTCGGCAAGCGTGCTTGCTGAAAATGCGTTGCCGAATTCCTTCTCCATGATTTCTGCGTCTGAATATCCGATGCGAAAAGCGATGAACGTTCCGACATTGCCGAAAACCGATTGCCGAATTGAAAGCGGAAGTTGGTCAATGTATTGATGCGAAAGCAAAAGGCACAAACGATACTTGCGGGCCTCGGCAAGAATGGAAGCGAATGCATCGGTCGAAAAATTTTGAAATTCGTCAATCAACAAAATAAAATCAAGTCGTTGTGATTCCGATCGGTCCGCCCGCACCATTGCGCCAAGTTGAAATTGCGTCGTCAGCAATGAGCCAAGCAAGTTTGCCTTGTCGTTTCCGATTTTTCCTTTCGACAAATTGGCGATGAAAATTCTTCCGTTGTCCATGACGAACGGAATGTCCACTTTGGTTTTGACCTGGCCTAAAATATTTCTAACAACGGGATTCAAAAGAAACTGGCCGATCTTGTTTTGAATCGGTGCAATCGCTTCATTGCGGAAACGCTCGTCATAATTTTCATACTCCTCCTCCCAAAATGCTTTGATGAACGGGTCTTTGATTTGCCGGACGACTATCCCTCGGAACTCCGCATCCGTGAGAAGCCGATTCACACCCAAAAGCGTTTCGTTTTTGCAATCGAGAAGCGCGGCCACAGCATTGTAGAGAATGTATTCCAATCTTGGTCCCCATGAATCGCGCCAAATTCCTTTGAAAGCTCCCACGATGCCGGATGCCACAAGATGCCGTTTGTCCGGCTCGATGTTGGCGAGCACGTTCAATCCAACCGGAAATTCAAGATCGCCCGGATTGAAATATACAAGGTGGTCGGCACGGTGCGACGGAATGTGGTTCAATATTTCCTCTGCCAAGTCGCCGTGCGGGTCAATCAATCCGACGCCATGTCCGAGCGCGATATGCTGCAAAATCAGATTCCGTAACAACGTCGTCTTTCCAGTTCCGGTTTTCCCGACAATGTAAATATGTTGGCGCTCGTCTTCGGCAGATATGCCGAAGCGTAGCCGCTCTCCCCAGCCCTCGCGCTCGCCGATCGTGATGTGATTCTCGTTCATGGTTCCAAAATCAGCCGCCACTCCTGACACAAAATCCCTTGTTATAGATTCGGGGTGACACCGGCAAATGCGTTGGGTGCAAGTCGGCGCGGTAATGGCGGCTGATTTTGAAATCCGAAGCTGACAGGAGCATACGGCGAGTGAACAAACTTGCGTAGGGATGGCATTTTGTCGTGGTGACAAATTTTGCCGCGTTCGCGGCGAAAAGTCGTGCTGCCCGTTATTCCTCCGCGCGTCGGCGCGAGCCGGTTGCGATAGCGGATCATTCGTGAGTGCGATAGCACTTCATTTTAAAACCCGTCCCCCCAACGTGTCGGCCCGTTTCGGTAGAAACGGCAACCGGCCGACTTGACGCTTTTTGGTAAAGGACAGCGGTTAGATGTCCTTTACCCGGATAGCCCGAAGGGAGAAAGCGTCAAGTCGGGCGGTAGCCGACGACACGTTGGGGGAGCCAGTGCTGCGGCGGTTAAGCCGTGGAAGTCAATCGTGACGGGCGTTAGCCCCTACATACCATGTATGTCGGACATGGGAAGAATTTAAGCGGTATTTCAGTAGTGTAACTTGGAGTAACGCTTGTAATTAATAGGCACTTTGTTAACGTCGTGTCATTCAAGATCCCATGTTGAATCAATGATAATTGAGCACACGGTCAGAGGAATAGCGGCCAATGGAACTTGCTTTTTCAACAAAATCTTTGCGCGAGCTCTGTGAAAGCGAAATCAATGCACGGAAGGGCTTGGGTAATCGGGTGGCGGCAAAACTAAAAAGCCGCCTGGCTGACTTCCGGTCAGCTACGAGTATTAAAGACGTTGCGGCCTGTAAATTTTATGAATTGGACGGTGAACGCGAACAGCACATGGCTGTGGATTTGTGTGATGGTTTCCGTTTAGTCATTTGTCCTAATAACCGAATTGTTCCTTTAACAAAATCCGGTCAGGTGAATTGGGCTGCGGTGAGTCGCATCAAAATAGTAGGAGTCGAAAATGATGAAAACTGAACAGCATGAATTTCAGCCAGATTGGATTTCGGTGCCGGGGGACACCATCTCCGACATCCTTGAAGATCGGCACATATCACCGCCAGAATTTGCGGCACGTATCGGATGCACAGTTGAGCAAACCAAGGACCTTTTACTTGGTCGCCAACCAGTGACAAATGTAATAGCACAAAAATTGGAACAGGAATTTGGAACTTCGGCAGCATTTTGGATGAGCCGTGAATCGCAATACCGCGGAGACCTGCTTCGTGTAGGTCATAAATGGCTAGATGAGCTTCCCTTAAATGACATGATTAAATTTGGCTGGATCAAAGCCAGTCACTCTTTCGGTGATCGAATTGCGGCGTGCTTTAATTTTTTTGATGTGCCAGATGTCACAGCTTGGCGCGAAAGATATTACGCTTTAACAGAAAAGACGGCCTTTAGAACGTCACCATCATTTGAATCGGACCTCGGAGCTGTGGCGACTTGGCTTAGACAAGGAGAGATTGAAAGTGCCTCAATCAATTGCAAGTCATGGGATGCAGAAATGTTCAAAAAAGCATTAATAGGCATTCGAACACTCACACGTGAACGCGACCCTAACATTTTCATACCCGAACTAAAAAAACGATGTGCTGATTGTGGTATTGCTGTAGTTGTTCTACGGACTCCGAGCCGATGCCGAGCCAGCGGGGCGACCCACTTTTTATTACAGGACAAAGCACTATTAATGCTCAGTTTTCGGTTTCTGTCGGACGACCATTTCTGGTTTACGTTTTTTCATGAGGCAGGCCATCTTTTATTACACAATAAAAAAGCTATTTTTTTGGAAGGAGCAGAAACTCGTGCAGAAGAAGAAGCGGAAGCAAATAATTTTGCTACCCATACTCTTGTTCCCGATGAATTTCGGGCAGCGATGTTAAATCTTCCGCTTAATGGACGAGAGGTAATCCGATTTGCGAAAACAGTCGGCATTTCTCCCGGTATCCTTGTTGGACAACTTCAACATTATGGCAGGTTTACGCGACGGCAATTGAATAACCTTAAAACACGTTTCGCTTGGACGAACGCTTAGCCTCGAAAAGGAATAAACTTATCCGGTTTTTTTTGCCAATTACATAGGGCGTCTTCCAAAACCTGCATACCAACGCCGAGCACTTCGCCAAGTTTGACGAGTGATGTGTCAAGTTGTTGAGCACTAAAGTTTGCATCTGTCTGTCCGCCAAATAGGAGACGAGCACCTCTAATTGGACCGGTTGCTCCTTGTAGGTAAGGAATCCCCGGCTCAATGGGAGCCAAGTCTAATTTTCCAATCATTGTCAGGTAGTCAAATTTAGCCATTCGGCCAAACGACATGACATTCGTCATTGATTGATAAAGATTCTGAAACGTTGTTTTGGAATCTTTGCCCGATTGTTCGTATGCTTCTGCGATTAACATTTCATGTGTTCGTGGCGGACGAATCCATCTCACGTAACTCTCCACAACCGCACCAGTGCCTCGGGTTGATTCCGCGCTTAAACTTTCATATTTCCGGTGATTGCCGAAGTGACCACCAATATTATTTTGGTTTACGCCTAACCAACGACGGAACGCCGCAGGGTTGGCGCTAATACGCGCCCATGTCCAAATGGGCCCTTGTCCTAGACTGCCATAGATGTCCCTACTGCGCCGCCAGCCGGTTCGAAGGTGTTTGCCGAAATGAACAGAAAGGAATACCAGCCAAAATGATTCATCAATTTCGCCGCGATGTTTTTGAAGAATAGCCGCCTTTAAGGGATCGAAAAGATCGCTCGATGGATCGGTTCGAAGTGGGCTAATGTCGCGGCTGGAAATAACCTTGATATACCGTACGCGATGGACACTCTCTAATAACTGTTCGATTAAGGCGTGCCGGTTTCGCTCGGCATGAATTCCAAGCAATGCATGCTGCCGTTGACTATAAGAACGGAGTCCTTGGTCAAGCTGTTGAGCAAGACGTTGATCACGTGGCCTCATCAGCTGAGCTTTGCCGCCGTATAAGCGACCCACTTTCGAATAGCTGCCATTACTTCTTTTGTGACTCCGAAGCTGCTTTGAATGTTATGATTAAATCCGAGGACCAAAATTTCGTGGTCAAGTTCAATTCCTGAAAGTGTCCGAACAAATCCGGTATAAGCAAACCCCATTACATCGGGGGTAGCGCGTCTTGGAAGAGACCAATCACTCATTTCCTGTTTTTCGAGTTCGATGTTAGCGATCTCCTGAAATTGCTCAACAACCGAATTACCATTCAAAACCAAAAGTTTGACCGGCGATTCTTTAAGAAGAATGGCAAGAGTATCACCAGCAAATGTCAATAATGCCGAGCGCTGATCTCGAGTTAGCTCTGTCCATTTGCAGGCTGTCGCATAAGGGATAAGATCAAGATGGCAGGCCTCGGCGGATTCGCCATAGTAAGAAACGTTCGTTCCGGAAATGATGTGGTCCAATCTCTTGAACCATCCATCATAAGGATTTCGAGAAAAGTAAGCGCGACAAGAATCCATGATTAAATTTAAATGCTGGTCTTCGGCGTCCGTCCAATTTGCCAATCCGAGGGATTTTAGTGTATGAAATCGACGTGAAGGACCGTCCAGTTCGTTGCCGGATTCGTCAACAAATTCGCGATTGCTAGGATTTAGACCAAGCGTGGCTATTTTCGACCGCGACAGATCGCCGAAAGACGGAACAGGACAACTCCATGGAATAACATTTGTTCCGTGGAGGGCTATATTGTCTAGTCGTGTGACGAGGGTTGATAACATATTCGTTTACTTTGGGTTTAAAATTCGCCGCCGTGCTTTAGGTGGCTTTGCTTGCCTATGCCGCAATTTTGTAATCACATCGTCGATGTAAAAATTGTAGTACCTGTCAGACATTTCGGTTTTGACCCGCTCGATTTGAGCCACATTTTCTTTTGTCCAAGAGGAGTAAACTTGGAGTACCCGTATGAGATCCAACCAGTAAGCAGGCAACTTCATTTTTTCAATGTTGATCTTACGACTGCTGCGAATCAATTGTTCAGCTTCGACTACTACCCTGATAGAAGGCCATGGATCCCCTCTTGGCATCGGCGGCATCGGGCGGGTTGTAGATTGCCAGCCTTCGCTGAGATATTGTTTCGCAGCTTTCCGGTCCGTTTCATACAAATGAAGACTTCCGACTGCATGATTATAAGTGCCGAGCTTAACGCCGAGTGTTTGGGCGAATATTTCTTGAAGCATCGTAAATGCGAAGATGTCATGAGGGAGTCCAAGAAATGCGTCATTTGACCGCATATTTGTAAACATGTGCAGACGTCGCCGCCGGACCATAAATTGCAGAGTGCAGGTACAAGGTATTTCTTTGCGCTTCTTAGAAAGGTCGTCAGCGTCGAACAATTGGATTACAGCTCGTCGTGAATCGCGTCTTTTTAGATGATCTAAAACATTTTCAATTTGATTATTGCCTCTCATGGCAAACAATCGTGGACCATATCCTCCATGGATTGTTTTTCCGTCTTCAGAGTCATCTTTGTACCGTGACAAATAATATGCGATAAACTTCAGCTTTTTTGATTTGGCTAAGTACCAAAGAAGTTCTCCAAGACAGCTGGAAAGCTTGCACTTTGTCTCCGACCGACTAAGCCGCGCCCGGGGGTTGGTAAGCCGCAACATGGCGGCGACAGATTCAGTCGCTTTACCTCGGGATGGCCTAATATAATGTCGGCTCTTTAAAAGCTCCCTAAGCACGCGACGCAGCAAATCGTCGATTGTTGACGCTGATATATGCATTCATTCCCTCGACTAATAACAAAAAGAGCTAAAGTATTCAGGTTCAACACTTACGATCCAAATTTTTTGGCTGCTGTCCGATGTTAAACTTTGGCTGCCATAGCATACGCGGCTCTAGCTTGTTCTGCAAGAAAATTATTACTAATTGACATTACTAATATTATCGACCACCTTAATTTCTATGGTGAAAGCCAACGTCATGTTCGCAAATGAAGCGCGTCGTAAACGGCATGAGCGACATCTAACTCAAAAAGCCTTGGCCGATCTGATTGGCTGTGGTCAATCAGCAATTGCCCACATTGAAAAAGGAGAATTGAATGTCCTTTCACCGGTAAAATTAAAACTTTTATGTAAAGAGCTTGGGCTTTCATTCCCAACGGCTCCAGTCATAGCAACGGCCCTATCGTTTTGTGGAAATTCTGATTGCCCTCTGGGCTGGCGAGACGTGGTGAATGGGAATTTGGTAATTCAACCCGTGATGTTCCGCATCGAAGCGGAGGCTATGCGTTTTTGTAAAGCGTGCGGTCAATTATTGTTGGCGACTTGTCAGGAACCTTCCTGTCTAGCAGAGCCACAGGAGGGAGCCGCGTTTTGCGTAAACTGTGGGAATGCTTTAGTAAAAACTGAAAGACATCAGCAAATGGGTGATTTGGAAGATTACAAAGAAAGAATGAACCAACATCACAGAGAATACCGAATAGCTGCTAGCGCTATTGAAATTCTTTAATAACTCAATCGGACAAATGACATTCTAAGCAGCAAGTATTTGTTGCAAGAATGCCGGGCAAAATCCCGACCGAGCGGCTCGCATCGCGTAAATCTCCTTTTTCAAAATTACGCTTGGGAGGTCGTTTTGTCTGACCTGCATCTGGAT
>Ga0206862_1188_pt1 | contig 15440 bp, 15 predicted proteins | sample Alteio_BWOrgCont_43_FD_152625 | JGI IMG/M metagenome (GOLD analysis project Ga0206862, IMG submission 152625) | Enriched cells from forest soil in Barre Woods Harvard Forest LTER site, Petersham, Massachusetts, United States -... | ecosystem: Environmental > Terrestrial > Soil > Temperate forest >... | reverse complement strand
ATTAATGGCCTCAAAGATATTAAATTTTTTACATTTATTCAAAATTTGTTTATACAACGATTGAAAGTGAGCCAAGCTCACAAAGTTAAATTGGATTTTTCAAAAGGAGTTTTAAAGTGAACGAATATTTGCAAAACCATCGTGGGCTGGTCATTTTCGAGGGGATTCTTTTTACTCTCCTAGGGATGTTGGCTGTAGCAATGCCTGGGATTTCCACCTTGAGTACCGAGCTTTTTTTAGGATGGCTCATTTTCTTTAGCGGGATTATTCAAGCGTATAGAACCTTTAAAAGTCGCTCTTCACAAGGATTTTATGGTTCCCTGCTGACCAGTATCATCTATGTCATTTTTGGTATTCTGCTCGTCCTTAAACCCATTGCAGGGATGATCTCTCTCACAATCCTGTTGGCTGTCTTTTTTGTTTTGGAAGGCCTATCTAAAATTTACTTAGCCTTTGAATTGCGTCCCTTACATCAATGGGGTTGGTTTATCGTAAGCGGACTTCTCTCTTTCTGTATGGCGATCATTATTTGGGCGGGTTGGCCAATGTCAGCGTTTTGGGTACTCGGTTTATTGGTCGGGATCAATCTTATCTTCTTCGGGATCACACTTCTTTCATTCGGCTGGGCTGCCAAAAACGACTCAGAAGTTTAATTGAAAAATGCGGATGGGAATGAGGGGCGAATATGACCCTCATACCCCGCTATTTTTTTGTGTGTTTACCAGAAAATTAATTTAAAAAACAAAAATGAATAAAACTTATTTGCATTATTTATATCTATATGGTACAATTGATATTTTAAAAGTTAACTAACTTACTTTCCTTTACAGGAGGTTTATATGAGTGATGCTCAAACCAATCCAATTGATGATATCGCTATTAACGATCCGTTAATGGTTGCTAGAATGAATTCCACAGTTCTTGATGGACCTGTGCTTGTAGAGGCTGTCAAGTTTTACGCAATCCACGGCAACAGAATCAAAAACGAAATGAACCAGATTGGAGCTGAGAGCCACCATCGCCAAGACAAAGTGAAGTTTTTAAATGGACTTATGCAGGACATCACCGACTTAATCGACACGAAAGAGACTTTAGACATTTCCAAAAATCTCGCATTACAGGATAAATTGAATCAGGCACGTAGCTTGGGTGTGAGAGTCCCGATGGATCCTAAGTCTACAGATGAGAAGCCGCTGATCAAAACAAACCTTACCGTATCCGAAAGAGATAAATTGGTGAAAAGTATCGAAATATCCATCGATGAAATGGATAAGGATGGTAAAATTCAGATGCAGAAGATGCAGGTGTTGATTCAAGAGTCGGACCGTTATCTAGCCCTTGCTCACACGACCCTAAAAGACGAAAAGGAGTCGAAACGCAATAATACCGCGGGGATGAAGGGATAACATGGCCTTTTTCTCAGAGCCGCATCTTTCAGAAGCCTATCGGATGGCCTACCAGTACTATCAGACGCGTCAGTACCGAGAAGCATTACCTCTATTTCGTGTGCTTGTCGTTGGCAACCACGAAGAAAGAAAATATTGGAAGGGGATGGCCGCCTGTTTGCAAATGATTCAGGAGTGGAAGGAAGCTCTTCTCTGTTATCAGACCGCGATATTTTTGGATCCAGATAGCGACCTAGAGCTCTATATTCATGCTGCCGACTGCTGTTTTTCGATGGATCAGGTGAATGAAGGATTAGATCTACTTAATAAGGTAAAAGAGAAAGCAGAGAAAGCAGGGAATAAACACATTTTGACACATGTTGATTTAATGGAAAGTGTCTGGAATAATCATTTAAAAGTTAGATAAATAGTATAGGTGTATCATGGTTAAAAATATCAGTGGGTCCTCAATCGATTTGCCAAATAGCTCGCTGCCCGATTCTGTCGATCCGGGCAAACAGGGAAAGCCTATTCATGCCATCTTCTCTAAAGACGAACTGAACAACCTTGAAAAGCTGTCGCGTATGCAAGGTCAATATTGGAATGCAAACACGCAAAATTTAAATACGCCCGTCAATCCTGTATCAGGAACCGGGTCTTCTGTCTCTTCAACGCCGCGATTGGATCCGCCTGAAATCCCTCCCTATAGTAATTTGAATCCTCCTTTCATTCCTCCAATGACGACAACGAAAAATAAGGGGAGCGACTTATCTCAAGAGGAGATCGCTCGAGGACTGGCTTTAATGAATGGACAGACAGCAGAACAGATTATGGCTATCCTGGTCTCCGGTCAATCGGAAATCGAGAAGTTAGGAGCCATTGTATCTCAAAATAGCGCTAAAAAGTATATGGAATTGAAGAAAATTCAAGAGAAAGCGATCGTAGATATCAAGGATGCTTTGGAGAAAGATCAAAATGTTGCAAATTTTTTTAAAACGACCGCGAATACTTTTATAGCTGCTGCAGCAATCACTTCCTTGTTAAGTGTAGTCATGACTGCTGAGGTTGTTTCTTTTGGCGCAGCTACTCCCTTCCTCCAAGCTACTGCCGCTATGTCACCTTTCTTATTTGCTGGATTAGCCGGTTTATCTGCAGGAGAGACCTACACAGATGTTCGAGGAAAGGAAAATAAGTCAGCTTTCATAGCGCTCGATCATGCAGAAAAGAAGGTGTCGGGTCAAATACAGTCTAGTCTCGATAGGGTAGCTAACCATGCGGAAAGCGATTCTGATGCCAAGGAGCATATGGTCACCTTATTTAAGCACTTACATCAAATGAAAAAATTAATTTTATCTAAATAAAAATAGGAGTATATAAACATGCCTAGCACAATATCTTCAATAGATTCGTCTCAACCAATTCAGCCGACTTTCATATCTGCAGAGCTTCCTCCAGAGCTCGTGGAGATGATGAATAAGCTCAGCATGATTGTGATCGTGCAAGAGAGCTGTTATCATGAAATTCGTCTGTCTGTAAAAAATGGACGATGCCACATGGATTTATTTCAAATCCATAATGATGAGCTTGCAGAAAAGGCTTCAAAAAAATGCAAAATCATTTATCGCATGGAAGACATCTGGTGTGATGTTTCCAAAGGCTTTGGCGAAATTGTTAAAGTCTCTTTGTCAGCAACTGCTTACGGTACAATGGCTGCAACTCTTTTAGTAGCTGTTGGAGAGACCGGGAAAAATAGCTTCGGTAAAAGAGATAAATCGGAATTAGAGTTCGAAACACATCTCTACTCTGCTGTAGAACGATTATCAACAGCTCATGAGCGTAGCGCCAAGGAAAAAAATCAAGATATCTCACAGATCCTTTCAATGCTAAATACTGTGATTCAATCTGAAGAGAAAATATTCCAAGGAATTATTGCTAACGGATAACCCCATTTTGAAGGAGGGGTCCTACTCCTCCTTCACTTGAAGATAGATATCTCCGCTGCCCCAGGTAAAATCGGCAGGGAAGATGTCTACAATCTTAAAAGGAATGGGTTTCAGGAATTCTTCCAATGCATAGCTCACTGTGATTACCTTTGCCCCTTTGGGTAAGGCTTCCAAGCGATAAATCAACGTGCGAATAAACTCCGAAGAGTAGCAGATCCCGTAGAGATAGATGACAGTCGCACCGGCGAGATCGGTCTTCAAGATGTCCTCCAGACGGAATTCTACTCCTGGAATACTGTAGCGCTCCTTGACCGCATTTGCCTTATGAATGAACGCTGGCACATTGTCCACACCGACCACTCTACAGCCGATGAATGCATGGATCCAGAAACAGGTCCGCCCTCGACCGCATCCGAGCTCGAACACGAGATCACTCTGCTGTAAACCGACTCGTTTCGTAATGGTATCTAAAGTGGTTAGGGGAGTTTCGCCAAAGGTATAGAGATCGCTCTCTCCCTGGCTAGCAAGGAAATCACGGCTAATTTTAAAAGGGCTTTGAAATAGATAGAGGACCAGTAAATAGGTATCTGCAAGGAAAAACGACCCGTTAGAATAGTAATAATAAATAACTTTGAAGTATTCCCAACAGTTTTTGACCTTGACCTTTAGATTTAGAAATAATAACTCAAAAAAAGAAAACATGGTGACCTTGTCTTAAGTTTGTAAAGTTAATAATAATAAAAGGATCATTTTTTATGACTAGTTTTTCTCAAACAGCTTTTAATTGTGTGATGACTTGTGCTGATTATGCAGACAGGGTGGCGAGTTTTGATTATAGAGGGGGAGCGACCTCTGCAGCAAGATGGGCCTCCGAAGTGCCTGGAAGGGTGTGGAGTTACGATTATAGGGGAAGTGCTGCAACAGCCGGAGCGAAGGTTGCTACGATTGGAAATGGGATCAAGTCAGGAGTTGTCTTCGTTTCAAAAAATCTCGTTTGGGAGGGTGCGGTCTATCCTCTTTATGGTAAGACTATTGGACAATTGAACATGCGGGATCAGATTATATTGGCTTCTACCGGGACCGCATCAGCAGCTCTTTGTGTCATGACCTTCACGGTCTTCAGCAATGCCTTTTTTGGGATAGGTTTGATCGGTTCCTTCTTCATTGCGACACAATCGCTTGTTTTTCACAAAGAGCAGATGAAGAAAGTCAAAGACAAAGAGTTGTGTGGGAAACTGGATGGTTTACGTACAGGTGTGGTTGTTCCGACTGCAAGCCACCAAACCATACAAGCCCAAAGGCTTTTAATTAAAGGGGATGAGTATTCTCATCGCAAAGAGGAATTAAAAGATTTAGATTATGCGGTTTCTAAGCTAAGAGATTTAAAACCCAGGCAATCTTTAGATGACCTCAAGCAGAGTGTTCAAAATCATTTGGATGGCATACCCGAGACTCTAAAAAAAGATCCAAAAGTTAAAGCAGCGATAACGAAAGTTAGCGAGCATATTGCTGCTTTAAAAGAAGATGCACGCGATGTGAAGCTTTTACAGAAGGATGCTATAGCATTGCGCAATGAACTCTTCTCTCACCAAGATTTCGTTGGAATTAGCGATGTTTGGAATGAACTCCGTACCTCTTTAGAAAATCTATATGCTTTTGATATTAACATCTCCATAGGTGTACAAAAGCAATTCTGCGCTGAAATAGAAGCCATCATCAAAAAGATCTGTCCCGATCATGCCATAAGCGGCGTTGAATTTCCCATTACAGGCCTCCAAGTCGAAACCAACGAAGTTGTCGAAGAAGCAGCCGTCTAACCTGAGCCCTGACCAATTTGTATAGCTCGACAAGTCGAGCTATACAAATTTTTTCTCCCCGGAGCCTTGACAGACTAAATCCATCTTAAGAACAGTTTTTGGAGTACGGCGACTTGTCGATGCCCTTAAGAGAGCTCGACAAGTCGAGCTATACAAAAGCGGCGACAAGTCGCCGCACTCCAAATTTTTTCTCCCGGGAGCCTTGACAGACTAAATCCATCTTAAGAACAGTTTTTGGAGTGCGGCGACTTGTCGCCGCTTTCCAAAGCATCGACTTGTCGATGCCCTTAAGAGAGCTCGACAAGTCGCCGCACTCCAAATTTTTTCTCCCGGGAGCCTTGACAGACTAAATCCATCTTAGGAACAGTTTTTGGAGTGCGGCGACTTGTCGCCGCTTTCCAAAGCATCGACTTGTCGATGCCCTTAAGAGAGCTCGACAAGTCGAGCTATACGAAAGCGGCGACAAGTCGCCGCACTCCAAATTTTTTCTCCCGGGAGCCTTGACAGACTAAATCCATCTTAAGAACAGTTTTTGGAGTACGGCGACTTGTCGCCGCTTTCCAAAGCATCGACTTGTCGATGCCCTTAAGAGAACTCGACAAGTCGAGCTATACGAAAGCGGCGACAAGTCGCCGCACTCCAAATTTTTTCTCACGGGAGTTTTGACGGAGTCCAAATTTAAAAATCATCTATGACTTGGACGGTATCCGTTTTAAAATTAGAAACAGTTTTATAATGTGTAGGCGTGGCATTTTGCGCAAACCATTTAGCAGAACACCATGGATAATCCTCAGCATTTTGAACAATTTTATGTCTCACAGGATTGTTTATCACATAGTTTAACCGCGCTAGATAAGATTTTTCAAATGTTAATTGTGTATCCCAATATTGATACCAAACCTTTCTACCAGGAGTTTGCTCCAAACGATTTAACTCTCTTGCAGTATTAGCATGTAAGTGGGTTAATAGTTGACGAAGTGTCGTTGGATCGCTAGGAGATTGAGCAATAAAGTGATAGTGATTTGGAAATATTGCCCATGCTTCCAAACACCAGTTATAGTGAGATGCTAGCTGAAATAGGTGAGTTTGCAGTAACTCTAGATAAGGGTTGTTTCTAAAAAAATGTTGTTTATTCAAAGTAGCCGCAGTGACCATATAAGACCCCTGAGCGTTAAAAAGATGCGAAGGTGAATGAAGCCACATAGTCATGGAATTATTTTGAATTTCATTGGCTAGAATTTTAAGATCTTCTGGGAACATATTGGTAGTTTTTCTCATAGATAACCTCGATACTTGCAGAGTAGCTTAACATAAAATTTTTATTAAAATCCATTTTTACAGAGAAAGTGGCAGGTCATGCGAGATCATGGTCAGAGATTGACAAGGCTTTTCACCGCTTTTCAATAACAAAACTTATAAATCAAATCAGAAAAATTAATTTTATTACCAATAAAATATAATGTATTATTGAGTGTGAAAATGTTTTTTTATTGTCAGGTAAAAAAACAATGTGAAATAAACAGGGAGAAATATATGGATTTACATGCAACTGGTGGTGATATTAGATATGTTTTTAATAATAACATTAATAATATCTCTGATGAGGAATGGGGATCTTTAGTAGATAATAGACTTTTAAGTACAAATGCTAGAGATTTTAAAGTATGTTGTGACGAAGGAATTTTATGGGTCCATAGAGAAAACAACGGTAGTTTAACTATTAGAAACATCAATTTTAATATTGATCGTTCGACCTTAGATCGGATTACGAATATATTTTCTAATACGCCTGGTGTGGGTACTATCACTATGAATCATTATAGGCTTGAGTCATTTGTACACTCAGGTGGTATTCACTCCCGACTTTCTCATAATAACCAACCTTCTCAAACAGATTTCCAAGAAATTAGATCAAACCACTCAGTTAGAGCTAATCAAATTATGCCACAAGAAGAGGTGGCTCATAATCAGAATCCTGTGGAATCATTTTTGGATTCAGTTGATAGTTGCCCCGAGTTAGTATATAAATTGTTCGCTGCTATGTTAGATAAATTATTTGGATCTACTAGAACAGTAAACCAAGAAGAAACAAGCCCTGAGATAACTGGAGAACCTAAGTATCTATCCATGAATGTAAATGGAAAAGGAGCTGTGCTTTTCTTGAATGAATTCCCTCCAAAAGTAAGAATAGGCAATTCTTTCGAAGGAACTGGAACAATATCAGTAAAAGTTGCTTCATTAGCAGATATTGTTAAAGCTGTGAGGAAGGCTCTAAATACATCTTCATGTGAATATTTTAATGCGGAATATACAGAGGGTGAAAAATTTTTTGTTAAAATTCAGAAAAATCAGATCGTTTCTCACAATCTACCACAAAGGGAACTTGCTCAGATTCAATCTATGTTGAAATAGATGACGCACCTTTCTTAAGGAAGTATGCAACAATAACTTTACTGTGTACTAGGGTGTTTTTGGATCAAAGTATCCTGTAAAATATGTTCGAATTTATGTTCCATATCGGGAGGATTCCTCCAGGCTGCGCACTCCAAACGCTACGCGAGATTAGGTCAGGCTGACATCTGGACATTATCCTTGTGCACTCTTTACGGATGGACACTGGGGCATTTCCTAACTTCGAAAGGGATTCCAAAGCATTCTGTTATAGATTGTAAGTTGGGTCTCTCCTTGAGACCCAACTTCAGCAGCAGGTAAAACTATATCCTTCATTAAAAAAGCGATGTTCTCCATTCCAAAATGGTTAGACAGAAGAGTTAAAAAATTTTGATCCATCATATTCAGTAAAAGCTCATATTCTTGAAAACTGATGCTCAGATTTTGCAAGCTATTCATTGCAACGCTGCTTTCTAATGGATTGGCTGCTATTTTCTTGAAAAGATAGTGATGAAGATTCCTTTCTTCAACAGGTCTAATATGGCCAATTTGTATAGGAGCTCCTTTAATAGGGGGAAGCGTATCATTCGGATAAGACGTCATCACATTCATCAACTTAATGAAAACATGGTATCGATAAAACCAGGTGTATGTTTCTAAATAGCGCTTGATTTTATGGATATCTCCATGATCTCTTATGGCAATGCCTCGTGGGGTATAATCTTGATTTAACACCATGCAAAGATTTTGACCATGTATGGCTAGCGATAAACCCTCCTGAAAGACAATGGAATCCAAAGCTTTAAACACATTTTCAATAAGATAGCGTTGAATAAATTCAAAAGGTGTTTTCACTAAACCTTTATCTATCGCATTTTCTAGAATGGAATAAATCAAAGGAAGAGGCTTTTCAATATGCTTATCATGATTGCAGATGTCTGGATACTTTAGCTTTTCCAATGACATAAGGGCGGAAAAGCTGAATATTTGGCATTTTCCTTCCAGAAATTCTTGAGGGAACTCTCTTATAATCATTCCAGAATCCGCTAAGAGATCTGTATTAATGTTTGAAGCGGTTGGGTAGTTCGGAATATTTTTTAAAGCGATTCCAAAGCTTTCAGGAAATATCATAAGTCCAGGATCCATCCTCATTTTATCAAATAGGATTTGTTTCTCTATGCTCTGTTTAACTTCTTTTCGGGATAGCAGGCGGCTATTATCAAACTGCTTCCCAACCCCTAACTTAACAATAAAGGGCACAGAGTTGGGTTTGGGTTTCAAAGTATTGTCCATCTGCTCAATATGCCTAATAGCCCAGGAGCGATACGACGAGGTGGGAGTCCCGATAAACTCCGAATTTTCAGGTTTTACAAAAGGAATATTTGCATGATGAAGAGTCTGAAAGTGCTCATAGGCTTCCGAATGAACAAAAAAGCGATATCCAATCAGGTTTCCGGCTGCATCTCTCACTTCTAATTCTTTTTCAATAGCAGGAGAAAGAGAAAGTGATTTAAATAGTTCGGCGTTAGATCGAGGAATGATAAAATAGCCGACTTTCATTTGGAATCCGCCCTTTGACTCAGGATTAAATGCAGGGTCTAATCTGGAAGCGAATTTGTTTGTTTGCCAATTTAAACCTCTCCCTTCCTCATCACATCCTCTGATATGTAAAAGATGCTCGCTATCTAAATGTACCTTTATATGAGGATGATCGAGTAACCAGGCATCTGAAAAAGGCTCCAGGACAACAATGCCATATTTCTCCCTTAAATAAGCTTCATTTTCAAGTTGGGCATGGGCTTCCTGTACAGATAAGCCTCGTGCATGAAACTCTAAAGCTTTCTCAAGAGTGAAATTTTGCCAAAGCTTCATTACATCTTGTTCTGATGCGGATATCCGATAGCTAACGACGGCATCTTGAATCGATTTTAGAGTGATTTTTTGTTTCGATTCCTGGTCGAGAGCTTCTTCTGATAGAGGCTGTAAGCATTCTTCAAAGAACTTAGGAAAGATGACCTCAAAGGATGATCCTTTCTTTTGGGCTACTAGCTGAGTATTTCCTTCTTTATCTGTGCTAATAAGCTCATAATCTTCAATCAGCGTCTCTTTTCGCACCCGTTCAATGATTCCTGTTCTGCATCTTCTTGTTTCTTGAAAGCCATCTTTAATAGCTTTAGGAGGAGCACAGGCAGATTTTCCCTGTGGATTTCTTTGAGTAAGAACTCTTTGTAATGAAAGGGAGATGGGGACGTCGATATCAATAATAGTTGCTTTTCTTTTGCGATTCATTGCAGGGGCAAGGACACATTCCTCAAAATCTTCAACAGAAGAAAGCCTTGTATCCACAATAACACTGCATTTTGATTGGTGCAGCACATCTACTTTATAACTACTTAAAGGACCTCGTACAACCTCTTCATGCACCTGCATATTGGTAAGCTGACATTTTTGAGAGGTTTTCATTTTGAGGACGTATTTTAAATTGTCGGGATTGATGCATCCACTCAATTCGCCTTTCTCATCTAGAGCGTGTGAAAACCGGTCTTTTGCTAGGGTTGATTTTCCTGAGGCTGTATTTCCCCTGAGAGCATAAATGTGAGGTTCAGGGTCGTTCAGACGGTTCGCTAATGCAATGGATTTGATATATTCTTGCGAGATTATTTTTGCATAAAGGCCGATTCGCTCTGGGACCCAATTGGAAGGGTCTTTCAAATAATCGACATTCTTCAACTTTTCAGGATCGATTGATAGCGTATATACGTCCGTTGTGGTGAGTTCGGGAGATAGAAGTTCTAAGATATACGTGCGTAAGGCATAGGTGGTGTTTTTGAATTGGATGGTCTTGCGGTTAACTCTTGTAAAACAGATGAAAGCGAGATCTGCGAGTTTGGCAAGCCTTAGAAAATAAGCCCCATTTTCTCTCGTTAATAACATTTCATTGACACTACACTTGCCTTCTAAATAAGAAATAATATGGAGCTGATAAAAATCTAAAATATAATCTTTATAGCTAGCAAAAAACCATCGGAAAGTTCGAAACTCATGATAGACATTCCGAGGCACAGATCTCATCTCCTCTTCTATTGCTCGAATGCTCTTAAAGTCGGGATCGAAAGGAATGCGATGGCGTAAATCCACTACCGTGACATCTTTGGGATAGTATGTTGGCTTAAAGCCACGGGGTTTATTTGAAACTGTCTTCGAACTTGATTGTTTATCGGGATCAGGTCTATCAGGGGTGGGGTATTTATCAGGATCATATTCTGACCTAGAGTAAAACAAAGGAGAAAAAGCCTTACTAACTTGCATATAAGCTCGCGGTATTTAATTTTTTAAAATGTATATCAAGATATTTTGCATACAAAAGACTGAGCAAACAGAAAGAAAAAGTCGCTATAAAAATCATAGGATAACCTGAATAGATAAATAAGAGCTGCCCAAGTGCTGGGAAAATAGATCCTTTGATCCCTAGAAGAGCAAGATTTAATCCCGAGTAGCCTATGCTTTCTTTCTCTTTTGAAAAATAGGGACCAGACACATTCAGACTTAACTCACAACCCGAATGCATGATGCCGTATAGGAAATAGGCTATAAAGACCCAATAGGTATTCAGGAGAGAAGCCGACAAAAATATAATGAAAAGGCAGGAAAATAGATTGATATAGGTGTTTAAAGAATAAATGGTACTATTATTCAACCAGCGCGCCCAAAGAGATGATGTGAGAACAAATCCCACGCCTTTACATAAACTAATCGCTAGAGTGATTTGCTGATAGGACAAGTGCAAGCTCTCTTTGAAAAAAAGAGGAATCACAGGTTGTAGCGCAGCTAATCCCACACCTCCCAAAAGAAACATTGCCAGATAATGCGTGAAGTCTCTATTTTCTTTGCATAATTTCCAGCCCTCTTTCCAGGGAGCTATAAGCAAAGAATTCCAGGAGAAGGGGGTTAAAACAGATATGGGGACAGTTTTTGTATTTAAAAGAAAAAGAAAGACAATATTCAATAGTTGAAGTGTTGCTACTATCACAAATAAAATTTTCCAAATTCCTGTCTCTTTATCCATCCAGGATGAAAGAAGGAGGGGAATCGCGATGGTGATGAAGTAGTTGATAGAGGAGCCCTTGGAGACGGTACTGGCGATTTTATCCAAGCTTAAATTTATTTTGAGAATTTCCATCCAAGCGGGGTAAGAAGATCGAATGCTGGTCATGAAGATGAAATAGGAGGCAATATAATACCAAATGTTATTGCAGAATGGAAATAGGAAGCAGGGCAGACAACCGGCAATATTTAAGCCAATAAGATAAGATTTTAAATGATTAGGGTTCCTAACAAGGATAGCATTTAGATAAAACGCAAAAATAGAAACAAATGGTTTTGCTGCTGCTAAAATGGTCAATTGGAGAATGCTTGCATTTAATTCTTTACTTAAAATGAATATCAAAAGGGTATATAGGGCTTCCAAAGGACTGCAGAAGAGCTTGCTTCCGAAAAAAAGAGGCTGTACATAACTCTTCAATGTGCCATTCATTTGTTAACCCACTGAAAATTGATCTAGAAAAGCGCAGGCTGCTCGTGAAAGCTTTTCTCCTTTATTATGAATGGCACAAATTTCGTATTCAAATGCAGGTAAATCGATAGGGAAAAGTTGTAGATGAGGATAGCGATTGTGTTCGACAATATAATCCGGAAAAAAGCCAATTCCAATGTTCATTTCTGTAAATCTTGCCACCACCTCCCAACCGGAAAGTTGAGTTTGGATTTTTAACTCGGCGCGTCCTGAGTGAAAAAACCAGTCACGCAAACTTTCAACATGCATTCCTGTTGAAGAATCAACGAGGATTCCTACTTCTAGAAGAGTAAGAGGGGCTTCTTTATTTTGATAAAGATGAAAACAGCCCTTTTTTAGAGGGTGCTTTTCAAATTGAGCAAAGTCCTGATCATACACGACAATGGCAAATTCAGCTTCGCCCTGCCTTAGGGCATTTCTGATAAAGTTTAAATTGCCGCATCGATAGCTTATTTCCACATGAGGATAAGAGCTTCTCATTTTTTGATAAGTCTTAGGGATCACAGACATTCCTAAGCTATGAGTACTTACAAAGTTTATAGAGCCTGTTACAACGTCATGATTCAGATGAATTTTTTCCTGGATATCTTGTATGGCTTTGAAAACATGACGGGCTTGCTCGAAAACGATCATCCCTTCTTCAGTTACCTGAAACTTTTGACGTGTATGAAGGACAACCCGTACTCCCAAGCTTATCTCTAATTTAGAGATCGCTTGGCTGACAGCGGATTGAGAGACAAAATTCAATTTTGCTGCTTCTGAGATGCTTTTATTGACTACAGCATCGCAAAAATATTTTAGATGTAAAAGATTTAATTGTGGAATCATGAGAACAATATTACCAAAACTTATAATGCAAATCAAGTTAATTAATTTTTAATTTTAAAACAAATGCGCGACAATGGGTCATTTACAAGTCACGGTAACGTGGAATTAACTTACAAAGAAGTTGTTATGTGGGTTGCAGGGGAAACCATTCAGACTTTGGAAGTAGATTATTACGACTTAGAATCAGCAACACGTTTTTTTGTTATCATTAGTGATAACAAAGTTATAGCGTAAAATCTTCCTAAAGAAACCTAAGAAAAGGTTCACATGCTTTTGAAAGCAAAATTAATGGGTGCATTGAAATAAAAAACAAGAAAAAGGTGAGATTATGTCCGTATCTCTTGAACCATCCGTAAAAATTTGTGAATTTCTAGAAAATTTGTATGGAGAAGAACCTCTAAAAATTAAAAAAAAAACAAATACCATTTATCTCCCTCCAAAAGTTAATAGTATTTATGTAGATGTGGATAAATACGGAAGTTGCCGCATTGTTGTTCCTCAAGCTTCATCGATACCCGCAAATATGCAAAAGGAAATTTCGAAATTAAGCCAATATGTATCCGATACATCCGCATTTAATTCGATCTGGATTAATGTTGAATTGCCAAATAAAGCAAATATTTTTGCGATGTGCCCAGATGATTGGGAAATCGGAAATCCTGGAAAAGGGAATTTCATTTCTGATACGCAGTCAAATCCTCAAATACTTAGTATTTGGAAATGGTTTAATCCTAAAAAGGAATGTTCCTTACCTCCTGGTGCTACACATAATGTAGGAGCTTCTGCAGCTGTGATTGACTCTATTTGCGACAAAATTTTACTTGTTCAATCTGACAGAAGAAAAGATGCTTGGTGTATGCCTAGAGGAAATTTTGACCCTCTGAAAGATGATAAATTCTCTACTTCAAGCACTGCAAAGAGAGAATGTTTGAAAAAAACAGGAATCGACTTGAAAGATATTTCTGGAGTTCAAATTGGCGAGATCGATTTTCCGGAAAATGAACTGGCTCCTGCCCTTAATATGGTGTGGAAATTTAAACTGGATGGGGGAAGTCATATATTCCCCACTTACACAACTAAAGAGATTCTTCGAGTTAATTGGGTTCCATTTTCAAGAGTCAGATCGGGGAGTTATGAAGGTTTAGAAATAGGCAAAGAGGTTCAAGCTGCCATAGATGCTCAAGGTGGCTTTGTAAAACTAGCTAGCTCGATAGCCACAAAGCAACTCAACTTTGCTTAGGCTACTTAAATCGCTATGCAACTAGAAAAATCCCCTATTGCATAAGTGCAATAGGGATTTTTCGTGCCATGACGAAAAAACAATAAAAAGGGTGAAAATAAGAGATGAATTTCCTAAAATACTTTCAAAATTTGTAAAAGGAGTTATTCATGTTCGTATCTAAAGGTGTAACGTCCATTGATAGGGTCATTCATATTGGAAAAAGTGTCGCATCTGTTACCGATTCAGAATTAAGAGCGTTCGCTAACAGTAAAGTGATTAATATGAATTTTTTTAATCTTCAATTTGATGAGGGAGTACTGTCACTTGAAAGACAAAGTGATGGGACTTTGTGGGTATTAAATAAAACTTTCGCTATTGAACCCCGTACCTTAGACCGGATTACAAATATATTTTCTCAGAATTCTTCCTTGCCAACTCAATCCGGTGGAACAGCTATTTCTTTCACTGCCACCTCAGGATCTAACAGTCTGGTTGACAACCATTTTCTAGCCAATGCAGTGATTCCGGGAACAGAAGGCAGTTCTAAGAGAATCACGCAAGAACAGGAAGCAGAGCTCCAAAGACTTGATGCTGAAAGTAAAAGACTAAGCGCTGATGCGCAAAGGCTAAACACTGATGCGAAAAGGCTAGGAGCTGAAAGTAAAAGACTAAACGCTTATGCGGAATGGTTAGTAGCTGAAAAAAAAAGACTTAAGGATGAATCTCAAAGAATAAATGTAGCAAATGAAATAATAATATCTGCTTGTAAAAAACTTGAGGCTGAAAATCAAAGAGTAATAGTTGAAAATGAAAAGATACGAGCTGAGACTGAAAGATTTAAAGCTGAAATGAAAAGAGAAGGAGCCTCAGAAGGAACCCAAGGAAGCTTCGAAAACACGATGGTGCCTTCAACGTCTCTCAGCAGAGCCGAGGGACATGAACCCGGAACTATACGTATGGATGGCGGTGCTATTGAAATACGCTTTGGGCCTCGACCCTCTATTGGCAAAGGTATGATTTCAATCACAACGAACAGTTTGAGTGAAATCGTGGAGAAAGTCAAAGATTCTTTACAGAATTATTCTTTTCAGACTTTGGAAGTGGATTATTACTTCTTAGACTTTGCAACACGATTTTTTGTTATCATTAGTGATAACAAAATTACAGAATATTATCTTCCTCAAGACCTTTTAAAAAAGGTTCAAATGCTTTTGAGACCGAAATTACTTGGAGCATTGAATTAAAAGGAGTATAATTTGTCCAGCAATTGCCGCCGGGAAA
>Ga0206862_1186_pt1 | contig 15469 bp, 12 predicted proteins | sample Alteio_BWOrgCont_43_FD_152625 | JGI IMG/M metagenome (GOLD analysis project Ga0206862, IMG submission 152625) | Enriched cells from forest soil in Barre Woods Harvard Forest LTER site, Petersham, Massachusetts, United States -... | ecosystem: Environmental > Terrestrial > Soil > Temperate forest >... | reverse complement strand
AAAAAGTTTAATGTTATTATAATAAAATAAAATACATTAAAAATCAATATTAAAAAATGTAGTTATAGATGCAAATAAAAAATTTCTTATTATCAAAAAACTATTTGAAATATTCCGGAGCTAACCACTGCACAAAGGAGGTTAGCGTGGAGGGAGGCATTTATATGATAAATTGCGAAGCTGCATATGTCCGATGCAAGCAGCTTTAAAGGGCCTTGGCACAAGGCCCGTAAGCGAGGATGACAAAGTCAAAAATACTTAGACGATTGAACTGGAAGCAGTATTTACTCTATCACCAAATAACATAAGATAGATTATCAGACGTAGTATGAGCCGGACATCAAAGATTCCCCTTTAGACTTAGTCCTTAAACCTGCTAAAGGAGATACTCCCAGCTCATTGAACGTCATTATTTCACAGTTTGCCCTATGAATCTGTGGTGTTCCTTTGCTGCTTTCTTCGAAAATCCTCAAAAAAAAGTTCTCCTTGTCGTAGGATATTTACATGACTACGATCATTGGTCAGTGTTATATGAAATTCATTTGAATTGGTGCTTACATGCGCAAAGTTTGGATTTTTATCTGTGGCCTATTGCTTACACAACATCTTTTTTCCCAGCAGTTTAACGTTTCTCAAGAACTAGTCGAATTGCTGCAAATCACCGGTGTTCAATGTGAAAGAACGCTACCGAAGATTGTTGAAGCGACACAGAAAGCTTGGCTAAGGCCGAGTGGGAAGGAGCGCTGGGAGGTCGAAGAACAATACGATGCGGCGCAGCAAAGGCAGATCGTAGAGATTTGCAAACGGATGGGGCTGCTAGCGGAAATTCGTCCGAAAAAAGCCCACTATCGCTATTGCTGTATCTTTGGGGCAGCTCTCCCCACCATAGAGAAACGACTCGAATTTGCTGCTAAGCTCAGCCAAGAAGGAATTGTGTTTCAAGAGCTCGTCTTCTTAACAGGAGATCGAGATTTAGATGAACGGATAGACAGGGTCTCTTTTTTAGTGACTCTACCTAAAAATGAAACGGAAGGGATGGTGGCTCTTTATGAATCGATGCTATTGCCAGCGATTTTCAAAAGTGTGCCGATGAACATCGTCAACACCCCCAAACGATCGACGCAAATGGGCTGGTTGCGACCTAACACCTACGATACTCTCGTCTATTGGCTGAAAAGTTTGCCCATGCCAGGAACAGTGCTTTTTATTTCCAATCAGCCCTATGTTTGTTATCAAAACGCAACAGCACGCAATGTATTGCCTGGCACATTTGATTTTGAAACGGTGGGATGTGAGGCAAGCCAGGGTTACTTTTTAAGAGCGAGTCTGCTTTTAGACACGATTGCTCGTTGGCTTTATCTAGAAAATGCGAGTTTTGAATAAGATGTCTGATCTTTATGCATTTATTCTTCTCGGGCTGTTAGCTGGTTTTAGCGCAGGGCTGTTAGGGATAGGTGGTGGCAGCATCACTGTTCCCATTCTTTTTTTTATCCTGCGCAAGATAAACCTGCCACACGTTGATTTGATGCAAGTTGTGATCGGTACGACATTTGCTGCGATGTGCCTCAACTCGCTTGTATCGATGATTACGCATCATTTCCTTAGGAATATTCGTTGGAAATTGTTTTTCATGATGCTGCCTGCCCTAATCATTGGACCGATTGTTGGCTCATTGATTGCAACGCACCTGAATGATACAATCCTTCGCTATTTATTTGGGTCTTTTCAGTGTCTCATCGCACTCTATTTTTTCCTGCCAATCAAACTGCAAGAGGAAGGAACCGATCTCCCCTCCCCTATCGTTTTGAATAGCGCCTGTTTTGCGATTGGGACAATCGGGAGCATTCTTGGCATTGGAGGAGGTATTTTGCTAGTCCCATTCCTCTCCTTTTTAAAAATTCCTCTCAAAAAAGCGATTGGTACATCCGCTGCCGCAACGTTCATCATGATTTTCCTATCGACAATTTGTTATTTTCTCTTGGGCTTGAATGAACAGACGGTGGGAACAGAAGAAGTAGGATTTGTTTACCTGCCTGCTTTTTTAGGCATAGGTTTGAGTTCTGTAGTGGGGGCGCCTATAGGCGCCTATCTGGTGCAGTTCCTTCCCACCCAGCCTCTAAAAAAAATCTTCGCTATTGCTCAGGCGGCCTTGGGGATCATTTTGATCACGCAATCTTGAATAGACACCTTGTTCGAAAGAGGTTTGGTATCTAAGAACCTGTCCTAGTAAGAGCCAATTGCAAAACTCCAAGACAGCGAAAAATCGAGGTTTTTTCTGGAGTCAAAAAGGGCGATTTTGCACGTCGAAGAGTTTTGCAATTGGCTCTAAAGGGCGGCGCGGAAGCCGGTATAAGGATCGGAATGCGTTGGGGGAAAAGGTGTTTTTGCAGCAATGCGAAGATCAAATGCTCCATCGCCATAGCTACCCCCTTTTGTGATCTGGAACAAACCATCTTCATCGTAATGTGAAGATGTCCATTCTCTAACGTTTCCAGACATATCGGAACAACCCCATGGACTCACAGAAAGATTTGTCTCAATACGCTGGGTTCCTCGCGAATAGACTTTTTGCCCATCGAAGAATCCAACAGGCATCGTGAGATTTTGCGTTGCTTTGGCCATGCCCGCTTCCCTGAAAATTGCCCAGGAAGGGGTTAGCAATTCAGCGCTGCATGCATATCGGATTTTTTTGAGAGGTTGACCATACTCGGTGGGCAACATTCCAGCAGCTCTTTCCCATTCTGCTTCGCTAGGAAGCCTCAATCCATTTGCTTGGCAGAACGCTTGCGCTCCATAATAGGTAACATGGACAACGGGATGATTTTCACGGCCTGGAGTTGCACGAATCTCGAGTGTCACGCCGCTCGAGGAAAATTCAAGCTGGCTAGTTCTTACCCCTTCAACGGTCATGGCGAGGAGCCGTCCTGAATGATCATAAATTTTGCCTGGGTGCACTACCTGGATCGACTTACTTTGCAATGCATCCGAGAGCCATGAGGCATATTGTGCGTTGGTCACAGGAGTCGCTGCGATGAGGAAGGGATCGAGCTGTTCGATATGTGTTGGCTGTTCATCGGATCGTCCTTCCTTAAAAGGATCGCCGAGGATGACAGGGCCTGCAGGGACGAGCAACATAAGCTGTGAAAGATCTTTCCCACCGCCAAAACCCGCTTTCCCTGCATCCTCTTGTTTTTTCTTCCCTTCTCTTCCTAATGACGAATTTTCTTTTGGAGATTCGTTGAGTGCTATGCCTACGGGATAAGGAATGATGATTGGGAGAGGTTGCATGACGTTTTTACTAAGGTGCATTTGGATCATCCCAGTCATTTCAAAAACTGTTTTTGGGATGAGGGGAGAAAGGGGTAAGGGCGCTTTCCCATCAGCTGGCAGAAAATAGGTCAAATTCGAGCCGAGAGCAGAAGATTTAGGTAAGTCTAGATTAGATGGCGCAGCTGCAATGGTTGCTTTCGTTAAAGCGTCCGTTAGCAAAAGTTCTGGTTTGGTCGGTTGATTGACCAAGGTTTGGGAGGCAAAAAGGGGCGTTGTCTTTAAACCTTCCGGTCGGCTATCGGCATTTTCTGCTTTTGCTATAGCAAGAAGAGTAGATAACCACTCGACTTCTTGGTTTAGGCGTTCTAGGAGAACTTCTTTTTGCAAGAGGTTTTGTGCATTAGGGGCGGTCTGCGCTCCTGTTTGCAGCTCTACAGCCATCTCTTTTAAACGTTCAACGACAATGCGGTAGAATTTTTCAGAAACGGCATCTTGGCGTTGTAGCAGAAGACCTTTGAGGCGTTCGACATGCGTAACGAGCTTACCTATCTGTGCAATCATCGTTGTATCCATCAATTGTCTTGAAGAGATAGCAAATGAGGAGGCTTGAGAAGTTTTTGTGCCAGGGGCAACGAAATTTTGCGAAACTTGATGGATGGTCAATAATTTTAAGGCCAATTCAGCTAAGACCAGGCGGGAAGGATCGCGAGATACTACACCGTTAGAGGTGGTTGAAGTGGGAAGTCGGGCATTTTGCTTAGCCATAGTTTGCGTCATTTGCTGCACGGATTGTCTATCTTGCATAGCTTGATTTTGCTCAGCTATACGACTTGCCGCAGGAGATTCAGCTTCGTTTGCAGCTGCAGACGTAAGAGGATTTTTACTATTCTGCTGCGCTGGATTAAATTCCGTACTTTGGTTTGCTTTGCCTGCTTCTGCAACCTGGCGCTCGACAGAGTTCTGCTGCGCCGCAGCGCGAGGTGCCTGTTGCGATGATGAGGGAGAATTGTTCTTCTCTGGTAAAGGGCCGTTTAGGTCAGGAGAGAAGAGCGATAAATCCAATACGTTTTGCAGTTGTGTAAGAAAAAAGAACAAAATACGTTGATCCCAGGAAATGGGAGACCGATAGACCCCGCCTTCATTCGGCACCTCTTCTGGAGGTACTACGGGTGCAGGGGTAGCGTCGATAGGCGAAGGGGACGCTGTATCGGATGGACCACCTGGTTGAGGGGGCTGAGTTGGTTGGGGAGATGGATTAGGAGCTACATTAGGTGAAGTATACTCAAAGAGGGAAGGAGCGGCAAAAGGCATTCTTCCTTGCCCTCCCAGCACATCTTCCATAAGCCTGATAGTTCGACCATCTGACGGCTGAGGCGGTGGATAGATGTAAGGAAGGTTATTCCCCGCGTTAAGAGAATTCAAAATGTTCAAATACGTTTCGTGCGAAATTGGCACAACTGGGATGGGCTGAGGATCAGCTCCTCTAGGTAGATTCGCCAGGGTACTAAGATCAATGAATTTTACAGTCATGTACACAATTATAGCAGATTTTCTTCTGAAAGAAAATAAAATAATTTTTTAAAAATTAATCACATAGAACATTATCTCTTTGTTTATAAGGCAATTATAAAAATTCGTTTAATGAATAGGAGAAAATAAAATCATCTAAATCGCAGAAAATATGATTGAAAAATGAGGCAAAAGCTTTGGATTAGCCTATCCCCTTCATGCTCTGCTTATAAGAGATTTTTACCTAAAATCTGCCCAGGACAAAACATAATCATCTCTATTTTAATGGGTTGTAATTTCATCTCTGCTATGATCACCCTCTTATTAGCATAAAAGTTTGATGTTAAAATGAAGATTTGAGCTAAAATCTCGAGGTTTGAAAAGGAGTTCAAGAGTGAAGAAATCTTCGATGCTGTGGAAAGTTCTTATCGCGATTGGCTTGGCTGTCATCGTTGGCAATCTGACTGGTAAAACCGCTAGTCTCTTTGGAATCACTTTCTATCAACTCTTCGAACTCTTCGGTCAGCTATTTCTAAACTCTCTGACACTTCTCGTTGTACCGTTGATTGCCTCGGCGATCATCAGCGGCCTTGGGCAAATGAGCGGTGAACAATCCTTTGGCAGGCTGGGGCTTAAAACGTTTGGTTTTTATATCCTCACGATCTTACTCGCAGTTTTGGTTGGGGTTTTGGTCGTCAATCTGATCAAGCCTGGCATTATGCACAAAGATCTTGCTACGCATACGATGTCGGCCCCCCCTCTTCCTGGTACGCCATCTGAACGTTCTTACATTCCAGTTAGCCATATGGAGGCTATCTCACAAATTCTATTCAAGCTCATCCCTGTCAATATCATCGAAGCGGCGGCGCAGAGCAATATGCTCGGCATCATCTTTTTCAGCCTGCTTTTTGGCTTTGCCCTGATAAAGATTGATAGTCAGGGGAGCCAGACGATTGTGAACTTTACGCGTGGGGTGTTCTCTGTTTTGATGCGCATGACCCATTTTATCATGAAAGCAATGCCTTTTGGTGTGTTTTGTTTAGTAGCCAAAGTCATCGCAGCTCAAGGAATCCAATCCATAGGCGGGGTACTTTATTTCTTCATTACCGCCTTTCTCGGCCTAGTGATTTTCTGTTTTATTGTCATTCCAATCCTCTTAAAATGCATGGGGATCAATCCGATTCGCCATCTTCGTGCGATTGCTCCTGCCTTGGTCACGGCTTTTTCGACGAGTTCCTCTGCGGCAACCTTGCCGATCACCATTGATTGTGTTGAAAAACGTGCTGGAATTTCCAATCGTGTATGCAGCTTTGTCGTACCTCTTGGTACGTCGATGAATATGGCGGGATCGGCCTTGTACGAATGCACGGCAGCTCTTTTTATTGCTCAAGCCTATGGAATTGATATCACCTGGGGACATCAAATACTGATCGTCTTTTTATCGCTGATCACCTCGATGGGTGTTGCAGCTGTGCCATCAGCTAGCCTTGTTGCCTTGATCATTATCTTGAATGCTATGGGATTGCCGGCTGAAGGAATCGCCCTTATTCTTCCGGTCGACCGCCTTTTAGACATGTGCAGAACAACGGCTAATGTCTATAGCGACACAGCTTGTGCAGCGCTGGTTGCGCATACCGAGGGGGAGCACATCCTTTCGGATGTTCCCCTCAAATAGATTCTTTCAAGACAGGTTTTTAGAGTTTTACTTTTTCGTTGTTGCAATGGGCTTTTTACGCTGAACGAGCTCCGCTAAAGTGATTTTGTTGGCCCTGATGCGCTCATCTGAGGTTGGATGGCTCCAGAAAAGGCGATCTATTCGATCCATCCAGCGAATTCCATAGGAGTCTTCATAATCTTTGAAAAAGTGCTGCAACCAAATAGCGGCTTTTGGATCGTAGCCAGCCTTCCACATCATTTCCATGCCATACCGATCAGCTTCGAGTTCTTGTGATCGGGAATAGGAAGAAAAAACATAACTTTCGAGCAGATCATATCCTGCTAGAAGCATGAACGCCGGTTCAAAAACTAAGGCAATGGCAGTCCAAAATAAGGAAATCTCCACCATCCTGGCTGTATGTCTTGCGGCAGGGTGGGCCATTTCATGACCGACGACAGCAGCGATTTTGTCTTTTGTGCTGATTTTACCCTGGCCAAAACTGCGCGTTTCTTTAGACATTCGATCGATCAATGCACGGTGAATGGCCATTTTTCCACCCATTTTAGCCCATGCGTTGACGATCTGGTTATTGACCATGGTTATTTCCCATGGCAATTTAGTGCGACCGGTGAATGGAATCATTTTCTTTAGCGCTTCTTCAGTCGTCTTTTTATAGCCCTTGACCATCGCATTATATCCTGCGGGTTTCCATGGATCGACTCGCCATTCTCCCCCATTCGCATCAATACTGTTGTAGTAGCCATAACTGCCAAAAGCAATTTCAAGGGATTCTGGAAAAAAGCAAAATTGCCTTTGTTTTGTTAAGGGATTTTCTGGACGAACAGTGTCATAAATGGCGTAGAACGCACGAAATGGAGCTATTGCAGCTGCATAGATCCGATGATTCAATGAAGCTTCCCCTTCTTGAACAGATGGTAAAAGGGGCTTTAAAACGGACGATTGTGAAGGAGTACATGCAATTTTCAGCATTTTTTAAGTGATCTCCACGTTGTGTGTTTCGGTTTTGAGGTTATGGCAATTAAAAAGTTTAACTTTAAAAATCTGCGGCACTTCATCGCCTGGGATAAATAGATAGCGATGGATAGCGGAGAAAGGCAAGATGATCTCCCCTTCTTTTTTCAGCATGGCAGCGTGTAAACGATTTTTCAAAGAATGGATGGAGTTCATGGAAATAACGCCATCGATAGCGCCGGGGATTGATGCCGGCCAGAAAAACAACCCGGCCACCTTGAAAAGCACAGATCTTATCAGTGCGGAGTGCTTGACCTTCTTCATCACCGTTTTTCTATCGGTGAGTTTTAGATCAATGCTCTCTTTTTTCAGCTCAAACTGCTCAGCACTATGATTTTCTATGGTAAGGGCGATCACAGTATAGCCTTGCTGGTTTGCCATAAGCGCCATGCCCTCAGAAATTTCTTGCGAAGGTAGGGCATGGGCTGCAATGTTCACCCCTTGGGAAGACTCGAGGATCGATAAAGCAGCTTCTCTTTTAGTGATTCTGTCATTTTTTTTGTAAAATAAGGAAAAAACAAAAACTATTAGCAATCCAATTATTGACAGCGCAATCGGTAAATATTGTTTCTTTTTCATAACAATGAAGTATCGATATTGTCCGAGTTTTTTTCAATAATTAAAGATGCAAATATACATTGATTCTCTTATATCCTCGCATGAGGATAAGAATTAAGAAATTTTAAAAAGATTATTGGAATACCGTTTATTTATCCATAAAGATAAAATTCCTCCCAAAAAAAAGAATATGCGCGTAGGAATAACCTATTTTTAAAACTATGGCCGTAAAATTTTCTCCAGCGGTTTTAAGCTCAGAAGCAATGCTAGACGCTTACATGCATGGTAAAGAGACCATCGATGCCATCAAAGCCGCCGCTAAAAACACCTATGTCAAAGGACAAGGCAGCTTGGGAGGCTTCGAGATGGCTTGGCTCATGGTCACAGCGCCTGCAAAACAAATCATTGTCATTTTTATCAAAGCTAGCGGATATCTTTGCTTTTATCTTTTTAATGCAAAAAAACAAGGCTGTAGGCTGCTTGCTCAGGCAACGTACATCGATAATCATTCATTACGCTGGAATGCCTGGGTAATCCATCGACACAGACTCTTAGTGGATACTGTGAATGTGCTATCTCCTTCGCATGCAGAAGAGGTCTATTCTCATCCTCCGTTTTCCGTTGCGAAGATCCCTAAACACGTTCGATTGCGTTTCGATGCGAATATTCGTGATAAGCATCTCCATTTTGCCCAGAACATCCAAGGGGGGCAATGTGCTGGTATGTCCAATTGGTTTGCTTACCTCTACTTTCAAACAAAACGATTCTTCAAGAATGAAGAGCAGCATTTAGTAGCCGTTGCGTCACAGTTAAAAAACGGAGCCGGAAAAGAAGCTACATTATGGCAGTATGGGCAACTTGATGATTCATATGAACTAGCCGAATATGACGTCCCTCCTTTACTCGGGCTAAAAAAACGAAACTTGGAAAAAATGGCTAATCCTACCGTAGAAAAGATCACAGGACTTTTGAAACGGCTAGAGCCAGGCCTTTATACATTTAGAACATGTCATGACAAGGGTCGCCATCGTATGAATTTTTACAAGGGGACCAAATGCAACTATGTTTTCGATCCCAACGAAGGCTTGATCAAGTTGAATTCTAAAAATGAGCTAAAAGATTGGGTCCAAGAAGCTGCCGAATCTTATCTGTTCTCTAAGAAACCTAAAAACGAGATAGCTTTAAAAATCGATCGTATTTGTCACGTTGCAAAAAAAACACTAATCCAGGCAACACGATGACCGTAAAATTTTCTCCAGCGGTTTTAAGCTCAGAAGCAACGCTAGACGCTTACATGCGTGGTAAAGAGACCATCGATACCATCAAAGCGGAGGCTAAAACCTCTTATATCAAAGGACAAGGCAACCTGGGGGCGCTAGAAGTGGTCTGGATTGTCATGACAAGCCCGCTTGTCCACGCCTGCAGCCCATTCATCAATAGTATTTATGTTCATTGCGTCCTTTTTATAGGCGCTGTTGGCAATCTTTGCTTCTATTGTTTGAATGCCCCCAAAATGGGGATGAAGTTGATCGTCCAAGCAACGCATCTTCTCCACAAAGACATTCGGATGTTGATGATCGCAATTTTCAATCGAAATCTCTTGGTAAGCACTGTAAACGTTCAATCAATGGATAAGGCTGAGGAGGTTTATACGCACCCTGCGATTCCCGTAACACAGATCCCACAGCCCCTCCAAAACCGTTTTCGACATTATATCGATCATAAGCATCTTCATCTTGATAAAGTAGATGGCCAATGTGCTGGCATGAGCGATTGGTTTGCTTACCTCTGCTTGCAGACAGAATCGGTCTTTAGAAATAAAGAGCAGCATTTAGTAGCCGTTGCGTCACAATTAAAAAACGGAGCCGGAAAGGAAGCCGCGTTATGGCAGCTTGGACAGTTTGACGGAGCAGATGGCTTTGAACACACTCCTCCTTTACTTGGATTAAAAAAACGAAGAGTGGAAAAGATCGTCAATCCAACGATAGAAAAGGCGATAAAAACCTTTAAACGATTAAAACCTGGTCTTTACGCACTTCGGACGCAGCCACAACGCGGCTCGGGGCATCGCATGAATTTTTACAAAGATGCCCAAGATAGTTATGTTTTTGATCCCAATGCTGGTTTGATCGCATTCAACTCGGATGCACAACTGGAGAATTGGGTCCGCTACAGCGTCGTGAACTACTACCTCTATAGCAGTATCATGGATATCCTTGGTAGAAAATCAAAGGGAAATTCAGAGCTAACGTTCGAGTACATTTCTTCACATTAAGGATAACAATCAACATGGCCGTGAAATTTTCCCCAACCGTTTTAAACTCGGATAAGACCCTTGGAAAATATCTAAGCGGTAAAGAGATCATCGATGCTATCAAAGCTCACGCCAAAACTCCTTATGTCAAGGGGCAAGGTAATTTGGGAGCTTTTGAGGTAGTTTGGCTTGCTGTGACAAGTCCCTTTAAAGTGTTCATCGCCATTTTTACCAGAGCAGCTGGGAATCTCTGTATTTATTCTTTTGGCGCAAAGAAAGAAGGTCAAAAGTTGCTCGCTCAAGCGAGTTATCTCGCGCATGATTCTATTCGCTGGATAGATTCTGTCCGCTACGGAGGGAATCTTCTAGCAAGCACCGTCAACGTGCTATCACCTGATAAGGCTGAGGAGATCTACACACATGTGCCCATCTCTGTGACAAAGATCCCCAAATCGCTCCAAACGAGTTTCCAGTTTTTCATCCGCAATGGCCTTCTCTATTTTGACAAGCAAGGCGGCCAATGCGCTGGGTTGAGTGATTGGTTCGCCAATCTCTATTTTCAAACAAAAGCAAATTTTAGGGACGAAGAACAACATTTAGTCGCGATTACGAACGCGTTGCGAAATGGTGCTGGGAAAGAGGCGGCCCTGTTAGAACTTGGACAAGTCGATACAACACCCTTGCTAGGGATAACGAAAAGGCAAATAGGTCCTGTTGTCATGAACGCGACGACAGAAAAAACTGCATCGGTCTTCCAACGTCTTAAACCAGGCCTTTACGCCGTGGGAACAAAAACGCATCGCCTGAATTTTTACAAAGGTAAAACATGCGATTACATCTTTGAACCTACCGGCGGCCTAATCGCACTCCATTCACCAGAAGAGCTTAAGCATTGGAGTACTACCTGGCTGCCCAGCAAAACACCATTCAAAGTCTGCCAGCTTTCTCATCGTACGGTTTCGACTTCACGCGACTTTGCAACTTTTTTATAAAGTCGAGCTTCAGGCAATTCAGGGATATCAGTACAATAGGATGCATGTCACTACTAATTCAGTGTAAAAATATTTCCAAATCTTATGGGTCGCGCACTCTTTTTGAAGAAGTGTCTATTAGCATTTTTGAAAAAAACCGGCTGGGACTGATTGGCATCAATGGTTCTGGCAAATCGACCTTGTTAAAGATCATGGCCGGATTAGAGACAGCCGATAGCGGCGAGGTTGTCAAAGTGCGTGGCCTCAAAGTGGGCTATGTTGCACAGGACTCCCCTCCCCTGAACGCCTCCTTGCGCCAAGTTTTATTGGAAGATCTGGCCGATGATCCTCGTCCTGATTACGAAAAGGAGATCGCACTGGAAATCACCTTAGGAAAAATGGGGTTTAGCGACTTCGACACACAAGCCAGTAAACTATCGGGTGGATGGCGCAAGCGTTTGGAAATTGCTAGGCAGCTCATTAGGGAGCCAGAACTCCTTCTCCTCGATGAGCCCACAAATCATCTCGACCTAGAAAGCATCCTCTGGCTGGAGAAATTTCTTCTGCAGTCCAATTTCGCCTTCATTGCTATTAGTCACGATCGAAGCTTTCTTTCCAAAGTGACAAAGAGTACGGCTGAGCTCGGCTATCGTTTTCCTCAAGGGATCTTTCAGATAGAAGCGCCCTTCGACCGATTCCTAGACCTGCGTGATGATTTTCTTGCTGGACAACGAGAGCGAGAAGGATCCTTGCGTTCCAAGGCAAGACGAGAGATCGAATGGCTAAGGTCCAACCCCAAAGCGCGCACTACAAAATCTGTCGCCCGTATCCAGGAAGCTGAACAACTCCTTGATGAGCTCAAGACCATCAAAGAGCGCAATCGCGAAAAAAATGTAGCGATCGATTTTTTTGCCTCGGAACGGGAAACGAGAAAACTCCTCTCGACACATAACCTCACCTATACCCTTGCTTCTAAAACGCTTTTTGAAAAACTAGACTTTGTTCTTTCACCTGGCAGCAGGCTGGGGTTGCTCGGAAAGAACGGAACGGGGAAAACTACTCTGCTAAAAATTCTAGCGGGAGAGATAAAGGCATCTCAAGGTACAATCAAATATGCCGACGATCTAAAAGTCGTCTACTTTGATCAAGAGCGTTTTCGCTTGCCTCAAGGGAGCACGATTCGCACTGCTCTTGCCACACATGGAGACTATGTGTATTATCAAGGGCGGGAAATCCATGTGATCGGTTGGGCAGAGCGCTTTTTATTTCCCGCTTCTCTGATCGATATGCCTATTGACAAACTCTCTGGGGGAGAACGTGCCCGCCTCTTAATTGCACGGCTTATGCTCCAGCCTGCAGATCTCCTATTACTCGATGAACCCACCAATGATCTCGATATCAACACCCTCGAAATCCTCGAAGAGAGCCTCCTCGAATTTCCTGGAGCCCTTGTCCTCATCACACATGATAGGACAATGTTGAGCCGCGTGGCTGATGAATTGCTTGAGCTAGGAAGAGATGTAAGACCACGCTTTTTTTCTAGCTTTTCTTTGTGGCAAGAGGACATCCAGCAAGAAATGGCACAGAAAACCTCATTAACTAAGACCTCAAAGACATCTTCCTCCCCTACCGCCTCCAAACGTTCTTGGAAACAGGCAAAAGAACTCGAAGAGCTCGAAAAGAAAATCCCCTCCTTAGAACTCGAGATAAAAGGTCTTCATCAACAATTAGAGGGTGCTTCGCCTGAAGAACTCCATACGCTATGTAAGCTTATCGATGAAAAGCAGATGCAGCTCGATCAATGTTACGCGCATTGGCAGAAACTGCTCGACACTTCGCCATAATTATTCCAGAGCATTTCTGTCTCAATTACAGCTTGGAAACATGAGACAAAATGCCAAGCAACATGGGTGCTAAAAAACGCTGTGACGAACGCGAGAAACGAGCGTTTGTCATACCCCAAATAAAATCTGCATAAGCGCTTCTAATAAACATGTCGGATGGTGTGTCCTACGGCGCACCTCCCGCGACCACCTTGCGCTTCATCTCACTGTGCCAAATCGCGTCCTCGGAGGCGGGCCGTGCGCAGCACTGATCCCGCCCGCCCTAACGGGCTCTCCTGCGGTGCGATTTCGCTTTGCAATCTGAATCGGCTGGCTGCTCCATGCGCTCACTCCCACTTCGTGGTTTCGCTCACGTCATGTCGCAGAGCGAGGATGAGAATGCAAAACCTTATCTCTAAAAGTTGATGCAACCCTAATAGCTTATCTTTTTGGTAGAGTCTTTTTGAGGTTTTTGAGGATTTCAGTCGTTTGATATTGTAAATCTAGTGTTTTCAATGTCTTTTTCAGGGTACTTGAACTCTTAATGTTATGTTCCTCAGCATAGAGGCACTTGCTTAAAAGATTCTCAGCAACGCTGCCTATAGATTTTTTTAAATTATCTTCGAAGTGAAATTCTTGAGGGGTAAGAGCTTTTATTGCGGCACTTGAAGTTTTGGAATGACTATAATGCTCCATCAAATATTTAGATTTTTCATCAACAAAACGCCAAGCATTTCCTTCGATGCTGCTTTTCGCAAGCTGCCAATCGGAAACCCCAATAATGCTCTTGAAGACATTTGTAATTCTGTACGAGACCCACCCAATCATTGCAGAGGAAAAAAAATTAGGCGTTGAATAGTTGTGGATACAATTTCTTATCCTTTGCTCGTTACTTCCGAAGATTATTTCATCTTTGCTCAAGCATTTATTGAAGTGCATAGTGCGCACGTACTCTTCAGCACCGCTATGTAATTTAAAATTTATCATAAAAGGTCCTCTAAATAGTGGGTTATTCAATGAGATTGATTATAATACTACGGTTGTAATATTTCTATCTTAAATATGATGTATATAGACTATGCAATTACAGTTCGATTTTTCTAATGTATTGAGCAACATTGGCAACCAATATTCCAATAAATGGATCATAGAATAAGTTCTTAGAACCTGTTTTAAAACCGCAACTTTTAGAGGGGGAGTTTTTCGATGAGGTTTTGCATTCTCATCCTCGCTCTGCGACATGACGTGAGCGAAACCACGCAGTGGGAGTGAGTGCGGTGAGCAGCCCGCCGATTCAGAGATCGCAAAGCGAAATCGCACCGCAGTAGCGCCCGTTAGGGCGGGCGGGATCAGTGCTGCGCACGTCCCGCCTACGAGGACGCGATTTGGCACAGCGAGATGAAGCGCAAGGTGGTCGCGGGAGGTGCGCCGTAGGACACACCATCCGACATGTTTATTAGAAGCGCTTATACAGAGGCTATCCTAAGTTTAAATCCATATCGGAAGCGCTTATGCAGACTTTAAATATAAATGAAAATTTCTTTAACTCTTAGGCGGACTCTTAGCTGCCAGGGAGCTCATCATTCACTGCTAGTAGCTCAAGTTCAAAGATGAGAAGAGCATTCGGTGGGATCACGGGGGGATATCCAGCTTCTCCGTAGGCGAGATAAGGAGGAACGTAAATTTCCCATTTTTCTCCTACTTTCATAAGTTTAATCGCCTCAGCCCAACCAGGGATCATCTGGTTGATCCCAATCGATTTCGGCTGGTTTTTTTCGTAGGTGTTTTCAAATACAGCTCCATTCGGGAAAGAAGCCTTATAGTGGATCGTGACAAAATCAAGTAGCGTTGGGGAAGCCCCAGATCCAGCGTTTGAAGAAAGCATTTTATATTGAAGGCCGCTTGGTAAAACGACAATTCCCGGTTTCGTCTTATTATGCTCAAGAAATTTCTCCGCAGCCTTTTTGTTTTCATCTGAAAGGCGGGCTAGCATTTGCCGCTGTTGTTGAAGCATTTGGTGCTGAATGGCGGCCATTACCTGACGGATTTCTTCCTCCTTCATTCTTGGCTTGGCATCGCTGAAAGCGTCCTTCAGGCCTTGATAAAAAATTGACAAATCTAGATCAGCAAATTGCATTTTAAGACCACGTCCTGTTTCAAGTCCAAGGCAGTAGCTAGCTTTATCGCGTGTATTTTTGTATTCACCGCTCTCCATATCTGGTCTCCAGGCTTGTAAAGATAGCATTTTAATCACAAGAGAGCTTTCAAGCAAACAAAGATCTGCGATATACTTCAACCCATGAAACTCATCGATCGTTTGCAGCAGCTCTATCCTGATAGTTCTAGGTCAAGTCTTAAGGCGTGGATCTTAAGCGGCAGAGTCGAAGGCAACCAA
>Ga0206862_1185_pt1 | contig 15480 bp, 17 predicted proteins | sample Alteio_BWOrgCont_43_FD_152625 | JGI IMG/M metagenome (GOLD analysis project Ga0206862, IMG submission 152625) | Enriched cells from forest soil in Barre Woods Harvard Forest LTER site, Petersham, Massachusetts, United States -... | ecosystem: Environmental > Terrestrial > Soil > Temperate forest >... | reverse complement strand
ACTTAACTGGGAGAGGCCTGCAGTCTTCAACGAACTGTTCAGCAATACGCTGGCGCCACTCAAGCCCTATGAGAGGGTTCATTCCTGAATGCAAAGGCGAAATAATGTTGCTACTCTAAAAATCAAATCCGCTACTTGAGGCGGGTTGGCAATGGAGTGCCCGGCTTGATTTGTGCCAGTGAAAGAGCGACACACTGGAACGAGGAGAGCGTATGGCACGAGGTAAGCGATATCAACCAGAGCAGGTAGTGAACCTGCTTCGTCAGGTCGAAGTTGTGGTGGCGAACGGAAAGACGACAGCGCAGGCATGCAAGGAAGCGGGGATCGTGGAGCAGACGTATTTTCGCTGGCGCAAGGAATACGGAGGTCTGCAGGTGGACCAGGCGAAGCGGCTGAAGGAGCTGGAACAGGAGAACACAAAGCTGAAGCGTCTGGTGGCGAACCTGAGCCTGGATAATCTCGTGCTGAAGGATATCGCCTCGGGAAACTTCTAAGCCCGGAGCGACGGCGCAGTGCGGTGAGCCACGCCTGTGAGCGTGGTGTGAGCGAGCGTCATGCGTGCCTTTTGCTGGGACAGCCCCGAGGCACGCAACGCTATCGGCCGACACAGCGCGAAGACGAAGATCGACTGACTCAGGCCATCGTTGCGCTGGCCGGCCAGTATGGGCGCTATGGGTATCGCCGGATCACGGCGCTGCTGGTGCGTGCTGGCTGGAAGGTGGGCAAGGACAGAGTCGAACGCATCTGGCGTCGCGAAGGGCTGAAGGTACCAAAGAGACAGAAACCGCGCGGACGGTTGTGGCTCAACGATGGCTCGTGTGTGCGGCTGCGGCCGACACACCCCAACCACGTGTGGAGCTACGACTTCATGAGCGCACGGACGCACGATGGGCGCAGTGTGCGCATCCTGAACCTGATCGACGAGTCTACGCGCGAGTGCCTTCTGATCCGCGCGGAACGCCGCTGGTCCTCGTCCAAGGTGATCGGAGCGCTGGCCGATGTCATGGTGATGAAGGGCGTTCCGGAACACATACGCTCGGACAACGGGCCCGAGTTCATCGCGAAAGACCTGCGCCTGTGGCTCGCCGACACGGGCGCAAAAACGCTGTACATCGAACCCGGCTCTCCATGGGAGAACGGCTATTGCGAATCGTTCAACTCGAAACTCAGAGACGAGTTCCTCAATCCCGAGATCTTTTACTCGATCAAGGAACTCCGTGTGCTGGCTGAACGCTGGCGCAGGCACTACAACACCGTCAGACCACACTCCTCGCTGGGATACAGACCACCAGCACCCGAGGCGTGGATGATAAACAACACGGGGCATGGAGAAGTGGAAACCGCTACGCGCTTCCCACTTCTCCACACCCCCGACGGCGGCTATCTGAACTCAGAGGTAGCTGCGCTACACTAACTCATCACTGGCACAAAACTTCGGGCAATCCACCCTCAAGTGCATTTACCGATTTGTTCAAGTGCGGCACCGAAGTTAATCTTCACCGCTGCACTGACGACCGAGACCAGACCCCATCGTTTAATTGCACTCCATTCGGCTGAAGATTGATTCAAGCGGCTTTGTGGTAGTGCTCGATTGATCAACTTCTTGTGGAGAGTTACCAGTAAGGACTTACGTTGATCGTAAGATTACTTCCCCTTGGTGACTTCAATCAGCTCAAGAGTTGCTGCCCGAAGATCTGGTCAAGATCAGAGGGAATTACGAGGATTCTCCGCTTTACTGGAAGAATGTCAAGGAAATTCGCGACACGCTCTGAATATTTTTTTTGCGTGCCGTAGGTCCCGATTTGTGTGAGCGATCTTACCCCTGATGGCGTTTATTTCATGCCCGGCAAGCCGGATCTACTAAGGTGCATTTCCCAGCGTTTCAAAGTGTATCGCGGCCATTTTTCGCCGCGGACCGGCTACTGCAATCTCCCTCAATAGCGGAACAGTACTGTGCTCGCGGCCGCGAAGCTACAATCTGACGACTCCAACTTTTTCCGCCGCCGATCAATCGATCCGTGCGCTTTACGCATGAACAGATCCGGAGTTTGCTGATCTGCTCTTCTGCGTATCCTTGCGCTCGCCAATGTGGAGCTTCGGTTTCATTGAAAATTCGATTTAGCTCTTCGCCGCGTTCAACTTCTACTCGATTCTCGATCACCACGGTGTCCAGTCTCTTACAAGGGTGCCGAGCGTTGGTGTGCTCAAGAAGTTGGTAGACGAGATGGTGCGCTGCTACTGCCGCGGCTAGCGGTATCAGGACGATTCATGGAGATCTCTTCAATGCCATTGCCAAGGTCGAGAGCTTTTCGTTTCTCTACCTCAATCCTCCGTATGACTCGGAGATCGGGTCAATGGAGAACAGGCGGATGGAGTTCCTGTTCCTGGAACATACATATAGGTGGCTGGTGGAGAGTGGGGTGCTGTTGTTGGTGGTACCTCAGGCGCGGCTCGACTCCTCAATTCCGCTGTTGGCCGAGAACTTCGCGGACCTTAGAGTCTTTCGGCTGACCGATCCCGAATCGGTACGCTTCGACCAGGTGGCCTTGTTCGGGGTCCGCAAAAGAATGCGTGGCCAGGATTACAGCCGGAACCGGGCAGCGTTGCACGAGATGGTGTGGCGGAGCGATATGCCAACGCTACAGGGCAATGAGACGCCCTATCGCGTGCCGGCATCACCGTCTTCGCAACTCGTTTATCGCGGACTGCCGCTCGATCAGATTGAGGACCTGATTGTCAGCTCGTCTGCCTGGAAACAAGTCGAAGCTCTCCTACTTCCAAATGAGGAGATGGCAGGTGGTCGACCGATTACACCGTTGCACGCTGGTCATGTGGGTCTTCTGTGCACAGCCGGTCTGCTCAACGGTGTCTTTGGACAGGGAGATGAGCGGCACATCGCGCGCTGGCGCTCGGTGAAATCAGTGACCGTCTTCGAAGTGAAAGAGAAAGGCTACACCGAAGTCCATAAGCGCGAGCAGTTCACCAACGAACTGGCCTTGGTCTACGAGGATGGGCGAACGCTGGTGCTCGGAGACAAGAAGAGAGAGGACCAGGATGCAGAACGCACATTTGCGGATGGGGCGACTTGAGTATCGCCGTAATTCAGGGAAGACTGACACCAAGATTTCGGTACAGGTGGATCGTTACGTCGGCAAGGGGGAGGACGCGCATCTGATCAGTCTGTTCGGAGGTGATGCTGAGGTGGGCGCAATCACAGCAGCGATTCATGAGAACCACACGTTCACCGTGATGTTCCCGGACGGCAAGGAGAAAATAGTAGGTTTCGGTCCAGACGCGATCTGCTATCGCGGCTCGATTGATCTGCAAGGGCGCAAACAAGCACTTCGGCATCTGATCGCGGTCTCAAGCTTCCTTCATGCCAATGGAAGCGCGGGACAAACGTTTATCCTCCATCTCGGGTCAGATACGAGAGAACTTGCATGGGCGAAGCGGACTTTTCGTCCATCCATGATAAGTCTCTGTCAATAGAAAACATGAAACTCCCGATGCGCGCCTGGAGAGCGCGCAACTAGGTAAGCCTGGGCAGGTTTCTTCGGGCTGCGCAGTTTTTGCCTCTCGGCTGGGCTCTTGCGTGATACGCAGAACCATCCATCCATTTGCTGTCCTGGGCTCTTGAGCCGGTCACAGAAGATTGAGTTTGGATTCTCTGCCAGTCTCGAAACAAGTGCCATGGAGCCTCGAGAGCGATAGCTCTGTCGCTCAGACGAAAAGATGCGAGACCTGGCAGAGTGCGCGCCGAAATCCTGTGTCTATGCGGCTACGTTCTGCTTGTCGCGTCGGACGAATGTTCGTTCGTCTCGATCGATAGCCAGCAGGTAGCCTGCCATCTTCCGCGCTACGGCGAGGATGGCTTGGATGTCTCTACATCAGCCGCTTCGGCTGAGTTCAGTACTTGTACACCAAGCACTCCTCACTTCAGCGACTTATACATCCAAACAAGTGGAAAGATGGAGAGCTCTCTTCTGGCTTTCCATCCGTCTTTCGGTAAACGACAAATGCCGTAAGGTTTACTGATTTCCAGTGGGTGACATTACATTAGGAGGGTGATTGCATAAGAAAATCAGCGAGGAAATTGAGCTGCTTGCGATTGGCAGAAAGAAAGGATGGCGGAAGCCAGCTCGACTGGCTACTCCAGAAAGATCAAGTGGCCCGAATTAAGTGCAAGGGTCTTCGCGTCAGGAACCAGATTCTCCGAGTGAGCTTCAGTCGAAGGGTCAGCGTTCATCTGGGTCTTCAACATGGTCACCCCGGGCCAGTTCGTTTCGTCTATGTCCCTTGACGCTTAGGGATCGAACTGAAATGCGGCGAACAGCGTTGGGGGTTCGCACGACCAATACACGACCATCGTACGGTCGAAACCATCCCAAATGGTCGTAAACCATCCTAAATCCTACTCTAAACGGAATCATTGAAAACTTTATCGCATTCGACTGACTGGCACCCGATCGAGCAGACCATCGGGTTGATCTCAGTGTGGATGTTCTGAAGTACGCGGCGAGAGTCAAGACCCCGACGCTGCTGATTACTGCTTCTGGCTTATCGGTCAACCGGATGTGGCACTGCGTCAGATCAAGCGAGGTGACAACCTTCGCAAGTGGGAAGTCGAAGTAGGGATTTGACTACTACAACACCAAGACCGGTCAGATCGAATCCGGCGGGAGGATGTGGTCGGCGGCGTACTACCGGATCACGTCGGCTTGATTTTGGGCGAATCCTGTTGATGCTCTGTCGACATGCGGAGTTACTGCGCCGCACGGGATGGAGGACGAACAATCGGGGAGGTTGGAGATATCTCCATGTTTTCACCAACTCAAGTCAGGGAATGCCCCCTCGACGTGGTGGGTCGGGAGGTCAACTAAAAATTGCTTGTACTAGTAGTGGGGGTTCGAGGCCGATTTCGCGACAAGACGACGAAGAAAAATGAAGTTTTTCCTCCGAGAGTGATTGGATCGGTGGTGGGACGCCAACACGGCCAGGAAGCGCTCAGCTCGAGCGCAGCCGTTTGGTAGGTTAGGTCCACCCATCAAGTCATGGCAAGTCTCCGCACTGGCGAGAGCTCACAGCGGCAGAATATGGCGCCCTATCCCCTGATCTCGGCGATGGGGGGAATCCCGGGACGTACTTCGCCACCGGCTATGCCAGCGGCGGCTGCCTTGGATCCGATTCGCCAAATTGCTGGCAAGAAGAGTTTACCGGTGGATCACGGATGCAGTAACATTCACGGATCGTGGGCGGTGATCATATTATCGTTATTAGCGACCTGCATATCAGTGCTGCGGCGCTAGATGACTTTGACTGTGAACTGGAGAGGCATTTCGTATCTTTCCTGGAAGGCGATCTGGCGCTCAGGCCTTACGCGGTAGAGTTGGTCATCAATGGCGACTTTCTAGACTTCGTGCAGGCTCCCCCGCATAGCGGGTCTAATCTGCAGTCACAATCGCCGGAGAAGGTTCCACTGTGTTTCACCCAACCACAATCCCGCCAGAAGTTGGCCGCAATACATGCCGCACATGAGCAAACGTTCCGAGCCTTGCAGAGATTCCTGGCCGCTAATGCGGCTAATTCGCTCGTCGTGCTGCCCGGCAATCACGATGCCGATTTCTTCTGGCCCGGCGTTCGTGAAGATTTCATTAGCTTTCTGTGCGATCGCGACGCGGTACTCGCCAAACGGATTCATATCCACTTGCAGAGCGCGTATCGGCCGAACAAGTGCAGGCAGGTGTGGATCGAGCACGGCCAGCAGTATGATCCGGTGAATTCGTTCTTCGTCTCCGAGCGACCATGCTGGAGCGAAGAGAATCCGCCGATTCTGAGTGACGGGAAGCAGGACCGACTCTACGCCTGTCTGGGGACGCGTTTCCTCATCGATTACCTGAACAATTTGGATGCGGAATATCCTTTTGTCGATAATGTCAAACCATTTGCGCGATTCGTACGGCTATTTCTGGTCTCAGTAGCGGATCCTCACTTTGGTCCCATGAAGGCGGCCGTAGCCGGTTGGCGCATCATCGAGTACCTGTCGAAGCTGGCGCTGACTCACCCGAGAGATTTGCTCGGCGTGGAGAAAATCGAGGAGAAGGAAAAGACGGACCTGCTTGTCCGGCTTCAGGAGGCAGCGCGGCGCAAGGATGCAATATTTGCCCGGATCAACGATGCTTATCCGGGCGACCGCGATCTCCGGATGCTTCTAAGTGATCCAGCGGAGCGGGGTCGCATTTTCGAGTGGCTGGCGGATCACCTGGACTTCCTGGAGGAGCCGTCGGTAAAGAGTAAAGAGGATTTGCTCGGTCTTGATGGTGTTGATGATAGCTATCTTTCGCTTTCCAAGGGATTTCGGCTGAATGAGACTGCCCTTCTCGTGGATGCAGCCATCGGACTGCTGGATCATCGGAGTCAGGAGGCAGTCGAACTTGTCATCATGGGACACACACATGAGCCCGTCGAGAAGCCCGAGGGCTACTACAACACCGGATCATGGACGCGTTACTACCGCTTCGATGGAGATGTCCGTCCTTCATCTTGGTCGATACTCAAGGAACAGTCGTATGTTAATTTTCCATTTAAACTAAACTATGTTGACATCGATATCGATCACCCTTCTGCGGCGCAGATGATCTGCTTCAAAAGCCGGGACTATGATTGACGTTACTTTAGACGTGAAGGGAAATGGCGGCCTTCTTAAAGTTGTTTGGAGATCGCCAGCTGCCGACGTGGCGTCATACCAAATCGACTTCAACCGATTAATGAATCGGTCTGCAGAGGTGCGTGACCGTCTTCACAATCTGATCACAACAGCGATGAAGAATCGCTCTGACCATCAGTCTCTGAGGCTCGGCCTTGAACTGAAAGAGTTGGCAAGGGCAGGCCGCAAACTTCGAGACGCAATTTTCTTTGCTGAAGCAGGCTACAACGACGAAGAAGGCTTCGAAGCAGAAGAGTGGTTGGTTTCGCTCACTGAAGTTGTGATTCACGTTACCATCGACAGGCAAATTTACATTCCATGGGGACTTGTTTATGACGGCGACCCCGAAATCCTTTCAGACGAAGCCGAGGACATATCAATCGCCAAGTTTTCTGGCTTCTGGTGCTTGAAGTATAGGCTGTCTACTCTCTACAACCGAATCCGCGGTGGAATCGTGCGCAACCCGAGAACCACGGGCGAGGCCCGAATCGTGAAGCTTGTTAATGAAGGGGCATGGGCCAAGGCATTCAACCAGGTGTCGGAAGCAGAACAAAAGCTAGTGGCTGCGATGTTTAGGGAGAACGATATTTCTTCGAGCAAGGACTTCGAGAAGATTTGGAAGACCCAAAAGAAGTGCTTGGAAACCGACCTTTTGTACTTCTTCGGCCATGCAGATGGAACTGCTCTCGCCTTTCGCAAGGGTGATCTCCTGACGATGGACGATTTCCCGGAAATCCTGAGGCGAAAACCCCCAGCTGATCGTCCGGCATGCATGGTTTTCCTGAATGGCTGCCATACAGCGATCGGAAACGACAAGGAGGGAGGCTTTCTGCAAGCCACCGCTTACGGGGGCTTCTGTGGTTTTGTGGGCACCGAGTCTGAAGTCCCGGATGTCTTCGCCCTGCGTTTCGCCAATGCGTTTCTGAGCCAACTGCTCTACACCGGGTCAAAAGCTATTGAGGTAATGGACAAGATCCGACGAGATTACTGGCCGCTTTCTCTCGCTTACAACCTATCGTGTCATCCGGACTTCCAGTTCAATCCGCACGGCGTAATCCCTCCGGATATGTTGCCGACTCCCGATTTCTCAAAAGACGCAATCGGGAGCGAAAAGGTTTGACCGCTATGACATCCTCCATTGATGGCAAAACGGCGAAAAGATGGCCTCGGGATCCCTATAGGGGGCTGACATACTATACAGCGGGTGACGTTCCACTGTTCGCCGGCCGTGAGAGCGACATCGACGCGGTTTGTGGATCGATTGGGCTTGGTAACATCCGCATTCTCCTGCTGCATGGCCTGACAGGTTGCGGAAAATCGTCATTCCTTCGTGCCGGATTAATCCCTGCTCTCGAAGACGAAATCGCGGGATATGAGTTTCTGCGCGACGAGAAGGGCAGGCCGGACTTCGTCCGCTCTACCGATGACCCGACCGCAAGTCTTGCCCGTGCCATCCATCGGTTCATAAAAAGAGAATATTCTTCCGCTCCAGAGAGCAGGAGGACCGACGCTCGAGACGTCAACGGATCATCGAACTCACTAAGATATGAACCGAAGGAAGGTTCGGCAACTGCTAGGACGTCCCTGGTCCTTGATGTCCATGTGGATGAAGCAGAATTCGTCCGTGCTGTCGCCGTTGATACACAGAAGCTTGTGAGGACGGTGGAGCAGATCGCATCACAAAGACCTCGAACGTTTGTTTTGGTGATCGATCAGGTTGAGGAGGTCGTTACTCTTAAGCCAGATTCAATGGGTGATCCGGCGAGAATTCAGTTCTTTGACTTCTTAGCGGACCTTAGTCGTAGTCGTTACGACTTGAAGATGATCATTTGTTTTCGTACGGAGTATCATGGCCAGTTCTATGCGCAGCTAAGGTATGGGGCGGACGTCAGTCGCATCAATGACTATTACCTGAATGACTTCACGGAGGAGCAACTTCTCGAGGCCATCTTGCGGCCTACATCTAGGGAGCAGGTTCCTGGGTATGGGGTGCCTTACGACCACTATCGCTTTGACTATGAGGCGGACTTGCCGGGAGAGATTGCCAAGGCTCTGCTCGCTCGGGGTCTTTCCGGCGGGGTCCTTCCCGCGTTGCAGATTGTCTGTCGGCGCTGGTATGAGGCGGCCAAACTGAAGTCGTCGACTGGAACGGATGAAGAGGATGGGGAAATTACTGTTCCGGTACGGTCGAATGCAGAATACGGCCTCGTTGACGTTGAGTTCAACCCGAAGATAACGCCATTCACTATCAAGAAGACTTCTTATACGACTCTAGGACGTGTTGCGGGCCAAGTCATCTCTTACGTGCAGAGCGAACTAGAGGCAGCACTGAAAGAACCGTTCGCCGAAAGAGTAAGAGCTTCCGGACGGCGCAATGAAATTGACGGATGGCGACGAGTACTAACATCCCTCGTCAAGACGCAGATTAATGGTACCGTAACGACCAACGTGATTCCCGAAGAGGCGCTGAGAAAGGAGGCAGCAAGAAAAGGATGCAAGATCGAGCCGAAGGACATGCTTCTGTTCTTGAGCGACGAAGGTCGCCGCATACTTCGATTTGTCGATGTTACCAAACACACCACAAAGGAGGTCATCCGCTGCTGCAGTTTGGGGCATGACATTCTGGCTAGCGCACTTCAGGAGTGGAGCGAACGAGCCAGACCCGAATCTTATAACTCGATTGGGGGCACCGTGCGCGATACACGGACCGCGAGCAATGTAAACGGCAAAGCCTATGCGATGAACGTCATGACGCCGATGGAGCCCTGGAAGAGTCCCATCCTGCGGGGTTTATTCTCCGTTCTCAGTGCGGTCAAACCATTGCAAAAGGACCTGAAGGGCCTGTCTTCCAATCACTTCGCGCAATGGGTAATCGTAGGACGCGACCGATTCCCGCACCTCTCTCCCCGACAACCTCGCGAAGATCTACGCTACGATTACTTATTCTTTTTTAGTAATTTCAATGGGACCTGGAACCAGTACCTCGACGGCTTTTCCGCCGTCCTTTCCAGGGGATTGGACCTGATTTGGAGATGGAGCGAAAAGTATCCCGGTTCGGTCCCGGTGATACCTTTCAAGGGCTATATAAACCAAGTTCAGTTCGATACCGATTATTACTACAACGCTTATCCCAAGGCGACGATCAATGATGTCAAAGCCGCACTTCGAGTGCATGACGCTTTGGAATCCTTTAGCAAATCCAGTCAGACACTTTCATCAGCTGAGTTCGAGAAGGCGTACCTGAGATTTCTAATCGGTGTGCTGCCGGACCTTGGCTCTACTGGCATGGCTCCGGAGGAAACGTGATGGCAGTCTCTGGCCTGACCATATTCTCGCCGATCCTTGAAAGCGATGCTATGGGCATCGAACACGCCTCGTCGGTACGCCGGTACCTTGCGACCTTACCGAGAACCCATAACAGCCCTTTCGCGCGAGTTCCTAGCACTCACTTTGCGCGTCTGGTCGTTATGGACGATGTCGTCTTTGTAGGTGCGCCAGCGCGCGAAGAGCATCTTACGTCGCGCTATCTGCTCTTTGAGGCGACTTTCGACAGCGATCTCGACACGTATCTAGCCCGCATGGCGCGGGAAATCCCAGACCACGTGGACTCGATCTGGAGCCATTGTGTAGGTTACCCGGGAGCGGTGGATCCCACCGCGTTCGTTGGGTATATGAAGAAATGTCAGGTCGAAGCAACATTCTCCTTCGCCGACGTCAGTGATAGGACCGTGCAGCAGAACCTGAAGGCCCTTCAGGTTCAGTCAGCCCTTGCTCACTTCATTGAAAGAAACCAGGGTAGGCCTGCCACCGAGATACAGATGGCATTCGGCGTCTTGTTGGAGAGCCTAGCAAAAGCGCCGCCGCCGCTGCCTGGAGGCATTGACTCGGAGACGACTGCCGCGGAGAACGGCACTCATGACTAACGTGAACGCTGCCGACATCCAAGGGTTTGTACTGCGCGGATATAACTTTCCGGTCGCGCGATATCTCTTTCTCGAGATTTCGCAAGATAACGGCCGACACTTCGTAAGCCGTCTAACGCCTCAAATCACTACTGGCGAGCCGTGGGATAAAAAGCCTCGCTCAACAGTGAACATCGCGTTCACGTACAAAGGCCTCGTAAATCTGAATCTGCCGACCCTGGCCTTGTTCAGCTTTCCTGCAGACTTCGTCCAGGGTATGAAGGAGAGAGGTGCAATCCTAAACGATACGGGAAAGAACTCATCTGAGCACTGGGACCTGATGTGGAATGAGGAACAGGTTCATGCGTGGCTGAGTGTTGACGCGCTATCCGCAAATGAGTTGGATCATAGATGCGCGGAGCTGCAGGAGCTCATGCAGGAGACGGGCGGAGCCGTCGTGATCGGATCGCAGGATGCGTGCGCAGTATTGATCGACGGCAAGTACACTAACACGGAACATTTCGGCTACACGTACGGGTTTGGCAATCCTGACTATCTGGGTGTAATGCGGAACAGCGGGCCGGGGCAAGGTAAGTTGGAGTATGACGGCAGATGGGGGGTGCTGGCGACCGGCGAGCTTCTTCTAGGTTACCGCAACGAGGCAGGAAATCTGCCAGATGCACCCGTTCCGAAACTATTGGCGAAAAACGGCACTTTTATGGTGTATCGGAAGCTGCACCAGAATGTCGCGGCTTTTCGTAATTATCTCGACGATCAGGGCAGGCGGTATCCTGGTGGAAGAGAAAAACTGGCTTCGAAATTCGTCGGCCGGTGGCGAGACGGAACTCCCGTCGAGCTTTCGCCGCACCATCCGGATCCGGACATTGTCGCGGATCACAATAGGAACATGAATTTCACCTACAGCAGCGATTTGAATGGCTCGCGCTGTCCGATCGGTGCTCACATCCGCCGCGGAAATCCGCGGGATGCATTTGGATTCAACGGTCAACTCGTCAATCGCAGACGTATAGCACGGCGCGGTGTCCCCTACGGACAATACGTTCCAGAAGGTCTGCCGGTTCGAGATGAGGACGAGCGCGGTATGATCTTTATGGCATTGAATGCGAGTATCAGCGGTCAGTTTGAGTACATTTGCCAACAGTGGATTGAGTACGGCAACGATGCGAGGCAGGGAATCGAGAAGGATCTATTGGCGGGCAATCACAACGGCCGCGGAAGGTTCATTATTACGGGTACGGAAGATCCTTCGGATCCTCCGTTTGTGTGCGGCAACATCCCGAATTTCGTTGAAGTACGAGGCGGAGACTATTTCTTCGTGCCGAGTATCACTGCGCTAACAATGATCGCTGGGGGCACTATAGATCCGCGCTGAGGCTGTCAAGCTTTCTAAATCCGTGTCCCAACGACGCCAAGACTACCACCTGCTAACGGGCCCCCAAGTCGGCCTAGGTGAAGTCTGAGCGTTTGTCCTTGCAAATGATTGGCCGTAGGCTCAAGTTCGACCGTGTGCGGTTTGTTTCTCTAAAAGTAGCCTATGCAGGCTGCGTAGGACAGGGGAAATGCCGGTCGACTGCGGTAAACCCAGGCATCCTGGACCACATCGAACAGACCCCGACCGAAAACTAGGGCTCAACTGGAGCTCCTGGTAATGAATCAAAAAGGGGCGCAATCGTTACTGTCCAGCAAGGTCAAGCTCGGGGCAAACGCCTCGGCGGCAGCTGGCCCCAAGGGTCGTACCGCAGAAGTTGCGACTGACATTGTTATGAACGCGGAAATCTTGTCGTATTCTCGTAACAAGGGCCTGTTTGCGGGTGTTTCTCTGGAAGTCGCACCCGGCATCCTCACCCACATGAACGCTGACCACGTAGATTCGATGATCCTGCTGGCACGTTCTCATGTTGGAGCTGAGGCAACGGAAGCGATCATGACTTCGGTCGATCGACTCGGCTTTACTCTTCGATTGAAAACGAGTGAGGGAATGAAAGGCGTTCGCATCAACTTCCCCCGCGAAGTAGCGACCCCGATGGAGACGCGGACGGTGCTGGTCGAGATGGTCCGCCAAGCCAGGCAATAAGCGCAATCGGGCGAAGAGAGTTTACCCACAACGAAGAATTCTTATCCGCGATCATCCTGGAGGAATGAAATGGCTACCACCACGCTGAAAACGAGCAGCTTGCCGCGCGAATTTATCTTCAACGGCTCACGTATTCCCGACCCGGATCCACGCATGAGCATCGACCAGGTCCGCGACCTGCTTACGCCTTCGTATCCCGAAATTGCTACTGCGACGATGACCGGGCCGGAAGATACGGGAACCAGCCTGCGTTACTCCTTCTCCAGAGCCATCGGGTCGAAGGGTTAAAGTCATGCCCCGGTCTGAGATGACACGAGAGGAACTGGTCACTCTGCTCGCGATGAAGGCGATCGCACCGCCTCCGGAAGCGAACAAATTACTTGCGAGGCATCTCCAATGCAAAGAGTCGATACGTCTCGCCGGCGCCGTCCGACAAGCCATGGACCGGTTCGCGGGCACAGACAGCGTGCCGCTCTCCACTCCATCGGAACTCCTTCCGCCCCTGGGATAACAACCCTCGCGCCTGCTTTCGGTCAGGCTCTTTCCACCCTCGCCACGGTGCCAACCGAATACAACCACGAAGTCAACGCGGGGCTGCTTTACGATCGCGCGTGAAATCGACGAGAGTGTGCGCCAGTCGCTCAACCGTGGGACCAGGGACCTTTGGGTGCGGCTGACAGACGTGGTCACTCACATGGTCGACAAACTGAATGACCCGGAGTCGCGATTTCATGCTTCGTTGGTCACGAATGTCTTCGACCTCGTTGATTTGCTTCCACGTCTCAATGTGAATCAGGATGAGGAGCTGAATCGGTTTGCGGCGGAGATCAAGGATCGCCTGTGCAACTTCAGCGCACACGATCTGAAGAAGAATGAGATTCTCCGCGTAGCAACCGCATCGGACGCCGCCCAGATTTTGTCGCAGATGGACGCAGTCCTGCGCGGCCGGGAGCAAGACTCGGACGAGCCGAACACGAAGTCTACGCTGCAGAACGCGCCAAGTGTCGATGACATCTTCTCGCACATGTCGGCGTATATGGAGGCTGCGACGCCATGACAAAGCACCTTACCCCCGCGGTCCGAATTCAGAAGGCCCGGACCGCGCTCCTTCTCGATCATCCTTTCTTCGGCTCACTCCTCTTCCGACTGGGTGCACGGGCCTCAAACTCGATTCAGACCATGGCCACGGATGGCGTCTTCCTGTTCTACAACCCGGCATTGGTCGAGACGTTGAACGCGGCAGAACTTGCCGGCGTCCTGGCTCATGAAGTCATGCACCCGGCACTGCAGCATCACACGCGTCGCGGAGATCGGGATCCAAAACGCTGGAATGTGGCATGCGATTATGCCATCAATCCTCTGCTCCTCGATGCAGGGCTCACGCTGCCAAAAGATGTTCTCATCGACCATCGCTTTCGCGGCATGAGCGCAGAACGCATCTACAACCTGATCGAGGAGCAGCAAGACGAGAACGGCTCAAACGGTGAACGAGGGAGCGAGGATGGTTCTCCTACCAACGGAGAGGGCGCAGATCAACCCAACAATCCGAGTGCAGATGGCGAGCCTACTGCTCCCGCAACACCGGGCGGCTTTGGCCAAGTGCTGGACGCTCCTGAGCCCGCAGGAGACGGCGGGGAGACCGTGGCTGAACAGGCGCGGGAATGGAAGATAGCCGTCGAGCAGGCAGAGAATGTCGCGAAACTAGCCGGTAAACTCCCGGCCGGGGTCACTCGCAGCCTTGAACAATCCGAAGCGGCAGGTGTGGACTGGCGCGAGTTGCTGCGCCGCGCCTGGTCAGAAACAATTCCCTCTGACTACAGCTGGATGCCGCCCAACCGGCGGCACATCTGGGCTGGGCTCTATCTCCCGGGTGTCAGGTGTGAAGGCGCCCCCTGCGAGAATGGAGCGGATTTCTGCCTCGAAGAGACCGAGTTGACGCGCGTTGATCGACCCTGAGTAGCACCCGCTTCCGTTTTTTTTGAGCTTCATTTAACTCTTGGGCGGGTGACAGTAAACCAGGCTCCCGTCAGCATTTCGAAACACCTTCATGATAGTTATGACATCGATGATGCGCCGCTCTGCATAACTTGTGGGTCACTAATGGTCCGCAACGGCGGCTGCGACGTGCGTAAATTGTGGCGGAACAAGCGGCTGCTCGTGAAATGTGTGATGCCGCTTCTCTTTCCCATGATTCCAGCTAGCTGACGAGCAGTCCGGAACCAACCGTCCAGTGCCCTTAAATCGCCACAGGCTGTAGTTTCAGTCGCCGAAGCAACTGCGCATTAACCGCTACGATGATGGTGGAGAGACTCATTGCGACGGCGCCAATGCTCATGGGTAGATCGAATCCCCAGCGGACGAGGAGGCCAGCTGCCACCGGGATGGCGACAAGGTTATAGGCGGTCGCCCAAACCAGGTTTTGGATCATCTTCCGGTAGGCAGCACGAGATAGTTCGATCGCTCCCACAACGTCTCGAGGATCGCTGCGCACGAGCACGATTCCGGCGGACTCAATGGCTACATCGGTTCCCGCGCCAATTGCGACTCCGACATCTGCGGTCGCCAACGCCGGCGCGTCGTTCACGCCGTCACCCACCATTGCGACCCTCTTGCCGCCGGACTGAAAGCGCTTGACTGCCAAAGCCTTGTCAGCGGGGAGAACCTCAGCTGCGACTTCATCGATACCGATCCGCCTGGCGACTGAATCGGCCACGGTCTTGGAATCTCCGCTAATCATTGCGACCCTGATGCCGAGGCGATGAAGCTCCTCAACGGCCTCT
>Ga0206862_1184_pt1 | contig 15569 bp, 15 predicted proteins | sample Alteio_BWOrgCont_43_FD_152625 | JGI IMG/M metagenome (GOLD analysis project Ga0206862, IMG submission 152625) | Enriched cells from forest soil in Barre Woods Harvard Forest LTER site, Petersham, Massachusetts, United States -... | ecosystem: Environmental > Terrestrial > Soil > Temperate forest >... | reverse complement strand
GTTCTATTGATGACGGTAAACCCGGGGTTTGGTGGTCAGTCATTAATTCCGGAAGTCTTTGAAAAAATTCAATTTGTCAGAGAGGTTTGTTCAAAACTTGATATTACTTCACTATCACCCACCACTCCAAAAAATGATGCGGAAGAGCAATCACGTGTGCCCTTTTGTATTCAAATTGACGGAGGAGTCAATCTCGACAATATCGCTACCTGCACACAAGCCGGAGCCAATTTAATTGTGGCTGGAACAACGCTTTTTCATTCTACCGACATGAGAGAAGCCATCCAATTATTACGTAAGAGAGGGGAGGAAGGCCAATTAAGGGAACCTTTAAAGACCCTAGATGCTCCGCTCATCTTACCGAAGAAGAAATCCTCTAAGAATTAATCCCTAGATTAAGGAAATCATGACAACAAGCAATCAGCTAGTTCCAGGAATGACCCTTTCCATCAATGGTAAACTCTATCGAGTGGAATCCAGCTTAAAGGTGACAATTCCAAAGGGAACTCCTTTCATTAAAACAAAATTAAAAGATCTTCTCACTCAGGAAGTCATCGAAAAGAACTTCAAAATCAATCAACCTGTCAAAGATGTCGCTCTGGTGGAACGCAAACTAGAATTTCTATATCCCGAAGGCGACGGCTACCTCTTTCTCGATATCACCAACCTTGATCAGGTAATGATTTCTACTTATGTTGTGGGGAATGCAGTTCTCTATCTAAAGGAAGGAGTGGAGCTAAAGGCTCTTTTCTATGGGGACTCTACATTTGCTGTGGAACTGCCTCAATTTCTAGAATTAATGGTTGCCAAAGTCAATGAACCTAATTCAGACTCTAGCGAATCAAAAATTGCAGTGCTGGAGACCGGGGCGAAAGTTGAGGTTCCTCCTTTCATTGAAGTGGGTGATATCATTAAAGTTGATACAAAAATAGGCGAATACATACAACGCGTTTAGCAGAAGATGTAATTCGTGTTCGATGGTATTCCTATTTTTCAAGTTGAATGAAGGAGCGTTATGAAATTTTTTAATAAGTATCTGGGACTTATTGTGCTAGGCGGGTGCATTCAGTCATTGCATTCAGCTGATGTTGGGCCTTCGATTATTCAAAACCCGACCACAACAAACCCGTCATCAACATCAACAAAGGTGAATGAATCGCCACTACCAGGAGTCAAGTCGGCAGCCTCTACAACGACTCCTGCAGCATCAACGACGACTCAGACGACACCCCAGGCATCATTAACAGCACCGGCGCAAGTGACAACTAAAACGGAACCGCCTAAGGTTCCCGAACGAGCTCAGGAGATCTTGAATTTCTGGTTTGGGACTCTGACAGGGCCCGACTCCTTCCCTTTAAGCAAGGTCGATCTATGGTTGGGAACGACTTCAGAAGATCAACGCGAGCTATTAGACCATTTTAGCAAAGATGTCGAAAATGCACGAAGAGGCGATTATAATTCCTGGAGGGATACGCCCCAAGGAAGGTTGGCGCTGATTCTTTTGTTGGATCAAATACCTCGTATTATCTTTAACAACTCTCCACAAGCTTTTTCTTCAGATGCCATGGCAAGAGGTTTAGTCTTGGAGGGGGTACAGACAGGTGAGGACAAGGCTTTATACCCGATTCAGAGGGCTTTTTTCTATTTCCCTCTGATACATTCCGAATCCTTAAGTTATCAGCAGTTGGCTGTTCGCCTGTACAATAACCTTTACAATGACTCCTCTGATATCATGAAACCTAACATTGATGTATTTAGAAACTTTGCTCTCAGCAACTATGATGTGATTAAAAGATTCGGACGATTCCCTTTTCGCAATGGAGCGCTTCAACGCGTCTCTACACCTGAGGAGAATATTTATTTATCACAGCCTAGGTAATAACAGACAACCTTTTTACCTTAGAAGGATATAAAAGTGGAATTAAAGCACGTAAAGGAACTCATGGCTGCCATGGGTCGAACCGGTACAAAAAGACTGGAAATCAAGCAAAAAGACTTCGAATTAGTTTTAGAAAGGGCAACTTTGCCCTTATCGGGGACTCAGGTCCGATCTGGTGACGAGATCGAGATTCCAGATTCTCTTAGCAGTCAAGCGATTCGAACCGACCAAGCCCTCTCAAAAGGAGCGGAAATGTCTGCAGCGCATATTGCTCCCTCCTCAGCGCGGAAGGCGTCACCTCCCGAGAATAGTCAGTCCACTTATGTACAGTCCCCTATGGTGGGAACCTTTTATAATGCCCCATCACCTGAAAGCCCCCCTTTTGTAAAAGTGGGCGATCGCATTGAAAAGCATACAGTCGTTTGCATTATTGAGGCCATGAAAGTGATGAATGAAGTTAAGGCCAATATGTCAGGGGTCATTGCTGAGATTCTAGCTGAATCAGGCCAACCTGTAGAATTCGGATCGAAATTATTTAGAATCGTAGAGTAAATGAACCATGAAAAAAGTATTGATTGCGAATCGAGGCGAAATCGCTGTTAGGATAATTCGTGCCTGCCATGATTTAGGTTTAGAAACAGTAGCCGTCTACTCCCAAGCCGATTCAGAAGCTCTGCATGTGCTGCATGCCAATGAGGCGATTTGTATTGGTGAGGCACCTTCTCAGCGCTCCTACTTAAAGATCCCTAATATTCTTTCTGCTTGTGAAATTACCGGAGCCGATGCGATTCATCCAGGGTATGGTTTTTTAAGCGAAAATGCCAACTTTGCCTCTATTTGTGAAAGTTGCGGCCTAAACTTCATTGGCCCCTCTCCTCAATCAATTGCACTTTTAGGGGATAAAGCCAAAGCTAAAGCCACTGCCAAAAAAGCCGGATGTCCTGTCATTCCAGGGTCTGAGGGTGTTGTGGCTGATATCAAAGAAGGATTGGAGGAAGTAAAGCGCATTGGTTTCCCTATATTCATCAAAGCAGTTGCCGGAGGGGGAGGAAAGGGTATTCGCATTGCTCAGAATGAGGCGGAGTTTATACGCTTATTCGAAGCTGCGCGAACAGAAGCGTATGTCAGCTTTGGAAATCCCGATGTATATCTAGAAAAAATGATCCTTAATCCTCGACACATCGAGGTTCAAGTTTTAGGCGATAAACATGGCAACTATGTGCATTTAGGCGAAAGAGACTGCACAACACAGAGACGCAGGCAAAAACTGATTGAAGAGTCTCCTAGTCCTGTTTTAAATGATCGCCTTCGAAAAAAAATTGGCGAAGCCGCTGTTAAAGTGGTTAAAGAGGCCGGTTATTATTCTGCAGGCACTGTCGAGTTCCTATTGGACCAAAATCACGACTTTTATTTTATGGAAGTCAATACTCGCATTCAAGTCGAGCATACTGTCACAGAAGAACTCACAGGTATTGACTTGGTCAAACAGCAACTCTTAATTGCGCAAGACAAGCACTTGCCTTTCAAACAAAAAGAGATCAGCTTTAGTGGACATGTGATCCAATTTCGAATCAATGCCGAGAATCCTCAGCAGAATTTCGCTCCCTCTCCCGGAAAGCTAGAGTACTATCTTCCTCCAGGCGGGCCCCATGTCCGTGTGGATAGCGCTTGCTATTCAGGCTACTCCATCCCTCCCAATTACGACTCGATGATCGGAAAGCTGATCGTAAAGGGAGAAACGCGCAAAGAGGCCATAGCGGTAGGTAAACGCGCATTAGGCGAATTTCATATTGGCGGCGTTCATTCGACGATCCCGTTTCATCTGTATATGCTCGAGGATACTAAATTTTTGGATTGTGATTTTGACTTAACCTACATAGATAAACTCATTCAAGACGGATGCGATTTTGTCCTTGATTGAATCAGTTTTTCAGCTATTTCGGCTAAAAAGCTTATTCAAGGCAAAAGAATTACCAGGAATTGCTGCCAGTTTTTAACTTTATTTGAAAATCTATGAAAGTAAAAAAAATAGTGAAAGGTACTTTTAAAAAAAATTCTAAATGAATTATACTTAAATTAGTAAATGATTCAATTCAAGGTTGTTATGAAATTAAATCTTGCCTATTATTCAGATCCCGTTCTTAGAAAAAAAAGTGAAAGAATCGAAGGAATCGATGACGAACTAAGAAAACTCGTGGATGACATGATCGAAACGATGAACGCAGTGGATGGAATTGGATTAGCTGCTCCTCAAGTTCACCGATCGATTCGATTATTCATTGCCTGCCCTCCTGTACAGAAGCCTAATGGAAAATGGGAACCGGGAAGAGTGCGCGTCTATATCAACCCGGAAATTCTTGAGTCCAGCCAAGAGATGCAAACATTTTCCGAAGGATGCTTATCAATTCCTAATTTCTATATGAAAGTAACGCGGCCTTATAAAATCAAAATTAAAGCATGTGATCTTTACGGGACTATTTTTGAAGAGACTCTATCCGGATTTCCAGCAACGAATTTCATGCATGAGTTTGATCATTTAAATGGTATTTTGATTGTAGACCACTATTCTGAAGAAGAAAGAAAATCATTAGAGCAACTTCTAAGATTAGAAGGATCAAATTGATGAGCTGCCCCTGTTGTTCCGGTCAGCCATATGAGGAATGTTGTAAAATCTTCCACAACGGAATTCTGGCGCCAGATGGATTGACTCTCATGCGATCACGCTATACCGCGTTTGCACTTCATTTAGTTGACTATATCATCCGCACAACGCATCCCCAAAATGAAAAGAAAAATCTTCCAGAGGAGCTTTGGCGCAACGAGATCGCTCTATTTTGCGAACATACACAGTTCACCCAATTAAAAATACTCAGCTTCTGCGAGATGGACCATCATGGTGTCGTCTCATTCGTCGCGCACTTTAGCCAAAATGGACAAAAGCTCTGTCAGAAAGAAAATAGCTATTTTGAAAAAGTAGGGGAGGAGTGGCTATACGTTAAAGCACTCTACCTGAAAGTCCAAGCAGGTTAATAAAATTTTCATTATCAATAGTTTGTTAGCACACAGCAATATGACCTTTATGCCTAAATATTCCAATTCGAGAACGCGGTTTTTTTACATGAATTTTTACTTCACATCCTAATAAAGATAGATAATGCAATAGCACATCTGTACTAAAAGCGGAAAGTTTTCCGGAAACAAGAAGTGAGACTTTCGGTTGCGATACTCCTAATTTGGAGGCAATTTCTTGCTGAGACAAATTGCTAGTCTTAATTAAGATTCCCACTTCATGAAGTAACTTTGCTCTAGCTAATAGCTCTTCTGGTTGGTCGAGTCCAATGTCAGAAAAGATATTACCTGTTGTGACTTCATATTCTTTGGTTTGTTTAGTCATCGGATTTTCCTTCTTCATTCTTCCAATTCATATATAATATCTCGGCTTGTTTTAACCGCGAGCGAATGAGTTCTTTATCTTGCTTTGGTGTCTCTATTCCGCGTTTACTTTTCTTTTGAAATACATGGAGAACAACAATAGCATCAGAAAACCTCACTGTATAAACAGCTCTGAAAGTGGCACCTTTGTTATCTTGGATGAGCTCGATTACATTAGCACCGCCAAAACCTTGTAATGGTTTTCCAATATCAGGCATTTCACCTAATTGTGCTTGGAATAAACCATAACCGAAATCCGTGATAACATCTTTCGGCATCTCCATTAAATTGCGCTTGGACGAGCTAACCCAAAGTATGGGTTTAGCGTCTTTTTTCTCACTCATTCCACAACTTGATTATATCAGTATTGGTATATAATATCTAGGGTTTATCGCTTTTAGTCAACATATCAAAAATTTCCTTATCTTGCGCCGAAGGAGATTCTGACAATCCTATTCGAAATATATCTAAAACAAGTTAAACAGGATCGCCTTCGGCGGCAAGATAGAAGGCTGACCCTGCTTATCTTGTCAATGTAACCTCAGCAATGGCTCTCTTTTTAGAAGCTGTAGCCGATGTCAATGGATACGACTAGGGATGACCAGGTGACTTCCTTCACTTTCTTTTTTCTCAAGTTAGGGTAGATCAGCGGCTGAAATAATTTGGCTAGAGGTTTCTCTGAGCCATGGCTAGCATGCCAATGTTGATATTTCACGCCTAATCCTAGCATGTAGTTGCACCAAAACTCCCATCGTCCATCGAGATAGATCACTTGTCCGATTGCATGTTTTGATTTTCTTTCATCTGAAAGGTGCGGCGGCTGAACGTCCGGTCCGCTGAGCTTCCATTTTGCATGCCATGTACCCCAATGATATTCATATCCAGCATAAACTGAGAATGGCTCAAAGCAGAACTGTGTATCCAAGCCTACCCAAGGACCTTCCCAGCGGTTTGTATGGTCAATACCATCGAAGTATGGATTGGAGATTCCATTGGTTGAAGCATGATGAATGCGGTACTCTTGCTGATGGTAGGACCAGCCCCCAACAGGAGCGATATCGAGACCTATTAGCTGCGGCAAGCAGAAGAAGTAGCCAGCACCTAAGGTTAAGTCCTGGGCAGTTCCCTTATTGACCTTAGCTCTTGTTTTATATGTAAAATAATCTAACTTGTTGTGATCGTGATAGTCCCCATCAGTAGACCAGGCATAGTCGGCATCAAAGCGAAAGAGCCATTGGCGAATGTCCCATCGACCTATAACGCCTACCTGATAGTAGGTGAGATTTTCGGTTTTAATTGTTTCCTTGCCGATGGTATCACCAAAAATGCCTCTACAGGTAATCGAAGAGGATTGGCAATCTCTTCGATAGCTATTGGAGATATCGAGTTCCAAGCCAAGCTCTACAGGAGAATTATAAGCTTGTATGGATGTGAATGCAAAAATAGAACAAAGAGCAGTCGTTACCAGAATGGGTATCGAAATGAGTTTCATAAAAGACCTTTCTATTGTGTATGTGTGTATCGTATTAGCGGCCGAAAAACAAAGCATTCAGCCGAAAGTCGCACACAGACTATAAACAGATCCGGGATATTCTTAAATAGAAATCTTCAAGGATTGTTTACTGATTGATGCTTGCGATAAAGACAGAGAAGAATCAACAATAGGATAGGGACGGCAAAGTCTGTGATAAGCGGTACGCCAATATTGCCCAGACTATCGTTTCCATAGATATAGTACTCATAAATGTGATGAAATCCATCGGCTAGGATCCAGATGGAAAATCCCAGAATCGTCGCCATCCAAAAAAGGCCGCGATAACAGATAGAGAGAAGGCCTAGTATACCAAAAGCAAGGTTAACATTCGCTAATTCCTGCTCAAATGGACTATAAGGCCAATCTAGGAAATCCGCTATTTCTGCTGGCATAACGGATAGACCGCCAAATGCAACTAAGCTTGTAATGCCTAAAGAAAAGACGATCTGGTAAAGGAGAATGATTTCAATTAATTTTTGCTTTGTTCTTTCTGCAGGAGCCAGAAGAAGGATATGAACAATTGTGAATAGAATGCCAACGCCATAAATACTTAGAAAAAAAGCCATTTGGGATGCCTCCAGGCTAGTTTTAATGAACTATTGCAAATAAATAGAAGGATCAGGCGGTAGCGGCGGAGGATCATTTGTGTAGATCACTTGACCAAAAGCCCTTTCCATCAAAGAGGTATAGTAGTCTTTATGTTGTGGTTTCTCAGCTTCTTTTTGTTGCTGCGGTTCAGATTTAATCACCTTAGCTGTAAATTTATGTGCGGATAATGGCTTAGGAACTGTCGTTTGTGGCATTTCTTGTTTTTTCGCCTCTTGTTTGTTAAAACAGCACTGTTTGAACTTTTTTCCGGATCCGCATGGGCAGGGATCATTTCGGCCAACTTTTTGATGCATAGAGCATTATCCTTTTTACCGCATTGTACAGCTTAATCCCATTAAAGTCAATCCATCATAACTGGGAAAAAATCAGCGTAAATTTCAGTACTAGAAGGGACAGCTGGGAAAAAATGATTTTGCTAGGAAAACTCTATCCATGTTAGACATTATTTTAATAATTTAAACAAGGAATTCAAAATGGATGTCAAACTGTGGCCTGGTATTTCCTATCCACTGGGTGCTTCCTATGATGGTTCTGGTACAAATTTTAGTATTTTCTCTGAAAAAGCTGAACGTGTAGAGCTGTGCCTTTTTGATGATGCAGGCCACGAAACACGTATTGATTTACCTGAAGTCACCGGTTTCTGCTGGCATGGATACTTACCCAAAGTCCAGCCTGGACAGCAATATGGCTATCGCGTTTATGGGCCTTGGGACCCTGCTAATGGACTGCGATTTAATCCGGCTAAACTACTTCTTGACCCCTACTGCAAAGCAATTTCCGGACAAGTCGAGTGGAATGAAGCGCTCTTTCCCTACTATTTTGGGAAGTCTCCGGATCTGATTAACGATCTTGATAGCGCGCCATTTATGCCTAAATGTGTCATTAATCAGCCATTCTTTGATTGGACTGGGGATAATAAGCTGCAGCATCCCTGGCATGAGACAATCATTAATGAGGTCCATGTGAAAGGAATGACTGCCACTCATCCGGATGTTCCGCCTGAGTTGCGTGGAACCTACGCAGGGCTTGTCCACCCAGCCGTTTTAGAACATTTTAAGCAGCTGGGAGTCACAGCTGTCGAGTTGATGCCGATTCACCATTTTATTCATGATAAGCATTTGATTGATAAAAATTTAAGAAACTACTGGGGGTATAATACCATTGGATTCTTTGCCCCCCATTCCGAGTATGCTTCGGATAAATCACCGGGCGGAAGTGTTGCCGAGTTCAAGGAAATGGTAAAAAAATTTCATCAAGTTGGAATCGAGGTGATCCTTGATGTCGTTTATAACCATACCGGAGAAGGCAATCATATGGGGCCTCTGCTAACCTTCAAAGGGATCGATAACAGTTATTATTACCGCCTTACTAATGACCCTCATTTCTACATGGATTATACCGGGACCGGAAATAGCCTCAATATGCGTAATCCCCATGTATTGCAGCTGCTGATGGATTCCCTACGTTATTGGGTTTTAGAAATGCATGTGGATGGCTTCCGTTTTGATTTAGCTTCCACGTTGGCTAGAGAGCTCCATGACGTCAATAAACTCTCTGCTTTTTTCGACCTCATCCAGCAAGATCCTGTCATCAGCCAAGTGAAATTGATTGCAGAACCTTGGGATGTAGGCGAGGGAGGGTATCAAGTCGGCAACTTCCCTCCGGTCTGGTCAGAATGGAATGGCAAATATCGCGACTGTGTACGCGATTTTTGGCGCGGGGAAGGTCAAACCCTCGGCGAATTTGCCTCCCGATTCACAGGAAGTTCCGACCTCTATCAGAGCAACTCCAGACTTCCATGTGCAAGCATAAACTATATTACTTCGCACGACGGCTTTACTTTGCATGATCTAGTCTCCTACAACGAAAAGCATAACGAAGCCAATGGTGATAATAATACGGACGGGGAGAGCCAAAATCGTTCTTGGAATTGCGGCGCAGAAGGACCCACAGAAGATCAAAAAATTTTAGATCTCAGAAGCCGGCAGAAACGCAATTTTCTTGCCACACTGATGCTGTCTCAAGGCGCTCCCATGTTATTAAGCGGGGATGAGATAGGAAGAAGCCAGCGGGGGAATAACAATGCCTACTGTCAAGATAACGAAATCTCCTGGCAAAATTGGGAAACTCAGGATAAAGAGCTGCTCGCTTTCACGAGAAAACTCATCAACTACAGGAAAAGCCATCCCATTTTTCATCGAAGGCACTGGTTTGAAGGATGCCTTCTCCATGGCAGCGATTTAAGGGATATCGAATGGTTCAATACGGAAGGAAAACAGATGGCATCGGAGGATTGGGGACTAGGCTTTGTTAAGTCAATTGCCATATTTCTAAACGGAAAAACGATTCCTAATCCCAATCCTAGAGGTGAACCCGTCGTCGATGATACATTCTATCTCATTTTCAATGCACATTGGGAGCCATTGGATTTTATCCTTCCTAGCAACGAGTGGAGCGAACAGTGGACCCTTGATTTGGATACATCCAAAGGTTGGAGCGAAGAAGAAAAAGTTTTCAAAGCCGACGAAAAAATCAGCGTTGAGGGCCGCAGCTTAGTGGTTTTACGTCATGCAACCTGAACCTAGAGCCACATACCGTTTGCAAATGCGTCCGGGATTTGGGTTCGATCAAGCGGATGAAATTATCGAATACCTTTCCGATTTAGGTATTAGCCACGTTTACACCTCTCCCTATCTTCAAGCTGCTGTTGACAGCACGCATGGGTATGATGTGGTTGATCCCACAAAAATTAATGCTCAGCTGGGTGATGAGGAGTCGCATGAGCGATTTTGTGAATCCATTAAGACTGCAGGCATGGGCTTAATGATCGATATTGTCCCTAACCATATGGCCATTTTAGGTAAACAAAACCCCTGGTGGTGGGATGTTTTGGAAAATGGCCCCGCTAGTCGCTATGCGATCTACTTCGATGTAGACTGGGATGCGTCAGATCAGCATTGGCCCAATAAAGTCCTGCTTCCTATCTTAGGTGATCATTATGGAAGGGTTTTGGAAAATGGGGATCTCAAACTATCCTATGAGAATGGAAGAGTCACTCTCCATTATCTAGAGAACAGCTTCCCATTAGATCCTTCATCTCTATCAGCTCTTTTAAGCCGCGCAGCTGATGCCTCCCATTCTGAAATGCTTGCATTTATTGCAGAAAGCTACGCAAGGCTTCCGCGTCCTACCGTTACATCTCGTCGTGCGCTTGAGCGGCGTCATCGCGACAAAGCCGTCCTGCACAATTTATTGGAGCGTCTGTGTCAAGAGGACCTGGAAGCGAACTTAGCTATAGAAAACGAAATGGAAAAAGTGAATCAAGATCCCAATTCCCTGGATGAGATCATCGAGCAGCAGAATTATCGACTTGCTTTCTGGCGCACAGCAAACAGGGATCTGGGATATCGTCGTTTTTTCGATATTAAGGAACTGGTCGGGCTGCGTATTGAAGATCCGGAGGTGTTCAGAGCCACTCATGCGCTGCCCATCAAATGGTTCTTAAAAGGTTGGGTGGAAGGACTTCGCATCGATCACCCCGATGGATTGCGCAATCCTGGAGAGTATTTCTTCCGTCTGCAGGAGGCTTGCCCGGCGGCTTGGATCGTGGCAGAAAAAATCCTCGAACCGAATGAGAAGCTTCCTAAAAATTGGAAAGTAGCGGGTACAACAGGATATGATTTTCTCAATCTTCTCAATGGTCTTTTTATCGATCCATGCGGAGTTGAAGCTCTAGCAGAACTCTATAAGGAAATTTTAGATAAAGATATTGACTTCAAACAGCTTGTATATGAATGCAAGCTCCTTGTTTTAAAAGAACTCTTCGGAAGTGAAGTCAACAGGCTTTCCAATTTATTTGTCGATATTTGCGACAAACATCGCCGTCATCGAGACTACACACAACCAGAACTTATCAGTGTCATTAACCAAACTGCCGCCTGTTTCCCGGTCTATCGCTCCTATGTCTCCGTCTCCGACAACTTAGTTTCTGATGAGGATGTCAGCTATGTGACAATGGCGATCAATCTTGGAATGGAGAAAAGACCCGATTTGGATCCGGAACTCTTCCGGTTTCTCCATGATCTACTTCTCCTTCGTATCCCCGGTCAGCTTGAAGGAGAATTCGCCATGCGTTTTCAACAGTTGACAGGACCGGTTATGGCCAAGGGATTCGAAGATACTGCACTCTATCGTTACCAAAAATTGATCTCTCTGAATGAAGTTGGCGGGGATCCAAGCTGTTTCAATATCACCCTCAACTATTTTCATGACTGCTGTCTTGTTGCCGAAAAAGAACGCCCCCTTTCACTGTTAGCCTCAACGACACATGATACGAAGCGCAGCGAAGACGTTCATGCCCGCCTCAATCTACTTTCTGAGATCCCTGCCGAGTTTGGCTCCGCTGTCAAACGTTGGATGATCATGAATCTCAAGCATCACCAGGGCGATTTCCCGGATAAAAATACAGAGTACCTTTTATACCAAACACTGATCGGAGCCTGGCCGATTAATGAAGAACGTATCTTGGCTTATATGGAAAAAGCTATTCGAGAAGCCAAAGAACATACGTCATGGACTAAAATTAACGCACCCTATGAAAAGGCGATCTCCGAATTCGTTAAAGCTATTCTGCGAGATCCTCTATTTTTGGCTGATTTTAAAAAGTTTGTGCAACCTCTCATCCAACCTGGAAGAATCAATAGCCTAGCGCAAACTCTAGTGAAATTAACAGCACCTGGCATTCCAGATACTTATCAGGGATGCGAGCTGTGGAATCTGAGTCTAGTTGATCCTGATAGCAGAAGAATGGTCGATTTTGCCATTCGCAAGAAGTTCCTTCAGGAGCTTAAAACCCTTTCGATTTCCCAAATACTTGAAAGAATGGACGATGGACTTCCTAAATTGTGGGTGATTCAGCAAACACTGCATGTGAGAAAGCATTGCGCCGATCTCTTCAATGCAGGAAGCAGCTATAAGCCTATGGCAGCTTTAGGAAGTAGGGCGGAGCATGTAATCGCATTCATGAGAGGGGAGTCCGCTGTTACAATAGCCCCGCGATTGATCATGCGTTTGAATAGTCAATGGGACGATACTTCTTTAGAACTGCCTTCCGGCACATGGATGAATGTATTGTCGGGTGAAAAATTTAGCGGGGATAAAATCTTATTGAAATCCGCTCTCGCTCAATTCCCTGTTGCACTTTTGGTCGAAGAGAAAAAATATGGTAAAAATGAAAGTATGGGCGCCTAAAGCCCAAAAAGTCGTTCTTAGTATCGATGGGCGTTTCATCAACCTGAGTGAAGATAATCATGGTTGGTGGTCTGTTGAAACTTCAGAAATTTGCCATGGAACTACCTATAGCTTCTTTGTAGATGATCAGGGTCCTTTTCCAGACCCTCGCTCTCCTTATCAACCAAAAGGGGTACATGGACCTTCCCAGTGGATCAACCATGCTCTATTCAAATGGACAGATGCGGACTGGGCGCAGCCTTCCATAGACTCAGCAATCATTTACGAGCTCCATGTGGGAACCTTTTCTCCAGAAGGGACCTTTGCAGCTGTTATTAAACGGCTCGATTATCTTAAAGATCTCGGCATCACTCATATTGAGCTCATGCCTGTAGCGGAATTTCCTGGCAAAAGGGGCTGGGGGTATGACGGGGTGGATTTATTTGCCCCGCATCATGATTATGGCGGGCCCGATGCACTAAAACATCTTGTAAACGCATGTCATGAAAAGGGCCTCGCTGTTTTACTCGACGTCGTTTACAATCATTTAGGTCCTGATGGAAATTACCTGAGCTGTTTTGGGCCCTACTTCACGCAACATTACAAAACGCCTTGGGGCGATGCCATCAATTTTGATGGTGCCTACAGCGACGAGATTCGCCGGTTTTTTATCGATAATGCCCTGATGTGGTTGAGAGATTACCATTTTGACGGATTGCGCATCGATGCTGTTCATGCAATTGTAGATACCTCTGCCATTCACTTTCTAGAGCAACTTGCCGCAGAGGTGAACGCACTCGAAGCAAAATTAAACAAAAAATTCGTCCTTATCGCAGAAAGCGATTTAAACGATCCTCGACTCATCCGTTCCGTTGATTTGGGGGGATATGGCATCAATGCGCAGTGGAATGAAGATTTTCACCATGCACTTCATTCTCTCTTAACAGGAGAACAGCAGCGGTATTATGTTGATTTTGGAAAATTGGGGGATCTAGCTAAAGCTCTAGCTCAAGGTTTTGTCTATGATGGCTGCTACTCAAGGTATCGTCATCGTATGCATGGGAGAAGGCTTAAAAATGTTTCAGCACATCAACTAGTCGGTTTTATTCAAAATCATGATCAGATTGGAAATCGCGCTTTTGGGGAGAGGGTGGGTCATCTCCTTCCCCAAGAAAAATTAAAAATTGCAGCTGCCTTGGTTATCTTATCTCCGTTTATTCCCCTGTTATTTCAAGGCGAGGAGTGGGGAGTGTCATCTCCGTTTCTCTACTTTTGCGACCACGTGGATAAGAAATTACAAGATGCAGTTTACGAAGGGCGCAAAAACGAATTCAAAGATTTCGCGAATGTGTCAGACAAGATTCCTCATCCGCAAGCTGAAGAGACATTTCTCCAGTCGAAACTGAAGTGGGAGGAATTAACTGAACAAAAGCATGCGGAGCTTCTTGAATGGTATCGGCGCCTCATTTCCTTACGTCGTGATCATCCGGACTTACGTCAAGAATCCACTGAAATTGATTTCAACGAAGAAAAGCTATGGCTGCGGATGAAGCGAGGATCAATTTTACTGGTCTGCAACTTTGGAGAGAAGGCTCAAAGCATTCCTTGTCAAAGCGCCGTTAAATATAGACTGCTTCTGAGTTCTAGCAATACTATACGCTATCAGGACAACTTCATTTCAATTCCTTCAACTGCTGTAGCAATATTTAAAATCACAATTTGAAAGATACTAGGAAATGGAAGGACTAGCGGGTATTGCTGGCATTTGAATTGGATTTGAAAAATAAAAAAAAATATTTAAAGCATTAAGCTGGGCCATTGGCCATTATGTATTTCTTCAGGAAGATTTCCTTATTATATGGCTTGGAGATAAGTTAGAAGTGCGTCATCTACCCTTTCAAAGTCAAATAACAACTATTCCCCTTGTGGATCCGAGCATCCGCTTCCCACCTAATGTGCAGGGTTGTATGGTTATGCCTATCGTAAATATAAAATTCGAAAAAGATGAAATCAGAGCGCTAATCCTAGTTAATCACAGCGGTACCGAAAAGAGATTAAAGGAAGTTGTCTATAAACTGAATCTGCCTATCGTAGAATCACCTTAAGATATGTACAAGAATAATGTCCGAATGTCAGTCTAACCCAATCGCGCGAAGCGTTTGGAGTGCGCAAGGCCTCTTGCGCTTTGTTATGAGGAATGCGCTGATGAATTTACAAAATACATCATGGCTTTATAACAAAGCGCAAGAGGCCTTGCGCACTCCAAACGCTCCGCGAGATTGGGTCAGGCTGGCATCCCCGGACATTATCCTTATACGCTCTTCAAGACAGATTAGCCAGCCTAGGCGCGGGCTCATTTTTTCACAGCCTCGGACGGCCTGGCTACCTTCGGCTGGCTTATTGCTCAAACCAGCTTATGCGCTGCTTTTATTTGATCGGATGGCGATTTTTCATAGCCTTTGGAGGCAAATAGGTCGGTGGTGTTAAAAAAGGCGTCGAGTAAAGGAGCGGCAACCTTGTTCCAAAGCTGATTTGCATAGTCCACAGAATCAAAAGCACCTTCAGCGTCCACATTAAATCCTGAAATGATCTCATTGAGAGACTCCAAGATCTTCTGTTCATGCGGATTGTTCTGCATCTCCGTTAAGAGCAGCTGCATCGCTGCAATCAATTGAATGCCAAACTCTTCCTTCTTCTTAGCTAGGGTTGCTTTACTGGACTCGAGATTGACATTTTCACCTTTGTATTTTTTTATCATTAACTCTAAGTGTTTTTGACAGGCCAGTTGTAATTCTATATAGGCAATTGCAGCCTTGACCATTTGAGTAAAGCTATGCGAATCGACAAACTTATCAACGATCTTATTGAGCAACTCATCATTCAATT
>Ga0206862_1183_pt1 | contig 15577 bp, 11 predicted proteins | sample Alteio_BWOrgCont_43_FD_152625 | JGI IMG/M metagenome (GOLD analysis project Ga0206862, IMG submission 152625) | Enriched cells from forest soil in Barre Woods Harvard Forest LTER site, Petersham, Massachusetts, United States -... | ecosystem: Environmental > Terrestrial > Soil > Temperate forest >... | reverse complement strand
GACCATTATTCCGTGGCTATGTCAATGCTGCATAAAAATTTCCAGCTCAGCGCCATGCTGAAGAAAGGCGGTGCCTTTGGCACAGTGGTATGGAAGGGCGAAGATTACCGCTATGCATGGCTGATGCAGATACCCATGAGTGAAAAAGTCACTCCCGGCGATACCATTATAACCAGCGGGTATTCAACCATTTTCCCGAAAGCCATAACCATTGGTGTGGTTGAAGAAGTTACTCCCTTGCCTACAGAGTATTTCTATAAAATTAAAATGCGGCTGACTACCAATTTCAAGAAACTGCGCTTTGTTTACGTAATAAGCGATTTAACAAAAAAAGAGAAAACCGACCTTGAAGAAGCTACGTATAAAGCTAATAACGAAGGGAAATGATTAACGAGCTTGCAAAAAATACCGGGCGCTTTTTTGTTTTCCTGCTCATACAGGTGCTTATCCTGAAACACCTGGAACTGGGCAGGTTTATCAACCCGTTTTTGTATGTGTTATTTATTCTCATGCTTCCCATACGAACCGGTAAAGCATTAGTGCTGTTTATTGCGTTTATAACAGGGTTAACTATTGATATGTTTTACAATACCTGGGGAATGAATGCTGCGGCTTGTGTATTTATGGCATATTGCAGGCCATGGGTATTGCGTGTTTATGCACCCAAGGGAGAATATGATGCATCGGCAAAACCAACATTACAATCATTAGGGACACCGTGGATGCTGAGTTATGCGGGCACACTGGTGTTCTTTCATCACCTTGTTTTGTTCTTTCTGGAGGCGCTTACACTTTCTACATTCTTCACCACATTTGCTAAAGTAATATTGAGCGGAGCAGCTACACTGGGCCTTATAATGCTCAGCCAGCTTATTATGCAAAGGAGGAGACAATGAACAATACCCTTGCTCTTCGTAAATTTATTGTGGGCGCCATATTTGCATTGGCCTGCTTTGCTTTTATATGCAGGCTGTTTTATATGCAGGTGGTTGACGACCGCTATAAGCTTGATGCCAGTAACGAAACATTCAGGCACGTAACACAGTACCCGCCAAGGGGCTGTATAAAAGACCGTAACGGCAAACTGCTGGTGACTAACGAGGCCGCTTATGATATTATGGTTATACCAGGCCAGGTGAAAGATTGCGACACCAATTCTTTCTGTAACGATTTGGGAATTACCAAAGCCGATTTTATTTCAAACATCAAAAAGGCGGTAATATTAAATACCTCCAGCCATGCATCAGTATTTATGAAAGAAGTCACCCCCGAAATTTATGCTTCTTTCCAGGAAAAAATGTACAAGTACCATGGGTTTTATTCTGAGGTACGTACGGTAAGAAGGTACCCTATGAAGATAGCCCCTCACTTGCTGGGTTATATAGGTGAAGTAAGTAAAGAACTCTGCCTACGGAACCCTAAATATAAAGAAGGCGACTATGTTGGAATAAGCGGGATTGAAGAATCGTATGAGAGCGATTTGAGCGGCCAGAAAGGCGTGAAAATTACCATGGTAGATGCTATGAACCGCGAAGTAAGTGGCTATAAAAGCGGTAAGTATGATACCTTGCCCCAGCCCGGTGAAAACCTGACCTGTAGTATTGATGCTGACTTGCAGGCATACGGCGAAAAGCTGATGGAGAATAAAGCCGGCAGCATGGTAGCTATTGACCCATCTACCGGCGAAATACTTGCCCTGGTTTCCAATCCGGAATATGACCCTAACCTTTTAGTAGGCAACGTGCGTGCTAAAAATTATGGTAAACTGGTTTTAGACAGTATTGACATTCCATTATTTAATCGTGCATTAATGGCTGCGTACCCTCCCGGCTCTACCTTTAAACCCATTGAGGCGCTTATAGCACAACAGGAAGGGGTACTTACCGAAAACACCTCATACACATGCCCCGGGGCGTTTCATTTGGGCAACATAAGCGTAGCATGCGACGCCGCACATGGCACCCTGCAACTTGAGAAAGCTATCGCAATGTCGTGCAATACATATTTCTGTAATGTGTTTATGAGCATGATGAATAATAAACAATACAGCACAACTGAAGAAGCTTTTGAAACATGGAGGAAATATGTAATGAGCTTTGGCTTAGGTACACGACTTGATATTGATTTGCCAAGCGCGTTGCGCGGCAATGTTCCCAGCGTTGATTATTACAATCGTTTTTTCGGAAAGGGCCACTGGAAAGGCGCCACAGTAGTATCGCTTGGCATTGGCCAGGGAGAAATGCTGCTTACCCCCTTACAACTTGCCAACGAAGCCGCCATACTTGCTAACCGGGGGTATTATTATATGCCGCACGTTATAAAATCTGTTGGCGATAAAAACACTGTTCAAAAGAAATATACTACCCGACACTATGTGCCTATTGACGCAAAATATTTTGACATTGTAGTCGAGGGTATGTCGGAAGTAGTGGAAGAAGGAACAGCTGCAGCCAGTAAAATACCGGGTGTGGTTATGTGTGGAAAAACAGGAACGGCTCAAAATCCTAATGGGCGTAACAATTCACTGTTTATTGCTTTTGCACCTATGGACCATCCGAAAATAGCCATATGTGTGGTGGTTGAACGCGGCGGCTGGGGCGCTGAATGGGCCGCGCCGCTGGGAAGTTTAATGGTTGAGAAATATGTTACCGATACCATAAAAAGGCCCGATGTAGAGAAGAGGATGCTGGAAGGAAACACGCTGCAATACCTGGCTATGGAAAAAAACCAGCCCAGGGTAAAGCATAAGTCTAAGAAATGAACGAGCGCAGAAATAGTATTGTTCCCTATGTAGATTGGTTCACGATTTGCATCTATGGCTTCCTGGTCATAATAGGCTGGTTGAATGTCTATTCTGCTGTATATAACCCTAATCATGCGGGAATATTTGATTTTACGCAATACTATGGCAAGCAATTTATATGGATAGGCGTGGCTTTCCTGCTTGCATTTTTAGTAATGCTCACCGAGGCCAGTTTCTTTTCGGTATTTGCCTATTTCCTTTACGGGATAACCGTATTCGCATTACTGGCTGTGCGGTTTATAGGTGCCGGAACCAAGGGCAGCCACTCGTGGTTTCATATGGGCCCCATAGAAGTGCAACCTGCTGAACTTGGATTATTTGCTATTAACCTCGGCCTTGCCAAATACCTGGGTAATGAAAATATTAAAATGAGTAAAAGCACCGTACGATTAAGAGTAATCGCTATGGTGATAGTTCCCATTCTGTTTATCCTGTTTGAAAACGAAACCGGCGTTGCTATTACCTACACCTCTTTCATTTTTGTAATGTACAGGGAAGGGCTGTCGGGCAACGTATTATTGGTTGGGGCATTGACAATACTGCTTTTTATATTATCGCTGATGGGAAGCCAGCTGGTGTTAACTTATGTGCTTATAGGTATAGCTTTACTGGCCTTCGTTATTTTCACACGTCGAAAAAGAAAAGACCTTATCCGCATTGGCAGCATACTGGCGGCAGGATTGCTGATTGTGTGGGGCACCAATTTCGCGTACAATCACCTTGAGGGTCACCAACGTACACGGATTGACGTGTTCCGTGGCAGTAATGTGAATGTAAAAAAGGAGGGCTACAATCTTCACCAGGGTGAAATAGCTATTGGTTCGGGAGGAGCATGGGGCAAAGGATTTTTGCGGGGCACTCAAACCAAACTTAACTTTGTACCTGCACCTGCCACCGACTTTATTTTTTGCACCCTTTGCGAAGAGTGGGGCTTTGTAGGGGCATCATTTGTAATACTGCTTTATTTAGTTCTGCTGGTACGCATTGTATTTCTGGCCGAACGACAGCGTTCGGCATTCAGCCGTGTTTACGGATATGGCGTTGCTTCGGTATTCTTTATACACATAGCAATTAATGTTGGCATGACAATAGGCCTACTGCCTGTAATAGGTATTCCCTTGCCATTTATAAGTTACGGCGGTTCGTCATTACTTGCATTTACATTGTTACTTTTTATATTCCTGCGTCTCGACGCAAACAGGTTGCAGATATTGAAGTAAAGATGCCCCCTCTATCCCCCGTTAGGGGGAAATCATACCATTCTTAAGTATATTTGCTTACCCTTTACAATGAAACAAAGCGCAATAATATTATCTATAGTTTTGCTTTTATGTGGTTTGTATTCCTGTCAACAGGAATCTACAACAACCCCAACGCCAACGGGGCCTGTTAATGCAACCGTAAGTGGTGTCACTTATAATTATACCCTCAAATGGGCAAAGGACTCCGGCGGCATATTCTCTTTCTTTGCAATGGATTCAGTCCCTACATACGACACTTCCTCCGGCTACAATGAAGAAATTTCTATACGTGTAAAAGCAAACAAAACAGGGAGTTTTACCTTGTCTAATGTTAATACAGGCGATGTTTTCTGGACCACCACTCACCCAAAGGCAAGCTTTGCATACTATACCGATAGTGTGCATACCGGCTTAATAACTTTAACCACATTTGATACTGTAAATCATGTTGCCTCCGGAACATTTAATTTTGTGGCACAGGAACAAATGCCAACAAAAAACGGCGGTAATGCAACCGTAACTAATGGTTCATTTACTAACCTTAAATGGTAGCGAGGTTAAAACACTCTCTCAATTATAAAGTATATAACTGCAATTGACACTAAGGCAACCAATATAGAATACGGGTTGGCAAAGTTTATAGTCCACCCTAGGCCTTTAACCCGCTTGGGAGGGAAAATACGCTTGTCTTTCGGATTAAAATAAAGAACACCCAATCTCCAGTTTGCTGGATCATCATGCCATGCATCAAGTGTGGCCTGGTCAGGTTTATCTTTTTGCTTCTCCATAATAAGAAAGTCAAAAATAAAAAAAGGCCGGGAAAATTGTATGCCATTTTTTAGTTGCCACGACCTTTAGGTCGTGGAGAAAGTATAACGGTGTATTGGCTTTAGCCTAAATAATGTTACATGGTTTTGGCTAAAGCCCAGGTTATTGTTATTATTTAAACCACGACCTAAAGGTCGTGGCAATTGATTTGGAAAACTAAAAAGGCCGAGGAAATCCTCGGCCTTAATATTTAAAGCCTCCCCTTTAGGGGAGGCTAGGAGGGTTAAGCCGTTACCCTTGTAGCCACTTTAGGCGCAGCATCAAGTATCTCCTTGCTTGCACGGCTTGCATATTGTTCAAAGTTCTTTACAAACGATTTTGCTAAATCATTTGCCTTTGCATCATACGCTTCCTTATCTTTCCATGTGTTCCTAGGGTTCAAAATTTCAGCAGGAACGTCAGGGCATGAGGTTGGAACATGTAAATCAAATATTGGCAATACCTCATATTTCACTTTCTCTAACGAACCATTCAGGGCAGCGGTAATCATAGCACGGGTATATGAAAGTTTCATACGGTTGCCTACTCCGTAAGGTCCGCCCGACCAACCGGTATTCACCAGCCATACATTTACTTTGGTCTGCTGTAATTTTTTACCGAGCAAGTCGGCATATTGAATAGGATGCAAGGGTAAGAATGCTTTACCAAAACAAGCTGAGAAAGTCAGTGTAGGTTCGGTAACACCAACTTCGGTACCCGCTACTTTAGCGGTATAGCCAGAGATAAAGTGATACATAGCCTGGTTAACCGTAAGCTTTGAAATAGGAGGCAACACACCATACGCATCGCAGGTGAGGAAGAAAATATTTTTAGGTATGCCTGCTACCGAAGGCTCAACAGCATTATCGATAAAATGAATAGGATATGCTGCACGGGTATTTTCAGTCACAGAAATATTATCATAATCAACTTTGCAGCTTCCATCGTGGCACCGGGTATTTTCCAATAATGTACCGAAACGCACCGCATCATAAATTTGCGGTTCTTTTTCTTTCGAAAGGTTCACACATTTTGCATAGCATCCGCCTTCGAAGTTGAACACCGATTTGTCTGACCATCCATGTTCATCGTCTCCAATAAGGCCACGGGCAGGGTCCGCAGAAAGGGTTGTTTTACCTGTGCCCGATAATCCAAAGAATATAGCTGTATCCCCATCCTTGCCAATATTTGCTGAGCAGTGCATAGAAAGCACTCCTTGCAATGGCAAAGTATAGTTCAGCATGGTAAACATCGATTTCTTTATTTCGCCTGTATAAGCTGAACCACCTATAATTACCTGCTTATCGGTAAAGTTAAGCATGGTAAAATTGTGCTGCCTTGTGCCGTCAACCTTGGCATCTGCTTTAAAGCTGGGTAAGCAAATGATATGCCATTCCGGTTTGAATAATTTTATTTCTTCAGCGGTAGGGCGCATAAAAAGATTAGTGGCGAATAAACTTGCCCAGGGGGTTTCGGTTATTACGCGAACGCTAACGCGGTAAGCTTTATCGGCACACACATAAGCATCGTGCACATAAACTGTTTTGCCTTTGGCGGAATCAATCATTTTTTTGCGGAGGGCGGCAAATTTTTCAGGCTCGAAAGGGAAATTAACATCGCCCCACCAAACGGTGTCTTTTGTAATCGCGTCTTTAACGGTGAATTTATCTTTTGGCGAACGGCCGGTAAACTCGCCCGTGTCAACCATAAGAGCGCCTGTATCGTTAAAAGTACCTTGACCTAATTGAATAGTTTTTTCAACTAATTGTGCAGGATTCAGATTCCAGTAAATAGTATCGAGCCCGTCGAAGCCCAGGTTGGCTAAGGTAGCTGATTCCGATTTCATCCCAATGTTCTTCATGTGAAAGTGTTTTGCTAATCGTTATTTATTTGGGTTAATTATACTTGAGGTTTTTTTATTTAAGATTATATATAACCGAGTACTTGTCTTTAGCGTAATTCATAAAGTACTTAAAGTTAAGCTTTTCGCCGGTCACTTTTTTACACAAATCTTCAGCTGAATAAAACTTACCGTGACGGTGTATTTTTTCGCGCAGCCAGTTTAAAAGCGGCAGCATATTTCCTTCTTCTATGTTCTTCTGCAAGCCTTTAATATCCTTATTCGCCTGGTGAAAGAACTGGGCCGCGTAAAAGCTTCCTAATGAATAGGTAGGGAAATAACCGATGCTGCCGTGCGACCAATGCACATCCTGCAGCACACCTTCCGCATCTGATTTTACTTTTACTCCCAGGTACTTCATATAATGTTCGTTCCAGAATTCTGGCAACTCGTTCACTTTTATCTTTCCTTCCATCAGTAGCTTCTCTATTTCATAACGCACCAATATGTGGAAATGGTATGTCACTTCATCGGCTTCTATACGGATGAGTGAAGGCTTAACTAAATTGATTCCTTTATAAAAGTGGTCGAGGGAAACATTTTTAAGGTGTGCAGGGAAATACTTTTGCAGGTGCTTATAGTTCGCTTTCCAATATGGTAAGCTGCGGCCCACATTATTTTCCCACATGCGCGATTGTGATTCATGGATTCCAAGCGAAATTGCTTCACCCAATGGCAAACCGTATTCCGATGAAGGCAAACCCTGCTCATATAAACCATGGCCACCCTCGTGTATGCACGACCATATCATCGATTTCAGGTTGTTCTCAATTACCTTGGTAGTAACGCGTACATCTTGCGGGCTAAAGTTGGTAGTAAAAGGGTGCATGGAAATATCCTGCCTGCCTGCTTCAAAATCAAAGTGCATTTGTTTCAGCAATTCAATACCAAAATTCCATTGCTTGTCCTTATTGTAGTTTTTGTAGGCGAAAGAATCGTCGTTTTGTTTGGCAGCGGCAATCTTCTTTACAAAAACCACCAGTTGCTCACGCACATCTTTAAATAACACATCAAGTTGGTCAACCGTTGCTCCGGGTTCATGCTGGTCGAGCAAGGCATTGTACGGATGCTTCTTGTATCCTAATATATCAGCTTCCTTACGCTTAAGGTCGATCATTTTGGTAAGGTGGGGAGCATACAATTTAAAGTTGCTCTCTTTCTTAGACTTTTGCCATGCCTGGAAACATTCAGAAGTAACACGGCTAAGTTGTTCTACAAATTCAGTGGTATATTTTTTGCTTTCCTTATAATCTTTAAGGCTCTCCTCAATATTGCGTTTTTGCTTTGGAGTAAGGTCCTTTTTCTTGCTAAGTTTCTTTAATAGGTCTCCCAATTCCTTATCAACCGACATTTCATGGGCCATACCCGATAGGGTTGCCGTTTGCTGCGCCCTGAAATCCGCCCCTTTTTCCGGCATGTACGTCTCCTGGTCCCAGCCTTGCAGTGCCATTGTGTAGCCTAAATCTGCTATTCTGGCAAGACGGGATTTGTATGATTCGTACTTCGTCATTCCGGTTACTGTTTACTTACGGGTTTATACTTCAATGCCGATACTCCTAAAAGTACCCAGGCTATAATAAGGAATAGTCCGCCCAGTGGAGTAATGGGGCCCAGCCAGTTAATGTTCTCGAAACCGGTTAACCCTTTGGTCGAAAGAAAGTATATAGAGCCTGAAAAACAGATGATTCCTAACATAAAACAATATAATATAGCCTTGTTGAAAAAAGGCAGCTTATCTCCCAATGCAACCACCCCCAAAATGGCAAGGGTATGGAATAGCTGAAAATGCACGGCTGTTTCAATCGCTCCTACATTCTCCGCTGTTAGTATTCCTGAGGTCACTTTCTCCCTGAAAGTGTGAGCATTAAGTGCTCCCATTATAACGGCCAAAGCCCCCGAAATACCTGCAAATACCATTGCTGACTTTTGCATAGGTTTTTTGGAATTAAAGGCGCAAATGTATAACAAAATATATTAGAGGAGAAGGGTATGTAAAATAGGTTTTCAACATGTTAATTCCAGGTGAAAAATTTGTTTTCTTATAAATCTTTTATTATCTTTGTTATCATATAATAGGCCTCTTGTATAAATATACGTACTGATGAGAAAAAATATTACTACACTCGCCGCTTTACCTCTTATGTTTTTTGCCGCACTTTCGTTTACTGCAAAGGCGCAAATACTATTTAGCAATGGTGCATTAGTTCATGCTACACCGGGTGCTATTGTACAGGTTAACGGCGGATTCCAGGACGATAATGCTGTGGCAGGGCCCGGCACATGGACCAACGATGGTGATATGACCGTTACCAGCAACGGAACATGGCTTGGCAATATTCATATATCAAATACCGCTATACTTCAAGGTAATGGCAAGTACCACCTTGACCAGGACTGGATTAACGATGCCACATTTATTGATGGCAACAGTACTGTAGATATGTATGGCAACCTTAAAGAACTTATAACCAGTAACAATGCAACTGTTACCACCTTCGACACCCTGATATTAAGGGGAGCAGGTGTTGGCGCTAACCGTAGGAAACAACAAACACTCGACGCTAATGTAGACCACTACCTTGAACTGAACGACAGGGTATTGTTTACCGCCGGCCATACTATGTTTATTACTACAACTACCCTTGCTGCCGTATCTAACGCCGCCGTGTACACTAAGGGATCTGCTACTGAAGGCTTTGTTTACAGCGTAGGAGCCGGTAGCCTTTCACGTGTAACTGCTAATGCAAGCGCATATTATTATCCTGTAGGAGCCGATTCAGCTGCTATACAGCGTTACCGCAAAGTAATGCTTACACCTGCAACAGCCGGTGCCAACACATATAACGTTCGTTTAGCCAATAACGATGCCACCAACGATGGCGACAGTATCGGGCTGATTGACACTAACCTTTGCAAAGTAAATCCCCTTTTCTACCATGTTATAAACCATCCTGCGGGCGCTGATAATGCCAGCATTGACATTTTCTACGATGCCAGTGTTGATGGTATATGGACCGCCATGGCGCAATGGAACACGCCTACCTTAGCCCTTTGGAACGATATGGGCGCAGTTGCATATACTCCCGCGGTTCCTTACAGCGATGTATTGAAAAACCTTTGGGGTAACTTTACAACTAATCCTTTTATACTGGGTAACGATAAACCTGTTGCACCAACACTTTCGTGCGCTCCTTATTGTGCAGGTACTCAAGGCACATTTACAGCTAAAGCCGATAGCGGTGGCTATGTTTGGACAGTTCCGGTTGGCGATACCATTGAGTCGGGTAACGGAACAGGAAGCGTAACCGTTGGAGGTAATGTAACTGGCCCTATTACTGTGGTAAACTCTTTAACAGGTTGCTCGTCGAAACCTGCTTCATGTGTTATAACTATTATTCCTGCCCCTATTGCCGGATTCGATACTGTGTCTTCAGGCAGCCCTTTCCGCACTACATACAATTTTACTGATACAAGTAAGCCGGGTGTAACTTCATGGTTCTGGACATTTGGCAATGGAGATAGCTCAAACGTAGCCAACCCCGGGCAAATGTTTGCTGCAGGTACATATACTGTAACAGAAACTGTGACTAATGCTGCCGGATGTTCATCTTCCAAATCGGAAGTTATTGATATACCCGACGAAATTATTGTGCCTAACGTGTTTACGCCTAACGGCGATGGAATGAATGATGTATTTACGATTAACACAACAGGGGTTAAGAACTTCTCTATAGAGATATTCAACCGCTGGGGCGAAAAAGTGTTCGAATCTGAATCGCCTATGATTTCATGGGACGGAAGGACATCGGCCGGTGTAAGGGCATCTGACGGTACCTACTATTATATCCTGAAAGCAACATCGTTAGACAACAGCCACAACTGGAGCCAGAACGGTTACCTGCAATTAATATCGGGTCAGCAGTAAGAACCTTTTTGCCGGTGTGGGTATTGTAAAATCCTTTGTTCAGCAATTAATTTTAAGCCTTTTACTGGTTAGCGCCTGCAGCGCCCAGCAGAATATTTGTATCGACAGTACCAACCAGCCCGAAGAATTATCGTTAGCGTTATGCCCTTCTGCAATTAACAAAATAGCCGCGGGTGCCAACATCATTAATTTTTATAATTCGCAGGATACAGGTAGAACATGGCACCACGGCACTATGAGTTCCTCTTATGGAGTTTGGGGCGACCCTTGCCTTTTGTGCGATACAGCAGGTAATTTTTATTTTATTCACCTGGCAATTTCGGCAGGCTCATGGCTCGACCGCATGGTTTGCCAGAAATCGACCGACGGAGGTAAGACATGGAGTGATGGAAGTTTTGCCGGATTAAACCCGCCTAAAAACCAGGACAAGCCCGGAGCAGCTGTTGACTTTTCCCATAGCCCTTACCGCAACCGTATATACCTGTCGTGGACACAATTCGATAAATACCATTCTGATAAAGTAACCGATAGCAGCCACATATTATTTGCGTATTCAGCCGATGCAGGTATATCATGGTCGAAGCCTGTGAGGCTGGATAACAATGGTGGCGATTGCCATGATAGCGATAACACTGTGGAAGGCGCTGTGCCATGTGTCGGCCCCAGCGGAGAAGTATATGATTCGTGGGGAGGGCCGCAGGGTGTTGTATTTAAAAGAAGCTTCGATGGCGGCGCAACATGGTCGGCAAAAGAAATTAAGGTGGCAGATGCAATTGGCGGATGGGATTATGAAATTGGCGGCATAGACCGCTGCGATGGTATGCCTGTTACAGCCTGCGATATAAGTAATGGCCCGCACAGGGGAACCGTTTATGTGTGCTGGAGCGACCAGCGCAACGGAACCGATAACACTGATGTGTGGCTGGCGAAATCGTTCGACAAAGGGCAGACATGGAGCAAGCCGCAGCGCATTAATACCGATGAAAGCGGGCACGAACAGTTTATGCATTGGTTTACTGTTGACCCGGTTACGGGTTACCTCTACAGCCTCTTTTACGACAGACGCGAACACGAGGGAGATACTACCGATGTATACCTTGCCGTATCATCCGATGGCGGAAACAGTTTCCGCGATTTCAGGATAAATGACAAATCGTTTGTGCCCACTTCAGTTGATTTTTTCGGAGATTATATTGATGTGGCTGCATATAATAACCTTGTGCGCCCCATGTGGATGCAATTAAATAACCACCAATTGAAAATGTTTACCGCAATTATAAACCCCGGCGATTTAGACTGGGTATTGTACCAGCCAGCCGGCCCGCGCACAGGCAATTATTCTGCAGAAGAGGTTGCAAACAATAGCAGTATATGGTTTAGGTTCAATGTAGTAAAAAAACAAAAAGTAAATCTGTCGGTTATTGATATGTGGGGTAAAACGGTGTACAGCATTTATAGCAATCGCGAATGGGATGAAAGCTCTGACAAATACTCCGATGACATTTCTTGTGAATACCTGCTCGATGTAAAAAAATCGGGATTAAAGCCGGGTGTGTATGCTTATAAACTTGAGAAAAAAGCGGGGAACTTTTATAAATGGTTTTTGGTGTACTAAATACCATTATAAAGCATAAATTTGTTTCATGTATCTTGATAACATATCGCTGGTTAATTTTAAGAACTACAGGCAGGCAAACATGCAGTTTACCCATGGGGTAAATTGTTTTGTGGGCCATAATGGTGCAGGCAAAACAAACCTGCTCGACGCTATATATTACCTTTCCTTCTGCAAAAGCTATTTCAACTCGTTCGATAACCAGAACATTTTCCATGACGAGGATATGTTTGTGATACAGGGAGTGTTTCACAGGAACGAAGAGCAGGAAGAAATTTACTGCGCCCAAAAACGAAACGACCGCAAGCAATTTAAAAGGAATAAAAAAGATTACGGCAGGCTGTCGGAACACATTGGCTTATTGCCCGTGGTAATGATATCGCCTACCGATATAGAACTTATACATGAAGGCAGCGAAGTAAGAAGGAAATTTGTTGACAGCATTTTATCGCAGATAGATTCTGTATACTTGAACAACCTTATTGAATACAACAAGGCCCTGTTGCAGCGTAATGCCATGCTCAAGCGCTTTTTTGAAACCCGCCAGTGGGATGATACCCTTATGGCAATATGGGATGAGCAGATGATTCGCACAGGTAATGAAATATATAAAAAGCGTGCAGAGTTCACCGAAGTGTTTACCAAATTATTTGAAGAAGTATACAAAGAAATATCGGGCTCACGTGAAGTAGCCAGTCTTCAATATTCATCTCAGTTATCGGAAGGCGATTATGCTGACCTGATGGCAAAATCATTAAACAAGGACCGTGCTGTTTTATATTCTACTACAGGCGTTCATAAAGACGACTGGCTGTTTATGAAAGACGGGCACCCGCTGAAGAAGTTTGCATCGCAGGGGCAGCAGAAGTCGTTTATCATAGCGCTTAAAATTGCCCAGTTTCATTTTGAAAAGAAGCATTTTGGCTTTGCACCCATAGTATTGCTCGACGATATATTTGACAAGCTGGATGAAGAAAGGGTAAGCTACCTTATAAATATGGTAACAGGCGAAGAGTTTGAACAGGTATTTATTACCGATACCAGCCACACCCGCATGAAAAGACTATTGGAAAAGAAAAATAAGGCGCACAAAATATTCCCGGTAAATGAAGGCAGCGCCAGTGAAATAACCGAACCCGATTACGCCAGGCAATGAAAAACAGCAACGACCAGAAACTTGGCGACGCCATAAAAGATATGCTCAAGCTATATCACTTAGATGATAAGATTGACGAGCATAAGTTGGTGCGTTCATGGGAAAAAGTTGTAGGGGCGCTTATATCGCGCCACACTACCGATATATTCATAAGCAATAGAAAACTGGTTGTAAGTATCGACTCCGCCCCGCTGCGCCAGGAACTTTCTTATTCATCAAGCAAAGTGGTTAAAGACCTGAATGCTATTGTGGGCGCTCACGTTATTGATGAGCTGGTATTGCGCTAAGCCTTTCCGTTTGCACCATTCTTAAGGTGCAGCTTTATCATATTATATAAATCATCCGGCTTAAATGGCTTCGATATATAGTCGTTCATGCCTACTTCAATACATTTATCATATTCTCCGCGGTAGGCCGAAGCCGTCATAGCTATTATAGGAATCTGAGCAACGGGCAATTTCATTTCGTTACGTATATATTGAGTGGTTTCTACACCATCCATTTCTGGCATTTGCAAATCCATCAATATTAAATCGTACTTGTTTCTATTCAATAAATCAATAGCCAGTCTGCCATTTTCAGCTATTTCAACCGTGGCACCCCACTTGCCAAGTGTCCTCTCCCCTACCCTTTGGTTCACCTTATTGTCTTCTACAAAAAGAATGTGAGTGCCTTTTAAATCTTTTACATTGCTAGCTGCTGCTAATACTTCATCCTGTGGCTTAGGTTCGTACTTCTTAAATTCTATACTAAATGAAAAAGTCGAGCCTACACCCAATGTACTGTCAACGTTAAGTATGCCGCCTTGCAATTCAACAAGTTTCTTGGCAATATTAAGCCCAAGGCCTGTTCCTCCGTATTTTCGTGTTGTATTTACATCGGCCTGCACAAAGGGATCGAATATTACCGATAACCTTTCTTTAGGAATACCTATGCCTGTATCTTTTACAGTAAAGGCAATATCTATTTTATCATCGTTACTATTCTTAATAACTACATTCAGGTTCACACTGCCCTTCTCGGTAAATTTAACTGCGTTGCCGCCCAGGTTCCACAACACTTGTGAAAGGCGTACAGAATCGCCAGTTACAAATTCAGGAACATTTTCATCAATATGCGTATTAAATTCAATTTGCTTTTCTTTTGCCCGTATACTCAATGTAAGCGCAGTGCTTCTCAGCAGTTCCCTCATATTGAAAGGTTCATCTTCAAATACAATTTTTCCGGCATTGATTTTTGAAAGGTCAAGCACATCGTTTATAATGGTCAGCAGCCGCTGAGACGAATCTTTAATGCTTCCCACATATTCTTCCTGTTCTGCTGTAAGCTTTGTATCGGCAAGCAGGTTAGCCATGCCAATTACGCCATTCATAGGCGTCCTTATTTCATGGCTCATGCTGGCCAAAAACATTTCCTTGGCTTTGGTTGCATCCTCAGCTTCATCTTTTGCCTTAACTAATTGCTGCTCCAGCATTTTACGTTCTGTAATATCGGTAAACAACACAAGGCTGTACCGCTCATTACCTATAGTAACCAACTGGTTTGAATAAAGGCAAATTACAGGCCTTCCCGAACGATGATACATTTTCTGCTCCTGGTTCTTTGATGAACCCACTTGCTTAATCCGTTCAATAATTTCAGCCCGTGCTATGGGGTCAATTATCCCTAATTCCATAGCACTATGGCCAATGGCTTCTTCACGTGTATATCCAAACATCTCAAAATAAGCTGGATTGGCATCAATTATACGGCCCGGGTGTAACTCAAAAACAGCTATACCAAACGGGCTCGATTCAAACAGTGTTTCAAATTTCTGGTTACTTTCAAAAAGCTTGTACTCCAGTTCCTTTCTCACATTTATATCACGTACAATACCATGGAAGTCGGTAATGCGGCCGCCTTCTGAAATAAGAGCAACCGTTTGTTCCACCCATTTCTTGCTGCCATCTTTTTTTGTTATCTGGAATTCCAGAATGGTTTCATGTAACTTGTCCTTAAACTGTTCCGCGTAAAACTCCCTCACTCCGTTTACCATTTCAGGGGCAATAATTGAAATAAAACTTTTACCTAATAACTCGCTTGCATCATAGCCCGTAAGGTCGGCAGCCCGGTGGTTTACGAACGTAAAAT
>Ga0206862_1019_pt1 | contig 15642 bp, 12 predicted proteins | sample Alteio_BWOrgCont_43_FD_152625 | JGI IMG/M metagenome (GOLD analysis project Ga0206862, IMG submission 152625) | Enriched cells from forest soil in Barre Woods Harvard Forest LTER site, Petersham, Massachusetts, United States -... | ecosystem: Environmental > Terrestrial > Soil > Temperate forest >... | reverse complement strand
GGCTTTTGGGTAGGTCAATTTTTTCCGGTAGGCATCTTGGCAAATCAAGGCAGCAGTATGCAAGGCATTGGACAGGTGAATGAGTTCCAGGGAACATTGCGAGCTTTTTTCTTCTTCGATGACGGAGGTAAGGTCTTGAATCAGCCTGCGTCCTCTCTCCAAACGATGGATATCACGCACGACTCAAATTAAGGGCATTATTTTTCCCACCCGGAATTACTGCTCAATAAATAGCATTTTAGCGATTCTTTGAGAATTTTATAAGAGGAAGTATTCTTATTTTCGATCTTCTTTTCTTCAAAATATTCAATTCTCCTCTGATAAATAAAAACTCAAAGAACAGCATTTGCGCTATTCTTTGAGTTTTTTTTTAGATTGGTGCCAGGTATTGCTATAGAATTAGCCGTTCTCCTTGCCAACTATCACTCTTTATTAATTCGACTGGCTAGTCACACTGAACAAAAGGCTAAAGAGAATAACGAATTAGCGCTGCTGATCAATAAACATGAGGACCAAGTTTATTCATCAGAATTAGGCTTTTGATGTTCCAGTCCAAGGATTGATAAACTTAATTGTGCAGTAAAAAAGATCATTTATAATACCTGGAGCTTGAAGCGTTCTATATGCTAAGTTATTAAGGGATTCAAATTTACCACCAGTTAGAATAGAAAGACTAGCTGCTACTACGCCGATCACCCCATCAACTGCTCTGGTTATGAGGCAGGAAACAGCTAGTAATGCGTATGTTAATCTAGAGGCCACATGTCGTTTTAAGAAGTTGTTGGAATTATAACAACTCCTTCCAATATCTTTTAGTGGATTAATTATTAAATCTGATAGATAGCCAGTACCGTCTGCAGTAATCATTGGTGGTTTATTATTAGTAATGCACAACTTAGTCTCTCCATGATAATTAATGAAGAATGGAATATTTCCCTTAAAATTTGATCGATCAGCTAATTTAGCTTCTGGATTAATTGTTTGCAAAAGATTCACATAAGGTCTAACAAACAACATATTTGAGCTATAAAGATGAGCATAGGCTATTTCACATATTGGCTTGTGTTTTCCAAGCGTACAGAATGCTCCTATTCCTACTCCCAGACCAATGATTGTATCTACTGCGCAAGTGATAAAAAAAGAGGGCGCTAAAACGAAGTGGGCTCCTCGAGCTAGAACGTCCTTTTTTATGAAAGTCGTTCCAGGAGAATAGACCCAGTTATTGTTAACATAATTTTCAAGAGGTGTTGTTGATGCATAGGTTATATTAGTGTAAGACATTAATTTTCCTTATTGATGATAGATTTTAAACTAAAAAAACATTTAAAACTATTTAAATTAATACGTCAACTATAAATGATTGGTGCTAGGCACTTTCGGGGACTAAACAAAATTGTCGTCGCTTTTATTTTATAAGAATGGCTTTACTGTAGTATCGATCCACTTGTTTTGACAGCTTTTTTCTGCTCATAGTACTTCTAAGATGATCACGTGGATGACTATAAAGACCCGTCATTTTTCTTATCTTATTCAAATCCGCATCCTTCCAAACTTTAGTGCTCTCATGGAAAACTTCCCCGATACCGAATAGTTTAGTCACCGTATGACTTCGAGCCACATAAAATGGGGAATTCTTCAAACTTTTAAAAGCAACTGGGATAGCGAACCCATCATTTTTTTCCATGCGCAAATAATAATACGTTGACGCAGCGCCATCATGCACTACCGCAGGGAATATACCAAGATTAAAGGAAAGACGACAGGGTGAGTAGGCTTTTGGCCAGTGTGAAAATATACAATCATTTTCAATTTTTGCTCCCCTAAATAAAAAGATGTGATTATGAGCCATCTTACTACAGTCTAGAGTTATTGCATTCCTTATTATTTGAGCATCGGCGTCAGCGCGTATACCCATTGACTTAACAGTCTTCTCCCACGCAAAATTACTTGTGGGGCCAGGATAAGCGGCATCGAATAGTTCATTAATCCTTTCGGCCTGATGAAAGTCTATTAAAAATTTAATTTCTTTCTCAACAAAAGGAGAAAGTTCCTGATAGGTAAACCCTTCACTTGAAGGACTCAGGGTGTCTGCTATGAGATTGTTCAAACGAAAGGCGACTTTCTTTACCCCAGGATCTTCATTATCCCCAAGACCTGATTGATAAGAAAGGTGCCAGCAGTTCCTTTTATCCTGCTCCGCTTCCTTATTTTCCGAAGATTCATAATGCCTAGCAGGTGTGAGAAAAGGACATAGATTACCGTGCTCTAAATCTTCTTCGATGCATTTTCTAATAAAGATCAATTCGTAAAGAGTACGTGGAACAAAAACAGCCTCTAGGTTGGGATCAAGCTCTTTTAACTCGAATCTAATCAACTCATAACGGTTTTCAGCTTGCGGTAGATTATCTTCTGATTCATTCATCATGACTTGAGGCGCGTATTTAAGCAGGATTTTATAAACCTGTTCAAAGAGTTCACGAGATAACTGTTCCCGTTCTCCATTTGGCAATTTTCGAAAGACAATGTATTCCCCCTGACCCATCGTTATTTTATCTGTCGAAATTTCCAAATCACTGACCCTCATCTTAAGAGATCCAGCAGGAGGCTCATCGTTACCAGCATCTGAGTCTGAATTTGATTCATCTGATTCTTGTAATTCTTCAGCTTTTGCTTCCGATGCTGGGATAGCTGGGGAAATAGGGAGAGGATTTTCTATAACAGGAGTCGCCACCTCATTAACTTTTTTAGTTTTCTTACCCTCTTCGTTCATGTAGCGCACCATCCGATAGCCCAAGTATCCAAGAAAAGTCATACCTAAAACGGCGGAATTTAATAAATTATTTCTAGAAAACATTAAATCATTAATCATAATATCCTTTAGTAATTATTAAACAGAAATTATATAACAATAAAATTAAATTTTCAATAATAAAGTTACATAATAAAGTTACTTTATCGAGCCCGAGCCCGAGCTCGATAAATTAGGTTTTGTCTGTAGCGAGAGTATATGTTTTCGCGGCTTTTGGGTAGGTCAATTTTTTCCGGTAGGCATCTTGGCAAATCAAGGCAGCAGTATGCAAGGCATTGGACAGGTGAATGAGTTCCAGGGAACATTGCGAGCTTTTTTCTTCTTCGATGACGGAGGTAAGGTCTTGAATCAGCCTGCGTCCTCTCTCCAAACGATGGATATCACGCACGACTCCCACATATCTCCACATAATCTGTTTTAAAATCAACCAGTCCTCCTCAAAAAACCGCCCTTTTTGCAACACAGGAAGTGTCTCCTCTTTGAACGGAGGGAAGTAATAGATCAACTTTGGAAGGAACTTTAGAATATCCTCAGCACAAGCAATGGCCCAAGTCAAACTTTCTAGAACAGTTAAGGCCTCATCTTTAAAGTCATAAACAAGCCCTGTACAGGAGACCTCCCCGACAGCCCTCAATCTCTGCAGATTTGTCTGACCGCATTTATTGACTGCAACACCGCCGCATGAATAGCAGGCAACAGGAATAACGGGTATCAGATCTTTTGCAATATTGAATCCTTGGCTCATACAATGCGCTTCCAGAGCAGGAAACGAATCTTTAATTTTAACAAAATCCAAATGGGTTAAATCAAGCCACATGTGCTCTTGTTTATGTAAGATAAGTTGTTGATAAATCTGAAAGCTAAGATGTCCATCTGCAGAAACTTCAAGAGGCGTAGCTCCGGGAGAAGAGCAAATCAACCCACCAAGCTGCAATAACTCAAGCGGGATAGGATAAGAAGATTTATTTTTTGCATAGAATCCCAAAGGATAGAATTCATAATCGCCAAGATTAAGGAGCCGAGCTCCAGCTCTTTCAGCAATCGCATAGCCGAGGCCTCTAACCATAGGATGATGGGTGGAGAATGGGTAAAGTGAACAGGCCCCTCCCGTTGCCAAAATTGTCTCCTTCGCGAAAATTGCCTCTACCTCAAGAGTATTTTGATGGCAGATCAAAGCCCCAAAGCACGTGGGAGACTTATAGGCATCGTTAGCCTTGTTGGAGTGTTGATGAAGAGTCAATAGTTCAATTAAACTGCAATTCGATAACCACTCGACATTCGACAGCAGTTTCAGCTGTTCCTGCAGGCAGCGATGGATATCAACATTGCCATTGCGATCGACAAGATAATGCGTTTCAAGCAGTTCTGTCACAGATCTTCTCGAATGATTCATCAACTGGTCCGCAGCTCGGCTACAACATAATTCAGTCATCCTATCCGATTGCAGGGAGAACACTTTTTCTTCAAAATGCTCATGCTGCACGAAAGTTGAGTGGTAAGTTCTCTGATCAAATTCAGATGTCACAATGGAGACATTGACACCTTTCCTAGCCAATGCCAAAGCAACGCTGCATCCGGCAATCCCTGCTCCGATGACTAAAACGTCTCGTATTTTGTTCATGGCAAAAAACCCAAAGTTCAGGTTATGATTCTAATCATGAGAGCAACATTTTCTTTATTTCAGTCCCACCTTGATTTAGCCCATTCCTACTGGAAGCAGCTTGTTTGCGAGGGGGATATTGTAGTGGACGCAACCTGTGGCAATGGTAAAGATACCCATTTTCTCTGTACATTAACTCTCAATTCGCCGGAAGGGATCGTCTATGCATTCGATCGTCAAGAAAATGCTATAGCAAATACGCGTCTTTTAATACACTCTCTTTTACAAAAGCAACTGGGTAGATGCATTCTCGAAAAGCGCTGCCACTCCTCATTTCCAGAAGAAATAAAACCCGGTACAGTGAAACTTATTGTGTATAATCTAGGCTATCTGCCTGGAGGATGTAAAAACGAAGTCACCCAAGTGGGGACAACGCTTCAAAGTATTGAAAAAGCTCAGGAACTCATCATGCCAGGAGGCTCTATCAGCATTACTTGTTACCCTGGCCATCCAGAAGGCAAGAAAGAGGAGGAGGCGATATTAAAATCGATCTCTTTACTGTCGCCGCAGAAGTGGAGCGCATGCCAGCACTGCTGGGTCAACCGTAAGGATGCCCCTAGTCTCATTCTTCTACAAAAAAGCGGTTATATTAACGTAGATGTCTGACTCTCAAAGCCAACAACAAAGTTATAACAAAGAATGAGGTGGTTTACCCCATTGAAGGCGCTATGAGGCATTGCTTCAGTGGGCAATCCATAGAATTCTGCAATGGCATTTTTGGAGAGTTTTGTTTCATCGGGTCCGAGCTGACCTTGGAGATGCCGTTTTTTTGCTTCAATAGCCCAGAACATAGAGGCTAGGTCGAGCCAATGATAGGGCCAGTTTTCTCTTTCCTGACGATAGGGATCGACAAGCTGAGAGAAGAATGGGCGATCGAATGCAGGGTTTTGGCAGATAAAAACCGACTGACCTTTTTGGATGTTTTGTTCTCGGAAAATACGGATGATTTCATCTGAAACCCAGGCTTTCTCTTTACCTTGCAGCATTTTCTCAAAAGAGAAACCGTTGATATTAATACTAAGAGGATCAACCTGATCCCATACTTCTTGAGAATGCTTTACAACGGCATGAAAAGACGCTTTTTCTTCTCCAGAATCTAAATTCAAAATTTTGAATGCAATTTCAAGGACTTTATGACGGTAGCAGTCAAGGCCGCTAGTTTCAATGTCTAAAAAAATTCCGAGCATAATGGATGAACCGAAATTCCTATTGTACAGAGCTCTTCGAAGCAGATTCATCACTTTATCAGAATTGCGGATTTCAGCCTAGTCCTAAAAACAACTCCCTCACCCCTGCCTTTGCCCTCCTCTGTGTTCTCTGTGTCTCTGTGTTTCAAATACTTTAGGATAAATCGCATTTTATTTTTTTGAAACACAGAGACACAGAGAACACAGAGGAGGGCATGGGCAGGGGCAGGGAAAATAATTTATGCAAGACGTCTAATTTTAGCGGGAACTGCTCAAATGCCGAGAGAGAAAGCGTTGAAACCAGCTCTGAGCAGATTTTGCAACCGCATCCAGGCAGCCGGGCTCTTCGAATAGATGAGTGGCATGAGGAATAATTTCAAGATGCTTATGGCAAACAAGCTGATCATAAGCCTTTTGGTTTAGTTCGATCACACCGAAGTCATTGCCGCCTACAATCAATAGAGTAGGAGCTGAAACACTGTCTAGAACATCCAGGGCTAGATCTGGCCGCCCTCCTCTAGATACTACTGCTGTTATCTTCTCGCCCAAAGCAGCAGCCAGCTGCAATGCCGCAGCAGCCCCTGTACTTGATCCAAATAAGCCAATGCGCAGGTCCTTTGTGTCCGATTGAGACTTCAGCCAATCATATACGTTCTTTAACCGCTCTGTGAGAAGATTGATATTAAAGCGTGTCTGGTAGTTCTCATCTTCTTTAGTTGTGAGTAAATCAATCAGCAGCGTCGCCAATCCTGCATCGTTGAGGAGCTTAGCTACAAAATTATTTCTTGGGGATAAACGACTGCTCCCGCTCCCATGAGCGAATAAGACGATTCCATCCGATTTTGGTGGTATTTTCAGCATGCCCTCTAAACTGCCCTGCGGTAAATTCACATGAATAATCTTTTCCATCACTTTACTCCGCTTACTTTAGAAGACTCCTCCAAAATCCTTATGACCTCATCGTCCTCAACCTGATCGAAGATCTGAAAATAGGCTCCAACCGCACCTAGATAACGATAGTCTTCGGGTGTTTCAATAGAGACAAAGTCGTCAATTTTGGATTTAAAAAAACTGGCCCTCCCCTTAGGCGAAACAGGAACAGCTGCCACAATTTTGAGTGGATGCCGATCTTGGAGTTCTAAAATCCCTACTTCCAAGGTTAATCCTGTAGCAATTCCATCATCGACAATAATGGCGACCTTATCCTTTAAATCGATCTCTTTCTTTCCTTTTAAATAGAGGAGCCTTCTTCGTTTAATTTCTTCCATCTGATGCTTTTTTTCATTTTCGATCCAATTTTTTCCGACAGCTTGAAGTTCCCCAGCATTGCCAACAAGATGGCCGCTTTCTGAAACTGCTCCTATGGCATATTCGGGTTGGTAGGGGTGGCCAAGTTTATGAGCGAAAATTAAGCCTAGAGGAGCATGGAGGCATTTTGCGATTTCAGCTCCGATGACTACGCCCCCTCTTGGAAGAGCTAAAACGACGCAATTTTGATCTTTATACTTTATGAGCAACTGACCCAATTGCCGTCCTGCATCTATTCGATCTTTGAAAGACATAGGGGTATCCTTAATCAATACTTGAAAATTTTTAAACTACTGAATTTAAGACTTCATTACAATCGAATAAAAATTTCTTTGTTATGAAATTTTGCTTATTGCTGTTTTAGAAAAACAGGAAAAGTGGTAGAATTTGGAATTAACTATCCAACCTTGAGTGATAAATAATGCAGTCTATACTAAAAATCCTTTTAGAAGTTGAGTCTTCGCAGGCTTTTGAGCGCCTTGAGCCCCTAAAAGATCCTTCCATATGGAAAAAAATGAAGACCAAGGAGAAATCTCTGCTGGCAAAACTTCTTCTTCTCCAAGGGAAAAAGCAACTGGAAGAAGGGAATAACGAGGTGATTAAAAGCTTTGAAATCGCAAACCAACTCGACCCATTGGAACCGGAGCTCTATTTTCAACAAGGGGTTGTTTTTGCCACAAATAAAGAGAATATCCGCTGCTTACAACTTGCTAAAGAAGCTTTTACCCACTGTCTGACACTTGATCCGAACCATGTCAATGCGATCTATCACCTTGGATTAGTTCATCTTGAAATGGGTAGATTTGAAGCTGACAGCGAAGAAATATCTTTAGCCGTTCAACATTTCGAGCACATTGAGAACTTTTTCAGTAGCTCCTATCCATTTAACCCTTTTGATTTTCATTGGAAATGGGGTCAGGCGCTCAGTTCACTCGGACTCCTCTTCGGCGAACCTTCAGATTTTCATGAAGCCATCCGTCATTACAGTCAGGCTGCAGAATTGGGTGCATACACAAGCGATTTCTTTAATGATTACGCTAACACTGTCGCTGATCTTGCCGCTCTCTTAAACCAGTGTCCGCGTTTCCTTGAAGCCCTTGCATTATTCCAGCATGCCACACAAATAGCCCCTGATGAGTTCGAAGGATGGTTTAACACCGCCTGCTGTCTTCATAAGCTATCGGAATTTTCTGAAGACCCCGAATACCTTAATCAGGCCGACGAGGTTTTTTCTATCGCTTCCCAGCTCTCTCAAACGGACTATCATCTTTGGGTGAAGTGGGGTCAGCTGACCTCTATTAGAGGAAAATATTTAAACGATATTAAAATCGTTGAGGAGAGCCTCGATAAATTTGCCAAGGCTGATGATCTCGAACCCAATCACCCTTTAATTCTCAATCAGTGGGCTGAAACTGAATTGTATTTAGGGATGACGCTGGATAAGATCGAGTACCTCAACAGGGCCCAAGAAAAGATTATCAGAAGTATAAAGATCAATCCTGAAGATGCGGAAGCTTGGTATCTTTACGGCTCCTGCTCGATTGAAATGGGAAGGTATTACGATTTGGAAGACTACTTCCATCAAGCCATTGACCATTTTCAATATGGCGTTTCGCTGGACAAAAACGAACCCTTGCTCTGGTATGGTCTTTCACTCGCTAGCTTTGCTTTAGGGGAAATATCTGAAGAGCAGCACTATTATGAAAAGGCCGCTGGCTACTGCGCTAAAGTGATCGAAATCGGCGGGGATGTTTTTCCTCAGTTTTGGAATGACTGGGGAGTCGCTCTCATGAAGTTGGGTGAGATTTCAGAAAATCCTGCTTATGCAGAGCATGCTTTGCAAAAGTTTGAGCATGCTTTCAAGTATTTGGAAGACCACAATACCAAAGAATCCGTTGATCTAGAGTGGATTTACAACTATGCTTGCTGCTTTAATGTTTTGGGAAATCTGACAAATGATCCTGCGCATTTTGAACGCGCTATTTTGCTCTTATCTCGTGTCATTCAGCAGGACCCTCATATGGAAGATGCAAAACATACATTGGCGATCGCTCTTTCAAATTTTGGCGAGGTGCTGCATGATTCAGAACCTTATGAGAAGGCAATCTCATTCTTCCGCAGTCTCTTGAATGAGAGTCCCGATAATGAACGGCTCCATTTAGACTTTGCTGTCACATTAGTTAACTTAGCGCTGCTGATTCAAGATCTGCATCAACCAGAAAGACATCAGGCCCTTTTGAGAGAAGCAGAGGTTCACATGATGCAGGCAGCAGCCTTGGGACTTCATCAAGCCTACTACCAGCTAGCCGGTCTCTATTCTATTGTTGAGTTATATCCACAAGCAATGCGCATGCTAGAGAAAGCGCAAAATATGGATTCTATTCCTTCCATCGAGGAGCTTCTTCAAGATGATTGGCTGGATGGCCTTAGACAGACGGCAGAATTTCATAAGTTTTTGCAAGAATTAACTGCAAGACATCCCGACGATGAACTTTTAGGGTAGGAATGATTTAAAACAAGGATTCTATTATACTAAGCAAAATCAATGAATCAACTGAATGATCAGAACATCGAACAATAATATCCTCAGCTGAACTCCTCCCGTTATTTTTAACTAGGTACAATAAATGAATAATGTTGAATATTACTCTAATGAATTTAATGCGTTTCTTTCTCTTAGCTATATATTTGGCACCCCTTTGATAGCAAATGCTGTAGGTTTAGCATGCGGGAATCAACTTGGAAAAGCAGTGCGCAAAATTTTCGTGATAAAAAGCGATACACCTACTACCAACACAATAAAAAATATCTGCTATTATACCTGTAGGGCTTTCCAAGCCATTACCTTGACAGGATCGACTTCTATTTGGCCTCTTGTTGCTATTGATCCTCGTTTGAAAGACCACACTGATGTGATCGCATACTATCTGATTTCTACCTTTGCTATCGCCACTTTCGGGGAAACTGCTGCTCAGCTATTTAAGCCAAATTAGTGGTGAGCGACGGAGAGGAGGGAAGACGCAGAGAAGCCGGGCATAAGCGAAATGGGGGCCGGGCCTGCGTAACTGCATAACTTTTGTTGGGGAGTCGGTGAGAGCTATGTTTGTGTGAGCCCCCAACAAAAGTTATGCAGTTACGCAGGCCCGGCCCCCATTTCGCTTATGCCCGGCTTCTCTGCGTCTTCCCTTCGTCCACTAAACTTTATGCGTCCTTACCCATGCGTTTGCGATCGTTCTCGAGAAGATACTTTTTACGCATGCGTATGGAGTCAGGGGTGACCTCAATCAGTTCGTCATCTTGAATGTAATCGATGGCCTGTTCGAGCGTAAAACGTCGTGGCGGGGTCAGTATGATGTTCTCATCGCTTCCCGAAGCCCTGACGTTGGTGAGCTGCTTACCCTTCGTCACATTGACAATAAGGTCATTATCCCGGCTATTTTCTCCGACAACCATGCCTTCATAAACATCATCGGTCGGGCCAACAAAGAGGACGCCTCGATCCTGCAAGTTGAAGCAAGCGTAGCCGCTGGTTTTGCCTGGACCATTTGAGATGAGGACCCCTCTCGAACGCCCTGGAATTGCGCCTTTCCATGGAGCAAAGCAATCGAAAATCGATGTAAGGATTCCCAATCCACGGGTTGCGGTGAGGAAATCATTGCGGTAGCCCATTAATCCACGCGTGGGGATTAAAAATTCGATCGATGTGATATTATTTTCATTAGTATCCAACATTTGCATTTCACCCTTACGACGAGACAGCTCCTCGATAACGATTCCGGAGTATTCTTGAGGTACTTCGATGTGAGCTCTTTCCATTGGCTCGAGCTTTTCTCCATTCTCCTCTTTGATGATGACACGCGGTTTAGAGACACTAAACTCGTAGCCTTCCCGGCGCATGGCTTCAATCAAAACAGCCAGATGCAGCTCTCCTCTTCCTGAGACTGTGATTTTATCTTGATCCGATTTATTTTCTTCAATGCGAAGAGAGATGTTGGCTTTCTTTTCCTTTTCTAATCGATCGCGAATCTTATTCATGGTCACATGCTTACCGCTGCGTCCTACAAAGGGGCTATTATTCACCATCATATCGACAGACACTGTAGGCTCATCCAGTTTAATGCGTGGGAGATGAACGATATTTTTAGGATCGCAAAGAGTATCTCCAATGGTGACCTCAGGGATGCCTGATAAGATGATGATATCCCCGGCTCCCGCCTCCTCCATTTCCACCTTTTCGATGCCTAAGTGGCCTTCGATACGTGTGATTGTGCAACGGTTTTCATTCCCTTTATCGTCGACATGGATGATGGACTGTCCCTTTTTGACTGTTCCTTCGAGGATACGTCCGCACGCTTGCCTTCCCACAAAGTCATCGTGACACGAAATGTCGAAGACGAGATGAAGGATAGCTATCTACGCTATTCGATGTCTGTCATTATTGCAAGAGCCTTGCCCGATGCTCGAGATGGCTTAAAACCATCTCAGAGGCGTATTCTTTATGCAATGAGGCAATTAAATTTGACTCCGGGCGGCAAGCATCGTAAATGTGCTAAGATCTCCGGCGATACATCCGGCGATTACCACCCGCACGGGGAGATGGTGATCTATCCCACCCTCGTCCGTATGGCTCAAAAGTGGGTCATGCGTTATCATTTGATCGATGGCCAAGGAAACTTTGGCTCCGTTGACGGCGACCCTCCTGCTGCAATGCGTTATACAGAAGCCCGTCTGACGGCAGCATCGGTTCAACTCATGGACGACCTGGACAAAGACACCGTTGAAATGGTTCCAAACTACGATGAGACGAAAAAGGAGCCGACCGTATTTCCTTCCAAGTTCCCAAATCTTCTCTGCAACGGTTCTTCAGGCATAGCTGTGGGTATGGCCACCAATATCCCTCCGCATAATTTGAATGAGTTGATCCAGGCTACTTTAATACTTTTGGATCATCCGACAGCTTCGATTGAGGAGATCATGAAGGTGATCCCGGGTCCCGATTTCCCAACAGGTGGAATCATCTGCGGCTATCGCGGGATTAAGGAGGCGTTTCACACCGGAAGAGGAAAAGTCATCCTCCGCGGACTCATTCGCATTGAAGATAACGAAGAAACTCCCGATAAACAAAAACTGGTCATTGATGAGATTCCTTATAATGTCAATAAGTCGCGTCTGATTGAACAGATTGCCGAGTTAATTAGCGAGAAAACGCTCACAGGCATCGCAGACTTGCGCGATGAGTCCGATAAAGATGGGATGCGTATCGTCATCGAACTCAAGCGCAATGAAGTCCCCGAGGTGACCATCAATCAGCTGTATAAGTTTAGCGATCTCCAAGTGACCTTTGGCTGTAATATGCTCGCCTTGGATAAGGGCCTGCCCAGAATCATGAATATCAAGCAGCTGATCGTTGCCTGGATTGACCATAGAATCGATGTAATCCGCCGCCGTACACGCTTTGAACTCAATAAAGCGGAGGCGCGCGCGCATATTCTTGAGGGGTATTTAAAGGCGATTGATGTTTTAGATGAGGTTGTTAGGCTGATTCGCGCGAGCGAAAACCGCGATGACGCACGGAAGCAGCTCGTTGAAACTTTCAATTTTACCGAACTGCAAGCCAATGCTATTTTGGATCTCCGACTCTACCAGCTGACGGGCCTGGAACGCGATAAGATTAATCAGGAGTACCAAGAGCTGCTTAAAAAGATCGCCTACTATCGAGCAGTCCTTGCCAGCGAGAGCATGGTGAAAGATATTATTCGAGAGGAGCTGACGGAAATTCAAAAGTCGCATAAATCGGAACGAAAAACGCAGATTATCGCTGCTGAGACAGAAGTGCAAATGGAGGATTTAATCACCAATGAGAAGGTGATTATCACCATTTCAGAAGATGACTATATCAAGCGGATGCCTGTAAGCGCCTTTAGAGAGCAGAAACGGGGAGGGCTTGGGGTTGCCGGAATGCAATTGAAACGTGAAGAGGACGCGATTAAAGATATCTATGTCGCCTCTACGCATGATCATCTGCTAATATTTACCAACTTCGGACGCTGCTATTGGCTGAAAGTGTGGCAGGTTCCTGAATCGGGACGTAAATCCAAAGGCAAGCCGCTCATCAATCTCCTTGAAGACCTTCGCCCCGATGAGAAAATCGCTACCACCATGCGTGTCAGCTCCTTCGAAGAAGAGGGATGCATCCTTCTGGTAACGAAAAATGGCGTTGTGAAAAAGACCCTGCTAAGCGAATTCAGTAATCCTCGACGCAAAGGCGTCTTTGCCCTCGTTGTAGATGAAGGAGATGAGGTAGTTGCTGGACGCCTGGTAAGGCCAAAACAGCAAATCATGCTCTTCACTCGTCAAGGAATGGCTGTGCGTTTTGATGAGGGGAAAGTCCGTCCGACAGGCAGAGTGTCGCGCGGTGTTAAAGGGGTGACTTTGAAATCGGAAAACGATTATATTGTGGGTTGCGAAGCTGTCAATGGCGATGAGTCGATTCTGGTTGTCTGTGAAAATGGATTTGGCAAGCGCTCTCATGTCGATGAGTTCAGGCAGACAAACCGTGGAGGCGTCGGCGTGCGCTCAATCATCACAAGCGAGCGTAATGGCTGCGTTGTGGGAGCTCTTTGCGTCACAGATACAGACGGCATGGTGATGATTTCTGCCACCGGACAGACGGTCAGAATCAGCATGAAAGATCTTCGAGTCATGGGACGCAACACGCAGGGAGTGAAACTGGTCAACTTGAAGGAGGGGGACTACCTGATAGCGATCCAGAAATTGGAGTCGACAGAAGCCCCCGAGGCTCAATTAACACAAGAACTGCCTTCAGAATCCATTGACGGGCATGAGATTACAAATGAAGAGAATGACGTAGAGGAAGAGGATGAACCATTTTCTGAAACCCCAATTGAATAAGAGGAGCGATGTCCAACTTAATTCTTAAAGGACAACTCATTACAATAGAAGGCGGCGAAGGGGCCGGGAAATCCACTTTGATGGCTAGACTTGGAGACTATATCCGGTCCAAAGGCCATCAGGTTGTGATGACGCGAGAGCCGGGAGGCTCCCGCCTAGGCGAACTGATCCGAGGTATCATTTTAACACATGATCCCGAGGTGAGGATCGGCAGCCTGGCCGAACTGCTTTTATTTCTAACCGCCCGCGCTCAACATATCGAAGAGCTCATTTTGCCGGCTCTTCAAGAGGGGAAAATTGTCTTGTGCGATCGTTTTAACGACTCAACTATTGCCTATCAGGCTGCAGCAAGAGGGTTGGACCTCAAAATGGTCTATAATTTATGTAAGATTGTCTGCGGCCCTGTCGAACCTCAGCTCACGCTATTTTTGGATGTCAACCCCGAAGTGGGTCTGCACCGCACAAGGCAATTGGAAAAGACAAACTCCTCTGCCGGCAGGTTGGATCGCATTGAAGCGGAAGAGATCCATTTCCACGAGAAGGTGAGACAGGCGTTCTTAAGTTTGGCAAAACGGGAGCCTCTGCGTATCTACCGGATCGATGCCAACAATGAACAGAAAAAAGTTGTCCAAGAGGCTATTAGAGCCGTTGATGAGCTTATTTTGCTTCCCTCATCAAAAGGCGGTCGATGATCCCTCTTGCTTTTCATGAGTTGGCGGGCAATGATGGGGTTAAAACCTACCTAGCCAGAATTGTTGAAAGGCAAATGGTCGGGCACTCTCTGTTGTTTGTTGGTCCTGATGGGATTGGAAAGGCGATATTTGCCAGGATTCTCGCTGCCATGGTCATGGGCGAGAGGGAGCTATCTGGGCCGCATTCCACAAAAGTACGTGCCGGAAATCATCCTGACCTTCATGAGTACTATCCCGAAGGGAAGCTTGGCCTCCATAGCATACAGTCGATGCGAGAGCTAGGCCAGGAGGTTTTGCTGCCTTCTTATGAGGCCAACTGGAAGTTTTTCATCATCCATGATGCCGACCGGATGCTTCCTGCTAGCGCCAATGCACTACTGAAAACTTTTGAGGAGCCTCCTCCTCGTACATTAATTATTCTGTTGACATCGCAGCTTCCTCAGATTTTGCCGACCATTCGTTCAAGATGTCGAACCCTCTACTTTCAAGCTGTCGGACGAGATGAAATCGCGGCCTTTTTAAAACAACGGTATTCTCTGGACCCTGTTCTCTGCACCCAAATTGCCATAAGGGCTGAGGGGTCAATTGGCAGGGCGATGCAGCTGGCTCAACAACGCGGGGATCCTCTGAGTGAACATCTCTTCAGCATCCTTTCTAAGGGACCTGTTTCCTTCTATAAGGAACTAAAAGCTGCAATCGAACCGATCTGCCATAGGCTTGAGTCGGAAAAAAAAGAGATAGAAGCCGCTTTACAGACCACTGTACAGCAGTTGCCGCGAGACCATCTTTCTTCCCAACAGATTCAAGCAATGGAAAAAGAGGTCGCAGGCCGCGCGTCCATGCAGATTTCTCAGAAAGTTGACGGCTTGCTCATTCAAATCCTCTCCTGGTTTCGCGACATCGAACTGCTCCTCAGCGGTGGAAACAGGAGCTGCATGCTCAATGGCGGCCATTTTGAAGGGATTGAACAGTTTATTCAGAACGGGAATTTTCCAAGGCTTGATCGCGTTCAAGCAATAGTAGATGAAGCTAGGCTTGCGGCCCAGCGCTCGACGCCACTGGATCTCTGCTTGG
>Ga0206862_1179_pt1 | contig 15785 bp, 15 predicted proteins | sample Alteio_BWOrgCont_43_FD_152625 | JGI IMG/M metagenome (GOLD analysis project Ga0206862, IMG submission 152625) | Enriched cells from forest soil in Barre Woods Harvard Forest LTER site, Petersham, Massachusetts, United States -... | ecosystem: Environmental > Terrestrial > Soil > Temperate forest >... | reverse complement strand
CGCTCTAATTTTAGCTCTTTTTCCCATGGTAGGTCAATGGCTAAAAATTCATGCAAACGCTATTGGTTTATTACTTAAGCTGTTGGGAAAAAAAGAAAAAAACAAGATGTCTATTGCACCCTTTGCGCAAAAGCATCAGTTGTTAATTTTTTTTTGAATTAAAATGAGGGAGGGGGAGTGTGAGCGATTCAGCCAGCGATGTTGGCAGGCGCTATAAAATTTTGGAGAAAGAGCTTTAAGCCATGATTCCAGTGCAGCCTCTTCATTTTTTCCTTCATCATGGCCTGGATAGCAGGTGATGGAAAGGACTCCTCCAGGTACTAGTAAAGCAAGAGCTCTTTCCACGCTGACCAGTGTCGTGATTGTCATGGTGGTGATCGCCTTGTTGCCCTCTGGAAGGTAGCCAAGGTTATAGACGATGAGTTTGACACTACTGTGCTCGACGTTCTTAGGAAATTCTGCATGGGATTGTTGTATCAAAGAAATTTTTTTCATCGCCTGTTCGGTTAGATGCTCCTGGAGAAAGTGCTGTGTGCGCAAGATAGCTTCCGGTTGAATATCAAGGCCAATCAAATGCCCTTGTTCTTCATCTAAGGCTAGCCTTGCTAAGATCAGAGCGTCTTTGCCGTTGCCACAGGTAGCATCGATCACGGTATCGCCCTTTTTTACGACCTGTATCCAATAATGGTGGGCTAGGTCGAGGTGGGAGGAAAAAAGAGGAAAAAAAGAGTATGGCATAGGAGTCTATTGTCGAAAGCTGTTTCAGTCGATTTTCGACCTCAAATTGCGGTAATAATAGCATCTTCCTTTAGCTCTTGTCAAAATTGCTTTGCTGAGGTAGAATCTCTGCTCTCTACCGTATGGGGTATTAGCTCAGTTGGTTAGAGCGCCACGTTGACATCGTGGAGGTCAGCTGTTCGAGTCAGCTATATCCCAAACTTGTTAACCCTGTTTTTCGTTTGAAAATCGATTCCCTATATTCTGTTCAGCAGATGTCTCTGTCTTTAGCTGCCTCGATTTGCGAGCAGTTCAACCGAGCTAGAGTTGTAAAAGCTTGGCACCATGGAGCATGTTTTTTTGTCGATGTTGTCCTTGGCGCAGAGTGGGAAGAAAGCTACTTGCCCTTGATCGAAGAGCAGATGAAAAAGGTGATCGAGCGAAAGAAACCCTTTGAAGAATTGGAAATGAGTGTGGCAGGCGCCTCGGCTTTTTTCTCGGCGCAAGGCCAAGATCTTCTTCTCTTTCAACTACCCCGTCAAAAAAATGTCCTTGTCCAAGTTCTTCGCTACGGAAAACAGGCCATTCCCTTGGTTTCATCGACAAAGGATCTAGCAAACGGGGAGTTTTTCAGTTTACTAGCAGCTAGAGAAGTAGGCAGATATGGCCAAGAGGCGATTTATCGAATCAAGGGTATCCTTTCATCCCAAAGGGTTAAAAGAAATGAGCTGGCCTTTCATGCGATGCAAGATCTCACGCAATTTGTCGAAGAGTTGAAGCTCTTAAAGCAGGCAGAAGAGGGTTGGTGCTATTTACCTAAAGGAGAGTCTGCCAGAAACTTTCTGATCAAATCCTGGCAAAACGCCTTGCTTCAAGAAAGTTTTTGTTTCGTGTCGACCCCACAGGGATTATCCGAAGAGGAGGCACGTAGCCAACTGGTCGACCTTGCTAGCTTTTTAAAAGGAGAAAAAGGGAGAGATAAGATTGCTCAGCTCAGCTATGTCGAACATGATCAGGAAATTTTTGATTATGGTGTTCTTACCCCTCAACGAGGATTTCAGGATCTTTTCTGCATAGTGGTTACTGAAGCTAAGCTTTTTGAGGCGGTGATTTCTTCCTTGCAATTGATGCGCCAAATCCCTAGAATCTTTTCCTTTAAAATGCAGGCGATTTTGTACGCTTCGCAGTCGTCCTTTGAAAGCTTACTTTTGCAAAAAGCACTCGCAAGTGAGCAGTATGCGATTGAGCCTAGTGCCTCGTCGCGAGTGAGTTTTGAATTGCGACTGGTTGATGAGGACGGATGTTCGTGGTCTGGGCCTAAGCTTGAGATCATGAGGGCAAAATCGTTACCTGGACCGTGGATCGTCGTCGGTTCGTTGTTAGGCTCGTGGGAGCGCTTCTTGGCATTAGCTGCCCAAAAGAAGAAAGGGCTTCCTTTTGAGCTTGTTGAAGTGCAGATAAGGATCTTTCTCCTTCATGCTGACCTTCAAGCATACGCCGATGAGGTGCGTGAGAAGCTTGAAGAAGAGAGATTGCGTGTGCAGATCAATGGGCAAGCGGTCTCGCTGAAAGAGCGAATTCATGATGCGGCAAGGGAAGGCATACCTTATATCGTCGTCATAGGTCCTAAGGAGAAGGAAGGAAAAACGATCTCCTGGAGAACCCTTGATAGTGAAGAGGAAAAGACGACGAGTGTGGACGAGTTTGTGAACAAGGTGAAAAATTGAGAATCAATAGAGAAATTCGCGCACCAAGAGTTAGAGTACTGGATAAAGAGGGAGAACTGCTGGGCATTCTCCCTCTGATTGAGGCGATGTCAAGAGCTGAGCAAGCAGGCTTGGATCTGGTTGAGATAGCGCCCAATGCCGAGCCGCCCGTGTGTAAAATCATCGACTACGGCAAGTTTCGCTATCAATTGGTCAAAAAAGAAAAGGAAAACAAAAAGGCGCAGCATCAAGTTAAAGTTAAGGAGATCAAGCTCAAGCCGAATACGGATGAACATGATGTCCAGACTAAGCTAAAGCACGCGCGAGAATTCCTTATGAAGGGAAACAAAGTCCGCATCACGTGTGTTTTCCGTGGTCGCGAGATGCTTCATACCGAATTTGGAACACGTGTAGTCCAAAAGATGTGCGAGACCCTTAATGAAGTCGGCACCCCTGAGTCTTCGCCAAGGTTGCTTGGTAAAGCACTGTCTGTCGTTATAGCCCCAGGTGGAACGAAGAAAAAGGCCGAGAAACAAATGGTTGCTGCTCCCGAAAAGAAATTGAATCAGGAGAGTTCGAGTGATAAAGAGAAAAACCCGTAAAGCGGTTGCCAATAAATTTAAAGTGACGGGCACAGGTAAGCTCATTCGCAAGAGTCCTGGTCGACGTCACTTGCTCGCACACAAAAGTTCTAAACGCAAACGTAGTTTGCAGCGCGATAAAGTCGTCGATAAAGGACATTCAAAAACCTACGCGCTCTTAATGGGCGTTAACTAAGTTCTGGAGAATTCAACATGGCAAGAGTGACTAACGCCGTGGCCACACACCGCCGGAAAAAGCGGTTGCTAAAAATGGCAAAAGGGTTCGTAGGAGATCGCAAAAACCACTTGCGTCTCACTTCGGATGCTGTCATGTCAGCAATGGCCTTTAATTATAAGCATCGTAAGCAGAAAAAAAGAGATTTCCGCCGGCTTTGGACTGTTCGCATCAGCGTGGCAGCAAAGATCAATGGGATTTCCTATAGCAAGTTTGTCAACGGGCTAAAGAGAGCGGGTTGTTCACTCAATCGTAAAATGCTTTCCGATATGGCAATCCGCGACCCAAATAGCTTTGCAGCTGTAGCAGGTACTGCTAAAGAAGCATTAGCGTAAAAACTACTGACAATCTTTGGCATGGCCTGAATGATCGGGCTGTGCCTCTTTTTTCTCAAGTGCACTATGCAGGATCGCTTCGATCGACTTCGACAAGACTTTGAGTTAGACCTAAAGAAAGCTGTAAGCACGCGCGATATCGAGCAGCTTCAGGTGAAGTTTTTGGGGCGCAAAGGTCCAGTGCAAGCATTGATGCAAGACCTACGCACGATCTCTGCTGAAGAACGTCCTTTGTTTGGCAAACTAGTGAACGAGCTGAAAACAGAGCTCGAGCACGTTTGTCAGCAAGCTTCCAATGCATTTATCCAGCAGGAGCTTGCTAAACAAATTGAGAACGAACGAATCGATGTTACCCTGCCTGGGCGAAAGCGATGGTTGGGGAAAATGCATCCCATTTCCCGCATGCTGCAGGAGGTGCTCGATCTACTTCGTTCTATGGGCTTTTCAGTCCAATTAGGGTCGGATATCGATTCTGACTATTACAATTTCGAAGGGCTGAATTTTCCGCCAGATCACCCCGCGCGTGATATGCAGGATACCTTTTATGTGGACAAAGAGTTTTTGCTGCGCACACATACCTCTAATACGCAATTACGCGTCATGGAAGCTCATCGTCCGCCTATCCGCGTCGCTATGCCCGGCACAGTCTATCGCAATGAAACGGTGACCGCTAGATCGCATGTTTTCTTCCATCAAGTGGAAGGAATGTACATCGATAAAGGCGTTAGCTTTGCCGACTTGCTTTCCACCATGGAAGAGTTTTGGCGCAAACTTTTTCACATGCCTTTACAAACTCGCTTCCGTCCTAGTTATTTCCCTTTTGTTGAACCAGGCATGGAGGTGGACCTAGAATGCATATCCTGCCGTGGTAAAGGCTGCCGCCTTTGTAAATTCAGTGGATGGCTTGAAGTGGCTGGAGCTGGCATGATCCATCCGGAAGTTTTACGCAATGGAGGGATCGATCCAGAAGAATACTCTGGCTATGCTTGGGGTATGGGTGTTGAGCGGATAGCTATGCTCCGTTGGGGCATCAAAGACATTCGTCTCTTTGCAGAGAATGATCTCCGCTTCCTCTCCCAGTTTTAAAACTTAGTGCTCTCCAAAAATGCTAATATTTGGTAGCATTTCACTCTCTAAAACAGGAAGGGGTTTTCCTTTCCCTCTAGGGAAGAGTGGCAGAGTGGCCTAATGCGGCTGTCTTGAAAACAGCAGTTGGCGCAAGCTGACCGTGGGTTCGAATCCTACCTCTTCCGTTCCCAAGCCCCTTCTCTCACGAGAAGGGGCTTTTTTCTTTGCGCGCTAGCCCCCTGAAGAGGCATATGACACATGCCATTTTTGGCAGGAGTCGAGATCAACGCAGGGACGCGGAGAAAATTGAAAATAGAAAGAGTTGTCAACGATTTATAAGATCTTTGCGTCTCCGCGACCCCGCGGCTTTGCGTTGATCCCCCGTTCCTCCGGACTTCTGCAAATTAGTGCAGTCAGAAACCGATTCTTCAGGTTGTTTCGGTATATAAGACCTAGGTTATTAAAATTTCAGCAAATCTTCTAAGGTAACAACATTTTGGATTAGTTCTTCGGACCAAATATTCGATTTAAGACCTATCGTTGTTATTAGAGCAAGTAAAGTCTGTTTTTTTGAGGGCGCATGTGTTTCGAAAACTTCCATTTTGTTGATTATATTTTTGGCATCAACTTTCTCTAAAACAAATGGTTTTTCTGAGTACTTAATTTCACATAGGGTGACGATTCCATCTTCTCTATCAAAAAGTAAATCGATTTGCGCTCCTGGATCTTTTTTCCCTTTGGGAGGGATGAACCTCCAGCTTCCTATTTCACAAGAAATAGCTTGTAGTTCTAGGGCTTGGCGTATTTGGTCAATATGCTTAAAACAAATAGTTTCAAAAGCATATCCCGCCCATGTGATGGCCGCCTGCGTTTTACCTTTTGTTTGCCAGTATTCTTTGCCAGCGCCCATTCCCTTTTTTTTAAAAGGTTCTATCCAACGTAAATAGAAATAACAATATTCGTCAATAATGCGATAATAGTGATCTTTTACTTTGCGGCCATAGGGAACATAGCTTTGAATAAATCCGGCTGAATCGAGTTCTCTTAATCGTTTATTTAAAGTTCCACCAGAAGAAATTCCTGTTAGTTTAATGAGATCTTCTCTTGAAATACCATGCTGGTTTTTAGAGATCGCTTTGATTATCAATAAATTTTCTTCAGCATTAGAAAACAAAGATCTAAATAATCGATCAAATTCATCGTAAAGCAATCCGTCAGTTTGAAAAAAAACTTTATTGATAATTTGAAGTGCGGATTTTCCTTTTTCGACTTGTTTAAGATAGTAAGGAATACCTCCAAACACCATATAAATATCCAGGATTTGTTTGTGACTTAAATGAATATTACGATATGCAAGAAATTGCTGAACTCCTTTCAAATTATAGGCTTTCAGCGAAATGATCTTGGTTAACCGATTATGCAGGCCTCCTTTAGCATTGATGAGATTGTCGAGCATCCAAGATGCGGCTGAACCACAAACAACAAAAATCAATCTTGAATAACGGCTCCAAAATCTATTCCAATAATAATCTAAAGCTTGAAGCATTCCAGATTTTCTGGTCGCAAGCCAAGGAAGCTCGTCGAAAAATAGGACAATATTTTGAGATTTAGAGACCTTTTCGATTTCTGTCGTCAACAATTCAAAGGCCTCTTTCCACCCTAAAGGGGTACGAAGTGGTAAATCGTTAAAAAATGTTTTAGAAAAAATTTTAATGAAGTTTTCTAGCTGCTCTTCTAAGCTACCATCTTTTTGTCCGATAATCTCAAAATATACACACTGTTTTTTTGAGAAATATTCTCTTATTAGATACGTTTTCCCGACTCTACGACGTCCATAGATAGCCAAAAATTCGGCTTCAGACGATTTCCATAAACTATCTAGAATTTTTATTTCTGTTTCTCTACCGAAGATTTTCTCTTGAGGCATGGCTGTCACTAGATTTGGCTGGGTATGCTGATGTTATATCCAGCCAAATCGTTTTTGTCCAGATAGATTTGGCTGGATATACTGCCGACAGCTCAAACGTCCATTTGAATCTCTATTTTTTCACAACCTCTTTGTTCACCCATAGGTTTTTAAGCGGTTGAGCCAGCCCTGCAGCCAGCGCTGCTCGTTGCGTTCAGGAGGTGCATTTTCCACTCTTTGCTGAAGGATTTTTTGTGCTGCCTTGACGAATTCATAGTCTGGAAAATTGGTGTCGCCAGCCATCTCTTCGAGCACTTGCAGCAGACCCCATCCCTTGTCATTGTAGCGTTCGGTAGGGGATGTACCATCTCCTTTGAAGTTGTAATAATCGAGCAGAATATAGGGGCCTTTTCGAAACTCCTGCAGGCGCTTAAATTGTCTTTTCACATGCGCTTTTTTCTCTTCGCTGGTGTGCTCGAGCATTCTAGGTAAAGCACGATCGAGCCTTTCCGCCATGAAACGCACTTGGAGGGTGGCTGTCCGGTAAAGAAATTTTCGAAGCTTTGTCATCTTGTCTGACGCAAATTCATCAAGGAATTCTTTTCTTGAATTCCATGGACAGGGAGGGTGATCGGCAATCCATCCCGGCACAGAAACGCCTTGTTTTTGCAGATAGCCGATGAGGGCGGGAAATGTCTCTTCGAATACCCCTTTTTTCCCTGCTGGATACCAGATACAATGGTTAATCCCCATCGAAGCAAAGTCCTCTCCTTCATTCCAACAGGTTAGGCCTTCGGGCCGTCCTTTGCTTTCATTCTCCCAAATTCTTTTCCCAATGATGGTCGCTTGTTGGGCTGTCAAAGTAAAAACTGCAAGGAAGAGGACATTGAGCATAAATCACGCAGTAAAGATTTCTTTAATATCTCTTGGCATTTGATCAGTAACAGGACGAGGGAATTGCAAAACTGGCTTTGAGAGCAAAATTTGATGATTTTGGTGTCGGTTTGGTTTCTCGAAAACTGACATATCTTGTTGGCTATAGGCGGTTTGCGAAAAATCCAAACCCACGCCAAAAGCGCAAATTTTTCTCCAAATGGAGTTTTGCAATTCCCTCGGACAAAAATGAAGCCTCCCGAGTATTATATAGGGCACCTGAGAAGGTTCTGTTGGCTCAGGCAGTTGTGTATAAGGTGGTCTCATCGATTAAAGTATGACATTTTATTCAGATAACGCCAAGCGCAAGACGTTCCTCACCCGTATGGCTCTCCTCGGCTCAAGTTTATTGAGCGAGCCGCTGACGGTGCTTCTTTGCCTTTTGCCGTTTATCCTGGCCAAGGACCTTAAGGCTTCCGCCTGGCAGATCTCATTGCTAGTTTCTCTAAGGCCGATCATGTCCCTGGTCTCCTTTTATTGGAGTTCTTTGCTGGGAAGAAGACCCCATCTCCTGAGGGCTAATTTAATCGTCTCTGGGATCTTGGCCAGGTTGCCATTTTTGCTCATCTTTTTTTTCCATAGTACAGGGTATTTAATCTTTGCCGCGGCGACGCATATCCTCTTTTCACGAGCGGGAATTCCTGCCTGGATGGAGATGCTAAAGCGCAATCTTCCCAAAGAGCCGCGAGAGCGGCTCTTTTCTTTTTCTTGGATGCTTGCTTATGCAGAAGGTGTAGGAGTCGGCTTTGCTATGGGCTTTCTCCTTGACGTCGACAGCGGCTATTGGCGCTATCTTTTCTTTGCCAGCGGCTTGATCGGCCTGCTCGGAGTGTTTCTACAGTATCGAGTACCTCTTGAACCTGTCGAATGTGCTCCCATAGAAAAACTTGGCTTTTGGCAGATGATCGTTCAACCATGGAAAGATAGTTTTCATTTGATGCGCACGCGTCCCGATTTTGCGCGTTTTCAATGGGCGTTTATGTGGGGTGGTGCAGGAATCATGCTCGTGATTGCTGTCTTGCCGTTCTATTTTGTCAAAACGCTCGCAATTTCCCATAGCACCTTCAGCACGGCGAGGGCTGTTTGCATGGGCATAGGTGTTGTATTGACCTCGAACGTGTGGGGAAAGGCGCTTAGCCGCTATAAGTTGACCCCGCTTACCAGTTTTGTGATTTTGTTGTTTGCGCTTTTTCCCGCCTGCCTACTTCTTGCCCCATTTCATATCAGTTGGCTTTATGCTGCCTATATTCTCTATGGTATTGCGCAAGGAGGAAGTCATATTGTATGGCATCTTTCTGGGCCGCTTTTCGCTGGACAGCAGGATAGTTCTTTTTATAGCGGAATCAATGTAGTGATGGTGGGGTTGCGCGGCATGATCTTTCCGTTTATCGGAAGCTTACTTGCAAGCTTAGTTGGCCCAGCGCCTGTTTTATGCTTGGGAATGCTCTGTTGCCTGAGCGGAGCCTTGATGACGCGATTTTTTGTTGTCCCAAAAGAGGCTAGCTTGAAGAAACCAGAGAGTTGACCACCGTTTGGATGTTCGACTGGAAATTCGGCAGACTAAAATGGGGGGATAAGGAGTGCTTCTCTTTTAACATAAAAGGAATCAGCGATCGTAGCTCTTCGCTTTTACAAAAGGCAGCGCCAAGGCGATGCCGTTTGACAAACCAGACATTGAATTCTTCCCAAAAAAGATACTTTGCGGTGGATTGCTCTGAGAAATCGAGAAGGAGTTTTTTACCAAGATAGATAGCCTCATTGACTGTGCACGATCCAGTTTTGGAAATGACGAGATCGCTACAGGCAAGAATTTTGATGATTTCCTTAGTAAAGCCATAGATCAAAAATAGGATCCCTTCTTTGGATTCGATTTTTGTGCAATCGTGCTCTTCTGAGATGACTGTTCCACCGAGTTTTTTGAGTAGCTTAACGATATGATTTTTGCTTTTAGCATTGTGCCCTGTGCAAATATTGGCTTGGATTTTTTTTCCGTCGGATAAAATATGCAGCCTGGAGATCTCCATGGCGTGGCGCACAATCGCATTGCCTCCTGAGGCTCCCATCACTAATGTTACCGTAGGCCGATCGGTTGCCATACCTAATTGATTCTTCAAAGCATTGATCTCTTCTTGAGAATATTCTTTTTGACAAGCTGGTCGAACGGGAAATCCTGGAAAGAGAAGATCCTCTGGTTCGATGCTGCTATGTTTGAAGACGTTCACTAGCAATTCCTGTCGATTGTAGGCCAGAGCAAGTTTGAAAAAGGCTAGATCATCGCGTGACAGTTTTTCAAACCCGCTGAGAAACATGGTGACATCGAGATCGGTGGGCAAGAGCAGATAGGGAATTCTATTCCGGTTAGCAGCTAAAAGAAGTCCATCATTGATAAAGGGAATGGTGGAAATGATGAGATCGGGACGCCAGTTTAAATTATTGAGAAAACGATCGAAAAGGGTGGCGATTTTTTTTCTACGGACATGCATATGGCGTTTTCCTCGCCGGATGTACGCTTTGAGTAAAATGCCAATCTCATTTCTCAAAAGCCAATTGTAGATGATCTCAGCTGTGATTTTACCAATAGAGAGACGTTTAAACCAATCGAGAGGTTCGATAATCGTATCTATAGCATTGACAATCTCAACGTCATAATTAGGACTTAAGATTTCTACAAGCGATTCGCCAGCGGATTTATGCCCACCGCCCCCTTCGCTAATCAAGACAAGAATTTTTCGTCTCATATTTGCTATCTACCGGAAGGGACATTTATAGAAAAGCACCCAAAGAAAAAATGACTGTTTTTTAGGGAGCGATAGACTACAAATCCCTCTAGTAGAAACTCGAAGCAGTCCCTTACAAAACTAAATTTATAGATATTTGAGCCAATTGGAAGATGAATAAAAACCTCTCGTGTCGGTTGGTCGGCCAGTTTGGTCTGAAAAGGATCAAAAAAATCTGATTTTTACCGAAGAGGGTGTTTTCTGCAATCTCTCAAATTGATGTGTATAGCAAAAAAACAAGCTCCTAATTATAGGTAGGAGAAAGCTGTAGAATGTCCTTAAAAATGCCGAAGGGGATGGATGGTGAATGTCCAACTTAAAAACGCTTCTTGAACCAAAATCAGTTGCCATCATAGGAGCAGGCGAACGTGAAGGCAGTCTTGGCCGAACACTCGTTGTGAACATGCTCGGAGCTGGATTTAAGGGTAAGCTCTACCCCATCAATCCAAAATACGAAAAAATCCTGGGTGTACAAGCCTATCCAAGCATCCTGGACGTGCCTGGTGAAGTGGATCTGGCGGTCATTGCTACCCCTGCTGCCACCGTTCCAGCTTTGGTGCGCGACTGTGGGCAGAAGAAGATCCCGAGCACGATTGTGATTTCAGCCGGTTTTAAAGAGATAGGCGTAGAAGGGCAAAAACTCGAGAATGAGATCATCGCCATTGCTAAAGAAACAGGGATGCGGATTTTAGGGCCCAATTGCCTAGGCTGTATGAATGCCCATGTAGGTCTGAACGCGACGTTTGCAGCGGGCTGTGCTTTAAAAGGGAATATCGCTTTCATCAGTCAATCGGGGGCGCTCTGTACAGCAGTGCTCGATTGGAGTCTGGAAAGGGAATTGGGCTTTAGTGCGTTTGTCTCGTTAGGGTCGATGAGTGATATCGAATGGGGCGATCTCATCGAATACCTTGGCAAAGATGCAAAGACTGCGGCTGTTATTATGTATATGGAGACGATCGGAAATTCTGAAAAATTTATCAAGGCAGTCACGAATGTCGCATTTCATAAGCCGCTTTGTGTCATTAAAGCTGGACGTACCCAAGCGGCTGCTAAAGCAGCGGCTTCTCATACGGGTTCTCTAGCAGGCAGTGACGATGTGTTTACTGCTGCAATGCGTCAAAAAGGAGTTATGCGTGTCGATACCATAGATGAACTTTTTGAGATGGCGCTTTGCATTGGCAAGCAACCGATGCCCAAGGGGCCTAATCTGACGATTGTTACAAATGCGGGTGGCCCGGGTGTCCTTGCAACCGATGCAGCCGTTTTAAGCGGTGCAGAGCTGACCGAGTTACCGCAATCAGCTATTGATGCACTGAGCAAAGTACTACCGCCATCTTGGAGTCATGGTAATCCTATCGACGTTCTAGGTGATGCCGATGCTAAGCGCTATATAGAAGCGATTGCGAAGGCTCTTGACGAGCCAACAACGGATGGAGTCCTTGTTATCCTCACGCCTCAGGATATGACCGATTCAACTGGAACTGCTAAGGCCTTAGTTGAACGAGCCAAAGAATTTAAGAAGCCCATTTTGACAAGTTGGATGGGAGGAAAAACCGTTTTCGAAGGAAGAGAAATTCTCAAGAAAGCCGGTATGCCAAATTTTGTTTACCCTGACAATGCAGCGCATGCCTTTGGACTGCTTTCTTCGCATCACAAGCACTTGAAACATTTAGAGAAGATGGGAAATCAACGCCCCACGTTGCCGCCGCAGATCAAAGCAGAACTCGAAAGGCAAATGCAATCAGCCCTTAAAAGCGGCACAAAAATTCTATCGGAAAGCGCTTCGAAAGAACTTTTACATGCAGCAGGATTACCGGTCGCAAGGAATCTCCTTGCATATTCTTCAAAAGAAGCCGTCGTAGTTGCCGATAAAATCGGCTATCCGGTCGTGTTGAAGTTGCATTCCTCGACAGTTACGCATAAGTCTGATGTTGGCGGAGTTAAGCTCAATCTCAATGACGCCCATGATGTCGCCAAAGCATATGAAGAGATCCAATCCTCTGTCATCAAAATTGCTGGCAAGGAGGCCTTTGAGGGCGTTGCTGTGCAGCCTATGGTGCGGATGAAGGGGGTTGAAGTCATCCTTGGATCTAGTCTGGATACGCAGTGGGGGCCTGTCATTCTTTTTGGAGCAGGAGGCATTCTTGTTGAAGTGTACAAAGATCGATCACTTGGATTGCCCCCTTTAAGCCATGGATACGCACAGGAGATGATCGAGGAGACTAAGATCTATCATGTTCTCGAAGGAGCTCGTGGAAGGAAGCCTGTGAACATCGATCAGCTTGCTGACCTGCTCGTACGGTTTTCCCTATTCATCGAGGCATTGCCTGTCATTGCTGAATGCGATATCAATCCACTGCTAGCTTCAGACGAAGGGTTCATTGCTCTGGATGCTAGAATCGTCCTCAAATAACGCGGTGAACACCCGGGCTTTAAGGCCTGTTTTTTCCCAAAGAAGGTGAGTTACTCATCTTACGCACACAAGGGGCCTTATGGACAGCTTTCAAACAGTCCATAAGGCTCCTTGTGTGCGTAAGGAGGGTTATACAGAGGTTCCCAAGATGGAGGTGGCAACTGGCAAAGCGCCTGCTTTCTGCAGCTCGCCAACGTAACAAGAGAAACAAACAGGAAAATACAGCTCTTCGGACCCCAGCTCAACGCTAGGCCCATCAAGACAAGCTTTTCCCCCGACATGTTTAAGATTCATAATGGACTTGCGGTTACAGAAATAACAGGTAGCTTTGATCTCCTCGATAGAATCGGCCAACTCCATTAATCGAAGTGAACCCTCGAAAAGACGGCTTTTAAAGTCTGTTCGCAGCCCATAGCAAATCACTGGGATATTTTTAAGTTGGGTGATGGCTCGTAATTGATCGATATTGATTTTAGAAAGAAATTGCGCCTCGTCGACGAGCAAACAGCTAATTCCCTCGAAATCCAGATAGAGCAGGTTCGAATCAGGTTGTACGAGAATATCCGCCTGCATCTCGAGACCAGCGCGAGATTTGATCTGTTTTTTTCCAAAGCGTTCGTCAAGTTCAGGCTTCAGAAGGATGACTCTTTTACCTTGCTGTCGATAGTTGTGTGCGACAGCTACGAGATTGAGCGTTTTTGCGCTTCCAACAGTGCCATAGCAAAAGTAGAGTTTAGCCATAAGATTCCCTCATTTTATAAAGCAGCGCGTAAGACCCTGCTGTTTCTTGATTCTTTCAAAAGAGAATAGATTTATGCAAGGTTAAGAGACTCGTCTTCTTCGACTTCGTGTGTTCGAGTCACAGTTCAGAGCGTTTGGCGACATCAATTGATATCGGTAGATGATCGCTTGTATCGGTTACTCCAATCCAGGATGAATGAATGACAAAATCAGCATGAGGTTTAAAAAAAATAAAATCAGTACGCCTACCAGACCAGCATGAAAATTGGGGTGCAGGAAGTTGTAAATAAGCAAAACTGTCAGCTAAACCAATTTTTTTCAATAAGGGTATTTCATGAGTGGGCGTATTAATGTTTCTTTTGGAATCGATCGTCTTAATGGCCTCTAAAAGGGGGGGAGGGATTTCCTCTTTGAAAATAGCATTCATATCCGACAATATAAAAACTCTTCCATCACAGGTTTCTTTTCTATGGAGAAACAGCTCTGTAAGTATATCAAGCTGTTTAACTCTTGTATTTCCACTACCATCATGGACATCTAGGTGAGCAACGATGATTTGGGTCGGCATTCCGCTAATGGAAATTTCAGCATCTAAGGCAACTCTTTCTTCTTCAAAACTAGGAAGTTTTACGGATCTAAAGGATTGTATTGGGAATCTGGAAATAAGGCAGTTTCCAAATGGTTTTCCTGGCCAATTACTTGCCTTGCTAAAACATATATTTTCATTTTTTAAACCAAGTTTTTTGAGCAATTTCTCGACTATTTCATCGTCCCAGACAAATTCCTGAAAGCCTATGATGTCAGAATCTAATGACACAATGTCATCAATGATTGCTTCATGATTATCCATTTCATTGAAATTATTCCCCCATACTCCACTCCAATGATGAATATTGAATGTAGAAATTCTAATATGTGATTCGTCGGATTTCGGAATCAGTTCTTTTGTTTTTGTGTTATTTAAGTAACTATTCTTCAGTTCGAAAACAGAGCAGGTTCCTTTGCTGTAAAACTCAGGAAGTATGAGGGTTTGATTGAATCTTTGAACATTACTACCAGCTACGACTAATGTTGGAACAAAAAACAAAAAATAGAAGATGAAATAGATCATTGGTATCTTCAGGTTTTTTCGGCATAACTCGACTTTGTTGCTTTTTATTTGTAAAGTCGAGTATAAGCAACAAAGCCTTTGAATAGGTTCTAGCTGTCAAAGTCGGGATTGAATTTTTGGTGCCTGAGGAATACAACAGCTTGCTCCTCCATCTACATCAATTATAGCCCCTGTCATCCATGGTGACATCTCTTTGGAAGCGAGAAAACGAACGATTTTTGCAACATCCTCGGGTCGGCCTAGTTTCCCTAAAGGATGTATGTGTGTTAAATGTGTTGCTTCGTCATTCACTACACCCGGAGATACGGCGTTGACACGAATTTGATGAGAACCCAGTTCTTGGGCTACGTTTTTAGTCATTTGATGAATAGCTGCTTTTACAACAGAATGAGCAGAAGAAGGAGTTGGTCCTACAGCTACTTTTCCCCATAAAGAACCTAAATTAACAATAGTTCCTTCAATTTTATTATCGATCCAATATTGAGCGATTGCTTGTGTAAGAAAAAACGTGCCTTCAAGATTAGCGATATGAGAACGAAATTCTGAAGGAGTGACCTTAAGAAATGGTGTTTCCGTCCACACACCCACATTGTTTATTAGGATGTCAAATCCTGCTAGTTTTTCTTGAGCAAATTGAGCAATTTTTTGGGCGGATTCGTAGTTAGTCAAATCTTGAACAAAACTAAAGACTTTACCATTACCTATTTTTCTGAGTTCTTTTTGCGTTTCTGCTGCTTTTTCTGCACTTCTTGAAGTAAATCCGACATCATAACCCTCTTCTAAAAATTGCTGCGCTAGCGCTAGCCCGATTCCACCTGTTGCTCCTGTAATTAATACCTTTCCCATAATTATGCGGTTCCTTTACTGGAATAGTGATTTGGCTGTTATACCGAAACAACATGAAGAATCGGTTTCTGACTGCGTCGGCTTTACCTCGCAATTCTTGTCTTCACTTGAGCCTTGTTCTCGAACAATGGTCTCTTGCTCCAGACAAGAATTTCGAGAAGCCTTCTTGTCAAAAACCCAATTCTTCATGTTGTTTCGGTATAACTCTTCTGGTACTGTGAGGTGACATGGAATTCTACAATCTTTAGGTTCCCATTTATAATCAAAATAGGGATTGACAGAATTTCCTTTCCTATTGAACTCAAGAACTGAAAATTCAAGTCGTAGAAGTGTACGAATACAATCAGATTGTGCAGGAAAAGCAGTATGTATTGTATAAGCATTCATTAGATTTATGTCGTAAGGCATGGATAAGA
>Ga0206862_1178_pt1 | contig 15818 bp, 13 predicted proteins | sample Alteio_BWOrgCont_43_FD_152625 | JGI IMG/M metagenome (GOLD analysis project Ga0206862, IMG submission 152625) | Enriched cells from forest soil in Barre Woods Harvard Forest LTER site, Petersham, Massachusetts, United States -... | ecosystem: Environmental > Terrestrial > Soil > Temperate forest >... | reverse complement strand
CAATATTACTGAAATTACAAACATCCTATAAAGGAGGAAATATGTTTGATAGAGCACGTTGGATTTCTAAAAATACGGTTAGCCGAGTCACTCTTGCTACAGGTTTAAGTATTTTCTCTTTCGCTCAGGCGGATTTCTTCTCTCAAAATCCGAACGCAAATCCTAACCAGAATTATCAAAACAGCAGCAACTCACAATATAATTCAGGCTATTCCACTCAGAACAATGAATATCCTTCTTCGGGATATGTGTCGAATAACCCTTATCAGCGTGGCTATTATGCAGATAATGATACTGACAATAAGGGAAATCAAAATCAAAATCAAAATCAAAACAGAGGAAATTCTTCTGGAGGTGAATCAAGTTATTCCACAAATTTTCAGACCCAAAAATCAGGTAAGTATACCAGTTCGGGTCGCTACATTGCAGATGATTCAAAAGATACTCCTTCTGACACCGATTCCATGAGCACATCTGGAAATAAGATGAACGATTCAAACAAATCGTCCATGAAAAATTCTTCCAAAAACCAAGGCTCTAATGATTATCTTTCACAGAATGAGGATAGGGCGTCTATTGATGCGAAATCAAATGGCTCAGGAATGAATCAGAATGCAAATGATAGGATTTCCGACCAGGAGCTTTTAAAGAAAATTCGCAATAAAATTAGCTCCGGATGGTTTTCAAAGGGGTATGATGAAGTTGATGTAAAGGTCACCAACGGTAATGTCACTTTAGGTGGAACGGTTAATACAATGGATGACCGAAAGAAGGTGGAGAAGGATGTGCGTGAAATTAGCGGTGTGAGGAGTGTGAACAACCAAGTTACCGTGCAGAGTCCTATGCCCTCAGGAAAGAATGAGATGAAAAGTTCAGCTTCTAAGGAGGATTAATTATGGGGAGAATGCTTATTTTATGGCTACTAGGAGTCCCAATAGGCATCATCATCCTACTAAAAATCCTTGGGATCATTTGAATTTAAGAAGAAGAAGTCATCCGACTTCTTCTTCATTTTCTGCGGCGATTAGAGCCGACCGAGCAACATCAAAATGAGGATAATAATTAAAATTGTACCTAAAAGGCCGCTTGGTCCATATCCCCACCCGGCGCTATAGGGCCATGTTGGAATAGCTCCAATCAGTAAGAGAATCAATATAATAACCAGAATAGTCCCTAACATAATAAATTCCTTCTTTATGTTTGTTTTTTAGGCACTTTCGCGCCTTTCTTTCTTGCTTCAGATAATCCAATAGCAATAGCCTGCTTCCTATCAGTCACTTTTTTGTGGCTTTTTCCGGACTCTAGAGTGCCTTCTTTCATTTTATGCATGGCTTCTTCTACATTTTCTTGAGCTTTTGGTCCATACTTTGTCATATAGCCTCCCTGTTTTGATTTTCAACCGAACGTGCTATAAATGTTTAGTATCCCTTTGCTGCCTTTGTATTAACACCTGTAGCAAAAAATGTGCCATCGGCGATATCTGTGAGTTTATCGTTTGCATCTTTCTCCTCATCAAGAGTTTCTGAAAGCAGATCTAATACACCATCACTTAAATCTAGATGTTTTGCAAAACTGTAAAGGGACCCATAAGTTGAAATTTCATAATGTTCGACTTTTTGCGCTGCAGTAATGATAGCCGCATCGCGGGTTGCAGAAGGATTTGCAGCACTAGTCAGCTCTTCAGCCTCTTTAATTAAGCCTTGCATGACCTCACATATTTTCTGTGAAGGTTTTATTTTCAGCTCTGCGAAGATTAGCTCAATTCTCTTTAGATGTTTTTTTGTCTCATCCAAATGCTTGGCAAGGGCATTCTTTAGATCAGGTAAGGAGGCGATTTGAATCAGTTTTGGAAGAGAGTTGATAATTTGCTGTTCCGAGCTATACATTTCTAAAAGCTCTTCAGTAAATAAACCATATAAATCTTGGTTTTTTTTCATGATACAATCTCCTTTAAGTTATATACCCGGGAGGGTTTGGTTTGCACCATTTCGGAGACGCCAAAATGCAGCAAACCAAACCCTCTCGAGTATGAGGAAATGAATGATGCAAGTCGTCTAATTTGCAAAATAGGAATTCTACCAATTTATGTACATGTATTTTTTTAAGGATACAGGGGCTCTTAGGTCTCATCTTTAGGAGGCTTCAGTTGGGCCTGAATATCTTTAAGTTGATGAGTGGCGTGGCTAAGGTCGCTCAGTGTCTGGTGGAATTGGGTCATTGAAGAGCGTGTTTCAAGTGCGGTAGGCGAAGATGACGGTTGAGGAGGTCTATTGAACATCGTTTGTGAGAGTCCCTGTGCACGCGCCAAGAATGGAGGAAGAACTCTCAGTTCATTAGCTGCATTATTAAGTTCTTGGATTGTTCTATGAAATTGATGTAAGGATAAAGTGCTCTGCTGCGCAATTTGACTAAGCATAGCAATGGCTTCGTTGATCTGTTCGGCTCCTGAAGATTGGGCCTGCATCCCTTTATTCACCAATTCGAATTGCGAGGTGAAAATTTGGACCTGTCCTATAATTTTAGAGAGCTGCTCGCTGAGCGTTCTGACCTGATCCACCCAGGTGCGGATTTCCTGAGCAAAGTCATCCACGGCCATGACGCTTGAAGAGACCGCAGACATCATCTCGTTGACGATTTTTTCAATATCGAGTGTTGCTATTGCCGTTTGATCAGCGAGTCGTCGAATTTCTCGAGCGATGACACGGAAACTGCGTCCAAATTCACCGGCTTTTTCCGCTTCAATGGAGGCGTTCAAAGAGAGCAGGTTTGTCTGGTCAGCGACCTTTGTGATAGTTGTGATGACATTTGTGATGTTACCGGCTTTTTCATTCAAAATCGCCAATTTTGAAGCAATGCTGCCGGAGGCATCCACCATCTGCCGCATAATCACTTCCATATTATTCAAGGAGTCTTTTCCATTCTGCGCCAAGTGGGATGTTTCACCGGCAAGCATGTTCATATCATTGATAGTATGGGCAAAATCTTTTGCAGAGGTAGAAATATCCCTAGCGGCTTTAGCGATTTCGCGTGTGGTCTGTTCCTGATCAAGAATGATCGATTCCTGTTCCTTCGAGGCGGACTGAATTTCACTTGAAGAAGAGGTGAGGGTAAATCCAAGCTGTTGGAGACGTGAGATTATGGTCTCGAATATCTCAGCCATCGCATTGAATGAATTGGCAACCTGGTTAAATTCTGAGTTGTTTTCCCTAGGGTGAATGCGAACTGTCAAATCCCAGTTTGAGAGTGCTGTGGTGGCATCCACCAGTTCATAGAGCTGCCCGACGATGCCTTCAAGTTTTTCTGCCATGCGATTGAAGGCTTGTGCTTGGCGTCCCACCTCATCATCATAAAGGATAGGTACACGAATAGATAACTCTCCATTGGTAAAGCGTGTGGTTGCATTTGTTAGATTGATTAATCGTCTGGTGGCATGATAGGTCACCAATACACCTAAGGCAAACACACAAAGAGAAAAAAAGAGGGAGATAAGGAAGGGGACCCACATTTCCCATAAAATATCAGTCCTTACCACTCTTAAATTTGTGGCAATCTCATTGAGGCTTTGTGTCAAGAGAGTCGAGCTAGCCTTTTCAGCACGGTTTAGACTTTCAAAAAGCAATTGTAGGTTATCTGGGGAAAGAGAATTATTTTTATAATTTTGAATGATAGTTAAAATTTCATTTATGTTTTGAAAATAAAGATCGAGAACATTTTTGATCTCTTTTGTTTTTATGGAGTTGCTATTACCTACAATCTTTAAATTCTCGATAAAACTATTTACATTTAATTCAATCAGCATTGTATAGGCAATCAATTGATTAAGGAGATCAGCTGATTTGTCATTCTGAATAAAAATTTTGTAGGTTAAGACGTCTACTAGAGAAAGGTACTCCTGTAGGTAAGGTACACTGAGCAATATACTAGTATATATTCGGCTGTCGGCATCATTAATTTTCGTTTGACTGCTAATGGAGTGATTTAAATAGGAAAGAGTAAAGAGCAGGTCGTTGTCAGTTTCATGAAGAAGGATTTCATCCTCCTGAGTAGTGCTGTTGGCTAAATCATCGATCAGCTTACTCCATTTATCTTCCAATTGCGACCAGTTGACAGTATTTACTGCAGTTTCGACATTTTTTGGAATGCTTTCGAGACTTTCCCTCATTGCATTTAGAAGGTTGTCTTTCTCCGCTTTCAAAATATCATCTTTAACACCCGCTTGTTTCTCTATGAGCGAACGAAATTTTTGAAGTTGGGACATGAAATTTTTTAAGGACTTAAGGTCTTCGAGCTCAACTAACTTCTGATCGACATGGTGAACACGAGCGGAGTAGTCTTTAAACCAGTAGTAGTTTCTCGGCATCTGAGCAAGACCGAAAAGAATGCAGACAATCACATACGTTTGCATGTAGGTGAAATGTTTACTGAATAGAAATCCTTTGCTCTGCATATTCTTTCCAAAACTCAAGGTTAAGGTTATGATTTATTTTTTTAACCGAATAGCTGATAAATTACGAGTCTTTTGAACGTTTACCGGCAGTTCCTGGCTAAACAAACAGGAATGATTTATATTAGAGATCTTGCATAACCCCTGTTCGTGCCCGTGTGCGTGCCCGTGCCCGTGCCCGATCTTGCGAGTTTTTTGGGCCATCATTGAATAGAAGAATTTTTCGGGCACGGGCACGCACACAGGCACGAACAGGGGTTATGAAAAAGAATTCAGGATATTGTAGAACGTTTGCGAAAAATCATCTTCATTTGTATTCTGTTTTACGATTACTATGCTTAAAGGATATCATGGCTAAAAAGTTTGTCGAGTCTTCATTTACGAAAAAAGATCTTCCTTTCGAAGTTCCCTTGCGTCCGCAATGCCTAGATGATTTTGTAGGGCAAGAATCAGTGAAAGATCGGCTTGAAGTCTTAATCGGCGCAGCTAAGCAGCGTGAAGAAGTGCTCGGCCACTGCCTCTTCAGCGGCCCTCCTGGATTAGGGAAAACAACGCTAGCAACAATACTCTCTAAGGCCATGGGAACCAATCTTATTGTTACTTCAGGTCCTGTAATTGATAAGCCTGGTGATTTGGCAGGGATTCTTACCAGCCTTTCTCCCGGTGATGTGCTATTTATAGATGAAATACACCGCTTAAGCCCAGTCATAGAGGAATATTTGTACCAGGCTATGGAAGATTTTATGCTTGATTTGACCATCGATACCGGGCCTAATGCCCGCAGCGTCCAAATCAAAATTAACCCTTTCACGCTTGCTGGAGCTACAACACGCCTTGGACTTCTTTCCGAACCTTTGCGATCTCGCTTTGCTTTTATCTGCAGATTGGATTACTATGATCCTGTCATTCTCCAAAGGATTATTCAGAGGACCGGGTTGATTTTAAACGCGAATCTTGATTTGGATGCAGCTTTGGAGATAGCCAGGAGATCGAGAGGGACGCCTAGAGTGGCTAATCATCTTTTAAGATGGGTAAGAGATTATGCTCAAATGCGCGCAAACAATGTGATCAATTTAGAAACAGCCATCAAAGCCCTCGATATGCTCTGCATCGATTATAAAGGCCTGGATGAGATGGATAAACGAATGCTTCGGGTGATGATCGATCACTATAATGGAGGGCCTGTTGGATTAAATGCCATCGCTGCTGCTGTCGGAGAGGAACCTGGTACCATCGAGGAGGTCTACGAGCCCTATCTCATTTTGTTGGGGTTAATTCGCCGTACACCCAGAGGAAGAGAGGTTACTGCAATGGGATACCAGCATTTAGGCATCACCGAATTGATTCAAAAATAAGATTTTAGAAATAAATTATCAGGAGTTGAAAAATGTTTAGAATTATATTTTGTTTAGCCATTTTTTCACCGCTCTGTTTCCCAATTGAAGCTGGCATCTGGAACCGCATTACTGACACCTTCCAAGGCACGCAGAAACCTCTTCCACCTTCCATACGCGTTCTTTTGATTCACGACGCCAAAGGAGTCGATCTTGAAGTGAAAGGGAAATATAGCCTTTACGATCCCTATACCGGCGATTACCTGAGCTCTCGCTTTATCGGAAAAAACCGCCATATTCAAGGTTTAAGCGATGGTTTGAAGTGGGGTGAGGCATTTCCAGGTCTTTACCAAATCAAAATTAAACCCGATTCCAGCGATACCGTCACCGTCATTGACGGAAAAAACTATGAAGGCGAGACCTATGTTTATGATATCGGAGGAACTATTAGCGTGGTAAACGATGTTCCAATTGAACATTATGTTAAAGCTATTCTTGCTCAGTATCAAGAAATGAATCTCGATCCGGAAATGCTTTCTGCTTTGGCTATTGTCATTCGTACGAATGGCTATTATCAAGCTGTTAACCCTAAAAATACCTTTTGGGCAGTGAATGCGCAAAAAATAGGCTATAATGGAGACCACCCAGTTTCACCTAGTATTGAAGAGGCTTTGAAAGTGACGCGATATATGATCATGAGTCAGACAGGGGTATATGAAGGGATGGCCACTCCTTTTGCAGCACAATTTGATGCAAGAACGCCCGGAGGCGACTCAGCTAGAGATGCGCGCATCGCTAAACTATCCCTCGAGCAAGCAAATGAATTGGCTCAAAAGGGTGAGCATGCGGCACAAATATTAGGCAAAGCATTTCCAGGGACTACGATTATGTTAATCCCTTATGAGGGATAATGCCGGACCTATTTTCACTATCTGCTTATCAGTATGACTTGCCTGAGGAGCTTATTGCGCAGCATCCTTTAAGCCAGAGAGACCATTCTCGACTGCTCATTGTCGATAGACGCAAGCAGCAGTTGGAAGAGGTGCCTTTTGGAGAGATCCAGCACCTCTTATCGAAAGGGGACGGACTCGTCTTCAACGATACGCGCGTTATTCCTGCAAGGCTTTATGGGAAACGCGCTACAGGTGGAAAAGCAGAGGTTCTGCTTCTCAAGCGTCTTTCGACGCAAGATTGGGAGGTTCTCGCCAAGCCAGGAAAGAAGCTGCCGCCCGGAGAGAAGGTCTTCTTCTCAGACTCTTTTTTCTGCTCGATTATTTCTGAGAATGAAGATGGGAGCAGGGTCGTCCGTTTTCAATGGGATGGCAATTTCGATCAACTTTTAAATCAACTTGGCCATGTTCCTCTGCCGCCGTATATTAAAAGAGAGCAGTCGGATCAGGAGGATCGCCATCGCTATCAAACGATCTATGCAAAGAATCCTGGAGCTTCAGCTGCGCCGACAGCAGGACTGCACTTTACAGAAGAGCTCTTCGGCAACCTATTTGAAAAAGGGGTGATTGCCTATCCTGTCACATTGCATGTGGGGAAAGACACGTTTCGTCCCGTTCGTGTAGAGGATATCCGTCAACATACAATGCATGCAGAAAGCTATGAGGTTTCGATGCAAACGGCCGAGGCACTCAACAACCGAGATAAAGCGAAGCAGTGTATCTGTGTGGGGACAACCTCATGCCGTGTGCTAGAGACGGCTGCTGACGATCACGGCATCATTCGTCCGGGCAGCCACGAGAGTTCCATTTTTATCTATCCGGGGTATCGTTTCAAATTTACAACAGCCCTTCTGACAAACTTCCATCTGCCTGGATCCACCCTTCTTATGCTTGTGTCAGCATTTGCGGGATATGAATTGACGATGGAGGCCTATCATAAAGCTATCAAAGACAAGTTCCGTTTTTTCTCCTACGGCGACGCCATGCTGATTCTTTAATGGACTATAGTTTAATTCAATTTTTTGATAAATAAAGCTTATAGTGATTCAATAACACAAAATCGAGGGTTGGGATGAACGAAGAATTTCAGTGGCAATGCCACCCTGAGGCTGAACAGTTGCTTATTGAAAATCTCAATGGCTTCGTTGAGGCCAATAAAACTCTAAGTAGACTAAAAGATGACTTATATCGTTTAACGAGCACGAGGCTTTTCGATTGGATAGATCATCTCATTCTGAGAGATCAGGGTAATATACAAACACGTATGAAGGAGCTCGGTTTCGTTCTTTCACAAGAAGGAGTTTTTTACCATCCGGGTGCCCAGTTTCCACGCATTGTCTTAAGAAAGGATCCAAATCAGCCGATCGGTGTCGCTGTTTTGGTTGATTCCATTGATAATTTCCTCATGGTGCATGGCGGCACAACACAATCGATTGAAGGGAGCTTCTTTGGGGGATATCGTCGCAGCTGTTTTGCCTTAGAAAAAGGAGTAGGCCTATGGGTCGTCGAACGCAGAGGCAACCTAGCTTTGGAACCTACGCAGGAGTCCCCCGAAGAGATTCTCCTTTTCTGCAAAGCTCTGGAGCGCTGGGCAACTTCTCCAAGGGACCAACTTGATGAGGCGGCAGGGCTTGAAGAGCGCATTAAGCTCGCTGAAGAGCTAGTCAATAGTGTGGGAAGGGATCGTGCAGCCTGGACCGTTTTAGAAGTGGAGAGAAAATATTGGCAGTCGAAAAATCGTGCAGGTCAATTACAGAAGAATCGTCAGGATCGTGTAGGAATGGGCTGGGCCAATCACGATCACCATACCTTTAGATCCTCACGCAAGAACTTTCATCGACTCGTCCATTTATTCGAGATTTTGGGTTTTAAATGCCGTGAGAGGTTCTATGCAGGCAGCGAAGCGGGCTGGGGGGCGCAGGTGATGGAAAATCCGAACTGTCGCCTCGTTCTCTTTTTAGATGTGGATCTTTCTGCTGAAGAGCTTTTTGGCGATTTTGCACATTTTCCTTTACCCGAGCTTCCACAGCTGGGGACAATTGGTTTATGGTGTGCGCTTCATGGCGATTCAATTTTAAAGTCGGGGATGCATCATCTAGAAGCGCAGTTTATGTTCGAGGAGCTGAGTTCTGATTTGGCGGATGTGGGTGTAAAAATGATGCACCCCTTTAGCGATTTTTCCTATCTCAAACAAGCCTTCACCACAGGTGAAATATGGTCGGTGCCATTAGCGCGCGTTGAGAAGCTCTTGAAACAAGGAAAAATTACAGAGGATCAGGCAAAGAAATTTTTAAAGGAAGGAGCCCTTGGAAGCCATTTAGAAAACTTGCAAAGGCGCGAAGGATTCAAAGGCTTCAACCAGACCAATGTCAGCCAAATCATCAAAAAAACCGACCCCCGAGCCCAGGCATGACCCTTGTACTTCCTTGTCATGAATAACGCGAAGAACGAAAAGAAAGCAAAGAGCTTTTCGTGCCCGTGTGCGTGCCCGTGCCCGTGCCCGATCTAGCGAAATTATTGGACCATCTTCATTAACATGGACTCCAAACGAATCAATAAACCACAGCCTAGTTTTTGAATTGAAAAGATGAATTTTCGGGCACGGGCACGCACACGGGCACGAAAAGGTCTTCGCGTTATTCATTAATCGCGTTACTCATGTCCAGTAGTCCAATGTTCAATGAATTCGGCGAGGTGGACAGCACGGCGCGAGGTACCGTCCTGGATCTGATTCCTACAGGAGAAGCCATTTGCGACAATAATGGCCTCTTTGGGAATATTTCGGATGGCAGGGAAAAGCCGATGTTCTCCCATCTGCATTGAAATTGCATAATGCTCCTTTTCATATCCAAACGATCCTGCCATCCCGCAGCAGCCTGATTCAATAAGATGATAATGAAGTCCGCTAATAGCTTTTAAAACTGTTTCTGTCGGTTTCATTCCTGTTAATGACTTTTGATGGCAATGCCCGTGCACATAGCACTCGACAGGAGGGGAGAGGTTTTTTTTCAATGTCGGGGTGATTGTATTTTTACTCATGGCATCAGCGAGAAATTCATCAAAAGTATAAATAAGGTGAGAATACTCCTTTCCATTTTCAGTAAAACCATTCAGATCATCTCTCAGAGTTGAAATACAGCTGGGCTCTAATCCGACTAGCGGGATCCCTTTTTTCAAATAAGGCAGGAGCTGTTCGATGAGGCCGGTCAGACCCTGCTTTGCTTCAAGGAGCATTCCTTTGGATATCGCCGGTCTTTGACAACAGCTCCAGGGGATTCCAATGACTCGATAGCCTATTCGATTGAAGAGGCGCACGGCAGCTTGCCCCACTTGCGGTTCATGAAACTCTGTAAATGTATCGGGAAATAATATTAGTGTGGAATGCATGTTTTCAGGCTGTCTATAAGAATTCAGCCATGTTGTAAATTTTTCAGGGGCAAGCTTCGGAAGCTTTCTGAAAGGCGAAATGCCGAAAAGCGATTGAAGCATTTTGAACAGTTTCAGCTGAATCAGGCCGTTGTAGATCCATTTTAGGGGAAAAAGAGCGCGATTCAATTTTCCGATCGATCCAAACAGGCGTGTTCTGAGCGAGTAACCATGCGCCTCCTGATAGTGAAAGAGGAATTCCGATTTCATCTTTGCCATATCTACCTGAGAGGGGCATTCTGTTTTGCATCCTTTACAGGAGATACAGAGATCCATCACCTCATAAAGGGATTGGCTTGTCATGGTTTCTGCCGGGAGTTGACCATGGATGATTTGGCGTAAAGCCTGCGCGCGTCCTCGTGTAGAGTCTTTTTCCTCTCCTGTTACTTGAAACGAAGGGCACATCACCCCTTCCTGTTTTCGGCACAGCCCATTTCCATTGCATAAATCGACTGCGAGTTCAAATCCACCCTCAGCTGAAAAATCTTGTATAGTCTTGAAAGGAGCCCTATTCGATGAGACATCAAAACGCAGATGTTCCAATGTGTCTGAGATTGGAATAATTTTACCGGGATTCATTAGCCCATAGGGATCAAATGCTTGCTTGAGTTCTCTAAATGCTTGCATGATAGTCTCTCCGTAAAGAACTGGATTGAGCCAGGAGCGGATCAGCCCGTCCCCATGTTCCCCACTCAGCGCTCCACCATAATGCAGGATCAGCTCAGCCACTCTTTGCATCATTACTCGCATGAGATCAATCTCAGATTGCTCCCTTAAATCCATATAAGGGCGAATATGCATGCAGCCGGCTCCTGCATGCCCATAGATTCCCGCTTGCTTATTGTTTTGCTTTAACAGGGCGCAGAACTCTTTCATAAAGGGGGCAAGCTGAGCAGGCGGTATCGAGAGATCCTCAATAAAAGCAACAGCTCGACTATAGGTGCGCTTGGAAAGGAGTATGCCTAATCCGGATTTTCTCAGGGTCCAGACATTTTTGATGTCGTTCGCATCCAAAATAAGGCGTCGCGACTGCCCTATGGATGTATTCTGCAATCGCTGCACCTTCTCCAGAACCTCATCCTTGTTAGCGCCATCAAATTCCACAATCAGCAACGCCTTGGGTTCACCCACAAGCCAGTCAAGTTTGCCGCGCAGAGAAGGGGACTCCCTTCCTAATCTGATGATCTGATCATCGATCATTTCAAGAGCTAGGGGAGAATAGGAAAGAATCGGCATCACAGCTTCGAAAGCTTGATTGAGATCATCGAATGCGATTAAGCAGAGTCCTTGATGTTGGATTTTTGGAACGATGTTTAAAGAAATTTGTGTGAGAATTCCCAAAGTGCCTTCCGAGCCTGCAATGAGTTTTGAGAAATTAAACGCATGGGTTTCCAGCAAGCTATCGAGGCGATAGCCAGAGACACGGCGAGGAATAGGAGGAAAATGTGTTTGGATTTCTTGGCTATATTCTTCTTTCAGCCGCCAGGCTTCACTATAGAGGTAGCCCTCTATGCCTTGAAGGGTTCTTTTCTGTCTCCACTCCTCCAAGGTCAAGGGTCCAAACTCAATCAGTTTACCGGTCGATAAGAGCAGCGCGACCGCCTGCAGATGATCCGCCATCATGCCAAAGCGGAGCGAGCGTGAGCCCGCAGCATTATTGGCAACCATTCCTCCAATAGTGGCACGATTGCCAGTGGAGGTGTCCGGTCCTAAGCGATACCCATAGGGCTCAAGAGCCTTGTTTAAATGATCTTGTATCAGCCCGGGTTGGCAGATCACCCTTCTGTTGGGGATGTCGATCTCTAATAGAGAGTTAAAACCTACAGAAAAGTCTACGATAATGCCTCTGCCCAGGCAGCCACCCGTAATGCCGGTGGCAGCACCTCTGGGAATTAATGGAACCTGATACTCCCTAGCTATATTTACAAGGTTGACAAGCTCCTCTAATGAACGAGGAATGACCACACCTAAGGGTTTCACTTCGAATATCGAGGCGTCTACACTGTAAAGTGCGCAAGAGATCGGATCAAATTTGACTTCACCAACCGATCGAGAAAGAAGGGCTTTTTGAATTTCTTCTCTCCTATTCATAAAATTTGCTTGGGGAGTGATCATTTAAAAAGCTGCCTTATCCTTGAGATGAATTAATTTTAGAGGTATAGTAATATATTGCATTTCTGTTCTTTTTTGAAATATATAAACAATTCGAGCCTTATTGAATACCCCAGTCTTAAAGGACGCTCAATGAATCGTTTAGAAACCCTGAAGCTAATCTGGTCTGACCCTCTCCTTCCAATGGATCCGCATGACATCGAGATTTTCAAGCGCGCCATCTCTTCCCCAAAGCAAGATTTGACAAAAGAAGAAAAAATTTCATGGATAGGAAGAAAGATTTCTGGTTTGCAACCTTCCTTTCTTCAAGTATGCAAAAATCGTTTCTCAGTTTGTTGTCTGCAAATTTATCTCACCCTTCGACTGTTTATTTATAATGGAGTTCACCATGTCACAGTCATTAAAGAGAGGTATAGAGATTTTTTAGCAAATGCCTGTGTCGTGTATGTGTGCCGACAAGAGGTTAAGAAGACATACCCGACCATACTAGAAAAGTTAGAGAAGCATCATTTACAAATTGAGAAGTTGGAGCTAATTAATACATTAAAAGAAGAGAATAGGAAAAATATCTTAAGCGAAATAGAGTTGCTTGGTGGCTTCATTGAAGGAAAAGGAAAAGAAATCGAGGGGATAAAAAAACAACTCACAATACTAAAGGATGAAAAAGCTTTGTTAGGAGAACTTCTTAAATCAAGGGGGCAACTTTTTGAAAGTGACAGGTTATCCGAGCATTCTTTGGAAACCGATGAAAGGGAAAGCAAAGAAAGTGAAAAGGAGGAAAAAGTCCCTCTTTCAAGTAAAGATAGATCGTTCATGATGCATTTGCAACCAGATAAAATCAGAGAAAATTTGAAGAAGACTAGAAAAAAATTGGAAAACAAAATCATCAATCGGAATAAAAAAACGAATGAGCCTTCGAGTGCTAGGACTATGTCTAGTGGAAATTCTTCTCTGGATGACGATCCTGAAACCTTACATGAGTTGAGCAATTCAGTGCAGTTTAAGGAACTCACCTCGGATGATATTACATCGAAATTAAAAGCAATTGATGAAAATGAGAGAGAATATAATGAATTGATAGAAAAAATGAAATTAGAAATAATTGCCTCAGAAGAGAAAAAAAAGGCTTTAGAAGCCGATGAAAATCATATTTGCTCTGAAATAAAGGCAAATGAGAATAGCATTGCTGGTTTTCAACAAAAAAAGAAATTTTTAAAGGCCTATCTTGACCAAGCGATTCTTGATTTAACTGTCAAAGATAGAGAAAAATGCACAGAAACTCATAAAAATGCCGATGAAAGAACGCGTAAATATATTGGGAGTACATTTTTTCGGAATTCAATCATCCCTCCTAAAGAAAGCGTTCAATCTCCCGTGCGCCCAATTGAAAGTTACTCGTCCAATGATTTGAACTCAACTCCTGTTGAGGATCAGATTGCAGCAGAAACCAATATCTTTATTGAAGCGGAGATGCGTCTACAACAAATGAACACTTTCTTAAAGGATTTAAATGAGAAAATCGGACCAGATTTTGGAAGCATTTGGGAAGGTTTATTCACTAATATTGAAACGCAGATGAAAGATCATCACTGTTTAAAGGAGTGGAGCTTGGATGAAAATGGCTCCTTTACTTTAAGCCTTAATAGCTGTTATCAGCTGGGAATGATCACCAAAGATGATAAAGGAAATCCTCATCCACCAGGAGGCACTGTTCTGATATTTAATGAAAATATTGTAGGGCGTATCGACAACAAAGATAAAAAAATGGTTTTTGAGAGCGGTTTGGAGCTAAAATGTAAGCCTAAAGTCCTTTTTGCAATTATCAATTTTCATGGAAACGTGTTTAGTCTCAACTACCTGAAAGAAGGGAAGGTTGGCTTTGTAGCTGGAAATGCTGTAAAACAAGAGATCACGAAGACATCTATCGAAAAGTTAAAACTCGAATGGTCAACAGGTCAGCTCGTGACCGATGCATTCAAATTCGTCGACGATAATTTAAAGAAAAAGTGACTTTTTAAACAAATTGCATTAGACTTGGTCTTCATCTAAATTCAAAGGAGATTTGTAGTATGTGGAAATGGATTATCCCCCTATTTGCAGTTTATTTTATGAACCTATCAGCGCAAACACACGTATTGGCTTTTGCAGGAAGCACCAGGAAAGATTCGTTTAATAAGCAGCTTATTAAAGAGTCTGCCAAACTGGCTCAGGAGATGGGTGCTAAGGTCACTGTCCTCGATTTAAAGCAGTATCCTTTGCCTCTCTATGATGCCGACTATGAATCGGATCATGGTCAGCCGGTTAATGCCAAAACCATTCGCGACTTAATGATTAAAAGCGATGTCATCCTCATTGCCACTCCTGAATATAATGGATCCATGTCGGGAACGTTAAAAAATCTGATCGATTGGACCTCAAGAAACGAAGAGGGTAAGCCTTCCAGGTTGGCTTTTAAAGATAAAAAATTTGTTATCATGAGTGCAACCGCAGGCCCAGGCGCTAGTGCCGGTGCTTTAACGCATCTCAAGTCCTCAATCGAAAATATCGGCGGCATCGTATTGGCCAAGCAAATCAGTGTTCCTAATGCTCATCAGGCTTTCGATGCGCAAGGCCAGCTAGCTAATCCTAATGCAGAAAATGAGCTAAAAAATTTGATTAAAGAAGCCGTTCAATAATGGAAAGTAAATGGATCAACCGTTAATTTTTTGTGGCTCTTCTCATCCAGAACTTGGAGAAGAGATCTGCAGATTTCTGAATGTTCCAAATGGAAAAATCTCCCTAAGTCGGTTTCCCGATGGGGAGGTGGCTGTTGAAATTTTGGAAAATGTGCATGGGCGTAATGTCTATGTTGTCCAGACTCTAGCGGGAGATCCAAATAACTATTTAATTGAATTACTGATTATCATGGATGCCCTCAAAAGGGCTTCTGCTAAGAAGATCGTTCCCATTGTACCCTACTTTGCTTATAGTCGGCAGGACAGAAAAGATCGCTGCGGTGAGCCGATCACCGCACGTCTTGTGGCCGATCTTCTTTCTGCTGCTGGAGCCGACCAGCTCATTACTTTAGATCTTCATGCGGCTCAAATTGAAGGTTTTTTTAATATTCCTGTGACTCATATCCATTGCCAAGAACTGCTTGCAGCTGCTTCAAAACAGTATCTGGAACAGCCGGCTATTATTGTAGGTCCCGATATCGGAAGCATTAAAATTGCAGAAAAATTTGCCCGCGCTCTTTCTCTAGAAATGGCAGTAATTGAAAAGCAGCGTAAATCTTCTTCTCTGGTAGATATGCGCCTGATCGGGAATGTGAAAGATCGCAACGTTCTCATTGTCGATGATATGTGCTCGACAGGTCATACCATGATTCGAGCCGCACTTCTTTGTCAAAAGGAAGGAGCCCGAGAGATCAACTGCGCGTTCACCCATCCCATTTTTTCAGCTCAAGCCGTTGAAGAGATGTCCGCCGCTCCGATTAAACATCTTATTTTTGCAAACACCATCCCCACAAACGATCGTGCTCTCGGCTTTAAGAATGGCCACTGCATTTCTGTA
>Ga0206862_1176_pt1 | contig 15921 bp, 11 predicted proteins | sample Alteio_BWOrgCont_43_FD_152625 | JGI IMG/M metagenome (GOLD analysis project Ga0206862, IMG submission 152625) | Enriched cells from forest soil in Barre Woods Harvard Forest LTER site, Petersham, Massachusetts, United States -... | ecosystem: Environmental > Terrestrial > Soil > Temperate forest >... | reverse complement strand
ATAATAAAGAAGTTGGTTTGGCTTATCTCTGGACCTTAATTAACTAAGGTTAAAAGCCTAAAGCCCAAAGCATCATCATAAAGAATATAGCCACCTGATTTTCTTTTAAACAATTATCTATTTAATGTTAAAAAAAATCAGTCAAAACTTTCGTCGCGTGTCACTATTCTCTGCAAATCATCATTTCAACTCTTTAATCGAATCGCCATATATTCCGCTACAGATGGCCAGCCTACACCGAAAGTCTTTTCAATTTTTGCAATCACTTCAGGCTGTTCGCTTAAATAATTTTTAATCTCCGCCCAACTTTTCTTTTCGCCTTCTGTCTGTTCAAGCTGCTGGTTCAAAATAGCAATCCTTAAAAGATTCATTCCGTATAAAACTGTTTTAGAACTATCAGGAATTTGATCCAGTGAAGTTTTGAGCGCCAGGGACTCCTGAAGGGCTTCTTTATAATCCGGCTTGGAAATGAGCAAAGAGATGGTGGAATAGCGATGAATATTCTTAATATCATCTCCAGAAGTTCTTTTAAAAGTTCTTTGAGCAAACGGTTGGGCTTCTTGCAGCCCTTTAGAAAGGAGAAGCGTTTGACCTATTGCACCGTCGTAATTTGCATGAAGCTCAGGATGGCGAGACATAATCTCTTCTAGTTGTACTAACAACAAGGCATCATCCTGGCGGGCGCTATCCTGCAGGCTGTTCTGATAAAGAATGAACTCATTTTCTGCACGCAAGTAGTCCTCTTCGGCCTTTGTATTGCTTATGGAGACATATCGATAGCAAAGGATCAGTCCGGCAAAAACAGCTACTAAAAGGCCGAAAGTAGACCATCGATTTTCAACCAACCACTCCACCCAGGGATGTTCAAGCCATTTTAGTTGAAAATTGTCTGCTTGAGGTGTTGAGGATGTGGTTTGTCTGCTCATGGGACTCCGAGAGGTATAAAATTTCGAATCACAAGAAATTTGTTAGGTAGAGAGGGGATTGTAACATACTAAAAGAGTGATGATCAATCTTTTTTATTAACGACGAAGTTTTGGATTAGGACAAACGACACCAAGGACAAAATGGACGAAGTAGACTGGGGGCAAAGCGCGATGTCGTTATTGTCCTTTGACGTCGTTATTGTCCTTGGCGTCCTTGGTGTCGTTTGTCCGTGCCGTCGTTTTTTCAAAAAATGCTAAAGTCGGGTCTGTGCCTCTGGACAGAGGCACAGAGACCACAGAGAGGAGAATTTAGATGGCCGAAAGGTTCCCTTGTGTATACCTCACGCTAAATTTCTTATTGAGTCTTCGACCTGTTTGAGTTATTACTCTTTGAAATTCGCGCAATTGTCGCACTAATATAATTCTTTATATTACTAAATACAGCTTGATAAGTTTTATACAAATCTTTATTGAAATGTTCTGCAAACTCAACTTTAAAATCATCTTTTCTTTTATTAAAATTGCTTAATAGAAAATACAGTGTTTTATCATTAATCTGATCACCAAAGATTTTATACATATCGGTCAAATATAGATTAAGAAAGCTAGGATTGTCGATCAGAATCTGAGGTCTCTGAACATCATCCATTTTGTTTATAATTAATATTGATTCTTTTTTTAAATTTATTAACTGAATGTCTGTTATCTGGTTCTCTTTGGAGTCACGTACTTTCTTTAGATGCTCGGTGCGTTTCTTGTTGTTGCTCTTCGTACGAAGTGATCTTTTTAATTTATTAACTGAAGTCTTGATCTCTTCAATATCGTTTTTCTCAAAACCCTCATAAAGATCTGTATAATAATCCACAGACACACAAAACTCTACCAATTTTTTTAAATAAACTTCTCCCTTAAATTTGGAAAGTAAATCTTTGAAAACTGTTAAAAACTTAGGAATAAAATCTTTGTGATCAGCACATGAATTAAGAATGTTAGTAACATTAAGAGATTTAATATTGGCTGAAATTTTTGCGGTTAAATCGACTTTATTATTAATAAAATCTCCAAACGAGGTGTCTGGTTTCTTTACTTCAACAGGATCTTCAGCAATGGATATTTCTCCTTGGGGTGAGAAAGATATTGATTCGGACCGAGCTGTTTCCTTGTCTAAATTTTCAGGATCAAAAGAAGAGAGAACCTCATCATAATCAAACTCTCTCTCTTCGCTTAAAGGTTTAATCTTTTTAGCTCCTTCCCTAAGATCCACCTCTTCATCTTCGAGGCTTCTTTTACCAGTATCACTTTCCATTTGATCATAAAGCATTCGCACTTCTGCTCGAAGTTGTTCGATTTCGAAATCTATTACTGAATGGGGCTCAGAATATGGTACAGAAAATAATTTAGAAACGATCTCATCCTCAAGAGAGATGATTGTTTGGATAACATTAACGCTGAAGTTCGAACCATTCAAATCGGCAGTATTGGAATGAATGATTTGAATTAATTTATTATTAAATATTTCTTTAAATTTTACAAGAAAATACCCTTTATCTTCTTCCTTTAACTGAAGCTGAATAAACACCGCATTTGCAATGGTTTCGATTGCTGAGGGTGCTAGATCTTGCTTTGTTTGGTGTTCATCAGGTAGATAAGAGGAAATTGGAAGAAAAGAATCATATATTTCAGAATTCCCGCCTTCTTTGAAATCCATATGATACCTCAATCAAAAAATATTTTTTTACAGTTTAATGACTTTTTTGTTGATAATTGGTGGTTTTTTCACAAACACAATTTACCAATCACCTTATATCTTTTAATATAGGATATTTTCTATTATCATTATAGCGTTTTTTTATTTGTGTTTTTTGAATAATTTCTCCTGAGTCAGATTATTAACGACGAAGTTTTGGATCGAGCGTATCCCTTAAGGCATCGCCGACTAATGCGATCGCAACGAGAAGCACTGTCAGCATAATGGCAGGGGGCCAGAGAAGATAGCTCTCCTCGGGAAAAGCGGAACGCCCCTCATCCATCAATACCCCCCAAGAAGAGGACCCCTCTTCACCGAGTCCAAGGAAAGATAATCCCGCTTCGCTTGTCATCGCCCCCATGATTGCAAATGGAACGAGTGTTAGTACCGGGGGAATTGCATTTGGAAGTATGTGTGAAAAAATTATATGTGCGTTGGTATACCCCATTGAGCTACAGGCCTCCACATAAGGGAGTTGTTTCTGACGGAAATATTCGCCACGAATAAAACGACTGAAACCTGTCCAGCCAAAAAGTCCGATGATTAAGATGACTAAAAATATCGACTTGCTTTGTAGAAAGGCGACAACCATGAGAAGCATAAAAAAGGTGGGCATTGATTCCCAAATTTCAATTAAGCGATAGATCAATAAGTCAATTTTTCCCCCATAATAGCCAGCAATGGCTCCAACTGGAATACCGATGAGCAGAGCTAAGCCGATGGCGAGAAGTCCTACCGAAAGGGAAATGCGGGTGCCAAAGATTAATGCGGAAACCAGATCCTTTCGATTTAAACGCGTTAAATCCCACCAGCTCACCTGTTGATTCAGCTGTTCGCTGCCGCCGGCGTCTTCCTCCCAATGAAAAGGCCGCAAAAGTGGCATAATGAGATGATGCAACTGAGGAGCCTCTTCAACAAGCCACTGCTTTTTGGCGAGCAGTACCTCTTTTCTTCCTCGAGCAACCAGATAGGTATCCACAATTTTCTTTTGTTGTACCAGAGCTTCAGCTTCATTTTTAGGAAGATGGGAGAGAAATTCGCAGCGGATCCAACCGGGGAGACGGTTACTGGATCCCTCATGACAGAACTGTTGAATGTCTTGGATAATGGGATAGGCTTGAACAAAAGCCTGATGAGTGGACTCAATGATGGTTTCCTGGTGTTGATAATCCGATTGAAATTCCCACTGTTCTAAATTCCATAAAGTGGGAATAGCGCTCGATTTTTTTCCTTCCGCCATCAAGTAAGTCTCGAGCTGCACCTGCTGTTTTTGGATGATTAAGAAGTGCAGCAGCAAATTTAATTGAGCATAAGGAGTCATTTCATGCAGCTGTTGCTGCCATGTCTCTATTTCAGGAGTGGTCAGAAGTGGGGATATACTTTCTAATATTTTCTCTTCTTCCATATTTCTTTTTTTCATGAGGGCAACCTCAGGATTGGAGGATGGGTCATGGGAAGGACGGAAATTGAGGTAAAGAAACCCGCCTATTTGTATGAAGAGGAGGAGGAGAAGGAATTTCTTTCGAAACTGTCCTGCAGGAAAGAAAAAGGCAAGGAGAAAGAAAGGAAAAGTGAAGATAAGCAGATTGTAGAATAGATCCAAAGGCTTTGTAAAAAAACCTTTAAAGAACAGGTAACGGAACAGAGGGAAGTAATAACTTCCCTGATATTCAACAAAAAGGGGTTTGCTGGAAGCTAGGAAAGGGGCGTAGATGGCCAAAAGGAAAAATAGGATGACGACACTGAGCGCTAAAAGCCCTAAGGGATGCCGACAGAAACGATGCCAAACCGACTGCCAAAATGTCAACTGATGTACATGCACTCCCACCTCACCGAAACTGAACGAACAGGACAATAACTACCATGCAGGATTTATTAATGTCCAGGTTAAACATAGAGAAGCAAACTCGACTTTAGCATTTTTTGAAAGATTTTGGTCAGTTGCAAGTTGTGAAGTAATGGTTTGATACAAATGAAGGTTGCCAGGCCGTCTGAGGCTGTGAAAAAATGAGCCCGCGCCTGTTTTTGGAGTGCGGCGACAAGTCCTTGCAGTTAGACACATCTTTTTCTTGACACAATGTTTGAGGTTTAAGCCGCGAAGGCGGCTATAGCGTGTAGCCACAGGCGTAAGCCAAGGCTCGGCCTGCTCCCTTTCATTGGGTAGAGTAGTTTGTATGGGGTTATGAATTATTTTCAGGCCGAAGGCCTGGGTTATAATAGCCTAGGGCAACGCCCTAGGTAGGTTGTAGAACGGATTGCAGGCTGAAGGCCTGCGTTATAGCAACCTCTAATAACCTGAACTTTGTGTAAATATCACTCCCAAATATACTTTTCATCAAAGGGGATTTTATTCAATTTTAGGAACTCGCGGTACTCATCTTGAAAGGATTTAGTTTTATGATGCTCTCTTTGGTTCATAATATATTTTGCAACTGCATTATGTTGTGATTCACTGACAGAGAAGACTCCATATCCTTTTTGCCAAGCAAAATTTTTATATTTTTTTCCTTTAAGCTTAATCCACTTTGATGAGTTTTTCTTTAATTCTTCGAGAAGGTCACAGATGGAAAGAATACGTGGCAGGGTAATAAGAAGATGAATATGATCACTCATACCTCCAATTTTATGTGCATAGCTCCCTTTAGAAGCTGAAATGGAAATTATGTATGCGTAGAGCTCAGGTATAATATCATCATCGATAAATAGTTGACGGTTTTTAGTGCTGAAAATAATATGTAAAAGAACGTTTGAAAGAGATTGCCCCAAGAATTATCCTGTGAGTGTCATTAGAAAATGGAAATAAAAAATAATTTATACACAATAATTCACTTTTTTGTCACTTTATATTTACTATAACGCAGGCCTTCAGCCTGCAATCCATTCTACAACCTACCTAGGGCGTTGCCCTAGGCTTTTATAACCCAGGCCTTCGGCCTGAAAACAATTTTCAACCCCCATACAACCAACTGTACCAAATATCCAAATGTCCGATCTGACCTCTATACGACCCTATACTCATATTTAGAAGCACAAGTGAACAACAGCCAAAAATAGTCAATAGTAACTTTACAATGTACTAGGGCGTTGCCCTAGGCTTTTATAACCCAGGCCTTCGGCCTGAAAACAATTTTCACCCCCCATACAACCAACTGTACCAAATATCCAAATGTCCGATCTGACCTCTATACGACCCTATACTCATATAATGAAAGGAGCTAGGCCGAGCCTTGGCTTACGCCTGTGGCTACACGCTATAGCCGCCTTCGCGGCTTAAATCTTAATCTTTATAATCAGGCGGGGACTCTTTTTTTCACATCCCCAGACGTCCTGGTTACATTATAAACAGTCTTGTTGCCTTAGAATCAGAACCTGGCTACATTTAGAGACAGGCCGAGACGGCCTGATTGCCTTAAAAGGAGGCTGAGAAGGCCAGGGTGCCTTCAATAAAAATTCTCAGATCTCTTTAACTAATCAAGGGTGATGCGGGGGTCGAGCCACATATAGGCCAGATCAGCAAGGAGATACCCCAGGAGGGAGAGAAAAGAGCCTGCCAAGGCTGAAAACATGATCACATTATAATCTCGGTTAAGGACAGCTTCATAAAAGAACTTGCCGAAGCCATTGATGTCAAAAAGAGTCTCCACAATCAAAGCTCCACCCAAAATAACGCCAAGAGAACTGGCTGTGGAGGTAACGATTGTGATGCCAGCATTCCTACCCACATGTTTGATCCAAATTCTCCAGGGAGGCAACCCTTTCGCTCGCGCTGTTCGAATATAATCCTGATCCAGCACTTCCAAAACCGCTGTGCGAGAAAGACGCGACTCAGCAGCCAAGCTTCCATACATAATGGCTAAAACCGGCAGGGTGATATGCATCAAAATATCTCCCAGCCTTTGCCATGAGGTCTCATCAGAGTAGATTCGATCCGGAGAAGTGAATCCGCTTATAGGGAAAGGAAGGCTTGTAAAAGGATAATTATGATGCAAGGCTACCTTTTCAATGAGAAATGGAGCCGCGACAAAGACAGGTATTCCATACAAAACAAGAAAGATAAAGTTGAGGCTATAGTCAGCGCTTCGGCCGCGATTTAATGCCATAATGAAGCCGAACATCTGACAGAGAAAAAAAGAGATGATCATTGGCAGAATAGCCAGCGTTAGGGAATATTTAAATCTTCGCGTCACCTCGCTGATGACAGTTTTATTATTATCATCGCGAAGGGTGCCGAAATCCAAAGTCAGGACTCTACCCAAATAGCGCATTAAGCGGGTTTGTGTGAAGAGAATGATCCATTTTTCGGATATTGTGGGATCTAGCTGATAGAATTGCTTATTTGTTTGATACCACTCATTCAGCTTTTTAATAGTATCTTGAATATCTTGTACAGAGCTATTTTCACTCCAAGCAAAGCTGCGGAGGAGTTGATCGTCTTTCTCAATTTTATTATTCCACTCGCGTTGCTGGTCAGTTAGATTTGAGCCCAAGTAGCCTTGCCTGGAGCCTCCTCGAATGAAAAAATGTACGGTTATTTGCTTGAGGTCTAGGGATGAGCGAGGGTCGTTAAGGATTGAAAGAAGATGCGGCATTACATACCTGGATTGATCTCCCATTTGCCTCTTCAAATCATTGTATTGCGTGATCGACATCCCTGCCGGCGTCCCGAGCTTCTGTTTTTCATTGAGGAGGGTTTCTAAATTGCTTCTTACTGTTTCAAGAGAGATGAATGGCCAGGCGTTAAACATGATCGGCAATGTTAGTCCATAAAATTCACGAAACTGAAGGTAGCGTTCATCGCCGCCAAACGCAATTGAACGATTCGCCCGTCGGCTTGCAGTTCCTTCAGGAGAGATCTCTGCTCCTGTTGTTGGTTCACCTGGAGCTAAATTAATGATCACGAAGTTGACAATGACAATGCAGAAGAGGGTGATCGGCAGAAGGATGAGACGCCTTAAAACATATCTTAACATCAACCACTGCCTATTGGGTTATCTTTTGATGGGCTTGATCCAGAAAAGACTTGGCACAGGTTCTCCCACATTAGCTCCTGGAATAAGTTCCTGATTTTCCGCAGGAATAAATACATTTTGTACATACTCTCGGTAAAGAAGTGTCATTTTAGGCGCAAATAAGAAGGTATAAGGAGCTTCATCATAAATGATTGCATCAAAGCGATGATAAAGCTCGATGCGTTTTTGATGATCATCCTCATATTCTAATTTTTTGATGATCTCATCCACCTCACGATTCGCAAAACCAATGGCATTTGAAGAACCAGGCTCCTTGGCCCCTGAACTATCCCATATCTGCTTTGGATCTTCCGGGGGCGAGCCTAAACTCCACCCCATATAAAGGGCATCAAAATTTTTTTCCTCAAAAACACGAGAAAGATCGCTCATATCGACTCCATTCAACACACAGAGGATCCCAATTTTTTTTAATGCCATTGCCACATACTCGCATATGGACTTTGTCAGCGTATTTTTTACAAAATAGGTCAGTGTAAACTTAAATGGGACGATTTTTCCATCTATATTTTTGCTGAGAATACCCTCTCCGGTAATGTCATACCAGCCTTCTTCATGGAGAAGGTTCAGAGCTTCCTGGCTTGAAAATGGATAGAGCGGAAGATTTTTATCATAAGAGGGCGAGAAGGGAAAAAAGGTTCCTGTAGTTTGCATGCCCATTCCGTTCAAATAGAATTTAACAATCCTCTCGCGGTCGATTGCCATTGTTAAAGCTTGCCGCACCTTTTTGCTAGCAAAATGAGGTTTTGTTTCATTCCACCCAATGTAGATATAACTGCGGGCAAGGTAATTCAAACGTTTGATCTTTAGTCCCTGTTTCTCCTGCTCAAGGTAGGGAGTGCTTTTTAAAAAAGAGTCCAGCTCCTCCAGTAGATTGGCCGGGATTTCAAAAAGATCCAACTCGCCGCTTTTAAACTGTTCCCAAATGGCATCTGGGGCGTTTTTGAATCCGACTTCGATGCCGGCTGCAAGCGCAGCATAACGATCATAAAAATTGGGATTGCGTTTAAAAGAGATCTGCCGCTCGGTCAAGCCATTAAATAACCAGGGACCGCAGCTGACGATATAATTGATAGCCCAATGATGAGCAAAGTTTTGGGCCCAGATTGGACTTTTACGATAAGCTGAAGGGTTATTTTCATCATTGATGATTTTAGAACCATCTGCAAAGCGTTGGTAAACAAATCGTGCAAGAGGTCGCAACCCTGTAGTCCAGGATTGAGCCATATATTTCATCCGCCGGACAGTATTTCCTTTCTCATCTTTCACTTGATCGGTTTTCCAACGCACGACTAAGGTATGATCATCTAAGGCGCGGTATTCTTCGATATCGTTAAGATATTCACGCAAGGTGACAGCAAGGCCCTCTTCCACATAAGGATTCATGATTGCATCAATATAGAAGACAAAATCATGCGCGGTAACAGGGTGCTTTTCGAAAAAAATAGCTCCCAATGTTTGTATGCCTGGGAGGAAATCTGGATTTAATGGTTCCCAATACACATCGTTCCGCAAAAAAATCCAGTATTCCTGTTGCCCATTTTCATTGGTTCTCAGCTCCATTCTAGTCGCTATATCGGGGGTATAGGTCTCATACTTTCCCACTTCTTGACCGGCAATTCCTGCCGTGCAGATGCTATTCCACCCGACAACAAGACTCCAATCGCTAAAAGGGTGCAGGTTCTTTGGTCTCCCAATGGTGGCCTGCTGGATAACGCCTTGCGGGTGGAAATGTGGCCCTAGAAGTTTGGGTAAGGTGACAGTCATAAAAGGGTCGGGATGAAGCAGATTCTTTCCATTTTTGTTTGGCTTCTCTGAAAGCAGAATTTCGTTTGTTTCCTGGGTTTCCTGGGGATCTGTTTTCTCGTTGAGTTCATGCATCTGAGAGATAGAGGTTTTTAGCTGGTTGATCTCCTCTTTAAGAGCGATCACCTGTTCTTCAACGAGGAGAGAAGACCAATAAACGATGATTAAAATGGCAATGATGAGGCAACTGAAGATAAAATTGACAACTGAAAATGAAGTGCGATTCTTATCCATCCTCTAGGCTCCTTCCATTTAAAACAGCACAAGGTGGTAAAATGGGGAAGCCTCTTCATTCAGGGTCCAGTGAGAAATGAGTCCCATTTCTGCCAGACCGCGACATAAAGTTAACACTCCAACCGCAATCGTACTAAAAGCCAAGATAAAGTCGGTACGTGTACGAAAAAAGGGGAGCAGACGTTTCAAATGCATGGCGAACAGGAGAGAGGGGGAGGTGAGTAGAGCTAAAGCAAAGCCATTAAAAAGACCCACCAGCGGATCCCCAACGAGGGCACAGGCTGCGAATACAATGAGCGTCTGACCGCAAGGCAGCAGCACTGTGAAGAAGCCAAAAAGGAAAGTCGCCCAACTTAAATCCTTCAAGAGAAGCTTGGAAATGGCCTCATTCACCCTTTGAATGAGCGGCCAGCGAGGAAATCGGAGAGGGATAGCAGACTTATTAAGCATGGAGAGACCCCAGACGACGAAAACAATGCCGAGAAAGATGCTTAAAGTTTCTGCAAAGTGAATTTTCTTTAAGTAGATATGTAGCACAGCTCCCAATTCCCCTGCTAAAAGCCCTGCCAGACTATACGAGAGAAGGCGGCCAAAGAAGTAATAAAATCGGAATCGATGCTGACCAATTAACATCACCAAGGGTCCGCACATGCCAAGGCAATGGAGGTTACCGAAGAGATAGACAGGCAAGAGAGAGAGGAATAATGCCATTTTATATCTGGCCCCATGAAGTTAAACTAGACAGTTTCAATGCATGCTCATATCTCTGTTTCTGAATTTCTGCGATATCCATACCGGTAGAGCCTGAACGACGAGAAAAGGCAATCAGGATGGCAAAAGCCATAATGGCGATAAAAAGAAATAATATTGCTATAGAGACACAGTAAAATCGCAAACTACCCATCATGCGCCCCCTCCTTTCTTTCCTTCATAAACAGATTATCCTACATGTAAAATTAAAATTTTGCATACTGAAATCCAAAATCTCTTGCAACCGGGGAGGCAAGCTTATGAATCCCAACGAAATTGAGACAACTGCCGATCGCCTCATTCGAAAAATTAGAGCATTTCTGATTTATAATATCGGAAGAACAGCAGAAGAATCCAATGCCGATGAGTTCTATCATGCGCTCTGTTTTGCTGTCAGAGAAGAGACCATGATGAATTGGCTTGCTACGGCGCGTACATTCACTAAGCAGAACGTGCGCATGCTCTACTACTTTTCTATGGAATATCTACCGGGAAGACTGCTTACAAACAACATTACCAATTTAGGATCAAATGATGTCATTCGGGTCATCATGCAAAGAATGAACCGAAATTTTATCGACATTGTGAATCGTGAAGGGGACCCTGGCCTAGGCAACGGGGGCTTAGGAAGGCTGGCCTCCTGCCTGCTCGACTCAATGGCCACCCAGCATTATCCTGCACAAGGATATGGTTTGCGCTATCAATATGGAATTTTTGAACAGCAGCTTTGGGAAGGCGCTCAGGTCGAGGTTCCCGATTGCTGGCTTCTAAGTGAAAACCCATGGGAATTTCGTCGGGATTCTCGGCGGGTCCATGTTAAGTTTTGCGGCACTCCACAACCCTCTCTCAATATTCATGGAGATGAAATCATGGAGCTGAAAGATCCTGAGGAGGTCGGGGCCTTGCCGTATGATTATCCGATTGTTGGCTACAGCAAAACAAATGATTTTTCTGTTGTCACTCTCAGACTCTGGTCTACAAAGGATTCGCCTAGAAACTTCCTTTTGCAGCGTTATAATGCAGGAAGATTAGATCAAGCTGCTGAAAATACGACTTTAACCGATGTCCTCTATCCCAATGATAATACAGATGTCGGGAGACGTGTAAGACTCAAACAGGAATTCCTCCTTGTCTCCGCCTCTCTTCAAGATATCATCCGACACTATCTTGTTAACCATGCCAATTTCAGGCAATTTGCCGATAAGATTCGCATACAGATCAATGATACGCACCCTTCTCTTGTTATTGCCGAGTTGATGCGTATTTTAATTAAAGACCATGATCTGCCTTGGAAAACTGCCTTCGAGATCACCCAAGCAGTTACAAGCTACACAAACCACACCATTTTAAGCGAAGCTCTGGAACAGTGGGATCAGAACATCTTTTACTACCTTCTTCCGCGTCAATATCGGATTATCGAAAGGATTAATCAGGATTTCTGCAATTCCGTTCGCGCACGCTTTCCCAAAGATGAAGAACGGGTCAGACGCATGTCCATCATCCAAGATGGCAAGGTGAGAATGGCCCATTTGGCCATCGTCGGCTCCCACAAAGTGAATGGAGTGGCTCAGCTGCATACAGAGATTTTAAAAAATGTCGTCTTCAAAGACTTCTATGAAATGACTCCAGATAAATTTGTCAACGTCACAAATGGAATCACTCAAAGACGCTGGCTGCTGGAATGCAATCCTGAATTAGCCAAGTTCATCACAAAATGCATTGGAGATGCCTGGATTACTGATTTCACAAAGATCAAAGGACTTGCACAATTTGCCAGCGAACCAGAAGTGCAAGATGAATTCCTGGCAATCAAAGAAAAAAATAAACAGCACCTCATTGACTTTCTCTCTCTGAACAATCCTTTGCGTAATGCATCCGGAGCTGTTGTGGATACTTTGTCATTGATTAATACTAAATCCCTTTTTGACGTGCAGGTCAAACGCATTCATGAATATAAGCGGCAGCTCATGAATGCACTCCATCTGATCATGGTCTATTTTGATATCACGCAACATAAGGATCAGCCGCGCATTCCGAGAACTGCAATCATCGGCGGTAAAGCTGCTTCAAGTTATGATACAGCCAAAGATATCATCAAGTTATTCTACTGCATTGCACGTAAAGTTAATCACGATCCTGAAGTCAATGGTCTGCTCAAAATTATCTATGTGGAAAACTACAACGTCACTCGCGCTGAGATGATCATCCCAGCTGCAGATCTTTCCGAACAGATTTCTACCGCGGGAACAGAAGCTTCCGGTACAGGAAACATGAAGCTAGCAATCAATGGGGCCTTGACGATAGGAACGCGCGATGGCGCCAATATCGAAATGGAGAAACAAATCACTCCGCAATGGTTCCCATTTGTTTTTGGAGCCTCTGCGGATGAAATCGCCGGCATTAAAGCCAGCAATAACTATTGTCCCAAAACCATTTGCGATAGCAATCCTAAAGTCCAGCAGGCAGTTGATTCCTTACGCAATCGCACATTTGCCCAAACTGAAGAGGAGCATCTTATTTTAAGCGACCTCTACCACAAGCTTATTGAAAGACACTATGGAAGCGCACCGGATCGCTATTTTACGCTATTAGATCTCCAAAGCTACTATACGACACAACTTAAAGCTGAGGAGCTGTTTAAATCACCCAGGCGCTGGGCTGAAATCGCCCTTCACAACATTGCTGGAATGGGGGAATTCTCGATCGATAGGTCGGTCGATCAGTATGCCCAGCTGATCTGGAGCATCCAAAAGTGCCCCATCAACCGCGAAATACTCGATCGTGTCCGCTACGATTACGCGGTCAATACACGCTAGCAGGTCTTGACCATATAAAAGTACTCAAATGGTATAATAGTAATGACTTTGAAGTTTTATTTGAGGAATAAAAATGTTGCAATTCGATTTATCCTAACCGCGGCGGTTCATTCGCTGGCTTGATTATTGCGCCTTTCCTTCCATTGAAGCAGCCTTTTTTCTAGTTCTGAAAGTTTGGGTCGATCTAACTTGATGGTTAATCGATTCAGTTTTCCTGTAAAATGAAAGGGCACTTGGTAATCCTGATCATCCACAGGGGTTCCTGTATCCGATCCTACATCAAAGGTTTCATCCCATTGCAAAACAAAGGGAATCGTGCGCCACATTCTCTGTTTTGCAACGACCTTGCCATCCACCTTTAACCAACCTGTCCCTCTACGTCCTATGCCGCTAAAATTATTATACAGCAGTGTTTGCTTCCCTTCCCCATGATATTTAAACTTAAATTCGAGGGTGTGTTTTCCGGGTGATAGCGGCTTCAGAGCCTCCCAGCGCATCCTCTTGATATTCAATAAATTCCACAGAAAAACAGGCTTGCTTTTCAAAAGATAGAATCCCCAACCGGCAAAGCGGCCTCCTTGGGTGGCAATCACACCTTCAGCTCCCTCCTCAGGGACTTCAATCTCTGCGATAACGCTATAGGAGGTGTTGAGCAAGCTCGGAGCTTCCCCAATAGGAATTCCTGTAACGGGTGCCAGGAAGATGAATTCAGTTCTGCCTGCAGATAAGCTAGGACGCGGGGTAACCAAACGGGAAGCAACCGAAGCATCCAGAGGAAGAACCTGATATTTTTTAATCTCATCCCATAAGATATCTTGGAGCTCTTTTAACTTTTCAGGGTAAGATGCAGCAATATCATTGTATTCAGTCCAATCTTTGCTAATATTATATAACTCCCAGTGATAGCCATTGGCAGGATCTTCAGTGGTCGGATGGGTCAACTCCCATGGAGCTCTCAAAGGGGTTGTCGCTGCGACCCAGCCATCATGGTAAATAGCTCTATCGCTCATGATCTCAAAATATTGCGTTTTATGAGTGGATGGCAGATCTGCATTTTCTTTATCGAAGGTATAGGCCAAACTTACCCCTTCAATAGGCTTCTGGCGGACTCCATTCACGCTCTCCGGAACCTCAACTCCGGTAACTTCAAGAAGAGTAGGGACAATATCGATCACATGGTGAAACTGATTGCGGATGCCTCCTGCATCTTTAATACGCTTGGGCCAGGAGATCGCCATACCTTGACGGGTTCCTCCAAAGTGCGAGGCAATCTGCTTGGTCCATTTGAATGGTGTGTCAAAAGCCCATGCCCAACCAACAGCCATATGAGGATAGGTTTTATCTGACCCCCATATATTATAATACTCTTTTAACTGCACTTCAACAGGAATGCTAGCCCCATTAAAACTAGCAATCTCATTAGGTGTACCTATCAGAGATCCTTCTGCGCTGGATCCATTATCTCCGCTAATATAAATCACCAAGGTGTTGTCGAGCTGGCCGATATCCTCGACCGCTTGAATCACTCGTCCAATTTCATAATCGGTGTACGCAAGATAGGCAGCGTAGACTTCCGCCTGGCGCGTAAAAAGTTTTTTCTCATCCTGTGTCAGGCTGTCCCAATGCTTTAAAAGATCATCCGGCCAAGGTGTGAGCTTTGCTTCAGGGGGGATGACTCCAAGGCGTTTTTGATTAGCAAAAATTTGATCGCGCATCGCATTCCACCCCATATCGAACTTGCCTTTAAACTTCTCAATCCATTCTGGAGTGGGGTGATGAGGCGCATGAGTGCCGCCGGGTGCATAATGGATAAAGAAGGGCTTATTTGGCGCCAATGCATGCAGCATCTGAATGTGTTTAATCGCATCGTCTGCCATTGCAGTGGTGAGGTTCCATTGAGGATTTCCCACATAGGGGTAGATGGCTGTGGTATTGCGAAAAAGGTTAGGCTGCCACTGGCTGGTGTCTCCGCCTATAAAACCAAAAAAGTACTCGAAGCCCAAGCCTATTGGCCACTGATCGAAAGGACCCACTTGGCTTGTCGCAAAGGTGGGAGTGTTGTGATCCTTGCCAAACCATGCTGTCGCATAGCCATTCTGCTTCAAGATCTCTGCAATTGTGGCTGCATCCTTCCCTATGATACTGTCATAACCAGGAAAACCTGTAGCCTGTTCGATAACAACTCCGGTGCCGACTGAATGGTGATTACGTCCGGTAATCAGTGCAGCACGGGTAGGAGAACAGAGTGCGGTGGAATGAAATTGTGTGTAGCGTAGGCCTGTAGCGGCAATGCGATCCAACGCAGGGGTGGGAATGATACCACCAAAAGTACTGGGGGCTCCAAAGCCCACGTCGTCGGTAATGATGAGAAGAATATTGGGAGCTTCTTTGGGGGGAACGATTGTAGGAGGCCACCAAGGCTTCGATTGTGCGGCGTTAAGATTAATCATGCCGCCAAAAGGCATCTTAGGCGGGGGTAAAATTTTCCCTTCAACGACTCGCGTGGAAAAGAGAGAGTTTGATCTTGAGTCCTCACCTACCAATTCTGTGAAGCCTATCAATGACAACGTCGCCCATAAAAAAAAATGCAATTTCATCTTTGGCCTCATATTATA
>Ga0206862_1175_pt1 | contig 15929 bp, 14 predicted proteins | sample Alteio_BWOrgCont_43_FD_152625 | JGI IMG/M metagenome (GOLD analysis project Ga0206862, IMG submission 152625) | Enriched cells from forest soil in Barre Woods Harvard Forest LTER site, Petersham, Massachusetts, United States -... | ecosystem: Environmental > Terrestrial > Soil > Temperate forest >... | reverse complement strand
AACCTCATGAATGCTTACAAATTTTGTCGTGTACAGAGACCCACAGCTGCAAAATGGGCAAAACTCTTTGATAATCAGAAACATAAATAAATAGCACATTGAGTTGCAAAACCACCAAAAGCAAGCCTATCCTACTAAGGATAGGTGCATTGCAGCCCTAAATGAGCTAATTGTGTATAACATATTTTATAGTTGATTAAATAAAAAAATTGCTTGCATTGAGCACCCTAATTTGCCAAAAAAAGGTCTAAGACCTAACATTGTTCGGGGTCATAGGAGCTTAAGCCATGTTCGACAAATTCACTAATCGCGCCAAGCAAGTTATCAAGCTCGCTAAAAAAGAAGCGCAACGTCTTAACCATAATTACCTAGGTACAGAGCATGTCCTGCTTGGCTTGCTCAAGTTAGGACAGGGCATCGCTGTCAACGTCTTGCGCAATCTCAACCTTGATTACGATACGGTGCGCGCAGAAGTAGAGCGCCTTGTCGGTTTTGGTCCAGAAATCCAAGTCTATGGAGATCCTGCTTTAACAGGAAAAGTCAAGAAAGTGTTCGAGTTTGCCAATGAAGAAGCAGCCAGCTTAAATCACAATTACGTTGGGACAGAGCATCTTCTTCTTGCCCTATTGAGGCAAACGGATGGCGTTGCAGCGCAAGTCCTAGAAAACCTCAATATCAATCTCAAAGACGTTCGAAGAGAAGTTCTTAAAGAACTAGAAACATTCAATTTGCAGCTGCCTCCTATGGGCATGTCGGGCAGCAGTTCGAGCCCTAAATCATCCCAGGAAAAACCTGGCGTTGGTACAGATAAAATGCCCGCTTTAAAGGCCTATGGGCATGACCTCACAGAACTCTGCAAAGAGGGCAAGCTCGATCCGGTCATCGGCCGCAAAGATGAAGTAGAGCGTTTGATCTTGATCTTATGCCGAAGACGCAAAAACAACCCTGTTCTCATCGGAGAAGCTGGCGTCGGAAAGACAGCGATCGTCGAGGGACTGGCCCAATCCATTGTCAAAGGAGATGTGCCAGATCATTTGGCTAGGAAAAAACTCATTTCCCTTGATCTTACTTTGATGATCGCCGGCACAAAATATCGTGGTCAATTTGAAGAGCGCATCAAAGCTGTCATGGATGAAATCAAAAAAAATGGCAATATCCTGCTCTTTATCGATGAGCTGCATACGATCGTTGGTGCGGGTGCTGCTGAAGGTGCTATTGATGCTTCAAATATTCTAAAGCCAGCTCTCTCACGCGGTGAGATTCAATGCATTGGCGCTACTACTATTGATGAATATCGCAAACATATCGAAAAAGATGCTGCCCTTGAACGTCGGTTTCAGAAAATTCTCGTTGCACCTCCTACGATCGATGAGAGTGTACAAATCCTCCAGGGCCTCAAACCCAAATACGAAGAGCATCATAAATGCGTTTACACCGACTCCGCGATTAAAGGCGCTGTAACACTCTCTGACCGTTATATTGCTGGACGCTTTCTTCCCGACAAAGCCATTGATCTCATCGATGAAGCTGGGGCTAAAGCTCGCATTGCCATGATGCACCAGCCACAGGAGATCACCAACCTCGAAACGGAGATCGAACAGGTCCGTCTCGCTAAAGAAGAAGCGATCGGTCATCAAGAATATGAAAAAGCCGCTAAGCTACGCGATAATGAGAAAACGTTGCGCGACCGTCTGCAACAAGTACGCTCTGAATGGGAAAATACAAAAGAAAAACAGCAAGTCATCGTCGATGAAGAAGATATCGCTGTCATCGTCGCTAAGCAAACTGGCATCCCATTGACTCGTCTCACCGAAGGTGAAACGACAAAAGTTCTGAAAATGGAAGAGGCTCTTAAAACCGGCATCATCGGCCAGGATGAGGCTGTCAGTACAGTCTGCCGGGCGATTAGAAGGAGCCGAGCTGATATTAAAGACCCTCATCGTCCGATTGGCGCCTTCTTATTCCTTGGCCCTACAGGGGTTGGTAAGACGCTTTTGGCCAAACAACTTGCCGTCAACATGTTTGGCGGTGAAGATGCGTTAATTCAAGTCGATATGTCCGAATACATGGAGAAGTTTGCTGTCAGCCGTATGACAGGTTCTCCTCCAGGTTATGTGGGACATGAAGAAGGCGGGCAGCTTACAGAGCAGGTTCGCCAGCGTCCTTACTGTGTTGTCCTGTTCGATGAAGTGGAAAAAGCGCACCCCGATGTCATGAACCTCCTTCTTCAAATCCTCGAGGAAGGAAGACTCACCGATTCCTTTGGCCGCAAAGTAGACTTCCGCAACACCATCGTCATCATGACCTCCAACCTTGGAGCCGATCTCATTAAAAGATCGACCGAGGTAGGGTTCAGCGCGCAAGAAGGCGTACTCGACTATAAGAGCATGCAGGAAAAGATCGAAGGAGCGATTAAGAAACAGTTCAAACCAGAGTTTATCAATCGACTTGATGGCATTGTGATCTTCAAACCCCTCGATAAACACCATCTTATGCAAGTCATCGAGCTCGAAGTCGCCAAGGTTCGCAAACGCCTTGAGCGAAAACACATCGTCCTCGAACTCGACGATAAAGCCAAAGAACTTCTGGTCAATAAAGGCTTCCAGCCTGAAATGGGGGCTAGGCCGCTTCGCCGTGTCATCGAACAATTCCTTGAAGACCCTCTCGCCGAAAAACTGCTGATGAGCCCAGGTCAAGCAGCTAGCCTCAGGGCCACTGCTGAAGGCGATAAAATCATATTCATCGAAATCGGCGACAACAAGATGATCAAGGAAGAGCCCTTAGAGACTGTCCACAAACTCTGAATTCATCTTCTTCGAACCCTTTTCGTGATCTTTCGTCCGGCTTTGAGGCGCCTACGGCGCCTGTGGCGTATGCTACCTCAAAGCCGGACGAAACCTCCTCGAAAAGGGTTTCCGAATCTGATGGATTGATAGTTTGTGGACAGTCTCTTAGAGCCAGCCGGAAATCATAAATGAGCCAATTGCAAAACTCTACGACAGCAAAAAATCGATGATTTTTGGCTCCATATGACAAAATATCTCTTTCTTCATTTTTTATCTTGCCGGCGTTTCGTCGATCATGCCTATTTTTAAAATAATATCTTATACTTTCATAGCCTCCCTGGATTTTTAATAGGCTTTGGCCGATCCTAGTTGACCTATGCCTAAAGTTGTTATCGGAATGTCAGGGGGAGTCGATTCCTCCGTAAGCGCCCTTCTGCTAAAGCAGCAAGGCTACGAAGTCATCGGGCTCTACATGAAAAATTGGGAGGAGCTCGATGCATCAGGCACCTGTTCTTCGCAAAAGGATTTCGAAGATGTCGCTAAGGTCTGCGAACAGATCGACATCCCCTACTATACAGTGAACTTCGTTAAGGAGTATCGCGAGCATGTGTTCGAGCATTTTTTACGCGAACTCAAAGCAGGGAATACTCCTAACCCCGATATCCTTTGCAACCGCGAAATCAAATTCAAAGCCTTGCTAGATAAGGCCATTGCTTTGGGTGCAGATTTTTTAGCAACCGGACATTATGCCCGTGTCGACGATCATCATCGTCTGCTGAAAGGGCTCGACCCCGCCAAAGATCAGAGTTACTTCCTCTACAGCTTAAAAGAGTCCACCCTAGCTAAAGTGCTCTTTCCAATTGGCCATCTTGAGAAAAAAGAGGTCCGTGCTATTGCTAGCCGCCATCATCTTGCTACTTCTGAGAAAAAAGACAGTACAGGCATTTGCTTCATCGGGGAAAGGGACTTTCGCCACTTTATTTCTCATTACATACCTTACCAACCTGGCAACTTCGAAAACAGAGAAGGGAAAGTCATTGGCCAACATGTTGGTGTCGCCTTTTACACAATCGGACAAAGAAAGGGATTAGCCATAGGAGGGCCGGGCGATGCTTGGTTTGTCGTAGGAAAGGACGTTGCGCGCAATGTTGTGATCATCGAGCAAGGCACCGACCATCCAGCTCTTTATGCTCCCCGCCTCCTTGCTACGCAAATCCACTGGATGAACCACCCACCCCCCTCGCTCCCCTTCGCCTGCCATGCCAAAATTCGTTATCGCCAGGCTGACCAAGCTTGTCGCATCGTCTCTATTGAAGGCGATCGCGTACTCGTCGAATTTGATCAACCCCAGCGCGCCATCACCCCGCATCAATCGATCGTCTTCTACGTGGGGGATCATTGCCTAGGTGGAGCCATGATCGAAACCGCCGTAGAAGAATATTCTTTTATCTTAAGCGATTTTTTTTTAATCTCCTCCTGAAGAGACTGTTTCAAAGCAGTCTCTAAGACTTTTTCGGGGGTATTATGTCACGCAGTCTATTCGCTAAGAAAAGTATCAGTGCTCTGGTCGCTGAGGCCTCTGATACTAAACATGCCCTTAAACGAACGCTAGGCCCACTCAATTTGACAGCCATGGGTGTAGGCGCTATCATAGGAGCTGGTCTTTTTGTATTAACAGGCCAAGCTGCAGCGGCTCATGCCGGTCCGGCGATCATCCTCTCTTTTGCTATCGCTGCAGTCATCTGTTTTTTTTCAGCGCTTTGCTATGCTGAATTCGCCTCTTTGATTCCCATCGCTGGTAGTGCTTATTCTTATGCCTATGCCACCATGGGAGAATTCGCTGCTTGGATCATTGGGTGGGCTTTAACGCTTGAGTATCTTTTTTCTTCCTCGACGGTTGCTGTGGGGTGGTCAGCGTATTTTGTCAGTTTGCTAAGAGATTTCGGTTTAGTCATCCCAACCCAATATTGCAGTGCTCCACTTGCTTACGACGCTGTGAATGGATGGGTTCTGTCTGGGAGCGTCATCAACCTTCCCGCTATTTTCATTGTTGCTATCATCGGATGGATGATTTCTGTGGGCATTCAAACTGCAGCTTTTGTCAACAATCTCATGGTGATCATCAAGTTATTGATCATCGTTCTGTTTATCGGTTGCGGCGTTGTTTACATTAATTGGGATAACTTACGCCCCTTCATTCCAGAGAATACAGGCGTATTTGGACAATTCGGCTGGAGCGGCGTCTTTCGAGGCGCAGGCATTGTCTTCTTTGCCTTCATCGGCTTCGATGCTGTCTCTACCTTAGCCCAGGAGGCGCGCAATCCACAAAAAGATTTACCGACAGGCATGCTCGGTTCGCTCAGTATTTCGACGCTAATTTATATCATCGTCGCTGTGGTGCTCCTTGGCGTTGTGGGCTTTAGCCAACTAGGAGTGCCAGACCCAATCGCTGTTGCAGTCAATGCCCTAGGTCCAAATTTTGTTTGGCTTCGCTATGTGATCAAGATCGCCATCATTGCTGGTTTGAGCTCCGTTGTACTGGTGATGTTGCTCGGCCAATCGCGTATTCTTTTTACGATGTCTCAAGATGGGCTTCTGCCGAAAGCATTTGGCAAAGTACACCCAAAATTCAAAACGCCCTTCTTTACCAGCATACTCATTTCCTTCATAGCGATGATCATAGCGGGAATTTTTCCTGTCGAGATCCTTGGCCAGCTCGTCTCCATGGGAACATTGCTTGCCTTTGCGATTGTTTGTCTTGGCGTTCTCATCCTAAGGCGCACGCAGCCCAAGCTCCATCGTCCCTTTAGGACCCCATTAGTGCCTCTAATTCCTGCTCTAGGAGTGCTGACCTGCGTTGCTCAGATGATCGTATTGCCTGGAGTGACTTGGATGCAGTTGGTTGGCTGGATGGTGATCGGCTTCATCATTTATTTCTCTTTCGGTGCAAAACATAGCGTGGTTAGAAATCCCTAGACGCGAGTTAAACTAAAAACACCTGGCCTCTCTCTAGAGAAAGGCAAGGTGTTTTGACAGGTATGAACGCGAACGACTCTTCTAGAAAGCGAAACCAACCTTAGCTGTAAGACCTTGTAAAGTAAAGTCCCCATTTCTCGTCAGGTTTTGATTGGGAATGTGGTTAAAGTTCGTCCAAACTTGCTGTTCCCAACCCCCTTGGGCATAAAATTGACAGCGATTGTCATCAAACCAATACTGGAATCTAAGACCTGCAGAGATTTCAAAAATAGGAGTGATTGCCCTCGTTTTTTCTTCAGTATTGAAGGTCGTAACGCTGCCAGGCTGATTGACTTCAGCAGTTGAGGACTTAAAGTCGCTCCAGATAGCTGAGGCCGCGACATCACCATAAAGGCCCAAGTACTTTGTGAAATACCAAACTGTACCAAGTCCAGCTCGTACGCCGACCCCCCACATCTTTTGATCAGAATCAAACGACGCCATTGAAGGAGCAGGTGTAGCATCAAGAGGCAACGTACCAGAAAGAAGACCGTACTCAGCATTGACGCTTTGTTTAATACAGGCAAATTTTACGCCGAAGTTTGGCCGCAAAGTCAATGCCCTACTGATGAAAAATTTTCTTCCCAACTCGAGATCGACAACATAGAACGCTTGCTTCCACTGCGTTTGCGCAGAATTTACCGGGGCATCAGTGTAAATCCCTCCCGCAGAGATAGGATAGACGCTATAAAGCCCTTTTGCCGCGTTACGGTGGACGGAGCTGCTCACTTTTTCTTCTGCCAGGTAGGTAAATTCGCTCATGATATCCCAGCCGTCATAGTCAAAGAATCCGCCAAAGCCGAATTTAAACCCTGGTTCATAGTCGAATTTTGGTTTATGGACACGCCCCCGGCTGACACTTCCAGAAGAGCTTGTATCAGAAATTCCGCTCACCGCTGTTTCCATCCCATCAAGCACCGGCTTCCACCAAATGAAGGCTCCTTCAATGATGAGGTGAACAGGGTCTTTTACAATCGGCGCAACAGCGGGGGTGATTTCTCTTGTTGGCATGGCATTCACGACTTCGAGTTCGTGCTGCGCCTTTGCCTTATCAGTCCTCTTTTTGTCCCGAGAGTCATTGGTAAAATTTCCCGTCAAAAGAAGGTTTGGGGGAATCAGCCAAAATGCTAGCTGACTTGAATACTTTTTGAAAAACATCTTCATACGCACTCCTATTGCCTTTAACTCTCAGAAAAAGCATTTGAAGAAATATGTCAACACTTTTTTTTAAAACCTATCTGTGTTGGGGAGGCCTCCAGAAATACACTGTAAACCGCGAGTTTTGGATAAGCCGCTCTATGAAAAAGGTCAGAATTTCAGCTTTCTAAGCATTCATAAGGTTGTGAAGATAACTTTTTTTCCATAAGAAAAAACAGGATGGGCATGATCGGCGAAACGCCGGCAGGGTGGACGGGATAGAGAAGATGAGATAAATCTATCTTTCTTCATCCTGTCCACCCTGCCGGCGTTTCGCCGATCATGCTCATCCTGTTTTCTCTATAGCAAAATCCCTCAGCAACGTCTTGAACGTATGAAATTTTTGTCAGCATTTTGATTTAGACTGATTTCTGTGCCCTCCCGGCACGGGAATTAGTCCAAACTCCAGATATTAGCGGATCGGTTCGAGATTCGCTTCCCATTCGCGTAAATATTCGAGAAATTGCTGCTTATCAGGACGAGTGCAAAGAAGTTGCTGTACTTCCTTATTCCCGCTTAAATGAGCTATTTTTGCTAAGAGATGGAGATGTTTTTTATCTCCGCTAGCAAAGAGAAAAAACAGCGTATGCACAGGTTCACCGTCAAGAGCGCCATAAGCAATGGGCTGCTCGGGAAAAACAACGACGACGACATCAAAAGGTCCCTCAAAAACAAACTCTCTAGAATGCGGAACGGCAATGCCATGATTGAGTGCTGTCGGCATCAACTTTTCGCGATCGAGTAAAAGTTCTGTCAGCATTTCCGGATCTCTTCCAAGCACTCCGGCGACCTGCTTCATCGTATTGGCAATGATCTCTTCTTTGTTCGTACCTGGGATATTGGTAAAAACACCGCCTTTGTGTACAGCTCGGTAGAGGCTGAATTGCTGAACTCCAGATTTTTGTTCTTCTTCGTTTTGTAGTGGTTCAGACCCTGCTTCTCGATCATTGAAGTCAATTTCTTGCTCTTGCTGAGCAAGGGTGAGAAATCCTGGCTGATTTTTGCTAAGTTTACAACTCATGACCCAGTTTTCGATTTCAATCCGACTGAATCGATATTGAGAGTTCAGCCGATAGGCAGGAATTTTTCCATCTGCAAGCCACCTGCGGATCGTCTTTTCAGAGACGTTTAAGAGTTCAGCGACATCTTTGATCTTGAGATCCATACACTATCCCCTTTTAACCCAACGAACAATTACCTCTCACGCATCGTATCTAACACCCTTCAAAAAGGTCGATCACTTGTTTTGGTGTTGTTGCCTTCAATAATTTTTTACGTCTTTCCGGGTCTTTAATCGCAGTCGTCAAGCTGGAAAGAATATGCAAATAGCGGGTTTGCTGCTGATCGGGACCGCCTATCATGAAAATGAGATGCACAGGTTCCCCATCTAGGGCATTCCATTCAATCCCTTTTTTGGCTTGAATGCCGATGGCGATGAAAAAATCGGTATAACCTAGAAGTTTTGCGTGCGGAACTGCCACCCCCATTCCGATTCCGGTGGAAACAATTTTTTCTCTTTCTAAAATGGCTCTCCGAAAAATATGGGGATCTTGTAACTTTTTTGCCCCATCTAAAAGTGCAACCATCGATTCAATCGCAGCATCGCGATCGTCTACATCCAAGAACGCGACCAACCGCTCGTCCAACGAATTGGATATCGCCACGAGCTCTTCTCCTTTTAGTCGCTTGCGCAATTCGCCAAAACCGATGGCAAGCTGATGGTTAATGTGTGCCAGTATGGCCAAATCTGCCTTCTCCGCGTGCTGTAGCTGTAAGACTCTCTTGTTGCAGAAACACTGCCTGGACAATGGGCGCCAAGACGAGCTGGGCAATCCTCATCCCCGAGGTGACGATAAAAGGATTTTTTCCATGATTGATCAAAATCACCATGATTTCACCGCGATAATCCGCATCGATCGTACCAGGGGTATTGAGCACTGTCACCTGTTCTTTGACAGCCAGCCCACTTCTTGGACGCACTTGGATTTCAAATCCCTCGGGAATGCCTAACCGAATTCCGGTGGGTATCAGCCTCGTCTCCCCAGGTGGGATCGTGAGGGGCTCCTTTAAGCGTGCTTTAATATCCGCCCCTGACGCTTGTTCAGTGGCATAAAAGGGAACCTCGACGCCTTCTTCAGCTAAAACTTGTACAGGGATTTTTTCCACGACTTACACTTCTGCCTTATTTCCTATTTGATCTGCAAGAGTTAAAAGTTCCTTGAGCTTTTGAGGCAATGTCCCACCTTTTTTACCATAAATCCTGCGCATCGTCTCATCGTTTTCAAAAATTCGTTCGTTGTCCATGAGGAACTCTAGTAGCAAACACAACTTATCTTTTAATTCATGTCTATTAACTATGCAATCGATCATTCCTTTTTCCAAGAGAAACTCCGATTTTTGCGCTCCAGGCGGCAATTTTTGACCGATCGTCTGTTCTACGACCCGCGATCCAGCAAATCCGATCAGTGCATCGGGTTCGGCCATGATGATATCGCCAAGAGACGCAAACGAGGCTGTAACTCCGCCAGTGGTTGGATTGGTCAAAATAGAAATATAAGGTAGGCCTTTCTCGCCTAATTTTGCTAACGCCGCAGAAGTTTTAGCCATCTGCATGAGCGAAAGAATCGACTCTTGCATTCTTGCGCCTCCTGAAGCGGAAACAATCGCCACGGGCAGTTTTTCTTCAGTTGCCCGCTCGATCATGCGCGTAAGGCGCTCGCCAACGACCGATCCCATTGAGCCGCCCATGAAGGTAAAATCGAGTACGCCAATGGCAATCCTTCGCCCTTTTATCTTACAGTTCCCAACAGCTGCCGCATCGTCTCGCCCAGTTTTTTTTTGAGCCGCTTTCAGCCGATCAGCATATTTCTCCGTATCAAAAAAAGAAAGAGGATCAATGGGTAAAACTCCCATAAACCACTCTTCAAATGTCCCTTCATCAGCTAGGAGCTGAATTCTTTGCATAGCAGACAGACGATAATGATGATTGCATTTAGGACAGCAATGGAGATTGCGCTGGAGTTCGCTGGCGTGGATCAGCTCCTGACAATGGGTACACTTCAACCAGCCGCTAAATCCGTCCTTCTTTGTGGTTTGAATCTTAATTTTCGGCTTATTTCGTGAAAACAAACCCATAATTCACCCGATTAATTCCATTAATTTCGAACAACATTAACAGAAAATGCGAATGCAAACAAGCCAGATGTTGTTTAGACCCGGAACTATAGTCCTGACTTCAGCGATGTAGTAGAACTATGAAACACCACTGGAATTCAAAAAAAATGTTTACTTTTTAGTTTTTTTTGCAGTGTCTTATCGAGCTATTTATTTTGTTTCTCGAGGGCACCCTTAAATCGATCCAGCTCCTGAGGTAAACTAATCAACCCGTTGTTTTGCAAATGAAGCCTTTCCAATGCCTTTAGCTGACCGATTTCTTTTGGCAAGCTAACAAGACGGTTGTTGTCCAAACGAAGTTCGTTCAGTGCCTTTAGCTGACCGATTTCTTTAGGTACGCTGACAAGATGGTTGCTGTCCAAATGAAGCTCGTTCAATGCCTGTAGCTGACCGATTTCCTTAGGTACGCTGACAAGACGGTTATTCTGCGAATAAAGCCATTGCAATGCCCTTAGCTGACCGATTGCTTTGGGTACACTGACAAGACGGTTGTTGTCTAAACGAAGCACTTGCAATGCCTTTAGCTGACCGATTGCTTTGGGTACGCTGACAAGACGGTTGTTGTACAAACGAAGCGCTTGCAATGCCTTTAGCTGACCGATTTCTTTAGGTACGCTGACAAGACGGTTGTTTTGCAAATGAAGCCATTGCAATGCCCTTAGCTGACCGATTACTTTGGGTACGCCAACAAGACGGTTGTTTTCCAAATGAAGCCCTTGCAATGCCTTTAGCTGACCGATTTCTTTTGGCAAGCTAACAAGACGGTTGCCTTCCAAATAAAGCCCTTCCAATGCCTTTAGCTGACCGATTTCTTTAGGTAAGAGACTTAAGTCCTTATTCCCAAGTTTTAGGATACCGTCAATAGCAGCTATTGCGCCTTGGTATTGATCGATCCAATTGCGTAAACGGTTTGCTTTTTGGATCGCCGCTGTAGAATCCTTTGGAATACGAAGATCCTCGATCTCTGCCGGCAGATTGGGAAGTGGTCGTATGTTTTGGGTTACCGCTAGCATCCTTCTGACTTTGTGGATTGCCTCCATCATCCTGATGAGGTTGCGTGCTTCAACCTCCTGGAAAAAAATTGTTAGCGAAAGGTACGTTGGGCGAGGGAGTTTTTCGATCTCGCTTAAGCTGTGTGCTAAAGACATTAGTTTATTGAGTGTCTTTGCCTTGCCGCTTCGGGTTAAGTTGGAGGAAGAAACATGTAGATAAGTTTCTATGAGGTTTTCGAGATGGTAAGTTTTGATGATCGAAGAAGCGGGAGTTTGGATTTTACGCGTATCCCTGCAACTGCTTCGAAGATCACCCCTCTCTTTTTCTGTGAGAAAAGGAAGTACGTTCTCTGCGAGCACGTCCTGTGGAAGTTTAACTAATGGATTTTTGCTTTGCTGTTTTGAAGAATTAGGGAGCGCCCCCTGGCTTTTTGTTTGGTTTTTTACTACACCAGTTTGAAAAACCTGTTCTGCTTTTTTAAGAGCCCCCATATGCCTTTCAACGGCATTCCTCATGGCGATTTTGTTGACAATGTGCTTACGGCCTATTGTTTCGCAAGAGCTCATAGTGCAGATCGCATGGCGGTCGATTTTTTCAAGGTTTGTAAACACTTTGGAAATGCGTTGATTGGGCTCATTTTTTTTGAGTACTTGGTAGAGGTTTTGAAGCTTCTCTAATCGAATGCCAAAGTTTGAAGATAGCTGATTTGCATTTGTAACTAAAGACATAAATACCCAATATTTTTAATTTAAAAAAGCATTATTGTTATCAGAATAAAAAAACGTACATTAAAACACAATTATTAAAAAGAAATAGCACAGGCATATACTGCTGACAGTTCAAACGCCCAAAAATTTTTGGCTTTGGCGCCTCGATTTTAAAGCCGCCGAAACAAGAACATACGCGAAGTTGCATAGGTTCGATGCAGGCGGCTTTAAAGGGCCTTGGCACAAGGCAGGCGACCCTAAAAAGTTACAAAGTCGATCTAAGAAGACCAAACCCAAAATTCAGGAAGAGACCATAGATGGTCTCTAAGAAAAACTTTATACGGAAGCCTTGTGGAATCGTTCCTCAACATTTTTCCAAGAAACTACTTTCCAAATGTTTTTTACATAGTCAGGACGAACATTCTTGTATTGAAGATAGTAAGCGTGTTCCCAAACGTCGATGCCTAAAAGCGGTACAAGCCCTGTCGTACTCAGAGGATCCTGGTTAGCACAGGTCACAATCTTCAACCGTTTTTTCACTTTACAAAACCCAAGCCAAGCCCAGCCGGAGCCTTGCACGCCAACCGCCTGAGCGCTCATCCTTTCGATCAATACATCTGTAGAGCCAAAGTCCTGTTGGATCGCATGATGCAAAGTGCCTTTTGGCGGCTCACCGCCCCCTTTGCCCACCGGAGCTAAATTCGTCCAGAAAATGGAATGATTTACATGCCCACCACCATTAAAACGAATCGCCGGCTGCAGAGCGATCATCTCTGCAACATCTTGCTCTTTTTCAGCTTGTGCATATTTTTCCAAAGCGCTGTTGAGATTATTGACGTATCCCTGATGATGCTTGGTATAATGCAGCATCATGATTTCGGCTGAAATGACCGGTTCAAGTGCGCTAAAATCATAAGGAAGGTCGGGTAATTTATACGTCATGTCAACTCCTTTTCAGTTTGCAGAGCGATCATAATAGCAAGTCTCAAATTTTGCAAAGTGAGCTTTATCTAAACGCGAATAACTCATTAAAGCTTCAAAGGTGATAGGACCGATCGCCTTCAATTGAGGGCGTTTAGGAAGTGCAGTGATCTTGGAGAAAAAAATCGCGACTGTTGAAGGACTCGTAAAAAAAATCTCGTCAAACGCTTCGAGATCAGGCCATAGGTCGACAGATTTCGCCACAGTATCATAAAGATCGCACACTTGGTGGCGAATCTCTCTTTCCAGAAGAAACACCTCAAGGCTTTTTCTTGCCAAGGAAGATCGCGGGTAAAAAGCGTAGCTCTCCTCCTTCCATTCTATGGACCGTAAAAGGGAAAGAATGCCTTCCTGCCTTTCCTCAACGGCGCAAAACGAGACCTTCCATCCTCGCTGTTCAAGAACTTTTGCAGTGGACTTCCCTATAGCGATCACAACGCTTTCTTTCTTCGGGGGAGGCAATACATGATAGGTCAGCGCCTCCACTAAAACAGATACCGCATGCTTGCTAGTAAAAATCATATGGGAGTAGTCATGCCAATCAGACAAAACACACAGCAGGCTAGGAAGTGTATAGTCCCTTGGTACAACCTCAAAGAGTGGTAAATGCGTGATCTTCACCTCAGCACTACAAAAAAACCTGCTTGGATCTGAACCAAGGTATAAAACATGTTTAATGAGCATCGAGACAGGCGAAGAGTTGTTTCATTTCCCAATCGGTTTCTCTTATCACTACGCTAAGCTTTCCTTGTAAAGGCGCTGAACTGCCTGGCAGCCGAAACCGGCTCCTATGGCAAAGTCCGAGACGAATAAGCGCCGCTTCTGCCATGACAATCGCATCGTACTTATACGCATCAAGCTGCGCTAATCTACTCTCGATGGTTCCACGAAGATCGAGATAAAGAGCATGAGGAACTATCTTTCTTACCGCAGCATCCCTTCGTGCAGATGAACTACCGATCTTCGCTGGCGAGGGCAACGTATCTAGATGGCCACCAGCACGAAATACAAGCACATCGCTTGGATCAACACCCTTTGTCACCGCAGCGATCATCAACCCTTGCGGCAACGGTTCGGGCAAATCTTTTGCTGAGTGAATGGCAGCTCTGCAGCTACTCTTGAGTAAAAGGGCATCGATCTCACGCGTAAAAAAGTCTGTTTTTTCAAGCGAACGCAGAGAAATCTGCTGGTCGCCATCTCCTAGCGTATCGACAAAAAGCAGCTCGAACATAACATCAGGATGAAAGCAGCGCAATTCGGCATATACCTCCTCAACCTGTTTACGCGAAAGTAAAGACCCCCGCGCGGCCACAGTGATGACCTCAGTTGATGAGGACACGAATCGCCTCCTCGACAAGATCGACACCGATGAGCTTGATATGCTTATCCGTTAATCCTTGCAGATTGCGCTTTGGCAGGATTGCTTGACGAAATCCTAAATGGGCTGCTTCTTTGAGCCTTGTCTCAATCCGAGGAACGCTGCGTACCTCGCCGCCCAGTCCTACCTCCCCGATCACGACCGTATCGGGATCCACTGCGCGGTTACAAAAAGAGGATGCAATCGCCATCAATATCGCTAAATCGATCGCAGGCTCGGTGATTTTGATGCCTCCAGCAATAGAGACAAAGACATCGCAATTATGCAAACTGTATCCCATTCTTTTTTCGAGCACAGCAAGCAAAAGCGCCAGTCGGTTCGTATCAAGACCCGTTGATTTGCGCGTAGAGGTGGAAAATGAAGAAGCGGCAACCAATCCTTGCACTTCGATCAACATCGAGCGCGTCCCTTCCAAACTAGGGACGATCACCGATCCGATCGATTCACGCATTCTTTCCTGTAAAAAGAGTAGCGAGGGGTTGCTGACCTGCTTCAACCCCTTCTCGTTCATCTGGAAAAGGGCGATATCATCGGTCGGGCCGAAGCGATTTTTTAACGCCCGCAGTAGCCGATACCCATGATGCCGATCACCTTCGAATTCAAGAACGGTATCGACGATATGCTCTAACACTTTTGGTCCGGCAATTTCGCCAGTTTTCGTCACATGGCCTATTAAAAACGTCGAAATACCATTGCCTTTTGAAAGCATCATGCACTCTGCTGCGATATCTCTAAGTTGTGCAATCGATCCGGGAGCCGAGGGCAACTCTGGCTTATAAAGAATTTGGATGGAATCGATGATCAAGATATCAGGCTTAAGCCGGTCGACATGCAGTTTAACATGACCAAACATCGTCTCGTTTAACAAATAGAGGGATTCGGCCTCGATACCTAGTCTTTTAGCACGAAGGCTAGTCTGTTCGACTGACTCTTCGCCACACACGTAGAGCACAGTCAGCCCCTGCATGGCTAGACCATGGCAAATCTGCAGCATGATCGTCGATTTACCAATACCAGGTTCACCACCGAGCAACGTCAAAGATCCTGCTACAATCCCTCCACCAAGCACCCGATCGATTTCGGATAGCGATGTAGAAAATCTTTTAACTTGTTCTGGCTCGAGACCTTTGAGTTTTACCGGCTGAGCAGTTTCTACAGGTGATGAGGAAAATCGCTGGTTCTTAACGATCGTTTCAATCTCTTCGCTAAATGTATTCCAATTTTGGCAAATCGAACAACTGCCAGACCATTTAGCCTGCTTATGCCCACATTCCTGACAACTCCAGATGCTTTTCACTTTAGCCATGGATTTGCTCAATCTGATTAAGTGAAGCTTCTGCCGCAGCTTGCTCGGCGATTTTTTTTGACATCCCCTCGCCTTGACCTAGTATCTCATCGCCGAGCATAGCCACCACAACGAAATATTTACTATGGTCTGGGCCCGTCTCGCTAACCACCTTATAAATGGGCGTTGTTTGTCGATGTTTTTGCGCCCAATCCTGCAGCTTTGCCTTCCAATTCTTACCAGGTTCATGGAGCGCTGCTTCAATATCATTTTGGAAGAGCCGCAAAAAGACCTCGCGCGCTGTTTCAAACCCGCCATCCAGATAGATCGCAGCAATCAAAGCCTCTAGTAAATCGGCTAAAATCGTCGTCCTGCCTCGTCCATCGTTCATCCTTTCTCCTTTGCCAAGCAAG
>Ga0206862_1173_pt1 | contig 16068 bp, 9 predicted proteins | sample Alteio_BWOrgCont_43_FD_152625 | JGI IMG/M metagenome (GOLD analysis project Ga0206862, IMG submission 152625) | Enriched cells from forest soil in Barre Woods Harvard Forest LTER site, Petersham, Massachusetts, United States -... | ecosystem: Environmental > Terrestrial > Soil > Temperate forest > O... | reverse complement strand
TATAGCCGCCTTCGCGGCCTAAACCTCAAACATTGTGTCAAGAAAAAGATGTGTCCAACTGCAAAGACAAGTCGCCGCAGGCCAAAAACAGGCACGGGCTCATTTTTTCACAGCCTCTCTGCGTTTTTCTTGTTTGAGAGGTCTTGTAGGGGGTATAATAATTTCAGCAAGAATTACTGCTGAAAGTCTAGCTTTTAATCGCCAATTATTATGGTTTTGAAAATTTGATTAAGAGCATCTGCATTAGCAGCATCAAAGCCGCTTGGTAAACTGCTCATCAATAGGCAAATATATCTGGATTTTTCATTTTGAAGTTAGCAAGAGAGTTCTTGATTTCAGGACCCAGTTCCGCATTTTCAAAAACCTTAAGGCAATCTTTTATTACAATGGTTAGCTGATCTCTTGCTTCTACCGAACATGTTATAAGAAGCGCGCGATTGCGCTCTTCGCTAAGAGATTTTAGAAGTATCTCAAAAGAAGTATAACCCTTTGAGGTCATATTTGGGGGAAATTTGTGAAATTGATCTCTTAGGATTACAAGGAAATCAGCCCAAACGGAAAGTGTGAGGTCTGATAGTTCGGCAGTGAGAAATGGCCTGGACCAATATCTCTTTTCGAGATGGCTTAAAGGATCTAAATCTTCAATGATCATGAGAGCGCATTTTAAGGTATAAATTTTTCTTTCATCTTTCATTAATTTAGTAATTAATTCCCTTACAAACTCTATTCTTTGTTCAGGGTTTTTTACATTTTGATAGTAAATATTTGGCAATTGCAAAAAAATCGAATACTGATAGCGTCTCTTGTCATCCAACCATTTTGAAGAAAAATCAATGTTTCTATACATGCTTATATAATCGCAAAGCTTCTTGTCAACGAATGGGAAATAGACAATTTTATCCATCAACTCCATCATAGGATCGTTCGGAATGTAATAATCTGGTTGGGTTTTTAAAAAAGTAAACCAGGTGTTCAAAAGACGAATGAAGTGATCAATAATGGCTAGAAATTCTCTTTTAATAACGTCATCTTCTGCATGATTCGGAATTGCATCCATTTTTCTTTTGCTGGCTTCTAGAAAAAAAGAAAAGAGGTAGGTGTGTGTATTATCTTCAATGCTCTGTTCGGTAAATTTTTTATAGCCAATATCTAAAAATTTCATTATATTATCTGGAAATAGACTAAAATTGACTGAGTTTTCTAATTGTGGTAGCGCATAAATGTGGGCCAGTACTTTCATGCAGGATTCAAAGTGTGGGATCTGATTCAATCGAGAAAAGCGGCATATAGGAAGATCAAGAGAGAAAAGTTTTGTGACTTCCTGATTAAAATAAGCCTCATCCTCACTTTCAATAATATTGACATCACGATTTGCTTGCAGGACAGTATTCAAAACCACTGTCAGGAAACTCAATGAAGTGTGTTGCATATCACTCGAGGTTTTATACAGATGCAAGATAATCTCCAAACAATTATTGACTGATATTTTTTTGAGCTCGAACATGCTGATAAACAAGGAGAGAAAGAGTTCCCTTCCGTTTTTAAAGCGAGTGATAAACTCAAATTCTTTTAGGAAAGCTATGAGTTGAAAAGATAAATATCTTAATGACTTTTTGTTATTAATACCTTTTAGAATAGTAGAAATATTATTGCATAAATTAAAGCCATCCGTATTGCTATAAGAAGCATGATTTTTCTGGGTCTGTTTAGGAAATGTTTTGAAAAGAGTTTTCTTATACTCAAGAAAAGCTTCTTCCAATTCCTTCTGTCCTTTACCATCAGCATTAATAATGATCCAAGTAACGAAGTCACCTTTCTTCTTTGAATGACTAATTAATTTGTTTATTAGCTCTTCGACTTGTTCTGAAGCTGAATTCTTTCCATGGTTGGAATACCATGATAGAAAAGTTCTTAAAGCTTCCAGACCCTTATCTAAATGCAGATGTTCTAAAAAATATTCCTGCATTTCATTAAGACATTCATCAGTTAAATTTATCAAGCATCGTTGCTTCGCAAAAGTCTCAAATTGTAAAGTGCAGCAGAGTAGATAGAGATCTCTCTGCTCAGAGGATTCCGTATATTGCGTTCTTAATGACCAAAATTGACTCCATAGAACTGAGAGCCTCTCTTGAGATGGCTTTGCTTTATCGCTGCATTTGATTAGAAGATACCAAGTGGAGATAAAAGGCTTTTTTAGTTTTACCATGAGATATAATGCGAGCTCAAATCCCTCTCTATAATGTTCTAAATTGGATTGTTGAATGAATTTTAATGCTTCAAAGATGCAGTTTTGGATGTCGAATAAGGGGATATAGTTATTTAATTCTGCATAGGAATCGGAAAGCGTTTTTAAGCGTTCAAATGGATCCTTTTTTGAGTAAAATACTTCTTTAAAGTGAATTGCATCCGAGCTTTCGGGGAGATCAAGCATATTCATTAATTTTTTACCACTCTCCTCTGCATCGTCTTTCCATAATGCAATCCAACTTTGCATTGTTTTAATCATCGTTTCATCATCTTTCCAAACTTTACCCACACTTTCTCGATGGATTTCAAAAAGAAACGGTAAAAATTCCTTTGGATTATCCATATCTCCTGTTTTGAGAAAGGTATCGGTTGCAAAAAAGTAGAGAGCCCATTTATTGGTTGAAGGGGCTGTTTGAATGGTTCGAAAGAAAAATGGACTTTTGATAAGCCCATAAATACTTGATAGCAATAAATGATCTTTTGCATAGTGTTGGATGATGGTAGTGCAGTGCAGCTCTGCTTCCGCAGATGTTAATGAACAATTCACTTGAAGTTCAAACTGAGCTTGTAGGAGATTGAAAAGCAGCGGTTGCACGGGCTCTCGATTGTCCATGCATCGAATCATTGAACCAAAAGCTTTATTTAAAGCTATTTTAAACGAATCATTTGCGAATTTTCTTCCTTCTTTGGAATGAAGAAAAGAAAAAATTCGATCAAGCCAACAATAAACCTGATCGCTTGAAACGGATGGAAATAAGCAGAAAGCCAGTTTGAATAGACTCATTTTCGACCTACTATCCCAATCTAAGTCACTCAGCGCGAAAAGAGACGTAATAGAATTTTCAGGATCAATTAAAAGCTGTTTTTGAATGCATGTATCACAGATAGGTTTTTTTGGAAGTAAATTTAATAAATTCGCGCGTGCAGAAGTACTCTGAGCTGGGTTAAGTAACAACTCGACATAGGAATTTGCAAAAACTTGCTGCATTTCGTTTGCGTCTAGCATGAGCGGATCTAAAAGTTCTTCTGCATTTTCATCCAGACAGATGTTCTCTACGATCTTCGTCATTATCGTAGAGCGTTGTGCGAATGATCTTAAGAGGAGAGCCCACTCCCTAGCTTCTTTAAAGTATCTATAATGTAAATAGAGATTAAAAAATGCCATAAGCCTGTTTTCTCTATCGGGAGAGGGTTCTTTTTTGTGAATTGACTTTCTAATATATTCAATCCGACCATGGTTCGTTTTTAAATCCTCTTTAGCTTGTTTCAAAGCTTCATCATAAAGAACATTCAGAAGTTCATCGGGTTCAAAATCTTCTGGAAAAGCACATTGAAAGGCGCCTAAGCTTCCGATTAGCCTATGAGCATTCACCTGTCCAATGTTAGTTGCATTCGTAAGAATCGTATAATTCTGTTCCATCCAATGCTTTAAGTAAGCATGTGGAGGCTTAGTTAGCTCAGTCACTTGATATAAAACTTTGATTCCTATGGAGAAGAGCTCTTGCGTTGTAATCAATCGAGTCATTAAGTCGCAAACTTCTTCCATTAAGGGTTTTTTATTTTGTAATGCACCTCCTATCAGCAATGATAATGTTTGAGTTTTATTGTGATTCGAATAAAGCCATTGGATGCCTTGATCCGATTGGATGATTATGAGGTATTGTTGTAGGATTTCTCGCGAAGAGTGTTTTTCTAATTGTTGAGATAATCCATGTAAAAGGTAGTCTAAGGAGTTTGCTAAAGATGCGTGTTTATCTTGAGCGGGTATTTCTCTACACCATAAGCTCCAGAGATTTCCTGCATCTGTTAGCTCAGTGATTAAATTGAATCTTTCAATCCAGCTTACATAGTAGCTTTGGCAAATTTCCCAATCTTTTTTGGAAAGAAAACGGGGGTTTGCTAGATTCTGTAATTTAAACAGGAGCTGATGACTTTTTTCACTCATGATCAGAGTATGAAGTAAAGTTACAAAGCCATCAGGGGCTTGGCTTCCTTTCAATTCAAGGAATCGAATGGTCAATGTTTTAAGGAGAGGAAGTTGTTCATTTTCTGGTTTTATACTTAGATGCGGGTATAATTGGACCATTGTTTGTGAGGTCGTTTCAAAGTCAATGTACTTGGGATAAGCTTCGATCAATATTTTAGCAGCAAGAATGGGGAAAGTGGTTTTGAATGCGATAAGTAGGTCATGCAGCAGCTCTTTCAAAAAGGGGGATTCTTCTGTTTTTTTTGAATTCAGCTCTTGAGTAAGATTACAGGATAGATGATAGGCGTATTCGCATTTTTCTTGGATGCCTGAGAAAGCTAAAGCTTTAATCCAGGCAATACGGACAGGAACTATTTTTTCCGGATAAGAGAGCTGAAGAGATAAGCTCAATTGCTTCGTCTGGTCATCGGAAAGAGTAAATTTAGCGCTGAAGGCTTCAGCGATAATTCCGCTAATTTTTTCATCTGCGAGAGTAAGCATTTTGACAAAATCGAAGAGCTGGTCCATTTTATTCTCTTCTGCTTCCTTGATGATCTGTTGGAAAGTGAGGACAAAAGCATCGGAACATTCATAGAGGCTCAACCATTCTTTGGCTTCTGTGTAGAGCTTTTCTTTCAGGAGTGATTGAATGATAGACTCCACTTCGCGATGAGCAGAGCTCATTTCTTTGAGTTGCATTCTTACTTCGCTAAAGAGGGTATGGGCTCGGATTTTTTCCTTAGGAGTAAGGGAGCTGTGAAGTAGGTCAACCAAAAGAGGAAGGGTGCTTAGAGAGGCCCACTTAAGTTTATGGGTCGTCGCACAGTTACTTAAGAAAGCTAGACATAAGGAAGGTGATTCTTTCATAAGAGCAGTTACGATGTGTTTCCAGTTGTCAAGAATCCATTGTTTGATTTCAGGTTTTAAGGGATGGCCTTTAGATATTAGATAAAAGGAAATATAACTGGAAATTAGTTTGTTAGAGCAATTCTTTATCATTTGAATGAGATATGGGGTGAGATCATCCTTTTTCCATCCCAACGCCAGACTGATACCTTTATCCAAAAGCTGTAAAGTTTCTGCTTTCTTCACTTGAAGAAGCTGATAGAAAGAATCATGCTTGCAAAGGGTGAGAGGGAGCTTAATGAGTTCGGTTGACTGAAATTTTGCAGGCTGGCTTGTAAATGTAGAAAGCAGGCGTTCTAAACTGTCCAAAGCCCCAGGTTCTTCTGCACTTGAAAAGAGCATTTCCCATAGCTTATAGGCATGTGTCCACTGGTTTTTCTCTAAGAGTTTTGTGATCCAGTCTACTTTTTGGTCTCCATATTCAATCCAATTTGAATTTATACGCGAACAGGTTTTAAGAATTTCGTCTGTTGAAACAGAATGCGAGAGAGACATTGTGATAATGTTGTTAAAAGCTGCGATAAACTCTTGGTCGGCTTCTAGTTTGGTAGCTAAATGCTCCAGGGTTTGTAGTAGGAAGAGGAGCGACTTTGCTTTCTCAGTCTTCTTATTCCTGTTATCATCAAGAGCTTTTTCTACAAAGACCAAGCTTTTTAATATGATGTCCGGCTGAATATTCCTTTTAGTCCATTCCAACAGTAATTTAGCAAACAGGTCTAGGCGATATAAAGAGACCTTTTCGAGAATGCTTGAGAGGAGTTCGTTCCAAGTGCTCTCTGATTTAATTTCTGACTTGCAGAGATCCACTACAGAGGAAATGCGCGTTTCATCGCCTGTTTGAAGAAGAGATTGGGCCCAGATGAGAGCTGTTGAGGTTGGATGACTTTTTAATGCATCTTGCATTGATTCCAAAGCAGTCATCTCATGAGGTTGTAGTTTGCAGGTGCGGATGTCTTCAAGGAAAAGCTGTTTTTCTTCCATTGTTTCTAATTCTGAAGTCATTTTTGGAATAAATGATTCTACTCGATTGAAAGAAATGCCATCCATCCCTAACTGGTTGACGGCAAAGAACGCTTCTAAGTATAGCCTTAAACAAAGGAAGTGATTTTCCTTCTGTAACGAAGTATTTAAATATTTCGTTAGCGACACTCCAATGGCTTTAAGTTGGCTTTCACGGAGAGTTCCTTTGATTAAAGATGCTTTCTGTCGATCAAAAGAAGATCGGCGGGGGATTGCACGGTCTATTCTCAAAAAGAGTGCTCCATTTTCAGGAGTGATGCCTTTGCTGAGCCGGTTCAGAGCATCAGAAGGATCAACTGGTAAAAAATAATGGAGGTTGTCAATTTTTAAGTCCAAGCATCCATGGAGGCAAAAAAGAGAAAGACGAGAGTCTATTTGCGATAGGGAGTTGCAGGCAAGTAAAAATGCTTTTACTTCAAGTAACGCTAAAATAGGATCTAACAGAGAAAGATCCTTATTTAAAGCGCCTTTGATTTCTAGAAGTAGGGGATGAAGCCGCGCATCAATAGGTGCGACAGAATGGGCTTCCAGTAGAGGAGCTTCTTGTGGGTGTATATAATTCATCCTTTTCCAGATTTCTTGGATCAGAAAGTCTGTTTCAGGTAAGGGATTCTTTGTCAATATTGCAAAATTCTTGAGGGTAATTAGAAGTTTTGCGTGCACATGGAGCCTAAAGTGAGAGTCTGCTGCGTTGATTAGCCACTCGGAGATAACGAAAACGATCTTGTCCTTTAACTGAGCATCTTGAACCTCTTTTGAAAGTTGCGGCAGTAGATGCCACTCCTCCTTATGTTGAATGGCTGTGACAATCTTATGAAGGAGTTTGGTTTCTAGATCCTTGGTTACCGAAATATAGCCTAAAAGCGAGTCAGAAAAAGCACGTTTAATGGCAATAGGATCCAGCGTCTCTAAGTTTTCTGCTCTGCTGATGCGATGCAGACGGTCGATGATGGGCTGCCAAGGACCTGTTGAAAAGTCAGCAACAGGATAAATGGGTGCGCGCGGTTTACCCAGAATCAAGCTCATTATCGGAAGACGCAAGGCATCTAAAGACATCATACACTTGCGTGGATTATCTTTTTCAAAGAGAATATCGAAATCTTTAAAAAATCCTTCAGAAATAATGCCTTCTAAACCTATCACAGCAGAAATGCGCTGATCCTTTGGAGAGGTGTATTTGGAAAATCCTTTTTGGATCACCAGATTGCGGTCATTGTCAGACAGACTTCGACCTTTCTCCTGGAGCGCAAAATTGATCTTATCGCAGAGAAAGGTGACCATATTATTTTTTATCGCCTTGATTTGATTGACTTGAGCCGAAGGGATGCGTACTCGCAAATCTAAGTCAGAGGGATTATTTGCAAAATTTTCAATCTGTTGTTTGTTTATGGGAGCTTTTAACAATTGAAGAGTGCGGTCTAAGAAATCGCCTTCTTGAAGTAGCCAGGGGACAGTACTGCCGAAAATTTCGATTTCTTCGATTTTTGTGTTTTTTTGTGTGGAGATGAGATAGTGAAAGAGTTCTTTCAATGAAAATTCGATGGAGATCAGCTCTCCATTTGTAATCACGAACTCTTTTTTCAAAGAACATGTAAAAAGCTGAAGAATTTTTTTTTCTACTTCACTTCCAATTTCAGGGATCTGTGGCATGGTATTGAGACAGAGACCTGACTCATCAATGTAGTGATGGTGAAGGAGGTGAGTAAATAGCTGATCTTCCAGAGGTTTTGGAGCAGTTGTTGTTCCGGTTTCTTCTCTCTTTGTTTTTTCAAAAGACATTTGTTGATGTGTTGAATGGTAAATCGTTGACTGCATAGATTTAGCTTAGCTTCCTTTTAATTGTTTTAAGACTATCTTGGTCTCTGGAGGATTCTTGATGCGAATTAGGCTATCGTTTAAGCACCCAGTCTTTCTGATACCGATAATTTTTCTATTATACCAGCATTTAGTTGAAATGCTCATTTCCAACTAAATGCTTGTATAAAGTATACAGATTGGAGAAAAACGACTCCAGATTATTTCCGAGATGAGATGAATTTAGGATTAGGAGTAATAGATCGTGTTTATAAACCACATATATAAACCCACGCATTCTCGATACATGTTAAAATTAGCTCTCATTAGGAAAAAATCGGACTGTGAAGTCAACCTCCTCGCTTCTTATCCGTGTGATTGAAAAGAAAAAGAGCGCTCTAAAGATAATCTGTACTGCAATATCAATGAAGACCAGTTCCGATTGTTTCATCCGAAATGTGCTTCTTTTAAAACGAATTTTTCTCCAGCTTGAATTGGTTATATTTTTTGGATCCACATAAAAGGAGTCGGAAGTACAAGATCCTTTTGGTGCAATGACAGTACGATGAAAGATCATCGACATTTTTTCGGCTATTGATTTTTCTTTTTCATTCATTTTTCCGGTGGAGCAGGAGCAAAGAACAACCACGGAGTCGGGAGAAAGGTGATTAAACTCAATTTGTTCTAAATTTTGAGCTGAAATCGAGTGTTCTATGCTCAAAGAAAGAGAGGTAGGGGAGCCGTGCGCCTTGATAAAGAGGACATGGATTTTTGATTCAATTGAATGAATAGCGTTGTTAATATCCTGTATTGAAGACACTTTGGAAAAAACAAGTTGATAACCCTGATCCTCCAATTTTAAAAAATTTTCATTGGGATCTTTCATGAGTGCTCCATTAGGATCCCTTGAAGCGATCAAACAGAGGATGACCAGCTTCTCATTTTTGATATAGCCACTTCTGTTTTCTATGTAGGCAGCAAAGTTTTTATAAGGGCCATACTGATCTAAATTTCTATACTCGCGAAATTTTTCAAATTGGGATACCCACATAATCACCTCACCAAAGTTGCACCTCAGAATATGCTATTTGCGCTTTTCTTACATTATGTCGGCCTTACAGAGACAATTGCATAAGTAAAAAGACTTCTCTGGAATCATTTTTTTGCAAAAAAAATTAAAAAATTTCGCGAGAATGCGATTCTAGACACCTGAAATTAATTTTTTCAGCTTCTTTTTAGATAAAAAAGGCTATTAAATCACAATTCCTTTTTCCAGGCTTCCGCTAGGCTGCGCAACGCGTTTGGAGTGCGCAAGGCCTCTTGCGCTTTGTTATGAGGTCATGACGTTTTTTTTAGATGTATCAACGCACGCATCATAACAAAGCGCAAGAGGCCTTGCGCACTCCAAACGCTCCGCGATATTTGGTCAGGTTGATATAAGACACTTATGCAATTGTCTCTACAGGCCTCTATGGTATTTTACGCTATATCCCAGGCCTCCGCTTCGCTCGGCCTGGGTATGGAATTATAACACCACAAGAGGCCTGTAAGGCCGATATAGACCATCAAATATTTCTAATTAAAAGCCCCTGGGGAATGAGGTGGGAGAGTTTCTTTGTCTCATAGCAAACGTTTCGTTGCTCATGAGGATCTCTCCGCTAACCTATTCTTTGATAAAGCCAATTAGGCATTAGCTTGAGAATCCAACCAATGATTCTCCAACGATGAGTAATGTAGGCATGCATTTTTTGTTTGCTTATTGCAGAGTAAATTTGCTCGGCAGCTATCTGAGGAGTCGCCACCCAAAATTTACCTTCACCTTTAGCCATGTCAGTATCTACAAAACCTGGTTTAACATCCGTAATGATGATGGGTAACTTTTCTTGGAATGCCTTTTTTCTTAATCCTTCTAGATAATTAGACATAAAGGCTTTAGATGCATTGTAGGCAGGAGCTATTGGATTACCTCTTAGCGCTCCTATGGATGAGATACCTACTAAATGACCATGTCCTTGTTGTGCGAAAAGCTTATATACCTCTCCAGCCAAGGCACAAAAGCCATAGACATTCACATCTATTGTCTGTTGCTCTTTCGACCAATCTAATTCGGGATTTAAAAAGCCAACACCAGCGTTAATCACTACAAGGTCAACTTTTTGCATCTTTTGAGACATATTCCTCATCTTCTCAATCGCATCAGAAACTTTACTGATATCAATGTGGCTAACATGGCTTTTAGTTGAAATTTCATTTTTTAAAGCTTCAAGCAATTCAGTGCGTCGAGCCATTAAACCGATTTCGTAATCATGTTTCGAGAGGGTACTGGCAAGTTCTTTGCCTATTCCTGATGAAGCTCCTATGATAATTGCTTTTTTCATTTAATTGCCTCCGTTAGAGTTGCCTCAGCAACATTTTTCAGAACATTCAACTTTTTATTCATTATCATCTTGATTCATTCGTTTCGACTTTTGCAATTCCTGTGCGATCCAGTGCAAGTCCTGGCCAACAACCTAAAATCATTCCTAGATAGACAAGAAAAAAAATAATTAAAGCCAAAACTTCCATATTTTACGATGCCTTGTTTTTAATTTCTGGCATAAATACTCCTTAATTCACACCCCTAGGTCTGGCCCCTTTCACTATCCTATTTCTACAGCAGGATAATTTTCAGAATAGGATTCACCCAAAACACCATAATAGGTGACTACTCGCTTTTCTAAGTCTACAGTATAACTCACCACGCCTGCTTCCCAAGAAGCTTTTAAGAACTCTGGAAATGTGCTTTGTCCTGCTTGATCAATCCTTAAGGCTTTTATAAGAGCTTCACGATCAAACGGAGGAACATCAACAGTCCTGTTAATAAGGGGCGTGCCTTGACTTACAACAGAGCCATGCTCAGTAAGATAAACACTCTGGCATGAAGGAAGGCTCCAAACATTTCGAGTAATTCCAGCTTTTCTTAAAGCTTCAGCAAGGTAAGGAAAACCACCCACCTTTGGGCGAATGCTCATAGCGAATTGTTGTGCTTTTTGAAGATTTTCGACAGCAGTGCTCATATTCTTCTCCTGGCTCAAAAGTTAATGGTAAACTGAATGGCATGCATAGATGCACTTGTGAAAAAGTGGGGTAACCTGGACTTGACCAAGGACCAACGGGTTATGAGGGCGGTCGCCTCTCCTATTATCCATTACCATCCAACCGCTATGAGCAAGATGATAGGAGATTTATGGCTAAAATGCTACTGGATTTTATTGGATTTAGATCGTAAATGAGGCATATCATTGCACCCATAGTGCACCGCATTACAGGTTGTGATAAAGTCAATGCAGTGAAAGTGGCGTTGTCAGCCTGGCCCCTTTCAACTGGCCCGTTTCGCTCGGCCTGGTTGGATTTATAAAGCCACAAGAGGCCTGTAAGGCCGACATACACAATAAAATATTTCTAATTGGCGCTACACAGCAGAATTTATTATTATATTATTTATTATTATAGGTATAATAAGTATATTGGTTCTACAATTTGAGGGGGTATGGATTCCTTAGATTATATTCTATTTAGAGATGAAAATAAAACAGAATTTATAAGTGAATTGGTAAAAAAAGATCAAGTTGGTTTATTAAAAAAAATTGATGTCTTATTAAAAGATCAGAATTGGATTGCTGAAAATCCTATTACTGCTAAGAAATTTTGCAAGCTTCTGCTAGACAAAGAGTTTACCAATAAAAAATGTGTAGGGAAGGCCGAACAGATAAAAAACAGAGAGATGATAAAACACCCGGATTTATTTGAGATCATTAAGATTGGGATTGGAGATGCGGGAGACAAAATACCCATTCTTCATAACCACAGTGAAAAATTTAAAGCAGTCTTGAGGTGGAATGCATCAAAGTTAACCAGCTATAAAATAGAATCGACTCTAGAAAAACCGATTAGATTAGAACTTCTGAATTACTTAAAGACAAACGAAATTAAAATTACAGATGATAATGTCGTCGCTCTATTATCTTTTTCGGATGAACATTTGATGACCGATTTGAAAATAAAGTGTCTATACTACCTGATGAACGAAATTTTAAATGAAAACTGTTCTAAAGAAGATGTTGAGTATATTTTAGATCTTTTTAATGATTATAATTTCAAGGATTTTAAACGAGAAGAATGTTTGCTCGCATTATTAAAGAAGTGTAATGAAGGCGTATTTGCATCTTCTGAGAATGAGACTATTATAGAGTTAAAAAAAATTGCTGATGAATGCAAAAAATTGAATATAGAAATCAAAGAAGTCAATGGTCAATTATACTTTAGTCTTTTAAATCTTTCGCAATACACGGCCAATCACTTTGAATTGCTTGAACGAATCGAAAGAGACTGGGGAATAAGATCCCTAGAAATTGGATTTTCAACCACACATGATATCACAAAATTGGCCAATATTTGTAATCATATAGAGCATTTAAGAAAAATCGACCATTCACTTATTTTAGTTGAAAAAGTTGAAATTCCTGAAAAACTACTCAAAAATGTAACAGATATTTATTACGACTCCATAACGTTAGAATCTCTTAATGTCCCTAATGCACGGACTGTTCACTGCCATATTTGTTCTAATTTAACGACTCTTATTGCTCCAAAAGCCGTCAATATACAGTGTGACGCATGCATAGAGCTAAAGAATATTGAAGCCTCTCCTGAGAAAATTTATTGCGATGGGCTGACATCTTTGGAAAAATTGGTACTTGGAAATGCAAAGGAAATACATTGCAAAAAGTGCCCAGGGTTGAAAATAATCATTGGTCCTAAAGCTGAAAATGTTGAATGTGAGACTGAAACGTTAGAGCGTCTTTTTATCCCTGAAGTAAAGGTATTAAGAGGCTCTGGTTTAAAACATCTAAGACATTTGTACGCTCCAAAAGCAGGTAGCATTGATCTTACAGAATGCGATTCTGACATATTGATTATCACTGGAAAAAAAACTAAAGTAAATTTCAACCAATGCCGAGGTAGGTTAGAGATTCGCAGAGTAGCTTCCTAATCGGTTTATACAAAAATATGGGGTCAAATAACTGAAAGGGGCCAGGCCTGGCCCCTTTCATTTGGTTCCTACATAGCGCAATAGGCATGGTGCACCCTGCATATTTACTTAAATTAAAAAAAGCTATATTATAAATAAGTAGAAAGTTTATTTGTTCTGCTAATAGATGAAGCTGCAATTGTTAGGAGGTTTTATGAGAGAAGTTTTTATGACACTTACTTCAACCAATCAAAGTGGTCAAATGGAATATTTAACCCTGGATGCTGATGCTAATTTATCCATTACTACAGATGAAAGCCAAGCCAAAAGCTTTACCGAAATTCTCCCTATCCTTAAGCAAAATCAAAAAATCAGTAATGTAATTGCAGACTTTATAAAAAATGCAAAGTTGAAGTCTGAACCCGATAATAAAAATGAGACTTATAAAAAAGAATTTGAGATGCTAAAAACCCAGTTGAGGAGGCCAGAAACAGCATTGTCTGGCGAAGAAAAACCGGAGAGTTTTGTCCCCTATGAACAACTTATGAAACCAGAAGATTTCGAAAATTTTAGTAAGATGTATTTCTTGTACGAAGATGACTTTAAAACCGATAAAGTGACTATGAAAACGATAAGTACCCTGATAAAAAATTTAACTAAAATTATCGAGCCTTATAAGGAACTTTTTTATGAAAATGCTAAACTTGATCCTCATCCTCAGTTTAGCCTTTGTATCGATGATCTTGACGTCTTCTCTTTACTAGAAGATTTAATAGAAGAGCATTGGACAGGATCGGTCTTAGAGCAGAGTTGGGCAAAACATGCAATAGATGATGAACGCACTAAAACTTCGGTCTTAGAGCAGAGTTGGCCAAAAATTGCTATAGATGATGAACCCACTAAAGCTTCGGTCTTAAAGGCAAAACATGCATTAGATAATGAACTCTCTAAAGCTATCGATTTAATCAAGACTTTTAGGCATGTCCTTTCAGATGTCATAGGAAAAACAAATAACACTTTCCTTCAAGACAATCCAATTTTTTCCGATGAAGACAAACAAATCTATGATAATTTAATCAATCGATTAGTAAAGAAAGACTCTAAAAAATTTAACTCTCTATTTGAATCGTTTAAAGAAGCGTTTATGAACAATCAAATTAATGAAAATACGAAAGAGAACTTAAAAAAAAGTTTAACTGAAATTGTCAAGCCTTATCGAGAAATTTTTATTAGAAAAGCTAAAGTTGGGCGTCGATCGAAAGGTTTATCCGATGCAGAACGCCTCAAAGTTGCTCTATCTACCCTAGTAGACTTTATAGAAGCAAATTGGATGCAACCATGCCTAGAGAAGAAAGAGATAAAACAAGCACTGGTGGATGAAAAAACTTCGATTCTAACTAATCAATTAATTTCTAATTTTAGGGATATCCTAGCAGAGAGTATATGGATACAAAGAGAGGATTCGGAATGAAAGGGGCTAGGCCTGCGATCCTGCGATTCATGCTGAAAGGTAGTGAAAGGGGGCTAGGCCTGCGATCCTGCGATTGTGAGGGTCCAGGCCTGTGAAAGAGGGCTGACCGCAATCTTGACCCCAATCCTAATTCGACTGGCTAGTCACATTGGACAAAAGGGCCAACGAGACTAGCGAATTAGCGCTGCTAATTGAGACTGCACGTAGTAACATCTCACACTTTGAACTATAATGATTGTAAACATTGCAATGCCTGGCAACCAATCATAATATTTATTAATTCCAATAGAAACCTCAACATATTCAGCTAAATTAAATTCCTTTGAATTTAACATTATAATTATGTATAATTTTTATTGAAAACAGGAGGCCTATGGATACTTTAAGTTTTAGCTGGATTACAGCCTTTTCATGTCGGCCTTTTATTTACTATAATAATGATTTTTTCTTAAATATTAATCCTTTCAAACAAGTATCAAAGTCAACATCTGCAGAAACGTCAAAGGTCGAAGCGTACGTTCAGCCATTACTTCCAATAGATTTACCCTCCTATGAGGCTTTAAGAAATTCAATGAAAAAAGGTTCTAGCCTATATATTACAGATGAAACAGGAACACACAAGGAAACCCTTTTAGAACTTCTGGGAGACGGCGGGACTAAAAGGGCTTTTAAGCTTGCCGCAGGGCGTGCTTTACTACTTCCTAATATTGAGGTTGAAGCTAAAAGCCTTGCATCTGATTGGGAAAGAATAGTCTTAGAGGAAGTCAAAATGTCAGAGATCCTTACCAGACTTGGTTTACTATCTCCTTTGCACAAACAAGTTACCATCGCCACTAACGAAGACTCTCCACATGTGATTCCTGCTTATATTTCGGAAACGTTTGAAAATTTAGAGAAAACGAAAAGTGTATTTATTATTGATTCTAAGGCTATGAAAAGCTCGACATGGATATTAGGAACACATTTCTTATTTAACTCGGATGAAGAACGTTTAGAAGAAAAAAACTGGGATCCCGTTTTTGCGCCACTTTTGAATGATATTAAGAAAATTTGCCTGCATAATATTCCCACTGAACGAGATTCAATAAATATCGCAATAGTAAAAGAGCCATCAGTAATAAGAACATGTCAATATCTAGTGAGATTCTTTGGTTTCGATTACTCCAAAAAACGTGGACGTCTTGACTTTTCCAAAATACGACAAGAAGCTTTGGCTAACTTATATATTGATCCGGTTGCGATCGTTGAATCGCGGAAGCTTTCGCCCGGTTCTAAATCAAAGTTTCATGCAGGCGAGAGTATAGATTCGACAAAATTTGAATTTCTTCTTGATATAATTATAAAAAGTATTTTCATCTGTGAGTTTGGAGAAAATAGATATTTTTCCAAGAGAAGAGATGAAAGTCTAAATCTTCAAGGTTTTAAAGATCGATTAGTTCAAAAATATATTAGCAATTCCCTGTAAAATCTTTGTAACCGTTGCTCTAATTATTCAGTCCACCTAGTCCACCCCGTCCACCTAAAAAATTGAGTGAAAGGGGTCAGGCCTAGGGGTGTGAATCAAGGAAAAAAACGCCTTAAAATTTATCTCTTTTTGTCCTGAAATTTAGGACCCAACCGAGATGGGCTGGCTACCTTTTATGTTCCAATATA